>Ga0209253_10000651_pt1 | contig 30168 bp, 30 predicted proteins | sample FrelakmetBRP12BR_FD_187145 | JGI IMG/M metagenome (GOLD analysis project Ga0209253, IMG submission 187145) | Freshwater lake sediment microbial communities from the University of Notre Dame, USA, for methane emissions studies - BRP12 BR (SPAdes)... | ecosystem: Environmental > Aquatic >... | reverse complement strand
GGCGGAGATGCGCGACCGGATCCTCAAGGCGCTGCGCGCGGCCGCCGATCCATCCTCGACCACTGATCCGCCGCATCCACGGACCGTGGAACTCGCAGGCGCCGTCCTTGCAGTCGACGCGAGGCTCGGCTGGGACCTCCTTGGAAATCCGGGACGACTCCGCATCCAGACGATCGACTCGCTGAATGCCGGGCTCGCGCGCCGCTTGCCCGTGCTGTCGGGGCTCGGCGCCGGCCTCGCCATCGAAGAGGACGGCCGCGAGCTGTACCGCAAGGCGGCGGAGCGGCTGCTCGAGCACTTGCCGAGCGACGACAAGCTGCACTCGGAGGCCCTGGCGACGCTGCTCGGTCACGTGGACAACCGTGTTCCTCGTTTCGTCGACCTGGTGGTCGAGATGCTCGCGCGCCGCGATGCCTGGGGCCCGGTCCTGCCCGCGGTGACCGAGGACGAGGCGGCGAATGACGAGCTTCGCGCCGCGCTCGAGGCAACGCGTACGGACATCATCGGGGCACACCTCACCGCACTGGCCCGCGAATTCCCGCGGGATCTCCTGCGGGAGGCCGTGGCCGTGGCGCGTGAGGCTGCGGGCGCGCTCGTGGAGGCCGGGATCGCGTCACCGATCAGGACCTGGAGCGACCATCGCGACGTGCCGGGTGCCGCGCCTGCAGATGCCGCGCTCTGGCTCGGTCTCGCGACGCTGCTGCTCACCGGGGGCGGCACGCCACGCAGGAAATTCGACTACCGGGTTGGCGTGGCGCCAGGGAAACCGGGCGCGCCACTCAAGCAGCGCGCGCTGGCCCTGGCTGCGGCGCTCGAACCGCTCGCCGGGCTCACGACGCGCCTCGGTGACGTGGGCAGGCTGCCTGCATCCCGCTACGAGGACGACGAGTGGCGCGTGCTCAAGGCGCAACTCGTGGTGCTGCGCCTGGCCGCCGCCGAACTCGAGGTCGTGTTTTCCGAGAGGCGCGTTGCCGACTATCCGCGCATTGCGGCCGCTGCGGTGCAGGCGCTCGGCGGCGACGATGAGCCGACCGACACGGCGCTCGCGCTCGATGCAAGCCTGCAGCATGCGCTGGTGGACGAGTTCCAGGACACGTCGGAAGCGCAGGTCGGCCTGCTCGGGAAGCTCACGGCCGGATGGCAGCGCGGCGATGGCCGCACGCTCTTCCTGGTCGGCGACCCGATGCAATCCATCTACCGTTTCCGCAATGCCGAGGTCGGGCTCTTCCTCGACGTGCGGGACCATGGGCTTGGTGCGCTCTCGCCCGAGCCACTGACCCTGGCGGTGAATTTCCGTTCGACGAACCCGTTGATCGACTGGATCAACGACTGCTTCGAGCAGGTCCTGCCTGCGCGCGACGACGAGGTGACGGGCGCCGTGAGCCACACGGCGAGCACGGGCGCGGAGGGCGCAGGGGAGGACGGAGGCGTGCGCGTGCACGCGCTCTTCCGTCGCAGCAGGGTGTTCGAAGCGTCACTGGTCGCGGACGTGGTCGAACGACGCCTCGCCGACGACGAGGAGGCCGACGTCGCGATCCTGGTGCAGGGCCGCAGCCACCTGCTGCACATCGTGGGTGAACTCGCGCGCCGGGGCGTGCAGTTCCAGGCCACGGACATCGACCCGCTCGGCGAGCGGCCCATCGTGCTGGACCTGCTCGCCCTCACGCGGGCCATTGCCCATCCGGCGGACCGCCCGGCGTGGCTCACCGTGCTGCGCGCGCCGTGGTGCGGGCTCACGCTCGCCGAGCTGCACGCGCTCTGTGGCGACGACCGGTACGCGACGCTGCCGCAATTGCTGCGGGAAGCGCAGCGGCACGAGCGGCTCGCGACCGAGGCCCGCGCGAGGCTCGGCAGGCTCTGGGCAGTGCTCTCGGAAGCGCCCGGCGAGCTCCGCCGGTTCGGGCTCCGCGACGCCGTGGAGCGGGCGTGGCTCGCCCTGGGCGGCCCGGCCACGGCCACGTCGCTGCGCGAACTCGACGAAGCGCAGGCGTATTTCGATGAACTTGCCGAGCTTGAACGGCGCGCCCACGGTGTGGTGGACCTCGCGAGGCTCGCGCAGGCGCTGGAGAAGCTCTACGCGCCGTCCCGCCCGGACAACGCGATCCGCGTCCAGCTCCTGACCGTGCACAAGGCGAAGGGACTGGAGTTCGACACCGTCATCGTCCCGGGCCTGGAGCGGAAGTCACGCACCGACGACAAGCGCCTGCTGCAGTGGACGCGACTGGCAGGAGGCGGTCACCCGGGCCTCGTGGTCGCCCCGGTGGCGGGCACGGGTGCGGAGCCGAACCCGCTGTACCGCTGGCTCGAGGAGCTGGAATCGGGAAAGCTCGCGCAAGAGAAGCGGCGCCTCCTGTACGTCGCAACGACCCGGGCCAAGCGCTGGCTGCACCTCTTCGGCACCTGCGTCCTCAAGGATGGCGACGACGGCAGGCCCGTGATCGTGAGGCCCACGTCCTCGGTGGCCCTCGGCATGCTGTGGCCCGTCCTCGAACCCGAGTTCCAGTCGCGGCTTTCCGAAGCGGGTGCGATCGAGGGTGAGGCGGCGCCGGTCATCACGCGCGACCCGCTGCTGCGCCGGTTGCCGCTGGACTGGCGGATGCCGACTTTCGAGTCGCCGCGCATCGAGTCCTCGAGCAGGCTGCGGGGCGCGACACAACCCACGGTGGAATTCGACTGGGCGTCCGAGACTGCGCGCCACGTCGGGACGGTCGTGCACCGCGAGCTCCTGCGTCTTGCCCGTGGTGGTGCCCGGGCGGGACCGGCGGAGGAGGCCGCGCGGCAGCGTTACCAAGACGAACTTGCCGAACTCGGCGTGCCCGCGGACCGTCGAGCAGCTGCGGTGGATCGGGTCGCCGCGGCCGTGGCGCGCACGGTCGCCGACGATCGCGGACGCTGGCTGCTCGACCTGGGGCACGCATCTCCCGACAGCGAGCTGGCGCTGACGGGTCGCGTCGACGGCGAGGTCGTATCGATCGTGATTGACCGAACGTTTGTGGACGAGCAGGGAACGCGCTGGATCGTGGACTACAAGACCAGCAGCCACCAGGGCGCAGGACTCGAGGAGTTTCTCGACAGCGAGCAGGAGCGCTACCGGCCGCAACTCGAACGCTACGCCGCGCTAGTGCGGCGCCTCGGTCCTGAACCGGTCCGCCTCGGCCTCTATTTCCCGCTGCTGTCGGCCTGGCGGGCCTGGTCCTAGAACGTACCGCTCATGCCGAACTCGCGCCGGCCCGCAGCATCGGCCGGCCCGAGAATTTCCAGGGAGCGCGCGAGGTCCGGGGGCGCATCTGCGCGAGGCGCCACGGTGCCCTCGAACTTGAAGCTGCGGCCGGGAGAGAGTGTCAGCAAGGCGTCGACTGCAAGTGGACCGTCCTTGTCCGCGACGCGCGCCGTGACGCTGCTGGAGCCGTCGGATGCCGTCTGCGGATCGGGAACGACCAGGTGATAGCTGCCGATCGCGGCACCGCGCAGCGCGGGCATGGCGAGCGCGAGCAGGTCCATCTCACCGCGTGCTTCGACCGGCCATCCTGCAACCAGGCGAATCCCGGCGAATGTGCCACGTGCCCGGCCGTGCCAGTCGCGTGCCATTCCGGGCGCTATCTGCGCAATGAATTCGAGCGGAACGTCGAGGCGCAGGTCGGAGAGATCGACCTCCCCACCGAAGCCAGCTGCGACCGCTGCGCTGACGGAGCCGTCGGGACGCGCCAATGTCACGTCCGCCGCGACACGGCCGCGCAGCAGCGCCAGCGGCCGCGCGCGCCAGCGCAGTTCGCCCAGCGTTGCCCCACGCAAGGAAACGTCTCGTGCGACGCCCGACCAGAGGGACCCCGAATACTCCGTGGCCGAAAGTCCGGAGCGCTGGACGAATCCGGCGATCAGGCTCGCAGGCAGCGTGGCAACCGTGAAGCAGGCGAGGGCGGCGAGGCCGACGGCTGCGAGCCATCGGAATCTTCCCGCGACACCCGGCGGCGCGGTGCGCGCCGTCGCGTCACGGCGCTGTGGCCGCGCCATGCGTGAGCGTGATACTGGCGTTGACGAGGCCGGGAGCGGTTGCCGCGTCGATGGTCGCGTCGGTGACGCTTACGCCTTTCATCTGCTGGAGGCTTGCGAGCCAGACGACCAAGGCGTCGAACGACGCGCCTTCCAGCCGCAACCGCAGGCTGTTCTCGCCATTCGGGCTCTGGTCCCGGATCGAACTGCCGAGCCCGGACATGCGCCCCGTGCGGTCGACGAGCACGACGAGGGACTCGTGACCCGCCGTTCCGCCCGTTGAGCTGATTGCGGCGACCCGCGGCGCGACCTGGCGCATCCACGCGAGGTCCCCGGCCTTCTTCTCGAGCCGCATGGACTGCCGTGCGTGCAGGTGCCCGAGGGGCAGCACGATGCCGGCGTAAAGCACGCCGACCGCGGCGAGCGCGGCGGCGGCGTAGACCATGCGTCGCTCGCGAGGCGCGAGCTCGTCGAACCAGTGCCTCAGGTTCATGACTGGCCCATCCGTACGACGAGCCTGCCCTCGACCTGCGCCCCGCGCGGCGTCGCAGACTGGAGCTTCGCGCTCAGGCCGCCGACGCTCAGCGCCTGCTCGATGGCCGCGAGGGATCCGACCGACGGCGCCATGAGCCGGAAGTCCACGACCTCGCCGCGGCAACTGACGGATTCGACGCGCACCTGCGGCGTGCCCGCCAGCGCCCGGGACAGGGCCGACATTGCGGGCAGGAACGCGCTGCGACCGCCGCCATCGCCGAGCACGCCTTCCATCTGGGCGCGCGGATCCACGACTTTCTGTCCCGGCATCGCCTGCGCGAACACCTGCGCGATCTCCGCGTCGAGCTTCTTCTCGGTCCGCGAGAACTGCCATGCGGACAGGACCTGCGTGGTCACGAATACGAACGCCGCCGCCGCCGCCAGCAGCGCCGGCAGGCGCCAGCGTTGCAGTCCCGCCGCGAGCGAAGATCGCGCCGCGTACGGTCCCTGCAGCAGGTTTACCGCCGAGCTGTGCACGGATTGCGCAGCCAGCAGCGGCAACGGGCCGTCGGGAAGGAGTTTCACCTGCAGGGCGGAGGTGTGCGCGCGCAGGCCTTCGATGGTCTCGCGATGCTGCTCGTAGTCGGAAGGCGCGGCGAAGAACGTGACATGCCCGCCCGCATCGGCGGGTGCGTCGAGTGCAAGCGCGAGCGCGTCGCGCAGCGGGTCGGCGTCGATCGTGAACGGAACCGAGTTTGCGCGGTGAACGTAGACCAGGTCACCGTCGAGCAGCAGCGTGCAGCCGCCTGCGGTCGGCGGCACGAGGGCCGCATCGGCGTAGGCAGCGTCCGGATGAATGCCCGCGGCCTCGCAGGCCTCCAGCCACCGGTCCATGAGGTTGCGGGCCACGACGGCGACAGGGGTCGTGGATGCGCCGGTTGCCTTGGCGCCGATCGCGAAATGCAGCCCTTCGACGTCCGACGCGAGCTGCTCTTCCAATGCGAAGGGCACCGCCTGGGCGAGCCGTGAACGTCCGCGCAGCGGCAACTCCGGCTCGGCGAGCGTCACCTCGCTCCCGGGCAGCAACAGCACGACCGGGCGGTCCTGCGCGAGGCCCATGGCATCGGCGACGGGGCCGGTCTGGACCGGGCCCGATCGTGCGCCGTTGGCGTCGACGATCAGCCACGAGGCCTGCGCCCCATCGGCGGCGCGCAGGCGGATCACCAGCGTCTCAGACATCGGGCCTCGGGAGGATCATTCGGTTCCGAAACTGCGCAACTGGGGACGCACAAGTCCCCCCTGGCCACGCACGAGCAGACTGTACAGCGTGAAATCCGTGGTGCCAATAGTGACCCATACCGTCGCGCCGAAGTAGCTGCTCGTTTCCGAGATTGAGTCCTTGACCTTGTTGAAGTCCGCGTCGCCGAAGGCTCCGCGCAGGTCGGCGAGCGTCGGGAAGCAGCCGTTGGCGCGGCGCTTGGCGAGGTCGTCGGGATTCAGGCCGAACTCGCGCACGTTCTCGGAAAGCGCGTCGAGCACGATGCCGGGCGCGGTGCACACGTTGAGCCTGGTGCCCACCGGAAGTGCAGTCACGTAGGGCCTGAGCTTCGCGTAGCGCTCGGCACCGAAATCCGGCAGCGACAGGATTTCGCTGGGGCGCGTGATCGGCATGTTCGCGGCGAGGCGCGGCGGGTCCTGGCCCGTGTACACGCTGTCTTCCGCGCCGTCGGGGAACGCCGGCTGCGTGTCCTCGTCGATCCAGTCGGCCATGGCAGACGCCCAGCCCGGCTCGATGTCGAGCGACGCAAGTATCCGTGCGAACTGCTGCACAGCGGCGGGGTTCGTCGTCCCGTCGGCGAATACGAGGTTGTTCAGGTTGAAGCGGCCCTGCAGGTCCACCAGCCGCCCGGTGACGGTGCCGCCCTCGATCGGCAGCGGCGGCAGCGGCTTCGCCCAGGTTTCAGCCAGGTTGTCCGACTCGGACTGCTGCTGGTCGCGCTGCAGGACCTCTGCGGCCCACGCCTCGGCACCGAGCGCGATCTCGAAGCCCTGGTCCAGGGCGAACAGCGTGCCGGCGCGCCGCTGGTCCAGCATGCCGCGAAAGACCACGTTGACCGCAAGCATGGTGGCGAGCGCGACCATGAGCACGGCCGTGATGAGCGCGACCCCGCGCTCGCTCTTCCGAACTCGAAACAATCGCGCGACGCTCATCCCGGCAGCTCCACCAGGCGGCGGATCGTGCCCCAGTCTTCGAGTTCGATCGTCACCTCGATGGCGGCCGGCCGAAGGCGCGCTTCCGCCTGGTCGGCCGTCGGGGTTTCCGGCCAGTGATCGAGCCAGTTCCGGTTCGTATCCATGAGACGGAACGTCACGGATTTCACGCCCGTCAGCAGCTTCTCCCTCACCGGCTCGACGGTCAGCGTGCGATCGAGCACCGTCCAGTGGTCGCGCCACATCACCTGCTGGTCCAGCCGGTACCCGACGCGCTGCAGGGTCGGGCGCGGCAACCCGGCCGTATTGCTCCAGCCGGCCCTGGTAAGTTGCAGCACGTACTCTGCCGCAACGGCCACGGCCACTGCGGGCAGCTTCGCTTCGCCCAGCGGCTCGCGGATCGGCCGTGGCTCGACCTGCTCGATGTCCTGGGTGAGGGCCTGAACCGCGCGCTGCACTTCCCGCGTGCGATCGACGCGCTTCTCCGCGTACTCGCTCTGTCGCTGCAGTTGCGTATAGCCGCTGAGCGCGAGCGTGCCGACGATGGCGAAGATCGCCATCGCGACCAGGAGCTCCATCAGCGTGAAGCCGGCGACCCGGCGTGGTCCGGTCACTCTTCCTCCTGCGGCGGAATCGTGGGCGGTACCGACTCGCCGGGTGGCTGCCCCCGGGGGGGCTTCTTCCTGTGCCTGTCGGGGGGTTCCTCCTCGTCCGCGCTGGGCGCGCCGCCCTGCCCGCCGTTCCAGGCGACCGCGCCGCTTCCGGCCGGCCCGATCGCGCTGCCGTAGAAACCGCTGACCGTCGCCAGTTCGACATCATCTGCGGACTCCGCGGGGCGTACCGTGACGTCCATTCGCCTGAGACTCTGCACCTGGGTCTGCGACACCCGCATGGTCCAGTGCCAGCGCTGCCCTGCGAATTCAACGTCGTCGGAAGACTCAGCGACCGGCGGCGGCGCGGCCTGCAGTCGATGCTCGGTGACCACGTTCATTGCAATCCAGTGCGCCAGGGTCTTGTCGCGCAGGTAGACCCCGCCGCGTGCCTGCTGGGTCACGGCCTCGATCGCGCCCAGCATGCCAAGTGCCACGATGACGAGCGCCGCCAGCACCTCGATGAGCGTGAAGCCCGAGGCCGGTATCGCGATCCGTCGACGGTTGTCAGCGGGCCGCCGGTTCATCGACCTTGCCTGTGGAGATGCGGCCATCTGCGCTGCCGGCGACGCGGCGCACTTCGTCCGTGCCCTCGCGCCTGAGCAGGATTTCGAAGGGCACGAGGTCGCCCGACGCCTGCACGACGACCTGCGGGGAGACGGGCTGCCGGTCGGTGGGCGAAGTTCGCGCCTTGAGCATGACGTTGCGGGACTCGAGCCGCAGTTCGAGCCCGACCCCATCGGGCAGGCCACGCTCGCGCAGGAGCGCGTCGTCGGAAATCATCAGCCATCGTTCGGTGCGCGAGTCGTAGCGCAGGAAGTCGTAACCGCGTGTATCCAGGCGGAGACCAAGATCCCGTCCCTGGAGCATGGCCTCCTCGCGTGCCTGCCCGAGCACGGCGGCGAGCCGCGCGCCTTCCTGGTCCATCTCGTGGTCGCCCCCGAGTACGCGGATCGAGACGACCGCCATGCTGCTGATGATGCCGATGATGACGACAACGACCAGCACCTCGAGCAGTGTGAAGCCCGAGGTGCGAATGCCGGCGCGCGCACGCCCCGAACGGCTACTCGATGTCCCAGTTACCAATGTCGGCATCGGGACCCGTGCCACCCGGCTCGCCGTCGGCGCCGAGGGTGTAGAGGTCGTATTCACCGTGGCTGCCCGGGGCAAGGTACGCGTACGCATTGCCCCAGGGGTCCTTCCGGAGGCTGTCGATGTATCCGCCTTCCTTCCAGTTACGGATGTTGGGATCCGTCGGGCGCTTGATCAGCGCCTCCAGGCCCTGCTCGGTCGTGGGGTAGCGGAAGTTGTCCATGCGATAGAGGTTGAGCGCCGTCTCGTAGGCGCGGATGTCCTGGCGGGCCTTCGTGACGCGTGCATCGTCGATGCGGCGAATCACGTTCGGCGCCACCAGCGCCGCGAGGATGCCGAGGATCACCACCACGACCATGATCTCGATGAGGGTGAAACCGGCGGCCGACGACCGCGGTCCGCGGCGCTGGAAAATGCCCGTCGGGCGGGCGTCTGGCGGGAATTGCATCGCGTGATCACGCTTGTGGCTGTAGAGTCGTGGAATCATAGCAAATGGCGGCATCCGACCTCCGATCGAACGTGTGCAAGCGCTTGTCCCTGCACGGCGATGCGAACTGGCTCACGGCGGCGGGCTTCGCAGCCGCGCTCGCGGCCCTGTCGCTCGCCGGCCCAGGGGCGCAGGCCTGGCTGCGCTACGAGCGGACCGCGGTACTCGCGGGCGAGTTCTGGCGCCTCGCGACCGGTCACTTCGTCCACGGCGGCGGCGCCCACCTCGCGTGGAACCTCGCGGGAGCCGCGCTCGTGTGGTGGCTGTTCGCGGCGGAGTTCACGCGGCGCGGCTGGTTCCTGGTCATGCTTGCTTCGACCACCGTCATCGACCTGGGGTTCATTCTCTTCGAACCGCAGATCGAGTGGTATGTCGGACTCTCCGGCGTGCTGCACGGCTGCATGGCAGCGGGCCTCGCGGCCTGGCTGCGCAAGGATCGCGATCCGCTGACGGTGGCCGTGGCGGTCGTATTCGCAGCCAAGCTCGCCTGGGAGCATTTTGCCGGCCCCTTGTCGTTCACGAGCGCGACGCTCTCGCTGCCGGTCGTCGTCGAGGCGCATTCCTATGGCGCCATCGGCGGGCTGCTCGCGGCGTTACTGATCCTTCGTCGCGAACCGCGTGGCGCCGCATCGCTATAATCCGTCGGCAGGGCGGGGGGGCCGCAGGGAGTCGGGGAGAGTCATGTCGCTGGCAATCGTCTTTCCGGGTCAGGGTTCTCAGTCGGTCGGCATGCTGGCTGCGCTCGCCGCAGCCGAGCCGGTCGTGCAGGAGACCTTTGCCGAAGCCTCCGCGGTGCTCGGCTACGACCTCTGGGCACTGTGCCAGCAGGGACCGGAAGCCGAGCTCGGCGCGACCGAAAGGACCCAGCCCGCCATGCTCACTGCGGGTGTCGCGACCTGGCGGGTCTGGCGTCGCCGTGGCGGTCCGATGCCGGTGGCCATGGCAGGACACAGCCTCGGCGAATACACGGCGCTCGTCTGCTCGGAGGCGCTCGACTTCCGCACGGCCGTGGATCTCGTCCGGTACCGGGGCCAGGTCATGCAGCGGGCCGTGCCGCTCGGCACGGGGGCCATGGCCGCCATCCTCGGGCTCGACGACGCTGAACTCGACGCCGCGTGCCGCGAGGCCGCGGGCGGCGAGGTGGTCGAGCCGGTCAACTTCAACGCGCCCGGACAGGTCGTCATTGCGGGTCACGCATCCGCCGTGTCCAGGGCGATCGAGGCCGCGAAGGCCCGCGGCGCGAAACGCGCGGTGGCCCTGCCGGTCAGCGTTCCGTCCCATAGCAGCCTCATGCTCGGCGCGGCCGACGAACTCGCTGCCCGGCTTGCAGGGGTCGACCTACGGATGCCGAACGTGCCCGCGGTGTACACCGTGGACGTGAAGTGCCACGCGAGCCCGGATGGCATCCGCGCGTCGCTGCGCGAGCAGCTCTTCAAGCCCGTGCGCTGGGCGGATACGGTGCGCGCCATGCTGGCCTCGGGCGTCACGACGCTGGTCGAGTGCGGGCCAGGGAAGGTGCTGACCTCGCTCAACAGGCGGATCGAGCGGCGTCCCGACCTCAAGCTGCTCGCGATCGACGATCCCGAATCGATGACGGCGGCGCTCGCGGCCGCAGGGGTTTGACGCAATGCTCGAAAATCAACTGGCACTCGTCACCGGCGCGTCCCGTGGCATCGGTCGCGCGATCGCCCTCGAACTCGGCCGGCGCGGCGCACGCGTGATCGGCACGGCTACGACGGAACAGGGCGCGGCTTCGATCGGCGAGGCGCTGTCCGGCGCCGGAGTGGAGGGCCGCGGAGTCGTGCTCGACGTTTCCAGCGACGAATCCGTGCAGCGCTGCTTCAAGGAGATCGAGGCCGCAGAAGGGACGCCGTCCATCCTGGTCAACAACGCGGGGGTGACCCGCGACGGCCTGCTCATGCGCATGAGCGCGGAAGACTGGCAGGCGGTGCTCGAGACGGACCTCACGTCCGTCTACAGGACCTGCAAGGCGGTCATGCGCGGCATGATGAAAGCTCGGCGCGGCCGCATCGTGAACATTGCCTCGGTGGTTGCGGTGATGGGCAACGCGGGCCAGAGCAATTACGCCGCCGCCAAGGCCGGCATGATCGGCTTCAGCAAGAGCCTGGCCCGGGAGGTCGGATCCCGCGGCATCACGGTGAACGTGGTGGCGCCGGGCTTCATCGTCACCGACATGACCGACGCGTTGAACGAGCAGGCGCGGCAGGCACTCCTCGACCAGGTGCCGCTCGGGCGCCTCGGGTCGCCGGACGACGTGGCGCACGCCGTGGCGTTCCTGGTGTCGCCGGCGGCCGGCTACATAACCGGCGAGACGCTGCACGTAAACGGCGGTATGTACATGATTTAGTTGTTGTTTTAGTTCAAGTTGGACCGCTTACCACCCTTAACTTAGAATACGCGCCCCATGCCGGGTACCCAGAGGGAGGGTCCGGCTGGCATCGTTTCCCACAGAGGACTCCGAAGAAAATGAGCACCATCGAACAGCGGGTCAAGGCGATCGTTGCCGAACAGCTGGGGGTGAAGGAAGAAGAGGTCAACAACGATTCGTCCTTCGTAGACGACCTCGGCGCCGACTCGCTCGACACGGTCGAACTCGTGATGGCGCTCGAGGAGGAGTTCGAGACCGAGATCCCTGACGAGGACGCCGAGAAGATCACGACCGTCCAGCAGGCGATCGACTACATCAACGAGCGTCGCAGCCAGGCCTGAGCTGCGACCTGCCCGGCCGCCACGGAAGGCGGTCGAGGCTCACACCTGCCCAGACAGGGGGACGCTGCTTGTCCAAGCGAAGAGTCGTCGTCACCGGTCTCGGCATCGTTTCACCACTCGGCAGCACCGTCGCGTCCGCCTGGGACGGCGTCTGCAATGGCCGCAGCGGCATCGTCACGCTGACGAAGCTGGACACCACCGGATTCCCCGTCCACATCGGCGGCGAAGTCGTCGGCTTCAATGCCGAGGAATACATGTCACCGAAGGACCTGCGGAAATTCGATCCGTTCGTCCCCTTCGGATTCGCGGCCGCTTTCCAGGCCGTGAAGGACTCTGGAATAGAGGTGACCGAGGCGAACGCGGACCGCATCGGGATCGCGATGGGCGCGGGCATCGGCGGCTTGAGCACCATAGAAGAGACGACGGCCAGGTGGCTCGAGTCGCGCTCGCCGCGCAAGATTTCGCCGTTCTTCATTCCCGGCAGCATCATCAACGCGGCCGCGGGACATGTGTCGATCCACTTCGGCATCAAGGGACCGAACATCGCGCTGGTCACGGCCTGCACGACCTCGACCCACTCGATCGGCATTGCCGCGAGGCTGATCCAGTACGGCGACGCGGACGTCATGGTCGCCGGCGGCGCGGAGGCGGCGTTCACGCCGCTCGGCCTCGGCAGCTTCGGGCAGGCGCGTGCGCTCTCGACCCGCAACGATGAGCCGGCCCGCGCCAGCCGCCCCTGGGACCGCGACCGCGACGGCTTCGTGATGTCCGAGGGTGCCGGTGCGATCGTGCTCGAGGAGTACGAGCACGCGCGTGCGCGCGGCGCGACGATCTACGCGGAGTTCGCCGGGTTCGGCATGAGCGGCGACGCCTACCACATCACTTCGCCGCCGGAAGATGGCGGGGGAGCGTATCTTGCCATGCGCAACGCGGTGCGTGACGCCGGCGTCGCACCGGAGGACGTGCAGTACATCAATGCGCACGCCACCTCGACGGAACTCGGCGATCGCGCCGAGACGGTCGCCATCAAGCGCGCCTTCGGCGATCACGCGGGACGGGTCGCGATCAGTTCCACGAAGTCCATGACCGGCCACCTGCTCGGTGCCGCCGGAGCGGTCGAGGCCATCTTCACGATCCTGGCCATCCGCGATGGCATCGTGCCTGCGACCATCAACCTCGAGAACCCCGATCCGGCCTGCGATCTCGACTACGTGCCCGGCAGCGCGCGCCGCATGCCGCTCACGCTGGCGTTGTCGAATTCCTTCGGTTTCGGCGGCACCAACGGCAGCCTCGTCTTCCGCGCGACGCAGTGACCGACCGGGCAGCCTGGCCCGAGGACGCCCTGCTCGGGTTGCACGCACGATTTCCGGATCGCTACCCGGTGCTGCTCGAGAGCGTCGGCGGCGACGCGCCGCTCGGCCGGTACGATGTCCTGCTGGCCCTGCCGGGTGAACGCCTGACGGGGCTCCCCGACGGACGCATCGTCGGCGGCCGCTCGCAGATCCCGCGCGAGCGTTTCCTCGACGCCCTGGACGCGTGGTGGCACGCCGAGGTGCCGGCGCGCGGCGCGCCCTCAAGGGCACCTTTCGCCGGCGGGTGGTTCCTCTACGCCGGTTACGAGCTGGCCGCAGAAATCGAGCCGAGCGTGCATTTCCGGCAGCCGCGTCATCCGCGCGCCATTGCGTGGCGCATGCGTGGGGCCATCGTGCGGGACCGATTGACGGGCGCAGTGTCGTTCCATGCGGAGGAGGGCCGCGACGGTGGACTGCGAGACGACGCTGAGCGCGACCTCGCGCGCGCGCACGCACCGACGGCCGCCGACTCCGTACTCCTCTGCAGCGAGCTCACCGAAGACGCGCCCGGCGTCTTTCTGCGCGGCGTGAAATCGGTGCTCGACGCCATCGGTCGGGGAGACGTCTACCAGGCGAATCTATCGCGCGGCTGGAGCGCGCGCCTGGCCGGGGGCGCGTCACCCGCAGCCTTGTATCGACGCCTGCGTCGCGCCAACCCCGCGCCATTCGCCGGGATCGCAGCGCTGCCCGGATTCACGTTGCTCAGTTCCTCGCCGGAGCGCCTGCTGCGCATCCACGGCGGCATCGCGAGCACGCGCCCGATCGCCGGCACCCGCCCGCGAGGCAGGACATCGGCGGCGGACGACACGCTGAAGCGCGACCTCGTGCTGAACGAGAAGGAGCGCGCCGAACACGTGATGCTGGTGGACCTGGAGCGGAATGACCTCGGCCGGATCTGTCGCGGCGGCACGGTGCGGGTCGACGAGTACATGACCGTCGAGACCTATGCGACCGTCCACCACATCGTCTCGAACGTGCAGGGTGAACTGCGCGACGGCGTCACCCCCGGCGAGGCGATCCGCGCGGTGTTTCCGGGCGGCACGATCACGGGCTGCCCCAAGGTGCGCTGCATGCAGCTCCTGGCGGAGCTGGAGCCGGCGCCCCGCGACGCGTATACGGGATCCATGGGATACCTGGGGTTGGACGGGTCGCTCGACCTCAATATCCTCATCAGGACGTTGACGGTGTCCGGCGACCGCATCGAGTTCCGGACCGGCGCCGGCATCGTTGCGGATTCATTGCCGGAGGCGGAGCTCGCGGAGACGCGCGCAAAGGCGGAAGGGCTGCTGCGCGCACTCGGGAGACGCGAATGATCGGACGACGGCTGGTAAATGGTTCGGAAACCGCGGGCATCGCGCCCGACGACCGTGGACTGCAGTACGGTGACGGACTCTTCGAGACCATGGCCGCGACGGCCGGGCGCGTGCGGTACCTCGCCATGCATCTCGCGCGGCTCGAGGAGGGCTGTCGTCGGCTGCGGATGCCGATGCCCCCCGCGGGCCTCATCCAGGACGAGTGTGCGCAGGTCCTGGAAGGCATGGACTCGGGGACGGTCAAGCTCACGCTGACGCGAGGTCCGGGGCCGAGGGGCTACCGGCCACCCGCCGATCCGTCGGTCACGCGCATCGTCGTTTCGTCCGCGCCCCGTCCGCGGGGAGACGCGCTCGCGCCGCTGGTGGTCAGGTTCTGCTCAACCAGGCTGGGACTGAACCCGCTGCTCGCCGGCCTGAAGCACCTGAACCGACTCGAACAGGTCATGGCCTGCGCGGAGTGGGACGACCCGGGGATCGGAGAGGGATTCATGCTCTCCAGCGACGGACGACTGATTTCCGCAACGGCCGCCAACGTGTTCCTGGTGGAGGCCGGGCGGCTCGTGACGCCGGACATCCGGGACTGCGGTGTTGCCGGGATCATGCGCCAGGTCGTGCTGGCCGCAGCCGCGGACCAGGGACTGCCGGCGTCGGTCGAGGACGTTCACCCGGATCGCCTCACAACCGCCGACGAGGTGTTCGTGACCAACGCGGTCGTCGGCGTACGGCCGGTCGGGGAACTCGTGGGCCTGCGACGGTGGGCCACCGGTGAGCTCACTCGCGCATTGATTGCGTGCACTGCGTGAGATCGCGCCTGTTCAATACCCGCGTGGCGGTGGGCATTGCGTTGGCCGTTGTGCTGGCCCTGGCTGCCGGATGGCTGGCGCTCGAGCAGTGGCTCGCCGCTCCGATGACCATCGACGCGGAACGCGTGAGGATCGAGATTCCCAGGGGCCAGCCGTTCGCCGTCACCGCCCGGGAACTCGCGCGGCGCGGCGTGCTCGATCACCCGCAGCTGCTGGCGGTCTACGCACGCCTCGAGGGCGCCGACGCACGAATCCGCGCGGGCGAGTACGACATCCCGCGCGGCACCAGCCCACGGCAACTGCTGGTCCTGCTCGAATCGGGCGTGGTCGTCCGGCGCTCGATCACGATCGTGGAAGGCTGGACCTTCCGTGACCTGCGCCGTGTGCTCGAGAAGGACCCCTCGCTCGTGCAGACCCTGGCCGGACAGGACGACGCGGCGGTCATGCGCGCGCTGGGCGAGCCGGCGCTCGTGCCCGAGGGGCTCTTCTTCCCCGACACCTACCTGTACGACAAGGGAACGACGGACCTCGTGATCCTGCGCAAGGCGAGGGCGCGAATGCGCGCCGAACTCGACGCCGCCTGGAACTCGCGTGCCGAAGGCCTGCCACTCCGGAGCGCGTACGAGGCACTGGTACTGGCCTCCATCGTGGAAAAGGAGACGGCGCTGCCATCGGAGCGCCCGCGAATCGCCGGTGTGTTCACCGAGAGGCTGCGATCGGGAATGCGCCTCCAGACCGACCCGACCGTCATCTACGGGCTGGGCCCCGCGTTCGACGGAAACCTGCGTCGGTCGGATCTCGAGCGCGACGGGCCGTACAATACCTACACGCGCACCGGTCTGCCGCCGACGCCGATTGCGATGCCGGGAGCGGCCTCGCTCGCGGCTGCGGTCCGGCCCGACGTGCGCGGCGAGATCTACTTCGTGGCGACCGGCCTGCCGGACGGAGGTCACGAGTTCTCCCGCACGCTCGCGGAACACGAGCGGGCGGTGGCGCGTTACCTCCGGCGATACAGGCAGCAGGGGACGGGACACTGAATGCGCGGCAGGTTCATCACCTTCGAGGGCGGGGAGGGCGTCGGGAAATCGACGCAGATCACCCGCATCGCGGACTGGCTGCGCGCGCGCGGACATGATGTGGTCCTGACCCGCGAGCCGGGCGGGACGCCGCGCGCCGAGCAGTTGCGCCGCTTACTCCTCGAGCGGGGCGACGAGCCCATGCCGGAATCCTGCGAACTCCTGCTCATGTTCGCGGCGCGCGCCACGCACCTCGAAAACCTCGTGCGCCCGGCGCTGGAGCGGGGCGCGTGGGTGCTGTGCGACCGCTTCACGGACGCGACTTACGCCTACCAGGGCGGAGGGCGAGGCGTCCCCGTGGTTCACATCGACCTGCTCGCGGACCTCGTGCACGGTGGGTTCGAGCCCGACCTGACGGTGCTGCTCGACGCGCCCGTGGAGATCGGCCTCGCCCGCGCATACGAGCGCAACGGTCACGACGGGCCAGACCGCTTCGAAACCGAGCGGCACGAGTTTTTCGAGCGCGTGCGCGCGGCGTATCTTGCGCGCGCCCGGCGCTGCCCGTTACGGATCCGGGTGGTGGACGCCAGTGGCCCGGTCGAGACGGTCGAGCGCAGCATACGAGGGCTCGTTGAGTCCTTGTCCGGAGACGGTGGATGAGCGACGAAGCCGCGACCGCGCCGGTCCTCCAGCCGCTCGACATGCTGCCGTGGCACGAGCCCGCCCGCCTGCGCCTGCAGACTGCGTCGACCGGGGCACGGCTGCCGCACGCCGTGCTGGTCCATGGCCCGGCCGGCGTCGGCAAGGAAGTGTTTGCCGCCGCGCTCGCTGCCACGCTCCTGTGCACGGGTCGCGGCGAGGACTTCACGGCCTGCGGCCGCTGTGCGGACTGCGCACTATGCAGGGCCGGATCACATCCGGACCTGCACTGGCTGCGCCCGCTCGAGGACAAGAAGACGGTCGGTGTGGACCAGGTCCGCGAGGCCTGCGAGCAGCTCGCGATGACCAGCATGCGGCGGGGTTTTCGAATTGCGATCGTCCAGCCGGCGCAGGCAATGACGACGAACGCACAGAACGCACTCTTGAAGACGCTGGAAGAGCCCGCGCCGCGCACGCTCCTGGTCCTGGTCACGTCGCGGCCGTCGCGACTGCTGGCGACGCTGCGCAGCCGCTGCCAGCGGCTGGAAATTGCCTGCCCGGCGGAGCCCGTGGCGCGTGCCTGGCTCGAGCGCGAGGGCGGCGCCCCGGTCCCCGGTGGCCTACTCGACATCGCCGGCGGTGCGCCGCTGCGCGCACTCGAAATGGCGCCGCACTATGAGGCGCTGGAAGGCCAGATGAGCGACCTGCTCGAGGCCTTGCTGGCGGGCCGGATCGAAGCCTGCGCCGCGGCCGCGGACATGATGGGCGAGGGGCTGTACGCCCGGCTCGACTGGCTGGAGTCCTGGCTCGCCCAGTTGATACGTGGCCGGGCCGTACCGACTGGGACGGGCCTCACGGTTCGAGGTGGACCCGTGTTGCAAAGGGCCGCCGCCACAGTGAACATAAGCGGAGCATTCCGGATGGTGGACCGGGTGCGAGAGGTCCGGCGGCTCCTCGAGGGTTCCGCGGCCGCGCAATTGCTGGTCGAGGCCCTGCTCGTCGAGGTCGCCAGCCTGCCGGGAGGGAAAGGAGTCGTACGATGGGCCCAGTGACGAGGCAGCCGAACAAGCCGGGACTGTTGACGCTCACCATCAAGGACAAGAGCGCCCTCTACCTCGCATACATGCCGTTCGTGAAGAACGGGGGCTTGTTCATCCCGACCAGCAGCAACTACCGCCTCGGCGACGAGGTGTTCATGCTGCTCAACATGATGGGCGAGGACGAGAAACTGCCGGTCGCGGGCCGCGTCATCTGGATGACGCCCAAGGGAGCCCAGGGCAAGCGAACGGCCGGCATCGGGGTGCAGTTCAGCGAGCAGGACCGCGGCCAGACGCAGCGCAAGATCGAGTCCTACCTTGCAGGCGCGCTGGGCGGCGACAAGCCGACCCACACGATGTAGCCGGGCCCGTCAGCGGACGGCGTTCAGCGCCTCGGCCAGGTCCGTCGTCGCGATGCCGCCGCGCAGCACTGCGGCATCCAGTCCCCGTTCGTTCATGAGATAGGCCGCGGCCGAGCTGCGTCGCCCGTTGTCGCAGCAGACGACGTAGGGAATGGAGTGGTCCAAGGACTTGAGTTTCAGCCGCACGAAGTAGAGCGGCACGTTGAGCGAGTTGTCGAAGTGGCAGTGCTCGTACTCGCTCGGCAGGCGCACGTCCAGCCAGCGGCCGCCGCCGGCGACGATTTGCCGGGCCTCGGCGTAGTCCACCCAGCGCAGCATCGGCTCGTTCAGCAGCGAGTTGAAGTCGTCCTTGCCGAGGCGCATCACCGCGCCGTCGGAAATCATGGTGACGGTCGCGTTGCGCGCAGCACCTGAAACCAGCGCTTCCTCGCCGAAGGTGTCGCCCATGCCCAGTTCGGCGAGCTTGATGCCCTCGCGGTTCAGCGGCGTCTCGCGCGTCACGGCGCAGCGGCCGCTCACCACGACGTAGAAGTAGTCGCCCTCGTCGCCCTGGCGGACGATGGTCTCCCCGGCGGCGAAGGCCACGCGATGCATCCGCATGAATACCGCCTGCAGGTTCGCGGGTGGGATGCGGTGAAACGCCCGGCTCTGCAGCAACACCGTCATCCAGTCGCCGCCGGAGCCCGCCGCGCTCAGTTCGCCCACCTCGTAGGTCCCCGTCTGGTCCCAGGTGAGCAGCACGTCGAGCAGGTCGCTGTCGATCGCCAGGTATTCGACACGGTCGGACGCGACGCGCGCCGTGCAGCGCCGCGGCAGGATCGGTGCGATGGGGTGCCGGGCCTCCGGCGATCCTCCCGTGACCGACCCGACGATGCGGCCTTCCACGAGCAGGTCGACCACGCCCGAAACCAGGTAGATCGTGCGCTTGTCGGCGTCGCCCTCCTTGAACAGGATGCGGCCCTGGGCGAGTTCGCGCAGGGCGGTCTTGCGGGCGAGCGCGCGCACGTTCTCGTTCTTCAGGCCGTCGAGTGGCGAGAAGGTGCGCAGCAGCTTGAGTTCGAGGGTCGGAATCTCGGTCATCTAGTCCGTCCGCGCCTCGTCGGCTCGGGAATCCCGGGCGCTTCGTTCGTAGCCCCGAATGCTATCACAGCAGCATCCCGGCCGAGGCTCAGGCGGCGGCGCGCTGCCGGCCAGTCACACGGAAATCACAGATGAGCGGCCGGTGATCCGAGTACGTGACGTCCGCAACGGCGAATGAGTCGACCGTGATGTCGCGCGTATGGAGTATGAAGTCGAGCTCCATTCGCGGCTTGCGCGCCGGATAGGACGGAACGCGGTCGCGGTTCGCGCTGCGCAGCCCCGCCGCCTCCATGAACATCGCCATTTCGTGCTCGCCCCAGAAGGTGTTGAAGTCGCCGGCCACGATCACCGGCTTCCGCGATTCGCGGACCAGCTCGAACAGGTGCCCGAGCTGGCTCTGCCGGTGCCTGAACTTGAGCGACAGGTGCACCAGGAAGACACACAGGTCGTCGAGTTCGAGTTCGATGATCAGGCGCTTGATCCCCGTGTCGAAGTAGTGGAACCGCTCCCCCTCGACCCGTGGCGCCGCCAGGAAGGCGTTGGCCTGCTTGTTGACGATCGGCACCAGGGTATTGAGCGAGTTGGTGCCGTACTTGCACTGGTAGGAGGAGTAGTGCCCCAGCGACTCGGCAATCACCTCCGCCTGGTTCACCCGGCCCGAGCGAATCGACCCGGTGTCCACCTCGATCAGCCCGACGATGTCGGGATCAGCCGCCTTGATGAAGCGTGTGATGCGCTCCAGCACCCGCGGATTGCTGCGCAGGTAACCCGCCCCGGGGACCGGCAGGTGAAAGGCTGCGCCGGTGCCGGTCGCGTAGCGGATGTTGTAGAGGAGGAAGCGCATACCAACTCTCATCTTATCGGGCCGGGGGCCGATCCGGAAACGACCCGGGTAGGCTAGACTACGCGCAGCGCATTCGCCCCACGCCCGTGACGGAGCCACCGTGAGCAGCGTATTACAGAAAAACCCGATCCGGCTCTTTGTCTGCCACGTCTGGATCGAGGACGACGACTACCTCCGCGTCTTCGAGTACCTCGAGAGCGCGGACAAGTTCTTCTATCGGAACACGAGCACTCCCGGGAATCGCCCCACGGGGGACAAGGAGGTACTGCGCGAAGACCTGCGCCGGCAGATCACCGAGGCCGAGGTGGTCATCGTTCCTGCGGCGCTCTATCGGCGCCACATGGACTGGGTCGAGTTCCAGCTGCACTGCGCGAAGGCTTTCGACAAGCCGATCGTCGTGCTCGAGCCGTTCGGCTCGCACGATACGCTCGCCCCGGCGGTGCTCGAACTGGGCGACGAAGTCGTACCCTGGGACCTGCGCCAGTTGGTCGACGCGATCAAGCGCCAGGCGCGCCACGAGGAAACCACGCGCTTCGACGTGATCGAATTCAAGCTCGACTGAAGCCGCGGCCGCTAGTCGTCGCCGACCAGCCGCAACTGGCGCGGCGAGCCTGCGGCGTGCTCACGCGCATCCCGCCCCGGTCGCGCCCCCGACAGCTCCACGTACAGATCGAGGACGCGCGCAGCGCAGGCTGCGGCGTCCTGGTCGGACATCTTTCGTACCGTCGCTTCCACGGGTCCCATGCCGCCGATCGCCTGCGTGCTGCGCAGCGAGGCCATGAGTTCCCGGTAGGACGCGGCGAGTTCCGTTGGCAGTTCCGCCGGGTTGACGTCCAGCAGGTGTCGCACGGTCGCCTCGCACAGCCGCTGTTTGACCGGCCCAGGTCCGACGAGCAGCAGTGCGGCCCGACGCAGATGGCTCAGGCTTCCGGATTCAACGACGTATATTTCCACAAGAGTTATCTTTTAATACAAGCACTTAACAACTTTTATTAATGTCGGTTCTTTACAAGGATACGCCCCCGATCCAAAGAAATCCGGAACTCGCGAGGGAATATACGCCGCAGCGTGCCGACTCAAAAGCATCACGAACGCTCGCCGGCGAGGCCGGGCGTCCACGCTGCCGCCGCATCGGCCCGATCGGTGGCCCGCACCGGGCGGTCCCGGTAGAGTGACCCGCATGACCCTCAACGTCGCACTGGTCACCGCCCGCGAGGCGCTGGCCCTCGATGAAGACATGCCGCCGCTCGTGCTTGCGCTGCGCGCCCAGGGCGCGCGGGTAGCGACGCCGTGCTGGGACGATCCCGACGTGGACTGGGGGCAGTACGACGTCGCGGTGCTGCGCTCCACCTGGGACTATGCCGAGCGCCTCGACGAATTCCTCGACTGGGCGGAGCGCTGCGCCGCACAGACACGACTCGTCAATTCTCCGGCCATCGTGCGTTGGAACATCGACAAGCACTACCTCGTGCACCTCGCGCACGCGGGCGTGCCGGTCGTGCCGACGCTGTTCGTGGAGCCCGGCGCGGACGCGGCGGCAGAACTTTCCCGATTCCTGGGCGGCGGACCCGGGGCATTCACCGTCGGCGCCTGCGGGCCGTTTGCGCAATTCGTCGTCAAGCCGTCCATCGGGGCGGGCTCCCGCGATGCCGCGCGTTATCGGCGTGAGGAGCAGGGCAGGGCGGTGGCGCATGCCGCGCGTCTCCTCGCCGCGGGACGCAGCGTCATGCTGCAGCCCTACCTCGACCGGGTGGATGAACACGGCGAGACGGCCGTGGTCTACATCGGAGGCCGCTACAGCCACGCCATTCGCAAGGGCCCGCTGCTGCGCCTCGACGACGCGTTCGTGGCCGGACTCTTCGCTCCCGAGCAGATCACGCCCAGGGAGCCGGATGCGGAAGAACGGCGGGTGGCCGAGGCCGCGTTCATGGCGTGCTCCCTGGACGAACCGCTCTACGCGCGCATCGACCTGATCCGCGACGATCGGGGGCTCCCCGTCGTACTCGAACTCGAGCTTACGGAGCCGTCGCTGTTTTTCCTGCACGCCCCCGAGGCCGCCGGCCGCGTCGCGGATGCACTGCTCGGTTCCTAGCCCGACCTGACGCCGTCTGCCGACGAGACGGTTGTTCGAACGCCGCGAGGACGAATCATGGGTCTCGAAATCAGCCCACTCAAGACAGGCGACCGCAGTGAGTGGGAAGTGCTCGCACGGGCGTACAAGGCCTTCTACGAGACGACACTTCCGGATTCCGACTATGAAGGAACCTGGACCCGCCTGATGACCGCGGACGCCATCCACGGGTTCGGCGCACGCGTCGACGGGCGGCTGGTCGGCATCACTCACTACCTGTTCCACACCGGGATCTGGGCGAGCAGGTCCTGTTATCTCGAGGATCTCTTCGTCGACGAGGCTGCTCGTGGTCGTGGCGTGGCGCGTGGCCTGATCGAGGCCGTCGCACGCCGGGCCGGGGAGGAGGGCGCTGGGCGGCTCTACTGGCTCACGCACCAGGAGAATGCCACGGCCCGGACGCTGTACGACCGGGTCGCGAAGTTCAGTGGGTTCGTCGAGTACGAGTACCCGCTGCAGGGCGCTTAGGAGGCTTGCGCAGGGGCTTCGGCGGGACGTGTGATGCAGGGCTGATGTTGAGCAGCCGGCCGGCTACCTTCGTCTTTGCCAGTTCGGCGAGGATCTTGACGGGCAGACCCTTCGGCAGCCCGACGAAGGTGTGGTCCTCGCGGATGTCCACGTGGCCGATCTGCCGGCCTTCGATGCCGGCGACGTTGGCGATGGCGCCGACGATGTTGCCGGGCTTCACGCCGTGAACGTAGCCGACATCGATGCGAAAGGTCTCGGTGTCTTCCTCCGACAGGCGCTCGGCCGCCGGGCGCGCGGAGTCCCGCGACTCGGCGCGGGATTCGGGAAACTGCCCGAGATCGGCGGCAACTGAGCCGGCGGCCTCCCTGGCCTTTTCCTTCAGGAGCAGGGGACTGCCGCCCTGCAGCAGGCTCGCGAGCGCCGCTGCGATCTCGATCGCCGGCACGTCCTGCTCGCGCTCGATCTCCTCGATCAGGCTGCGGAACGGCTCCGCCTGGCCAGCGGCCAGTGCATCCATGATGCGCTGCCGGAAGCGCGCCATGCGCTGCTCGTTGACGTCGGCGATCGTCGGCAGGTCCATCGCCTCGAGCGGCGAGCGCGTGGCCCGCTCGATGTAGCGCAGCATGTTGCGCTCGCGGGGCGTGATGAACAGGATCGCCTCGCCGCTGCGCCCCGCGCGCCCGGTCCGGCCGATGCGGTGGACGTAGGACTCGGTGTCGTAGGGCACGTCGTAGTTCACGACGTGGCTGATGCGCTCGACGTCGAGTCCCCGGGCCGCCACGTCCGTGGCGACCAGGATGTCGAGCTTGCCGCTCTTCAGGTTCGCCACCGTGCGCTCGCGGTCCTTCTGCTGCATGTCGCCGTTCAGCGCCGCGACCGCGAAGCCCCGTGCCTCGAGCCGCTCGGCGAGTTCCACCGTCGACTGCTTGGTGCGGGTGAAGATGAGCATGCCGTCGAACGGCTCCGCCTCGAGGATGCGCGTCAGGGCATCCAGCTTGTGCACGCCGCTCACGACCCAGTAGCGCTGGCGGATGTTCGCCGCGGTGCTGGTACGGCTCGTGATCGTGACCTCGACCGGCTCGCGCAGGTGCTTCTGGGCGATGCGCCGGATCGGGGCCGGCAGCGTGGCCGAGAAGAGCGCGACCTGGCGCGTGGAGGGCGTCTGCTCGAGGATCCACTCGATGTCGTCGACGAACCCCATCTGCAGCATTTCGTCGGCCTCGTCGAGGACGAGACTCGTGATGCCGCCGAGGTCCAGCGTGCGGCGCTTGATGTGGTCCATCACGCGTCCCGGGGTGCCGACCACCACGTGCGCGCCGCGCTTCAGGCTCATGAGCTGCGGTGTGTAGCTCTGCCCGCCGTAGATCGGCAGCACGTGGAAGCCTTTGATCTTCGACGCGTAGCGCTGGAAAGCCTCGGCGACCTGGATCGCGAGTTCGCGGGTGGGGACCAGTACGATGCACTGCGGCGGGCCGCTGCGGACCTTGATCCGGCTCAGGATGGGCAGCGCGAAGGCGGCCGTCTTGCCGGTGCCGGTCTGGGCCTGGCCGAGCATGTCGTGGCCGGCCAGCAGCACGGGAATCGTCGCTGCCTGGATCGGCGACGGCGATTCGTAGCCGGCCTCGACCACGGCTTCGAGGACAGCGGTGCTCAGGCCGAGGTCGCCAAAGGAGGCGACCGTCGGTTCGGTCTTGGGGTCGGGCATGGGGGTATTCGCGGCAGCAGCGGCTGGTGTGCCGCCGGACCCTGCAAGGTTACGCCAACCGACTCGGGATGTATTGCCGTGATGACCGGCGCCATCGCGCGTGTCATTGCGGCAAAGGCATGCAGGCATGAAGACCCGTCAGGTGGCAGGATCGGCGGCGCCCCTCACCCGCTGCGCTGTACGCCCAGCCTGGCCAGTCGCACGACGCTCTCCAGCACCTCGAGATACCGCGACCGGTCCTTCGGCGAGAACGGAGGAGGGCCCCCGCCCACACCGTACGCGCGCAGGTCCGCCATGAGTTCACGGGTGGCGAGCGCGTTGCCGATGTTGTCCTCCGTGAACGGTTTCCCGGACGGGCCGAGCACCCGTGCTCCCTTCTCGAGCGCACGCGAGGCGAGTGGAATGTCGGCCGTGACCACGATGTCGTCACGCACCACCTGCTCGACGATCCAGTCGTCCGCAGCATCGAACGACCCCGACACCACCTGGACCCGGACCCGAGGCGCACGCGGAACCGCCATCCAGGAATTCGCCACGAACACGACCGGCAGCCCGTGCCGCTCGGCAACCTTCACGGTTTCCGCCTTCACGGGACACGCGTCAGCGTCCACGTAGATGTGCGGCCCCGGGCTCATGCGACGCTCGTCGTGCCGCCGAACCGCGCGCGCAGCCAGCGGGCGATCTCCATGAGTTCCGCGCCGCAGACCTCGTGCTGCATCGGATACTCGTGCCACTCGACGGCGTAGCCCTGCGACTGCAGCACGTCGCGCGTCTCCGCGCCCATCGCAAATGGCACGACGGGATCCATCCGGCCGTGGCACATGAGGACCGGGACATCGCTGTTGGCCGCAGACTTCTCCGCCGCGAGCCGGGCAGGGAAGGGGAGATAGGTGGAGAGCGCCAGTACGCCGGCGAGCCGTTGCGGATAGCGGAGCCCGGTGGTGAGCGCCACCGCGCCGCCCTGCGAGAACCCCGCGAGCACGATGCGTGACGGGCGCACACCGCGCGCGATCTCCTGCGCGAGATACCCGTTCACCCGCTGCACCGACTCCTCGAGCCCGCGGGAATCCGCCCGGCCCTCCGGCGTGAACGACTTGATGTCGTACCACGCCCGCATCACGCAGCCATTGTTCACGGTGACGGGCCTCGGATCCGCGTGTGGGAAGACGAAGCGCACCGGCACGGTGCCCGGCAGCCCGAGTTCGCCTGCGATCGGCACGAAATCCCAGCCGTCCGCCCCGAGCCCGTGCAGGAGCACGACACTCGCCACCGCCGGCGCCGCGGGTTCGAGCGTCACCTCGTGGTCGGTCTGGTGCTGTCGATACGCCATCCGGTAAGCCCTCGGTAATGCGGCCAAGCTTACCCGTTGCGCGAATTTCGGGCGGCAATCCTCGCGTGCGATCCAGCAGAAAGGCGCACGAATTCACGGCCCGATTTCATGCCGATCCCGGTACGCACTTTGCCCGTATCACAATTCGTGCAGGTTCACCGTACCATGCTGGCGTAGACAATCGGGGCAGGGCCACTTCCGGCAACGGCCACCCGTGTTGAGTTACTCGTTCACCGGTGTGAAGGACACGCATGACGAACGCAAGCAGGATCGACGCGCGCGACCGGGCGCACGCCTTTGCCTCGCTGGAACTGCAGCGCTTCGACCTGGTCGTCATCGGCGGGGGAGTGACAGGTGCGGGTATCGCGCGTGATGCGGCGTTGCGCGGACTATCCGTCGCGCTGCTCGAAGCTCGCGACTATGCGAGCGGCACGAGCAGCCGCAGCTCCAAGCTGATCCACGGCGGACTGCGCTATCTCCGGCAGGGCGACGTGGCCCTGGTCAAGGAGGCGGCTTCGGAACGGCAGATCCTGCGCCGGATCGCGCCGCACCTGGCCACGCCGGAGATCTTCCTGATTCCAGTGCATTCCGCGGCCGGCACCGCAATCATGCGTGCCGGATTGTGGGTCTACGAGAAACTCGGGAAGGTTCCGGCAGCTGAGCATCATACCGTCCTGGATACGGCAGAACTTGCGCGGCGCGAACCGCTCATGAACACCCGAGGACTGCGGGGCGCAATCGCCTATACGGAGTTCCTGACCGACGATGCCCGGCTGGTACTCGCCAACCTGCGCTCCGCGCAGGCGGCCGGGGCGACCGTGCTGAATTACGCCACGGTCAACGGCCTGCTGCAGGAGAGCGGGCGGGTGGTGGGCGTCACCGCCCGGTCGACGTTACCGGGTGAGGACCGGATGGCGCGGGTGATGGGGCGGCTGGTCATCAGTGCGGCCGGCGTCTGGGTCGACCAGGTGCGCGCGCTCGAGGCGGGGCAGGAGGACAGCCGCCTCGTGCTCAGCCGCGGCATCCATCTCGTGCTGTCCCGCGAGCGTCTGCCCGTCAACGATACGATCGTGCTGCCCACGCAGGACAAGCGCATGGCGTACGCCGTGCCCCACGGCAGGTTCACCTACATCGGCACCACGGACGTCTTTCACGATCGCCCGGACTACTGGCCCGAGTTCGACCGGTCGGACGTGGATTACCTGCGAGCGGCGGTCGAGCGGAACCTGCGGACGGCGCCGATCGCCGACAGCGACATCGTCGCGATGTGGTCCGGCATTCGTCCGCTGGTCTCCGAGCCGGGTAAGAAGGCCAACGAGGTGTCCCGCAAGGACGAGATCTGGACCTCGCCAGCAGGCCTGGTCTCGATCGCGGGCGGAAAACTGAGCGCGTATCGGGCGATGGCGGAGCACGTCGTCGATCTTGCCGTGGCTCGGCTCGGCAGGCGTGTCCTGCCGTGCACCACGGCGACACGGCCGCTCGCTGGCGGCGAAAGAACGCTCAGCGCCAGCGAAATCGCGCGCCTGAGTCCCGACGCCTTCGCGGCCGATCGCCTGGCTCGACTCTATGGGGACGAAGCCTCGGAGATCGCCGCCGACGGCGGCGACGTTGCCGCGGAGGCGCGGCGTGCGGTGCTCTGCGAAGGCGCGCTGACCCTCGAGGACTACTGGGTGCGGCGCAGCGCGCGCGCCTGGTTCGACGAAGGTGCCGGACTCGACTCGCTCGCGCCGGCAGCCCAGGTCATGTCGAAGCTGCTCGGCTGGAGCGACGCCGAGCGCGACCGGCAGGTCGCGTCGTGCCGGTCCATAGAGCGGCAGTCGCGCAGTCCGCTTACCCGGGCATCACGCTCCGACACGCGAGAAGGGGGAATCCCATGAGACGCTGGAACGGCTGGGGCGACGATTCGATCACCGCGACCCTGCCCGCCGGGGCCACCGAATTCCTGGGCGAGGCGATCGGGCCGGGTACCGCGCCACGCGATGCGACGCTCGAGGAGGTCTGCGCACGCATCGACCGCGAGCAACCATCGCGCCTGGGGGGGTCCCTGCCGCCGCACCCGCTGATTTCGACCCGCGCCGAGGACCGGTTGCGCTCCGGCGTCGGCCACAGCCTCGGGGACTGGATACGGCTGCGTTTTGGCGACGTCGGGCGGCTCACCGATGGCGTCGCCTGGCCGGAGAACGGGGGGCAGGTCCGCGAATTGCTCGCCTGGGCCCAGCAGCGCGGGGCGGTGCTGATCCCTTGCGGTGGCGCCACGAGCGTCGTCGGTCACCTGGCACCGCCCGGCGGCGATCGACCCTGCCTGACGCTCGACATGCGGCGCATGAGCGCACTGCTCGAGTTCGATGAAGTCGCGCAGCTGGCGCGCTTCCAGGCTGGTGTGACCGGGCCGGACCTGGAGGCTCAGCTTCGCGCCCGGGGTTTCGTGCTGGGCCACTTCCCGCAGAGTTTCGAGTACGCGACGCTCGGTGGCTGGATCGCGTCCCGCTCTTCGGGACAGCAGTCCCTGCGCTACGGACGGATCGAGCAGTTGTTTGCCGGTGGCACGGTCGAGACGCCGCGCGGCACGCTCACGATTCCGCCGTTCGCCGCGAGCGCAGCGGGGCCCGACCTGCGTGAGTGGGTGCTCGGCTCGGAAGGGCGCCTCGGCGTGATCACCGAGGCCATCGTGCGCGTCAGCCGCCTGCCGGAGCAGGAGCGCTTCGTCGGTGTCTTCATGCCCGGCTGGGACGCAGGCGTCGCTGCCGCACGCACGCTGGCACAGACGCGCGTACCGCTGTCGATGCTGCGCCTGTCGAGCCCGGTCGAGACGCTGACCACGCTGCGCATGGCGGGCCACGCCGGGCAGATCGCATGGCTGGAGCGTTACCTCGGCTGGAGGGGCGCTGGCGAGCAGAAGTGCCTGCTGATGCTGGGACTGACCGGCACGCGGCGGCAGGTCAATGCCGGCTGGCAGCAGGCGAGGGCGGTGCTCCGTGCTCATGGCGGCGTATCGACCGGCACCCTGCTCGGCAGGAAATGGGCTGAAAAGCGCTATACCGGCGTCTATGTACGCAACGCGCTCTGGGACGCCGGATACGCGGTCGACACCATGGAGACGTTCGTGCCGTGGAGTTCGAGCACGTCGACCATGCTTGCGATGGAGACTGCAGGTCGCGAGGCGCTGGCGCGGCTGGGCGAACGCTGCCACGTCTACACTCACCTTTCGCACGTGTACGGGACAGGCTCGAGCGTGTACAGCACGTTCGTCTTCCGCATCGGTGCGGACCAGGCGGCGGCGTGGCAGCGCTGGGCGGCGCTCAAGCGTGCGGTGAGCGAGGCGGTGATCGCGAGCGGCGGCACCATCAGCCATCAGCACGGCGTCGGTCGCGATCACGCGCCGTATCTGCGGGCAGAGAAGGGCGCGCTCGGCATGGCCGCGCTCGCGTCGGCCTTCGATCACTTCGATCCGCAGGGCATCCTCGCCAACGAGAACCTGACCGGACCCCGGGCGTGAACTCGCAGGGCGATCTGCTCCTGTCCATCGACTGCGGCACGCAGAGCGCGCGTGCATTGCTGTTCGATCTCGCCGGGAACCTGGTGGCCCGCACGCAGGAGCCCCTGAAGGACTACCGCGTGCCGCAGCCGGGCTGGCTCGAGCACGACGGCGAGGGCTTCTGGCAGGCTGCCGCCAGGAGTTGCCAGGCCTTGTGGGCGCGCGATCCGGGCTGGCGCGAGGCAGTGCGCGGTGTCGCCGTGACCACGCAGCGCGCCACCGTGATTCCGGTCGATCGCGACGGTCGCTGCATCTACCCTGCAATCATCTGGCTCGACCAGCGCCGGGCGACGCGCTTTCCGGCCATCAAGCCGTGGTGGCGGCTGGCAATCGCGGTGGCAGGGCAGGCGGACACCGTGAGGCACTTCCAGCGTGAAGCCGAGATCAACTGGCTGGCGCAGCACGAACCGGCGCTGCACGCGTCCACGCACAAGTTCCTGCTCGTGTCTGGCCTGTTGAATCATCGGCTCACTGGCGACTTCACCGACTCGGTCGGTTCCATGGTGGCCTACCTGCCATTCGATTCGAGGCACCAGCGCTGGGCCTCCGCCGCCGACTGGAAGTGGCAGGCGCTTGCCGTACGGAGGGATCAATTGCCGGAACTTCGGCCGGTCGGAAGCATCCTGGGCCAGGTGACTGCGACGGCCAGCGCTGCGACGGGCATTCGAGTGGGAACACCGGTGATCGCCGCCGCCGCGGACAAGGCCTGCGAGATCCTCGGTTCCGGCGCGCTGGCGCCGACCATGGGCGCACTGTCGTACGGCACGACCGCGACGATCAACGTCACGACACCGCGCTACCTGGAGGTCACGCCGGGCATGCCACCGTATCCGGCGGCCATGCCGGGCAGGTACAGCTGCGAGGTGCAGATCTTCCGCGGCTACTGGATGGTCAACTGGTTCAAGGAGCAGTTCGGTCACGC
>Ga0209253_10000650_pt1 | contig 30212 bp, 23 predicted proteins | sample FrelakmetBRP12BR_FD_187145 | JGI IMG/M metagenome (GOLD analysis project Ga0209253, IMG submission 187145) | Freshwater lake sediment microbial communities from the University of Notre Dame, USA, for methane emissions studies - BRP12 BR (SPAdes)... | ecosystem: Environmental > Aquatic >... | reverse complement strand
CGTCCCGGAAGCGCTGCGGACGCAGCCGTTCCCGCCGGTGCTCCTGATCTCGATCGTCGAGAATGCCGTGACCCACGGGCTCGAGCCTCGGGCGGCCGGCGGCCGGGTCACGATCGCCGCGCGACAGGAGGGCGAGCGCCTCGTCGTGACCGTGACCGACACCGGGACCGGGCTGTCCGCCGACCCGCGGCCCGGGGGCGGCGTGGGCCTCGCCAACATCCGCGAGCGGCTGGCGGCGCTGTACGGCACGCGCGGGCGCTTCACGCTCGAGGACGCCGCACCGCACGGCGCGCGGGCGACGATCGAGATTCCGCTGCAAGGCGCGACGGACGCCACCGCGGTCGCCGCCGCACCCGCCTGACGCGATGCCGACCGCGCTGATCGCCGAAGACGAGCCGATGATGCGGGCGCAGTTGAAGCGCCGGCTCGAGGAAGCGTGGCCCGAGCTCGAGATCGTTGCCGAGGCGGGCAACGGCGAGGAGGCGCTTGCGCTCGTCGACGCAAGGCGACCCGACGTCGCGTTCCTCGACATCCGGATGCCGGTGATGTCCGGCCTCGACGTCGCGCGCGAGCTGGGCGGCCGCTGCCACGTCGTGTTCGTCACCGCGTACGACGATTACGCGATCGCCGCGTTCGACGAAGGCGCCGTCGACTACGTGCTGAAGCCGCCGATGCCCGAGCGGATCGCCAGGGTCGTCGCCCGGCTGAAGAGCCGGCTTGCCCTGGCGCCTCTCGACCTGACCGCGCTGCTGGCGCGACTCGCCGCCGGCGACAAGGGCGCCGGGCCGCTCAAGTGGATCCGTGCGTCGCTGGGCACGTCGATGCGCATGATCGCCGTCGACGACGTCCTTTATTTCCGCGCCGAGGACAAGTACACCAGGGTCGTGACCGCCGACGGCGAGGCGCTGATCCGCAAGCCGATCAAGGATCTCTACGAGTCGCTCGATCCCGACGCGTTCTGGCAGATCCATCGCGGCGCGATCGTCAGCCTGCGCGCGATCGATCGCGTCGAGCGCGACTGGCGCGGCGAGCCCGTGATCGTGCTGAAGGGCCGCGACGAGAAGCTTTCCGTCAGCCGGACGTTTGCGCACCGGTTCAAGGCGATGTAGCGTTCGGGGGTGCCGCCCCCCGCCCTTCCGGCGTCCTCGTGAAAAGGCGCTGACCCGTGCGTGCGCTCGCGTTCGTCGGACGTCACGCCACGAAGTTCATGGCGGGCGGCGTGCTGGTCGGCTTCGTCGCCCCGCCGCTCGCGGCGCTCGCCCGGCCCCTGCTGGTCCCCGCGCTCGTGATACCGCTCGCGCTGGCGCTGATCCGCCTCGACTGGTCCGCGATCGCAGCCAGCCGCCGGCGGCCCGGGTTGATCGCAGCGCTGCTGGTCTGGATTCTCGGCGTCTCGCCGCTCGTCGTCTGGGCGGTCACGACGCCGGCCACGGCACTGGGCCTGCCCGCTGCGCTGCGCGAGGCGCTGATCCTGATGGCGGCGTCGTCGCCGATCGTGTCGAGCGTCGCGATCGCGCTCTTCGTCGGGCTCGATGCCGCGCTCGCGATCGTCGCGGTCGTGTTCGCGACGGCGCTCGTTCCGTTGACGCTGCCCCCGCTCGCGCTCGCTCTGCTGGGCGTCGAGCTCGAGATCAGCGTGCCCGCCTTCATGGGGCGGCTCGCCGCACTGGTCGGCAGTGCGTTCATCGCCGCCTGGGTGATCCGCCGTCTTGTGCGTCCCGCCGCGCTCGCCGCGCGCCGGGACCTGATCGACGGGCTCGCGGTGGTGAACCTGGTCGTCTTCGCGATCGCGATCATGGACGGCGTCACCGCCTTCGCGCTGGAACGCCCCGGCTACGCGGCCCTGGCCGTCGCGCTCGCGTTCGTCTTCAACATTGCGCTGCAGGCCGCGGGCTGGATCGCGTTCCGGCGGTTCGGCGCCGTCACCGCGCTCACCGCGGGCCTGGTCTCCGGCAACTGCAACATGGGGCTCGTGCTGGTCGCGCTGTCGGGGCACGCCGACGTCGAGGTGACCGCGTTCTTCGCCCTGGCGCAGTTGCCGATGTACATGCTGCCATGGGTGCTCGAGCCGCTCTATCGGCGCCTGCGCGCCGGCGCCGGCGACGCGCCGTCGCGGGAAAGGCCCCGGTCGAGGTAAAATGACGGTTTTTGCCCCCTCTTTGCCGTGAGCGACCTCGAGCAAACGATCGATGCTGCGTGGGAATCGCGCGCGACGCTGTCGCCGCAGGGCGCGCCCGCTCCCGTGCGCGAAGCGATTGCGCAGGTCATCGCCGATCTCGATTGCGGCCGGCGGCGCGTCGCCGAGAAGACCGGCGGCGCCTGGACGACGCACCAGTGGCTCAAGAAGGCGGTCCTGCTGTCGTTCCGTCTGACCGACAACAGCCCGATGCGCTTCGCGCGGCACGCCGGCAGCCCGGAGCCGTTCGCGTTCTACGACAAGGTCCCGACGAAGTTCGCCGGCCTGTCCGACGATGAGCTCGCCGCGACAGGGGTCAGGGTCGTCCCGCCCGCGGTCGCGCGGCGCGGTGCGTTCATCGCCAGGAACGTCGTGCTGATGCCGTCGTTCGTCAACATCGGCGCCTACGTCGACGAGGGCACGATGGTCGACACCTGGGCGACCGTCGGCTCGTGCGCGCAGATCGGCAGGAACGTCCACCTTTCCGGCGGCGTCGGCATCGGCGGCGTGCTCGAGCCGGTGCAGGCCGGCCCGACGATCATCGAGGACAACTGCTTCATCGGCGCCCGCTCCGAGGTGGTCGAAGGCGTGGTCGTCGAGGAGAACTCCGTGCTCGGCATGGGGGTGTTCATCGGGCAGAGCACGAAGATCTACAACCGCGCGACCGACGAAGTCACCTACGGCCGCGTGCCGGCCGGCTCCGTCGTCGTCGCCGGAAGCCTCCCGTCGGGCGAGGGCCGGTGCCAGCTCTATTGCGCGGTCATCGTCAAGCAGGTGGACGCGAGGACGCGCGCGAAGACCAGCATCAACGAACTGTTGCGCGCATGAGAACGCCGGGCAAAGCCAAGGACCTGCGAGGGCGCTGGGCGAAGCCCAGGCCCGAAGGGCGCGTCAGCGCGCGACCAGGGGAGCCGCGATGTGATGCTCCACATGCCACGATCGGCCAACGCGGCTCGCGAAGGGCGCGTCGGCGGACGATTGCGACGCGCCGACACGCAGGTGCGCGTGCACTCGCAAGCGCCCGCAGGCGCGCATAAGAACGCCGCGCGATGCGCAGCCCTAGCCTCATGCCGGTTCCGATCAAATCTGCCCACGACATCGAGAAGATGCGCGTGGCCGGGCGCCTCGCGTCCGAGCTGCTCGACTACCTGACGCCGTTCGTGCAGCCGGGCGTGACGACGGCCGAGCTCGATCGTGTCGCGCACGACCACCAGGTCAACGTGCAGAAGGTCGTGCCGGCCACGCTGAACTACGCGCCGCCGGGGCACCGCCCGTATCCGGCGTCGATCTGCACGTCGGTCAACCACGTGGTCTGCCACGGCGTCCCCGGCGACAAGACGCTCAAGCCGGGCGACATACTCAACATCGACGTCACCGTGATCAAGGACGGCTGGCACGGCGACTCGAGCCGGATGTTCTGCGTCGGCACGCCGTCGATCCAGGCGCGGCGGCTGGTCGACATCACGTACGAGGCGATGTGGCGCGGCATCCGCGCCGTCAGGCCGGGCGCCCACCTGGGCGACGTGGGCCATTCGATCCAGAAGTTCGCCGAGAGCCGCCACTGCTCGGTCGTCCGCGAGTTCTGCGGCCACGGCATCGGCCGGCAGTTCCACGAGGAGCCGCAGGTGCTGCACTACGGCCGCCCGGGTGCGGGACTGAAGCTCGAGCCCGGGATGATCTTCACGGTCGAGCCGATGATCAACGCCGGTCGCGCCGCGATTCGCGCGCTGGCCGACGGCTGGACGATCGTCACCGCCGACCACTCGCTGTCCGCGCAGTGGGAGCACACGGTCCTCGTGACCGCGGACGGCCACGAGGTGCTCACCACCTCGGCCGGCGCGCCAGCACCGCCGCCCGCGGCCTGACGCCACGCGCGAGACGGCGTCCACGCGATGACTGCCGAAGCCGCCGCCGCGCTGCCGACGGCCGATGTCACGGCAGCCGCGGCCCAGCGCTGGCGCGGCGAGCTCAAGGCCGGGCGCGCCGCGCTGCAGTCCGCGTTCTACGCGCATCCCGACACCCGCCGGCTCCTGCGCGACCACGCGCGGCTCGTCGACGGCGTGGTGGCGAGCGTCTGGGCCGGGCTCGGCGCCCCGGCCGACGTCGCGCTGATCGCCGTCGGCGGATACGGACGCGGCGAGCTCTTCCCGCACTCGGACGTGGACGTGCTGATCCTGCTCCCCTGCGCGCTCGATGCCGCGGGCACGGGCTTCGTCGAACGCTTCATCGGGTTGCTGTGGGACATAGGGCTCGAGATCGGGCACAGCGTGCGGACCGTCGCCGAGTGCGAGGCCGAGATGGCGGCCGACGTGACGATCCGGACCAGCCTGCTCGAGCACCGGCACGTGGCCGGAGCGCGGCCGCTCTACCGTGCCTTCGGCCGTGCGTTCGCCGCGGCCATGGACGTGCCGCTGTTCTACGAAGCGAAGATGCTGGAGCAGCAGCAGCGGCATCTCAAGCACCACGACACCGCGTACAACCTCGAGCCCAACGTCAAGGAGAGCCCGGGCGGCCTGCGCGACCTGCAGACGGTCCTCTGGATCGCGCGGGCGGCGGGGCTCGGCCGCAGCTGGCGCGAGCTCGCGCAGGCCGGGCTCATCACGCTGCAGGAGGCGCGAACGGTGTCGCGCCAGGAGCGGCTGATCGGCGCGCTGCGCGTGCGCCTCCACTACCTCGCCGGGCGCCGCGAGGACCGGCTCGTTTTCGACCAGCAGAACGCGCTCGCGCGCGAGCTCGGGCTCGTCGACAACGCCGCGAAGCGCGCGAGCGAGCAGCTGATGCAGCGCTATTACCGCGCCGCGAAGCTCGTGCGCCAGGTCAACGTCATCCTGCTGCAGAACCTCCACGCGCGGCTCTTCCCGATCCCGGGCGAGCCCGTCGCCGTCGACGACGAGTTCCTCGCGATCGACGAACTGCTGCACGTGCGCGACGAGGCGCTGTTCGAGCGCCGCCCGGCGGCGATGCTCGACGCCTTCCTGACGATGCAGCGCCACCCCGAGCTCAAGGGCATGTCGGCGCGGACGCTGCGCGCGCTGTGGCGCAACCGCCACCGCGTCGACGCCCGCTTCCGCCGCGAGCCGGCGAACCGGGCCCGCTTCATCCAGCTTTTCCGGGAGCCGCGCGGCATCACCCACGAGCTGCGGCGGATGAATCTCTACGGCATCCTGGGCCACGTCGTCCCGGCGTTCGGCCGCATCATCGGCCAGATGCAGCACGACCTCTTCCACGTCTACACGGTGGACGAGCACATCCTGATGGTGATCCGGAACCTGCGCCGGTTCACCGAGGCGCAGCACGCGCACGAATACCCGTTGTGCTCCCGCCTGATCGGCGACTTCGAGCGCCGGGAAGTGCTCTACGTCGCCGGGCTGTTCCACGACATCGCGAAGGGGCGCGGCGGCGACCACTCGGCGCTGGGCGCGATCGAGGCGCGCCGCTTCTGCCGCGCCCACGGATTGCCGCCCGAGGACGTCGAGCTCGTCGCCTGGCTGGTCGCGAACCACCTGACGATGTCGGTCACGGCACAGAAGCAGGACGTCACCGACCCGGACGTGGTCGCGGCGTTCGCCCGGCGCGTCGGCACCGAGCGCCGCCTCGTCGCCCTCTATCTGCTCACTGTCGCCGACATCCGCGGCACGAGCCCCAAGGTCTGGAACGCGTGGAAGGCGCAGCTGCTCGAGGACCTCTTCTACGCGACGCGCACTCGGCTCGCCGGCGCGGCTGGCGGCGTCACGCTCGCCGACAGCCTGCTTGCCCGCCAGCGCGAGGCGCAGCGGCTCCTTCGCCTCTACGCGGTCATGGAAGACGCCGAGCACGCGCTCTGGGCGCAGCTCGACACCGTCTATTTCCAGCGCCACACCGCCGACGAGATCGCCTGGCACGCGCGGCACCTGCACTGGCGGGTCGGGGGCGCGGCGCCGGTGGTGCGCGCGCGGCTGTCGCGCGCCGAAGCCGGGTTGCAGGTCGCCGTCTACCTGCCCGACCAGAAGAACCTGTTCGCGCGCATCTGCGGCTTCTTCGGGCGCCGCGGCCTGTCGATCCTCGAGGCCAAGATCCACACGACGCGGCACGGCTACGCGCTCGACACGTTCACGGTCCACGATCCCGCGGACCCCGACGCGCCCTACCGCGACGCGATCCAGCTGATCGAGTTCGAGCTCGCGAGAGTGCTGAAGGAGCAGCCGCCGCTCGAGCCACCGACGATGGGGCGGGCGAGCCGGCATCTCAAGCACTTCCCGCTGTCGCCCGAGGTGCGGATCTTTCCCGACGACAAGGGGACGCACTACATCCTCGAGATCGTCGCCGGTGACCGGCCCGGCCTGCTGGCGACGATCGCCTACACGCTCGCGCAGGCGAACATCAACATCGTCAGCGCGAAGATCAACACGCTGGGCGAGCGCGCCGAGGACGTGTTCCTCATCGACGGCGCCCGCCTGCACGACGAGCACGCGTTGCTCCGCCTGGAAACGGCGCTGTACGAGCAGCTGCGGCTGGTCTGAACGTCAGCGCGCTCATTGCCCGCCCGGCCGCCCGAAGGGCAATGTGCGCCCCCTCGGGGGGCAGCGAACGCAGTGAGCATGGGGGCTGTGCATCCGCCCGCCCGGCCGCCCGAAGGGCAATGTGCGCGGCCTCTGCGCGGGCGTGCCGGGTCCGGCGCATCGTGGAGTCGGCCGCCACCCGCGCTCGCAGGCGCGCCCTTCGGGCCTTGGCTTCACCCTGCTCGCGCGGGTGTCCCCCGGGGGGCAGCGAACGCAGTGAGCGTGGGGGTCGTTCATCACTCCTCGTACGGAGCGCTGTCGGGGAAGAGGATGTCGGTGAACCCGAAGCGCGAGAGGTCCCGCATCCGCATCGGGTAGAGAATGCCGAGCAGGTGGTCGCACTCGTGCTGAACGACGCGGGCATGGAACCCCGACACCTCGCGCCGGATCGACTGTCCGCGCGGGTCGACGCCCTCGTAGCGCAGATGCCGGTACCGCGGCACGACGCCCCGCAGTCCCGGAACCGACAGGCAGCCTTCCCAGTCCTCTTCCCGCTCGTCCGACAACGGGGTCAGGACCGGATTGACGAGCTCCGTGTAGGGCACCGCCTCGGCGTCCGGATAGCGCGGGTTCTCTTCGACGCCGAAGATGACGACCTGCAGCGGCACGCCGATCTGCGGCGCCGCGAGCCCGGCGCCGTTCAACGCGGCCATCGTGTCGCGCAGGTCCTGCACCAGCGCGTCGAGCTCCCGCGTCCCGATGGCGACGACGGGCGCCGAGCGCTGCAGCAGGCGCGGGTCGCCCATGCGCAGGACGTCGCGGATCACCGCTGCCCTCCCCGCGGGCCGCTCGACCCGAGCCGTGCCGCCCGAAGGTCAGGGGGCGCGGCCATCAGGCGAGTGGCGCGACGTGGTCGAGCAGCGCACGGACCTTGTCCATCGCCACCTCCAGCACTTTCGCGATGCCTTCCATCGACACCTCGACGGCGGAATCGCCGCGCCCCGCCGCGTGGTTGACGACCACCGCGATGGCCGCGTACGGCAGCTCGAGCTCGCGCGCGAGCGCCGCCTCGGGCATGCCGGTCATTCCGACCAGCGTGACGCCGTCGCGCTCCATCCGGTCGATCTCGGCGGCGGTCTCGAGGCGCGGCCCGGATATCGCGCCGTAGACACCGCCGTCGGCGAGCGGAAGCCCGGCGGCTCGCGCCGCCTCGAGGCACTTCGCGCGCAGCGCAGGCGTGTACGGATGCGTGAAATCGACGTGGACGACGCGCTGATCGCCGCCGTCGAAGAACGACGATTCCCGGTCATGCGTGTAGTCGATGAGCTGGTGCGGCAGCACGAGGTCGCCGGGCACCGCGCCGCGGATCGCGCCAACCGACGCCACCGCCAGGATCGCCGAGGCGCCCTTTTCCCGGAGCGCCCACAGGTTGGCCCGGTAATTCACCCGATGCGGCGGAATCGTGTGGCCGTGACCGTGGCGGGCGAGGAAGACGGCGTCGCGGCCCGCGATCTGGCCGAACAGCAGCGCCGACGACGGCTCGCCGTAGGGAGTCCGCATGACCTCGCGGTGCGCCACCGCGAGGGTCGAGAGCCGGGTGAGACCGCTGCCGCCGATGATCGCGAGCATGGAGCGTCCAGGCATGACTGTCGGAGAAGAGCGCGTGCCGCGGGCGGGCCGCCGAGTGTTGCGAAAAGCTCGCAGACGGCGCCGCGGGCCGCGGCGGAGCCCGGGGAAACTGGAACTCCCCGTCAATTCATGACATTATCATTCAAATCTGCGGCGTTGGGTCAGACTCGGCGCCGCGCCCTATTGTAGCCCCGGGGGGCGCGCGACATGTACCTCGATCGACTGTTCAAGATGATGGCGGAGCGGCAGGCGTCCGACCTGTTCATTTCCTGCGGCGCCCCGATCAACATCAAGGTCAACGGCGTCGTCTCGCCGCTGTCCGACCGACCGATGGACCTCGAGACCGTCCGCCGCGTCGCCTACGACCTGATGAGCGAGGAGCAGGCGCGCACCTTCGAGCGCGAGCTCGAAATGAACCTGTCGTATCTCGACCCCGCGGTCGGCAACTTCCGCGTCAACATCTTCCGCCAGCGCGGCACGATTTCGCTGGTGGTCCGCTACGTGCGCAGCGACATTCCGTCGTTCGAACAGCTGCGGCTTCCGGCGGTCCTGCTGGACCTGGTCATGCAGAAGCGGGGGCTCGTGCTCGTCGCCGGCGCGACCGGCTCGGGGAAGTCGACGACGCTGGCGGCGATGATCGATCACCGCAATACCAACAAGACCGGGCACATCCTCACGATCGAGGACCCGATCGAGTACCTGTTCCGGCACAAGAAGAGCGTCGTCAACCAGCGCGAGCTCAACGTCGACACCCAGACGTACGGGAAGGCCCTGGCCAACGCGCTGCGCGAGGCGCCCGACCTCATCATGATCGGCGAGATCCGCGACCGCGAGACGATGCAGCAGGCCCTGCTGCACACGCTGACCGGTCACCTGTGCCTCTCGACGATCCACGCGAACAACAGCTATCACGCGCTGTCGCGGATCATCAACATGTTCCCCTACGACGCCCGCTCGGGCGTGCTCTCCGACCTGTCGATCGGGCTGCGGGCCATCGTGTCGCAGCGACTCGTGCGCAACCGCGAGGGCGCGCACCAGCCCGCCGTCGAAATCCTCCTCAACTCGTCGCTCATCGCCGAGCTCATCAAGAACGGCGAGATCACGCAGATCAAGGAGGCGATGGAGAAGTCGCTCTATCCCGGATCGCAGACCTTCGAGCAGGCGCTGTGCCGGCTCTACGTGGACGACGTGATCACCTACGAAGAGGCGATGAGCGCCTCCGACTCGCCGACGAACCTGGCCTGGCTCATCAACCAGAACGCGCCGACCGCGCGCGTCGACGGCATGGCGCACAGCGATGGCCAGAAGGCGGCGCACGGCACGCCCAGCGACTTCGGCATGCTGCAGATCGTGCCCGAGCTCCTCGACCGGCCGAACTAGCCCGGCGGCGGCCGGGGCGGACCGTCGGCGCAGGACACGCCCTTCGACCGCAGCGGCGCGCAGGCAACCGAAGTGAAACCGAAAGCCGTGCTCGACCACGATATCTCTCATCCCGTTGCGGTGCCCGGGGAGCTGCAGGCGGCGACGCTCGCGCTGACCCGGGCGCTGATCGAGCGGCGCTCGCTGACCCCGGACGACGCCGGCTGCCAGGAGCTGATCGCGTCGCGGCTCGCACCGTTCGGATTCCGCGGCGAGTCGCTCGTCGTGAACGGCGTGACGAACCTCTGGCTGCGCCGGGGCACCGCGCGCCCGGTGGTCTGCCTGGCCGGCCACACCGACGTCGTGCCGACCGGGCCGCTCGCCGGCTGGCAGTCCGATCCTTTCGTTCCCGCCGAGCGCGACGGCTGGCTCTACGGCCGCGGCGCCGCCGACATGAAAGGCTCGCTGGCGGCGTTCGTCACGGCGATCGAGTCGTTCGTCACGGCGCACCAGGCGGCGGGCGGCTCGATCGCGATGCTCGTCACCTCGGACGAGGAAGGTCCGTCGATCGACGGCACCGCCAGGGTGGTCGACAAGCTCGCCGCGGCCGGCGAGACGATCGACTTCTGCATCGTCGGCGAACCGACGTCGGTGGAGCGCCTGGGCGACACCATCAAGAACGGGCGGCGCGGCACGCTGTCCGGGACGCTCACCGTCAAGGGCGTCCAGGGCCATGTCGCCTATCCGCAGCTCGCGAAGAACCCGATTCACCTGGCCGCGCCCGTTCTCGCCGAGCTTGCGGCCACCCGGTGGGACGACGGCAACGCGTACTTCCCGCCGACCACCTGGCAGTGCTCGAACATTCACGCCGGCACCGGCGCCACCAACGTCATCCCGGGAACGCTCGACGTCATGTTCAATTTCCGGTTCTGTCCGGTGAGCACCCCGGAGTCGCTGGTGCAGCGCTTCGAGGCGATCCTCGCCAGGCACGGACTCGACTGCGAGCTCGTCTGGACCGGCACCGGCAAGCCGTACCTCACCGCGCGCGGCGCGCTGGTCGACGTCGTGACCGACGCGGTGCGCGAGGTCGCCGGCGTCACGCCCGAGCTTTCCTGCACCGGGGGCACGTCCGACGGTCGCTTCATCGCCGGCATCTGCCCCGAGGTGATCGAGCTCGGACCGCTCAACGCCTCGATCCACAAGCTGAACGAGCGCGTGCGGGTCGCCGATCTCGGCGCGCTCGCGGCCATCTATCGCCGCATCCTCGAACGGCTGCTGGTCGGCAAGGATGCGAGATGAGCACGACGGCGCACGACCTCGAGACGCTGCGCGACTGGCTGCGCTATGCGGTGTCGCGCTTCGGCGAAGCGAAGCTCGCCTTCGGGCACGGCACGACCAATGCCTACGACGAAGCCGCGTACCTGTTGCTGTACTCGCTGCACCTGCCGCTCGACCGGCTCGACCCGTTCCTCGACGCGCGCCTCACGCAGGCGGAGCGGGCCAGGGTCGCCCAGCTCCTCGAGCGCCGGATCGACCAGCGCGTGCCGGCGGCCTACCTGACGCACGAAGCATGGCTCGGCGAGTTCCGGTTCTACGTCGACGAGCGCGTGCTGATCCCCCGCTCCTTCATCGCGGAGCTTCTGCCCGGCGGTATCGCCCCGTTCGTCGGCCCGCCGGAGTCGGTGGCCACCGCCCTCGACCTCGGCACGGGTTCGGGGTGCCTCGCGATCCTGCTGGCGTACGCGTACCCCGCCGCCGACATCGACGCCGTCGACATCTCGACCGACGCGCTCACCGTCGCCCAGCGGAACGTCGCCGATTACGGTCTCGCGGACCGGATCAATCTCATCCGGTCCGACCTGTTCGCGAACCTCACGCGGAAGAGCTACGACCTCATCATCAGCAACCCCCCCTACGTCACGGCGGTGGCGATGGAAGACCTGCCGCCCGAGTACCGGCACGAACCGAGACTCGCGCTCGCCGGCGGCGAGGACGGCCTCGACCCCGTGCGCACGATCCTGAGCGAGGCGCCGCGATTCCTGAATCCCGGCGGAGCGCTTGTCGTCGAGGTCGGCCACAACCGCGCGGCCACCGAGCTCGCTTTTCCGCGCCTGCCGTTCGTGTGGCTCGACACGCAGTCGAGCTCGGACAGCGTCTTCCTGCTGAAGCGCGAAGACCTGGTCGCCGGGCGCTAGGGCGCGTCGGCCCGGGCATTCACGCTTGCGCTGCACAGCCCGATGCGGATGGCTGTGCGCCGCGCGCCGGAATGGCGCAGCAGGCGACGCCGGCCCGATCGGATACTAGAATGGGTGTCGGCCCGGCCGGCCGCACATCGCGGCGGCGGCGCCGCGGAGGTTTCCATGGCCAACGCCCGCACCGGCGGCGAGATCGTCGTCGCCAACCTCGTCGCCCAGGGCGCGACGCACGCGTTCTGCGTACCAGGCGAGAGCTTCCTGCCCGTGCTGGACGCGCTTTACGACGTCCGCGATCGCCTGCGGCTGGTCGTCTGCCGGCAGGAAGGCGGCGCGGCGTACATGGCCGAGGCCTGCGGCAAGCTGACGGGCCGTCCGGGCATCGCGTTCGTCACCCGCGGCCCGGGCGCGTCGAACGCGGCGGTCGGCATCCACACCGCCGCGCAGGATTCGTCGCCGATGATCGTGTTCGTCGGCCAGGTCGGCGGCGATTTCGTCGATCGCGAGGCGTTCCAGGAGATCGACTACCGCCGGATGTACGGCAGCGTCGCCAAGTGGGCGGCGCAGATCGACCGCGCCGAGCGCATTCCGGAATACGTCGCCCGCGCCTATCGCGTCGCGATGTCGGGCCGGCCCGGCCCGGTCGTGCTGGCGCTGCCCGAGGACATGCTGACGGCACGCGCGGAGTGCGCCGACGCGGCGCGCGTCGAGCCCCTTGTGGCGGCGCCCGACGGCGCGCAGGTCGCCGCCGCGCACGCGCTGCTCGCCGGCGCCCGGCGTCCGCTCGTCATCGTCGGCGGCAGCCGCTGGGACGCGGGCGCGTGCGCCGCGTTGCAGCGCTTTGCCGAAAGCAGCGACCTGCCGGTGGCCTGCGCTTTCCGCAACCAGGACCTGTTCGACAACCGTCACCGCAACTATGCCGGCGACGTGGGCATCGGTATCGATCCGAAGCTCGCCGCGCGGGTGCGCGACGCCGACGTGCTCCTCGTGCTCGGCGAGCGACTCGGCGAGACGACGACCTCCGGCTACACGCTGCTCGACGCGCCGACACCCAGGCAGTGCCTGGTCCACGTGCACCCCGATGCCAGCGAGCTGGGGCGCGTCTATCAGCCGGCGCTCGCCCTCGCCGCGACGCCGGGGGCGTTTCTTGCGGCAATCAGCCGCGAGCCCGCGCTCGATCCCGCGGCGTGGGCCGGCGGCGTCCGCGAGCTCGGTGCCGAGCGCGCGGCATGGCGCGCGCCGCGGCCCGTTCCCGGCGCGCTCGACATGTGGCAGGTCGTATCGTGGCTCGACGCGCGATTGCCCGACGACGCGATCCTTGCCAACGGCGCCGGCAACTTCGCGACCTGGCTGCACCGCCTCTACCGTTACCGCGGGTATCGCACGCAGCTCGCGCCCTATTCCGGCTCGATGGGCTACGGCGTCCCGGCGGCCGTGGCGGCGAAGCTCGTGCATCCGGGACGCATCGTGGTCTCGTGGAACGGCGACGGCTGCTTCCTGATGAACGGGCAGGAGCTCGCGACGGCGGTGCAGCACGGCCTCGCGATCATCTTCGTCGTCGTCGACAACGGCATGTACGGGACGATACGGATGCACCAGGAGCGCACGTACCCGGCGCGCGTGTCGGGCACGGACCTCGTCAACCCGGACTTCGCGGCGCTGGCCCGTGCCTACGGCGCGCACGGCGAGACCGTGCTGCGAACGGACGAATTCGCGCCGGCGTTCGAGCGCGCGCTGGCGAGCGCAGGACCGTCGCTGCTGCACGTGAAGCTCGACCCGCAGGCGCTGACGCTCAATGCGTCGCTCGACGCGCTGCGCGCGCAGGGGCTGGCCGCGCAGAGGCGCTGAACCTGCCGATCGAGCGGCCCACCAGGTTCCGGCTTGCGATCCATCTGGCAACGGTGAAGGCGCCTGGCCTGACGATCCCTCTTCGATGCTCCTGCGAGCGGACGAGGTGATACAGTGACGCCGCGCGAAGCGCTGCCATCGATGTCCGCCGCCCCTTCCCCTGTTACCGCGGTCGAAACGCCCGAGCGGGCGCACCGCGGCCGGCTGTTCCGCAAGTACCTGCTGCTGATCCTCACGCTGGTCACCATCGCCCTGCTCGCCTCGGGCGGGATCAGCGTCTACTTCTCGTACCAGGAGAACAAGTCGGCGCTCGCGAGCCTGCAGCACGAGAAGGCGCTCGCCGCCGCGTCGCGGATCGAGCAGTACATCCGGCAGATCGACCAGCAGCTCGCCTACGCCGCGCTCCCGCAGCTCGACGCGAGCGACGTCGAGCTGCGGCGCATCGAGTTCCTGAAGCTCCTGCGCCAGGCACCGGAGGTCACCGACATCGCGCAGCTCGACGGTGCCGGTCGCGAGCAGATCGCGGTTTCGCGCCTCGGGATGGACGTCCCGAGCTCGGGCAAAGACCGCTCGCAGGAGCCGGCATTCCGCAATGCGAAGCGGGGCAAGCCGTGGTTCGGACCGGTGTACTTCCGCAAGGAGACCGAGCCCTACATGACGATCGCGATCCGCTCGGGCGGCGACAGCGGGCCGGTGACGGTGGCCGACGTCAATCTCAAGTTCATCTGGGACGTCGTGTCGCGGATCAAGATCGGGGACAAAGGCAAGGCCTACGTCGTGGACGGCAAGGGCTTCCTGATCGCCGATCCGGACATCGGCCTCGTGCTGCGCAAGACCGACCTGTCGAACCTCGTGCACGTGAAGGCCGCAACCGGGAACCAGGATCCCGACGAGCTGGCGGTGCTGTCGACGGACCTGGCAGGCACCGAGGTGCTGACGTCGATGGCGCCCATCGACCTCCTCGGCTGGAAGGTGTTCGTCGAGCAGCCGGTCGCCGAGGTGTACAGGAAGCTGAACGCTTCGATCGTGCGCACGGGACTGCTGCTGCTCGTCGGCCTCGTCATTTCCGCGCTCGGCGCACTGGCGCTGGCGCGCGGCATGGTGCGCCCGATCCGCACGCTCGACGAGGGCGCGAGGCGAATCGGGGCGGGCGACCTCGACCAGAAGATCGAGATTCGCACCGGCGACGAGCTCGAGGGGCTCGCCGACCAGTTCAACCGGATGTCGGCGCAGCTGCGCGAGTCCTATGCCGGTCTGGAGCGCAAGGTCGAGGAACGGACGAAGGAGCTCACGAGCTCGCTCGAGCAGCAGACGGCGATCAGCGAGATTCTGCGCGTCATATCCAGCTCGCCGACCGACGTGCAGCCGGTGCTCGACGCGATCGCCGAGCGCGCAGCGCGTCTGTGCGACGCCGCCGCTGCGTCCATGTACCTGACCGACGGCAGCGTGCTGCGGCACCTCGCTTCCAAGGGGCCCTCGCCCGATCTCGTGCGCAGCGTCGACGCGCTGCCGATCAGCCGCGAATCGATTTCCGGCCGGGCGCTGATCGAGGGCAAGACGATCCAGGTGCGCGACATGCAGGCGGAGGGGTCCGATTACCCGCTGAGCCACGAGATCGCGCAGCGCTTCGGCCACCGCACGGTGGTCGCGACCCCCCTCTACCGCGAGGGCCAGCCGTTCGGCACGATCCTCCTGCGGCGCGAGGAGGTGCGGCCGTTCACCGACCGCGAAGTGGCCCTGCTGCGCACCTTCGGCGACCAGGCGGCGATCGCGATCGAGAACGTGCGCCTGTTCAACGAGATCCAGGACAAGAGCCGGCAGCTCGAGATCGCCAACAAGCACAAGTCCGAGTTCCTCGCCAACATGTCGCACGAGCTGCGCACGCCGCTCAACGCCATCATCGGCTTCTCGGAGGTGCTGCTCGAACGTCTGTTCGGAGAGCTCAACGAAAAGCAGGACGACTACCTGAAGGACATCCATTCGTCCGGCAGGCACCTGCTGCAGCTCATCAACGACATCCTCGACCTGTCGAAGGTCGAGGCCGGCCGCATGGAGCTCGATATCGCCACGTTCGACCTGCCCTCCGCCACCGCGAACGCGATGACGCTGATCCGCGAGCGCGCACAGCGGCACGGTATCGCGCTCAGCCTCGACGTCCAGGGGGACCTCGGCGAGATCACGGCCGACGAGCGCAAATTCAAGCAGATTCTGCTCAACCTGCTGACCAATGCGGTCAAGTTCACGCCCGATGGCGGGCGAGTCGAGGTGCGCGCGCGCCGCGATGCGGACAATATCGTGGTTGCGGTGCACGATACGGGCATCGGCATCGCCGCGGAGGACCAGGGAGCCGTGTTCGAGGAGTTCCGGCAGGTCGGGCGCCACTACACCAACAAGCAGGAGGGCACGGGCCTCGGGCTCGCGCTCACGCGCAAGTTCGTCGAGTTGCACGGCGGCCGCATCTGGCTTGAAAGCGAGCCGGGCAAGGGCTCGACGTTCACGTTCACCATACCGGCAAAGCGATGAGCCTGATACTGATCGTCGAAGACAACGACAAGAACATGAAGCTCGTCCGCGACGTGCTGCAGGCGAAGGGCTACGCCACCGTCGAGGCCGGCACCGGCGAGGACGGCGTTCGCCTCGCCGCGGAGCACAAGCCGAACCTGATCCTGATGGACATCCAGCTTCCGGGCATCAGCGGCATCGAGGCGCTGCGCCAGCTGCGGGCGAGTCCCGAGACGGAGAGCATTCCCGCCGTCGCCGTCACGGCGTCGGTCATGACGCAGGACAGGAAGCAGATCACGGAGGCAGGCTTCAACGGCTACATCGGCAAGCCGATCAATCTCCGGGAGTTCCTGGAAACGGTCCGGACCACGCTGGAGCGCTTCGCCAAGTGAGCACGCCCGCCAAGGTGCTGGTGGTCGACGACACGCCGCACAACGTCAAGCTGCTGGCCGACCTGCTCGGCGTGAAGGGCTATGCGGTGGCGACGGCGGTGAACGGCGAGGAGGCGCTCGCCAAGGTCGCCTCCGACCCCCCCGACCTCGTGCTGCTCGACGTGATGATGCCAGGCCTCTCCGGCTACGACGTGTGCAGGCAGTTGCGCGCCGATCCGCAGACGGCGCTGCTGCCGATCGTGCTCGTCACCTCGCTCGACCCGCAAGGTGAGCGTGTCAAGGGCATCGAGGCCGGCGCGGACGACTTCCTGCCCAAGCCGATCAACCAGGCCGAGCTGTTTGCGCGCGTGCGATCGCTGCTGCGCGTGAAATCCCTGCAGGACGAGGTGCGGCGCCAGGCCGAGGCGCTGAAGGAGTGGAACCTGAAGCTCGAGGAACGCGTGACCGAGCAGGTCGCGCAACTCAAGGGAATGGACCAGTTGAAGCGCTTCTTCGCGCCGGCGGTCGCCGACGCGATCCTGTCGGCGGGCGAGACGTCGATCCTCACGCCGCACCGCCGCGAGATCTGCTACGTGTTCGTCGACCTGCGCGGCTTCACCGCGTTCACCGATTCCGCCGAGCCGGAGGAAGTGGAGTCCGTGCTGCGGTCGTATCATTCGGCCATGGGGGAGCTCATCGCCGAGCACGGCGGCACGGTCGACCGCTTTGCCGGCGACGGCATCCTGATCTTCTTCAACGATCCGCTGCCGATTCCGGACGCCGCAGTGCGCGCCACGCGCATGGCGTTGCGGATGCAGGAGCGCTTCGGCCCACTGCGCGCCCAATGGGCGAAACTCGGCTACGAGCTCGATCTGGGCATCGGCATCGCGCAGGGGTTCGCCACGCTCGGCGCGTTCGGCTACGAGGGTCGCGTCGACTACACGGCGATCGGCAGCGTGGTCAATCTGGCGCAGCGGCTGTGCAACAAGGCGAGCGCCGGGGAGATCCTGATCGACCGCAAGGTTCGAGCGGCGCTCGACGACTCGGCAACCGTCGAAAGTCGCGGCCCGCTCGCCCTCAAGGGATTCGCCGCGCCGCAGCCCGTGTTTCGCGTGACGGCGCTCGGTTGAGACGAACCATCCCCACGCTCACTGTGTGCGGCAGAGCCGCATCCCGCTTCGCGGGACCAGCCTTCGGCTGTCCTGCGGCCTTCGGCCTTGTGTTCGCTGCGCCCCAAGGGACGCCCGTGCGAGCAGGACGAACTCCGTTCAGAGCTTGCGCACGAGCCCGACCATCACGCCGAAGATCTCGAGCGCGCCCTCGGGACGGATGACCGGGTAGGCCTTGTTCTCCGGCTTCAGCACGAACTGCCCGCGCTCGACGTCGAGCCGCTTCAGCGTGAACTGGCCGTCGACGATCGCGACGACGACGTCGCCGCGCTTGGCCGAGGGCGTCTTCTCCACGACGACGAGATCGCCGTCGAGGATGCCGGCGTCCATCATCGAATCGCCCTTGACGCGGATGAGGACCGTCTGCGACGGGCGTTCGATCAGATAGTCGTCGATCGTCAGCGCATCGGCGTGGCCGTCGTCGACCGCGTTCGGCAGGCCCGCGTGCACCGGCGACTCGGCGAGCGGCCGGGCGAAAAAGCGCCCGGTCGGCGCAAGCCGGCGGTCGGGCGTCGACTCCAGGTAGCCCCCGAGCTTCAGGCGTGCGACCATCGCCGCGACCGACGACTTCGACTTGAGGCCGAGCAGGTGGCCGATCGACGCGTACGACGGCAACGCGCGGTGGCGTGCGTAATAATCCTGCAGCAGCGCAAGGTAAGAACGATCGTTCGACATGCCTGTACAATAGCGAACGAACGTTCTGCCGTCAAGCCCTTCGCGCCCCGATTGCCTACGCCCGGTCCTTCCCGCCCATGCGCCTGTTCACCCCGTCGCTGGCCTTCGTCGATCTGGAAACCACGGGCACCGGCGCCGCGGCGGACGCGATCACCGAGATCGGCATCGTTCGCGTCGACGCCGATCCCGCGGGGATCGCGCCCCCGGTGGTGACCGAGTGGAGCACGCTCGTCAATCCGGGCGTCCCGATCCCCCCGGAAATCCAGGCGCTCACGGGCATCACCAACGCGATGGTCCGCGACGCGCCCGCGTTCGGGGCGATCGCCGACGACGTCCTGGCGCGAACCGCCGGTGCCGTGTTCGTCGCGCACAACGCGCGCTTCGACTACGGCTTCCTGAAGCACGCGTTCGCGCGGCAGGGTCGCGCGTTCACGGCGCGCGTGCTGTGCACGGTCCGGCTGTCGCGGCGGCTGTTTCCGGACGCGCCCCGCCACAACCTCGACAGCGTGATCGAGCGGCACGCGCTCGCGATCGAGCGGCGGCACCGCGCGCTCGGCGACGCCCGCGTGCTCTGGGCGTTCGTGCAGGCGCTGTACCGCGACCTTCCGCCCGAAGCGATCGAGCAGGCGACGAAACGCGTCCTGAAGACGCCGAGCCTGCCGCCGCAGCTGGCGCCGGATGCGCTCGACGCGCTGCCCGAGACGCCGGGCGTCTACCTGTTCTACGGCCTCAACACGCTGCCGCTGTATGTCGGCAAGAGCCGGAACCTGCGCGAACGCGTCGGCGCGCACTTCTCGTCGGACTATCGGTCGGCGACCGACCTCCGGCTCTCGACGGAGATCCGGCGCATCGAATTCGAGGAGACCGCGGGCGAGATCGGCGCGCTGCTGCGCGAGGCGGCGCTCGTCAAGGCCCTGCTTCCGGCGCACAACCACGCGCTGCGCCGCAAGGCGGAATCGGGTGTGCTCGAGCTGCCCGACACGCCGGGACCGCCGCGCTACGTGCCCGCCGCGAGCGTCGAGCCGGCGGAGCTCGCCGGGCGGTTCGGTCCCTTCACGTCGAAGCGGCAGGCCCGCGAGGCGCTGCGCGCGCTGGCGACCGAGCACGCGCTGTGCTGGAAGGCGCTCGGTCTCGAGAAACGGCAGGGCGCCTGCTTCGCGCGCCAGGTGAAACGCTGCGCGGGCGCGTGCGTCGGCGCCGAGCCGGCGCACGCGCACCACGCGCGGCTCGCCGCGGCGCTCGCGACGCACGCGGTCCCGCGCTGGCCCTTTCCCGGTCTCGCGGCGATCCGCGAGCGGTCGCTGCTCGGCGATCGCACCGACCTCCACGTGATCCGCGACTGGTGCTGGCTCGGCACGGCGCGCGACGAAGGCGAGCTCGGCCGCCTGATCGAAGCGCCGCCGCGCCCCGCGTTCGACGCCGACATCGCGCGGCTGCTGATACGCACGCTGGCGCGCGGCCGGCACGAGGTGCTGCGGCTCCCGGCTGCGAACGACGAAGGCGCGTATTAGTACCCGCCCGGCCGTCCGAAGGGTACTGACTGCGCGGCCTCCGCGAGGTCATGCCTAACACGTCTTGCCGTGGAGTCGGCCGCCACCCGCGCGCGCAGACGCGCCCTTCGGGCCTTGGCTTCGCCCTGCGCGCGCGGGGGTCCCTCGGGGGGCAGCGAACGTAGTGAGCGTGGGGGTCGTTTCATCCTAGCCGGCGCGCGCCGCGTGCGCCGCCAGCACCGTCGCCACGCAGGCGGTGAGCTTCGTCGCGTAGGGAATGTGCAGGAACTCGTTGGGACCGTGCGCGTTCGACTTCGGCCCCAGCACCCCGGTAATGAGGAACTGCGCTTCGGGGAAGTGCCGGCCCAGCATCGCCATGAACGGAATGGTGCCGCCCTCGCCCATCGCCGCCGCCGGCCTCTCGTAGAACGTCCGCGACGCCGCGTCGAGCGCGCGTTCCAGCCACGGCGCGGTTGCCGGCGCGTTCCAGCCGGTGGCCGCCTGATCCGGCTCGAAGCGCACCGTCGCGCCGTGCGGCGGATCGGCTTCGAGCACGAGCTTCAGCGCGCGCGTGGCGGCCTCGGCGTCGATCGACGGCGGCAGGCGCAGCGAGAGCTTGAGCGACGTGCGCGGCCGCAATACGTTCCCCGCATTCGCAATCGAGGGCAGGCCGTCGGCACCGACGACGGACAGCGCCGGCCGCCACGTGCGGTTCAGCACCGCCTCGGCGCGGTCGTCGATCATCGGCTGCGTGCCGCCGGCGAAGGGATACTTCCGGACCACGCTCGCGCCCATGATGTCGGCCGCCTGCTTCGCCTGCCGGATCCGCTCGTCCGGAATCGGCGCGTGGAACACCGCGGGGAGGACGCGGCCGGTCGCCGCGTCTTCGATCCGGTCCAGAACCCTGCGCGCGACGCGGAACGACGACGGTACGATGCCGCTCGCGTCGCCCGAATGGACGCCTTCGGTCAGCACGTCGACGCTCAGCGTGCCGGCGGCGAGGCCCCGCAGCGACGTCGTCGCCCACAGCCGCTCGTAGTCGCCGCAGCCCGAATCGAGGCCGATGACGAAATCGACGCGGCCCATGCGCGGCGCGAGCAGCTCGAGATACGCGGGCAGGTCGTAGCTGCCGCTCTCCTCGCAGGTCTCGATGACGCCGACGCAGCGCGCGTGCGGCACGCCCTGCGCCTGCAGCGCGGCGAGCGCGGCGAGCGACGCGAACACGGCGTAGCCGTCGTCGGCGCCGCCGCGGCCGTAGAGCTTGCCGTCCTCGATCACGGGCTTCCACGGGCCGAGGTCGTCGCGCCAGCCCGTCATTTCCGGCTGTTTGTCGAGATGCCCGTACAGCAGCACCGTGCGCTCGCCGGTGCCGGGGACGTCGAAATACAGGAGCGGGGTGCGGCCGGGCAGGCGCACGATCTCCGCCGCCAGCCCGCGCACCGGCTGCTGCCGCACCCACGCCTCGGCGAGCCGGATCACGCGCTCGATGTGGCCGTGCGCCTCCCACTGCGGATCGAAGTGCGGCGACTTCGCCGGAATGCGCACGTACTCGACGAGCTGAGGAACGATCGAGTCGTCCCAGTGGCGGGCGACCGCGGCGGCGAGGGCGGAGTTGTTCATCGTTGACCGATCATCGCAAATGGGGTTGCGGGAAACGATCGCGCGCGGAAATGCCCGCGCGGCGCAGCCGGGGGATGCGCCCGGAAACCGTCCCGGACGCCGGACGCGACGATCGCGTCAGCGGATTATGACCGAAATGCCCGCGACCGCGTCGCTATGCGGCAGGCGACGCCGCGGCCAGGGCAGGGTCCCACCTTGGCCTGCGGGAAGTGATCTCGAACGGCAGCCAGAGGAATTCGCCCTGCTCCTCGATCGGTTCCTTCAGCTGTATCGTGTAGAACGCCGTCACGGAGCGCAGCGTCAGGCGATCGTCGGGCGCGAACTTGCCCACCGGCAGAACGAGCGTCTTGATCGGCATCAGCGGGCGCTTCGTGCTCTCCGGCAGGTAGATCGCGGCAAAGCGCTGAGGTTCGTCGCCGGGCGCCGCGCCGCGGGCCCCTTCGCCGGCCGGGGTGACGGTCACCTTGACGCCCCGTGGATTCTTCCCGATGTATTCCACCCCGATGTCGGCGCGGTTGCCCGGCAGCTTCTGGAATCGGCGGACGACGGCCAGCGTCCACGGCGCCGTCGCGTCCTTGCGGAACGCGACCAGCGCGCCCGGAGTCACCCAGTTCGAGTCGAAGACCTGCCCCTGCATCCGGCACCCGGATTCGCTGCGGTCCACGAGCTTCCACAAGGGATACCCTGCGTCGAGAATGCCGGCCGATCCGGGTGAAACCGTGTTCCCGTCGCCCAGGACTCCTCTCGCGCGGAACTCCGTAAAGCCGCCGAACGCGGTGACCGTGGTCTCCTGGAACTGGGGTGCGGCTTGCGGTCGGGCGGCGGTTTCGCTTGGCGGTGTCCGGCGCATGGCACCGACGATCTGCGCGAAGCCGAAGACGATCTCGACGGCGATGGCGACTGACGTGCGCTCGCCGCGGCGCGCGATGAACGGCCGCTTCGGTGCGCACAGGTCGCGGATCCGGCCCAGGAGCTTCAGTCTCCGGCCGCGGCTCATCGACGCGATGTCCGGCGTCGGATCAGCCGTATCGCGCAGCGCCGCGATCTCGTCGCGTATCGACGCCTGAGCCGGCGCGGTGTCGAGGAAGAGGCAGCTGCCCGTCGGCTGCGGCGATGATCGTGCAGGCCCCGCGTCGCGGTCGAGATCGACGACGAACCCCTCCCCCGCAGCGGCGATCGGAGCTGCCACCAGGGTCAGCGCCTCGCACCAGCGTGGAATGCCCTGGCAGGCCCAGAATGCGTCGTGCGGCGGGAACTGCCCGCCGTTGATCAGATCCTGCACCACGAGGTGGATGTACTCGCGCTCCAGCGTGCTCTCCGCGTTGCCGTTGGCGCGGCGGCGGCTGACGGGCAGCGCCTGGTGCAGCAGCCCTTGTGAGTGCGCGTACTGGTAGGTCTCGTGCAGCTCCTTCCACGAAAACCGGGTGGACTGCTCGTCGACGAAGGGCCGCAGCAGCAATTCGATCTGCCGGTGCTGGAACATGCGCAGCACCACCGTGGGGATGTACCCGCGCCAGCGTCGGTAGTGCGACCGGTTGCGCACCGATCCCAGGAACTGCCCGTAGACTTCGCCGAACGACCAGCAGAGCTGGAATGCGGATTGCCAGTACGCCTTTTCCAGCGCCGGCGGCTGCCCGCCTCCCGCGCTGTGGCTGACGAGCAGCGCATCGACCAGTGCCTGCGCCCGCTGGTCGAGCGCAAGCACGGCCTCCAACTGGCCGACGCCGGGGTCGCCCCGCGCAAAGAGGCCGCCCAGCGCCCCGGAAACCGCTTCTTGCGCGGCGATCGGGTCGTTTCGCGGCAACAATTGCCAAAGCCTGTCCGCCGCGGCGACATCACAGAGCGCGCTGGCCGCGTTCGTGCCCGTAGGATTCACCACACCGGCCATTGCCTGCCTTTGTCGTATTCAGCTCATCGCCATACGCACAAGCCGTGCCAGCCCGATTCCGCGCCCGGTCGCCGGCAGGGGCGAACGCCCGGCGACGGGCACACCTAATCGGTCCGCAGCGGCTCCGGGGCGCCGGCCGTGCGCCCCCGGCCGCCACGCTCGTACTCGGCGATGACCTGCGCGCCGAGCAGGAGGACGAGCGCGGCGATCTCGAGGCTGAGCAGCACCACGATCGCCGTGGTCAACGACCCGTACACCACCCTGATCTGCGACAGCGTGGAGAAGTACCAGACGAGCACGTGGCGGGTGAGCTCCCACAGCAGTGCGGCCGTCACCCCGCCGAGCAGCGCGTGCCGCCATGAGGGCCGCCCCACCGGCATCACCATGTAGATCGACGTCAGCACGACGATCTCGCCGGCCACGCCGATAAGGTAGAGCAGGAACCCGGAGACGCCGACCAGCGAGTGCCTGTGGCCGAGGAACTCGAAGCTCTCCTGGCCCATCGCCTGCAGTGCGCCAGAGACGAACGTCACGATCAGCGCGCCGACGCCGAGGAACAAGATGCACAGGAAGGGCAGCAGCGCCGAGACGAAGAAGCGCCGACGCCGGATCTTCACGCGGTGATAGAAGATCACCGACATCGCGTTCTCGAGCACGGTGAAGGCCAGCGAGCTGAAGAACAACAGCGTCGCGACGAGCACCCAGCCGATGACGTGACGGTGGTCGAGGAACGGCGTGAGCTCCATCATGATCGCGTCGGACTGCCCGGGCACGACGATCTCCAGGTAGCGGCCGAGCGTGGTCAGCAGCGCCGTCTCCTCGACGAAATTGGCGAGCACGATCAGGATCAGGATGAGCAGCGGCAGGATCGAGAGCAGCGTGTTGTACGCGACCGCGCCAGCCAGCAGATACCCCTGGTTGGCGCGAAAGCTCCGCAGCACCCGGAGGGCGAAGGCGCCGGGGTGCCTGAGGACTGCCGATGCGCGCGTGCGGAATCTGGACATGGGGGATTGGCGAAGTCTAGGCCACAGCGCCACCGCTGCTCAAGCGCGATCGATGCGCGCGTCGGCGCGGCGATGGACGCCGCCGCCCGAGTTCGGGCACCATGACGGGCGGCGGCGGACCGTGCCGCCACGGAGCGGACGATCATGAGTTTCCTGTGGCCCGAGATGCTGCTGCTGCTGCTCGCAGTGCCCGTGCTCGTCGCGGCTTACGTCCTGCTCCTGCGACGGAAGCGCAAATCCGCCCTCCGCTATGCGAGCCTGAGCCTGATGAAGGACGCGATCGGGCCGAGCCAGCGGTTCCGGCGGCACATTCCGCCCCTGCTCTTCCTGCTGGCGGTGGTCGTCGCCCTCTTCGCCATCGCCCGCCCGAGCGCGCTCGTCACGCTCCCGTCGCAGCAGCAGACCATCATCCTCGCGATGGACGTCTCGCTCAGCATGGGCGCCAAGGACGTCGAACCGAATCGGATCACGGCCGCGCAGGCCGCGGCACGCGCCTTCGTCGAGGAGTACCCGCCGCAGACCCGCATCGGCATCGTCGCGTTCGGCGCGACGGCGTCGCTCGTGCAGACACCCACGCAGAATCGCGAGGACCTCGTCGCGGCGATCGACCGCTTCCAGCTGCAGCGGGGCACGGCGACGGGGAGCGCGCTCTACGTTTCCCTCGCGACGCTCTTCCCCGATGCGGGGATCGATCTCGAGTCGCTGGTGTTCAAGGGCGGCCTGTCGCGCAATGCCGCGCCTCCCCGGCGCGTCGATGCCCCGCCCAAGGCGGAAAAGAAGGAGTCCAAGCCCGTCACGCCCGGCTCGTACACGTCGGCCGTGATCATCCTGCTGAGCGACGGCCGGCGGACGACGGGCCCCGACCCCCTCGAAGCGGCGAGAATGGCCGCCGAGCGGGGCGTGCGCGTCTTCACCGTCGGGTTCGGCACGCTCGAGGGAGGCATGATCGGCTACGAGGGCTGGTCGATGTACGTGCGCCTCGACGAGGAAACGCTGAGGGCGATCGCCGAGATCACGCGCGGCGAGTACTTCCACGCGGGGACGGCGGCCGATCTGAAGAAGGTCTACGAGAAGCTGAACTCGCGGCTCGTGCTGGAGAAGAAGGAGACCGAGGTCACCTTCCTGTTCGCGGCCGCCGCGGCGCTCCTCCTGCTCGCGGCCGCTGCGCTGTCGCTGCTGTGGTTCAACCGGACCGCGTGATCGCGGCTACCCGGGCGGGGACGCGCCCCCCCGTGCCCGCTGCGCCGCGAGCTCGTCGAGGCAGAGGTACGTGAATGCGATGCCGGCGTACAGCGGCGCCACCAGATTGAGGAGCGGCACGAACGACAGCGGCGCGACCGCGAGGCCGAGGCCGAACAGGCGTCCTCGCGCGCCCCGGATCACCGTCGTCATTTCGGCGGCGTCCGCGTGCAGCGCCAGCGCATCGTAGCGGAACAGCCGCTGGTTGAGCCACGCACTCAGGACCATGCCCGTCGCGAGGTACGCGGGCGGAAACGCCAGCAGCGCCAGCGCGACAATCCAGAGCGGGATGAACAGCGCGATCGTGCCCAGCGCGCTGCGCAGGCTGCCGGCGAAGGTTCCGCCCCGCCGGCGTTCCAGCGCGGCGAAGTCGCGTGCCGCCACCGTCTCCACGATCACCGGCATCGCCAGCACGGCGATCGCGGCCAGCGCGGTCAGGACGGCGGCGAGCATGAGCAGCAGGCCCGCGAGTGTCGCCGCAGCGATGCCGCCGACGCGCTCGCTCCACGAGAAGAGCGAGTGCGAGAGCCAGCGGACCAGCGGATCCCACGCCCACCAGGCGACGACGAGCCACGCCAATGCCGCGACGGCGAGCGGCAGCAGCACGAGCGCCAGCAGCCGCGCGCTGAAGAACACGGGGACCGCGCGCAGCAGCGCCGCGGCGACCGCGCCCGGCACGGCCGCGCGCGCAGGGAAGAACGATCCGGCCGGCCCGCGCGTCGTCGTCACACCGGGCGCCAGAGCGCGCGAACCCGCGCGGTGATGTCGATCCTGCCGCCCGCGGCGTTCCGCGCGCAACGGGCCTCCTCCGGCGACACGGCGGGCCAGGCGCAGGACTCGAAGAGCGCGGATAGGGCGCCGGGGATGAACCGGCTGCGCGTCGCGTAGACATGCCGGTCGCCGGAGACGGCCTGCTGGTGGACGTAGAAGCGCTGCGGAACCATCAGCTGCAGGTGCTCCTTCGCGCGCGTCATCGCGACGTAGAGCAGACGCCGCTCCTCCTCGATTTCCTCGCTCGTCCCCGTGCTCATGTCCGACGGGATGCAGCCGTCGACCACGTTGAGGACGTGGACGGACTTCCACTCCTGCCCTTTTGCCGAATGAATGGTCGACAGGATCAGGTAGTCGTCGTCGCGGCTCGGCGGGCCGGCCTCGTCGCTCGTCGCCGCCGGCGGGTCGAGCGTCACCTCGGTCAGGAAACGCTCGCGCGACGTGTAGGTCGCCGCGATCTGCCGCAGCTGCACGAGGTCCGCCTGCCGCGCGTGCGCATCCTCGTAGAGCCGATCGAGGTGCGGCTCGTACCAGCGGGCGACCAGGTCCATTTCGGCCGGCCATCCGGGCTTCGCTTCGCGCAGGGCGCCGAAGGCCGCCAGCAGCGCCTTCCAATCCTCGGCAGCGGCCGGCGGGGCCCGGAACCCGCCCAGCGCCGACACCGGGTCGGCCGCGTCGTCCATCGCGTCGAGCAGCCGGGCGGCCGTGGCCGGGCCGACGCCGGGAAGGAGCTGCGCCACCCGGAATCCCGCCATGCGATTGCGCGGATTCTCCGCCCAGCGCAGGACGCAGAGCACGTCCTTCACATGGGCAGCCTCGAGGAACCTGAGCCCGCCGTACTTCACGAACGGGATGCCGCGGCGAATCAGCTCGAGCTCCAGTTGGGCGCTGTGGCTCGAGCTTCGAAAGAGCACGGCCTGGGACGTCAGAGCGATCCCGCTCTCCCGATGCTCGAGCACGCGTTCCGCCACGCAGCGCGCCTGGTCGGCCTCGTCGCGGACGGTGACGAGTTGCGGCTTGCGGGTCGAGACCCGGTCGGTCCACAGGTTCTTGGTGAAGCGCTCGGCGGCCAGGCCGATCACCGCGTTCGAGGCGTCGAGGATCGGCTGCGTGGAGCGGTAGTTGCGCTCGAGCGCAACGACCCGCGCGGGTGGCGTGAACTTCTGCGGGAACTCGAGGATGTTGCGCACCGTCGCCGCGCGAAACGAGTAGATGGACTGCGCGTCGTCGCCCACGACGGTCACGCCCCTCCCATCGGGCTTCATCGCCAGCAGGATCGACGCCTGGAGCCGGTTCGTGTCCTGGTACTCGTCGACGAGAACGTGATCGAAGCGCCCGCCGATCTCGCGCGCCAGGGCCGGCTCCGCGACCATCTGCGCCCAGTACAGCAGCAGGTCGTCGTAGTCGAGCACGTTCTGCGCCTGCTTCGCGGCGACGTAGGCTTCGAACAGGCCCCGCAGCTCCGCTTCCCAGCGGGAGCACCAGGGGAACGTGGCGTTGATCACGTCGCGCAGCGCCGACTCGCTGTTGACGGCCCGCGAATAGATCGCGAGACAGGTCCCCTTCGACGGGAAGCGCCTCTCCGTCGACGACAGCCCGAGCTCGTGCCGCACGATGGCGAGCAGGTCCTCCGAGTCGGTGCGGTCGTGGATGGTGAACGACGGATGCAGGCCGATGCGCTCCGCGTATTCGCGCAGCAGGCGCGCGGCGATGCCGTGAAACGTGCCGGACCACGGCAGCGACGCCGTTCGCTGCCGCGCGCCGCCGCCGAGAACGCCGTTCAGGACCTGCGCCGCGCGGCGCTCCATTGCCACGGCCGCCCGGCGCGAGAACGTGAGCAGGAGAATCCGTTGCGGGTCCGCCCCGCCGACCACGAGGTGCGCGACCCGGTAGGCGAGCGTGCTGGTCTTGCCCGAGCCCGCGCCGGCGATGACGAGCAGCGGTCCCTGCCCTTCGCGCGCGCTCGTTCCGATCCCGTGCTCGACCGCGAGACGCTGCTGCGGGTTCAACGATTTCAGGTAGGTGTCGGGGCCCTCGATCGAGGCCGCGGCGGAATGCGGAATGGCTGGCACGGACGAATGGGCGGAACGGACCTCTATGCCCGGACCGAGGCTTGAAGGGCCAAGCCCCTGGTCGAACGAGCGTTCGGTCAAAGAATAGCACAGGCGACCGCGTCGCCCTGGCCGGGCCACGATGCCGGGGAGGCACCCCGGCCCCGCCCGGGTGGCGAGGCCTTCGTTTCCGGCATCGCGCCCGGCGTCCGGATTCCGCAGCGCTGTTACGATTCGGGCAGCGTCCGCGCAAGACGTTGCGCCGTAGAGCTCCAAGGCGAGTTCCGCATTGGGCCGATGCGAAATGTCTCGGGGCCCGACTGCCTGCACGGCGCAGGCAAGGCGACCAAGGACCGCGGCCCGGATTACCGGAGGGTCGGAAACGTGCATTCCATTCCGTTGGTGACATCCATCCCGTCGAGCATGTCACGGCCGACGAACGATGGACGCGATCTGGGCGGCGAGTATCTCTTACGCTGCGTCGAGTCGTGGAAGCGCAGCGGGTTCACCCCGATGTCCGTGAACTCGCGGCGCGAACTTGGAACCAGGGCGGAAATCGCAGGCGGGGTCGTTCAGATTGCCGTCGATCGCGATGCATCCGACATCACGGGCAAGCCGCACATCTTCCTGGGCGACCTCCTGCGTGCCGCGCGGGAGGCCGCCGACGGACCGGTCGTCCTCGCGAACGCCGACATTCTCCTGGAGTCCCGAAGTCCCCTTCTGGACCGGGTCCGCGAGTTGCAGCCGGGCGAGCTCTTGCTTGCAAAACGGGTCGACATTCGCAGTCCGGACGAAAGGGAGGGGGCGGAGTACGGCTACGGCTTCGACTTCTTCGCGCTTCATTCAAGCGATCTTGCCGACCAGCGCGAGTCCCGCCTCGTCTTCGGCGCGCCCTGGTGGGACCACTATCTGCCGCTGTGGATGCTTGCGCGTCGATCGAGCCTTGTCTTCCTGCCGCATCCCTTTGCCTTTCATCTCGTTCATACGGAGCGTTGGAGCTGGGACCTCTGGCAGGCCATGGGCGAGCGTTTCCTCGTTGCAATAACGGCGGCGCTGCGTGAGCGCAGCGACGAGACTGACGACCTCGTCCGCCAGTACGCGCGTTCACTGGACGGCGCCCTGGAAGGGGCCGGCGGCATTCGCCTTTCGGACTCTTCGTCGACCATCGCGCGCCACGCTCCGGAGAGCGTGAAGCAGGAGGTGCTGCAAATCCTGCATCGCGTCTCGCAAGCCAATCTCCGGATCCTCGATGAGCTTCGCGCGCGGAAGCTTTCGGCCCCTGCGTTGCCTTGAGGCCGAAGCAGACGGGGGCCACGGCAAAGGGCTGATGCCGAAGGCTGCGCCCGCGCCACGGAGGTCGGGCCGGCGAACCCGCTTTCTTCTCGGCGTAACCACAATACGTTCGCGGTCCCGCGCCGGCGCACCCGCCTGCTAGTGTTTTGGACGCTCACCTGCGCCGCCGCGGGAGGTGAAACGCGCATCCCGCGGTGTTGCGCATTTGGTCGCTGTAGCCTACGGCAACCGCCCGATCCGGCGCGTGCCCCTCCCCATTCGCCCCCTAGCGATGGCAGCATGGGCACGTCACGGTAGCCTACAGAGGGCACGTATGCACCTTAGCTGGATTCTTTTGGGCATAGTGGGCTGGTCGCTTGGCGTGCTCTTCGTGCTCGTCCTGGCGCGCATGGCCGGCGAGCAGGACCGCGCCGCGCGCCATGCGCAGAAGCGCTTCGATCCGTATTCGGACGTGACG
>Ga0209253_10000649_pt1 | contig 30253 bp, 27 predicted proteins | sample FrelakmetBRP12BR_FD_187145 | JGI IMG/M metagenome (GOLD analysis project Ga0209253, IMG submission 187145) | Freshwater lake sediment microbial communities from the University of Notre Dame, USA, for methane emissions studies - BRP12 BR (SPAdes)... | ecosystem: Environmental > Aquatic >... | reverse complement strand
ATATAGTTGAGCAAGCCCGCCATGTAGAAACCGGCAAGAGTTGGTTTGAGGACGATCGTCTGCGCTTCTATGCAGACATCACAGCTTGTCTAGCTGATACCCAACCCAATGTTGTGCTTCTCAGTGGAGTTCTGCAATATCTTGAGAATCCATATATGGTTTTGGATCAGATATATACCCTTCCCTGTGACCTCGTCATCATTGATCGCACGCCATTCTGGGCTGGTCCAACTGACCGCCTGTGTGTACAGATTGTGCCGCCAAGCATCTACACGGCCAGCTATCCGATTTGGATTTTTTCAAAGACACGTTTTAATCATTATTTGAATGAAACATGGCAAATCCTGGTGAAGTTCGACAGCCTGGACAGACTCAGTGCACCGGTTAACGCCGTTTGGCAGGGCATGATCCTTGAACGTATAAAACAAGCAAAATAGATAGCATGAGTGCCACGTATCAATTTAATGGAAGAAAAATATTGATCACCGGCGGAGTGGGCTTCATCGGCTCCAATCTGGCCCGATGCCTTGTCGAACTGGGAGCCAACGTTACCCTGGTGGACAGCCTGATCCCTGAATACGGCGGTAACCTGTTCAACATCACTGGCATCGAAGATCAGGTACGGATCAATATCGCGGATGTACGCGATGACCACAGCATGCGAACCCTGGTACAGGGGCAGGACTACCTCTTCAACCTGGCCGGGCAGACCAGCCACATTGATTCCATGCAGGATCCATTCATTGATCTGGAGATAAACTGCCGGGCACAACTTTCCATTCTGGAAGTCTGCCGGCAATACAACCCGAATATCAAGATCGTCTTCGCCAGCACCCGCCAGATCTACGGCAAGCCGGACTATCTGCCTGTAGACGAAAAACACCTTCTCCGGCCGGTGGATGTCAACGGCATTAACAAAATGGCCGGGGAGTGGTACCATATTCTCTACAACAATGTTTATGGGATTCGGGCCTGTGCCCTGCGCCTGACCAACACCTATGGCCCGCGCATGCGTGTAAAAGATGCCCGCCAGACCTTCCTCGGCATCTGGGTGAGGTTGCTTGTGGAAGGTAAGCCTTTCGAAGTATGGGGCGGCGAGCAATTACGGGACTTTACCTACATGGATGATGCCATTGAAGCTTTCCTGCTGGCGGCAACGTGTGAGCAGGCCAACGGCCAGGTCTACAACCTGGGCGGCGGTGAGGTGATCAGCCTGAGGAAGCTGGCCGAACTGTTGGTAAAGACCAACGGTGGAGGTGAATATCATGTACGGGAATTTCCAGCCGAACAAAAACGAATTGATATTGGCGACTATTACGCAGACGACCAATCTATTCGTTCTGAGCTGGGCTGGGCACCTCAAGTGAGTCTAAGAGAGGGAATTTCCCGCACCCTGGACTTTTACCGCTCCAACTTGGAGCACTATCTTTGATCAAAATGCCTCCGATACCTCAGACAGACCCCAAAGCAAGCTACTTATTTCACAAAGCCGAGATTGACGCTGCCATCCAGCGCGTTTTGGACAGTGGCCGGTATATTTTGGGAAGGGAGGTGGCTGCCTTTGAGCGGTCGTTTGCGGCTTATTTAGGAATAAAGCATGCCATCGGTGTGGCCAATGGAACGGATGCTCTGGAACTGGCGTTGCGTGGATGTGGTGTTGGTCCAGGCGATCTGGTGTTTACCGTCTCGCACACGTCTGTGGCTACCGTGGCTGCGATTGAGCTAGTTGGTGCAACGCCCGTGCTGGTAGACATTGATCCGGTAACCTACACTCTGGATCCAAATACTCTGGAGACGGCATTAGCTCATTCGCAGGTCGGCACATTAAAAGCAGTGATCTCCGTGCATTTGTATGGCCAGCCCGCTAATATGCCGGCAATTCTGGATGTGGCGCGCCACTTTGGTATATACGTGATAGAAGACTGCGCCCAGTCCCACGGTGCCTGCCTGCAAAACCGCATGACCGGTACCTGGGGTGACATCGCTGCCTTTAGTTTCTACCCTACGAAAAATCTTGCAGCGATGGGCGACGGCGGCTTGGTCGCGACCAATAATCCTGTACTCGCTGAACGGGTACGCTTGCTCCGAGAGTATGGCTGGCGGGATCGGTACTTAAGCGATTTTCCCGGCATGAACAGCCGCCTGGATGAACTTCAAGCCGCCATTCTGCTAGTAAGACTTCAATACCTGGATTCTGAGAACGAATACCGGCGCAGGCTGGCGCAGATATACAACACACTCCTTGCAGATACAGGAATCTTGCTGCCAGAAGTACGGCCAAACGCAATCCATGCTTTCCATCAATATGCCATACGCTTACCTAAACGGGATGCACTCAGAGCCTATCTCAAGCAAGCGGGGATTGGCACGCTCGTTCATTATCCAGTACCCATCCACTTGCAGCCTGCATATCGTGGCCGCCTGGACGGCAGGGGAACATTGCCGGTCACTGAAAGAATCGCAACGGAAATATTAAGTCTGCCAATGTTTCCACAACTCAGCAGCGAACAGATCCACAGAGTGGTAAAGGAAATTAAAGTCTGGGCAACGGCAGAAGTATGAGAATATGCGATATTACTGTACGTATTTCGACAGCAACTACCTATTAAAAGGAGTGGCGCTGTACCAATCCTTGGATGAACACAGCCATGAGCCATTCATCCTTTGGGTGCTATGCTTCGATGACCGCACTTACCAGATCCTGTATGAAATGGCCCTGCCAAAGATGCGGCTGATCGCGCAAAAGGATTTCGAATTCGAAGATGAGGAGCTCCTGCAAGCCAAACAGAACCGCACAACGGTCGAGTACTACTGGACATGCACTCCCTCGCTTCCATTATTCATTTTCAAACATAACCCGCATATCGACCTGATCATCTACCTGGATGCCGATCTGTATTTCTTCTCAGATCCTACGCCGATATTTGACGAACTTGGTAGTGGCTCCATTCTTCTCGTTGGACATCGGTTTCCTCCCGAATTATCATATAAAGAGCCTTATGGTATTTATAATGTAAGTATGTTATGTTTTCGAAGAGATCAAAATGGCCTGGCAGCTCTTTATTGGTGGCGAGAGCAATGTAATGAATGGTGTTTTATGCGTTTAGAAAATGGGAAATATGGCGATCAGAAATATCTGGATGATTGGCCGACCCGCTTTGAAAATGTAGTTGTCCTCCAGCACAAAGGAGCTGGACTGGCTGCATGGAATCTGGCCGGGTATACCACTTCGATCCAAGGGAAGCAGGTATTCGTGGATGATGATCCATTAATATTCTATCACTTTCATCTATTCAAAATGTTAACCGATCATATATTTATTCTTGGAGCCGATTTATATTTGCAGAGTTTTGATTATAAAGTTTTAAACTATCAGCATATTAAGTATTTATTTACTCCATATGCCCAAAAAATAAGAAAAATAGGTGAGAAAATCCGGGGGCACCGTTCCGATTACAGGAATCTTCACGAAAAAACTTCGTTATTACAATTCCTCATCGGTTTATCAAAAGGTAGATATTTTCTTGCATATGATAATATCATTGCTCATCTGATGGCATCAATAGATTTATGGCTCGGAGGGGGTATTCTGTTGGCCTGCAAAGGGTTCCGTCTTTATGAAAAAGGGAATCGCAGAGGCGCTCTCAAAGCTCTGGTTGCTGCTGCTTGTCGGAGTCCGAGCATTCTATTTAATCCAATGTTTTGGCGAGTGGTAAAACATTGAGCCGAACCCTACTTTACAAGAACTTTCCCTATCTTGGACTGAACAAACTGGTTGGCCTTGAATGGAAGAAAGCCTGCATCTATCAAGTACCATGTTTGATGGTGGGTTCTTTCTGGCCTTGGGTCAGGATCCTCACACGATCAAATAACAAGGTGGGTTTTATGAAGTAGATCATTCAATCAGCACTGGCACAGGGTTAACCAATGCTCGAATAGACCATTAACAGCGGCACTAGCACGCACTTCACTTTGTAGACCACTTACAAGCACAAACCATAATTTGCGTAATTTGTTATTGATAAAGTCAAAATATGAGTAGATACTATCAAAGAATTAGGGAGATTCAAGCATTCCAATTTGCAGATAGAGGATGCTTATGCTTCCAAGAATAACAATCGTTACACCATCGCTTAACCAAGGAAACTATCTGGAAGAGACGATTCTCTCTGTGATCGGACAAGGCTATCCAAACCTTGAGTACATTATTATGGATGGGGGATCGACTGATAATTCATTGGACATTATACACAAGTACGAAGGGCATTTTGCACACTGGGAGAGTGGTCCTGACGAGGGACAGGCTGATGCAATCAATAAAGGATTCCAGTTTTCGACCGGTGCTATTCTGGCTTGGCTTAATTCAGATGACATGTATCTGCCAGGCACTTTGAACTATATTGCCAAACACATTAGAAATACTCTAGATCCCATTATCGTGTTTGGTAATTGTCGGCTTTTCAACCGAGAGACGAAATTTACTTCTGAAAGCGATGTCGAGTCATCACATCGAACACTTGACATCACATTGGTTGATTACATTATCCAACCATCTTGTTTTTGGACGAAGACGGTTTGGGAGATGGTAGGACCTCTGAATATTGATTTGGTCTATGGTTTGGATTGGGATTGGTTCATCAGAGCCAAGAGGCTAGGAATAGATTTTGAGGCGGTTAATAAATTATTGTCATTGTACAGGTTGCATGCCAAACAGAAGTCGGGAACAGATGGAAAGGTTCGCATCACCGAGCTTGCAAGAATTTACAAGATTTATCATTCAGACGCCATCGCTCATGATTATCTAAAATTGAGATTGAATCCTGTTGTGGAATTCATTGAAAAAATAATGCGGAGAATGAGAGTCCCGTGGAGAAAGAGGATTATGCAATCCTTGTTTCTTCATAATCTTACCGATGAGCAGTATGATCACATCATCCTTATGTAAACATAGAAGCAGCATTCAACAAGCCTTAAGAGGAAATACTGAGGACAGATGACGGAGGAAGCGAAATGAAAAGAGCTTTGGTTTGCGGAGCCGGCGGTTTTATCGGCGGCCACCTGGTCAAGAAACTAAAAAAAGAAGGTTATTGGGTACGGGGAGTGGATATCAAGGAACACGAGTTTGCCGCCACCCAAGCGGATGAATTCCTGCTGCTGGACCTGCGCAGCCCCGGAAATTGCCAAACAGCTTTGACCAGCGAGGGGGGGGGCTTTGATGAGGTGTACCAACTGGCCGCAGATATGGGCGGGATGGGTTTCATCCATTCCGCAGAGACCGAGATCATGCACAACAGCGCCCTGATCAATATCCACATGACGCATCATGCTGCTGAAATGGGCGTCCCGAGATATTTCTTCTCGTCCTCAGTGTGCGTATACCGGGATATGCAGCCCGGCGAGGCAGAAATGAGCGAGGAGGAGGCGATCCCTGCCCACCCGGATAATGAATATGGCTGGGAAAAACTTTACTCGGAGCGCCTAGCCATGGCTTACAGCCGGCGATACGGGATGAAAGTCAGGATCGCACGATTCCAGAACTGTTATGGCGCAGAGGGAACCTGGCGAGGAGGCAGGGAAAAAGCACCGGCGGCGATCTGCCGAAAGGTAGCCGAAGTGGAAGATGGTGGAACGATCGAAGTTTGGGGGGATGGCAGCGCGATCCGTTCCTATACTTATATCGCGGACATGGTGGAAGGAATTTATTTGTTGATGCACTCCGACCTGGAAGGGCCGGCCAACATTGGCTGTCCGCAGTATGTCAGCGTGGATGAGCTGGTGCAGACGGTGGCAGAAGTGTCTGGAAAGAAGTTTCATGTTAAGCATGTTGAAGGTCCGGTAGGCGTGCAATCGAGGAATTTCAGCAATGCGCGCATCTATACCACCGGGTGGCGTGCCAAATATTTTCTCAAGGATGGAATTGCACAGACCTATCCATGGATTGAAAGCCAGGTCAGGAAAGAGCCGTAATATGAGCCATATCTTGATCACAGGCGGGAATGGTTTTATTGGTTCGAACTTGGTCAACCAGTTGTCCACCTTGAAACAGCATCGGGTGACAGTATTTGACCTCTACCCACGATCTTACAATGGCCTGCCACGCGGCGTGCAATTCATCCAGGGAAACCTGGTAGATTCCAACCTGATAAGGCGAACCCTGGTGGACCTGAGCATTGATATCGTCTATCATTTGGCCTGGACGACGATCCATGAGACAGCCCTGAAGAATCCATCTGCCGATATTGAACAAAACTTGATCCCCAGTGTCAATTTGATTGAGGCCTGCCTGGAGGCGGGCGTCAAACGATTCATCTTTCTCTCCTCGGGGGGCACTGTATACGGCATCCCCGAAACATCGCCGGTCAACGAAGAGCATCAAACCCGGCCGATCAATGCATATGGCGTTACCAAGCTGGCTGTGGAGAGATACCTGCTCATGTATGCCTATCTTTACGGAATGAATTACGTCATTTTTCGCCCATCCGTGCCATATGGACCATATCAGAACCCACACCGCCGGCAAGGGGCGGTCAATGTATTCATCCACCGCGCGCTGAAAGGGGAGCCGGTGGTGATCTGGGGAGATGGGGAAATCCAGCGCGATTATTTTTACATTGATGACCTGAGCGAGGCGTTATCAGGTGCATTGGACATTCCGGCCGCGACCAACGCGATCATCAACCTGGGCGGAGACCAAACCTATACGTTAAATCAATTGGTGAGAGCCATCGAACAGGTTTTAGAGGTTAGTATACAGGTTCGTTACGAAGCCGGGCGAAAATTTGATATCCCCCGACTTCAATTGGATACCCATACCGCCAAGGAATTACTCCACTGGCAGCCGACGATTTCTCTCACGGAGGGAATTCGACGCACTGTTGAGTGGATTAAGGCTGAGGTGGATTGAGCGATTTGGGAATTATGGAGATGCCAATGCGTAAATCAATTAATGATGGTTTTATATATGTATTTTTGTGCACCAACGACCACAACAGCGCGCCGAAGTAGTGAAATTTCCACTTATTATATAGTTAATCCGAGCAATCTTCAGATGTAGATAGTTTGGTTGGGTAGTTATGTAAGAAAAAAAGTATCTTTCTACTGACCCAAGATAGATGATAGATGGAGGCCGGTCATTTGAAGTAATTAGGGACATTCGAAGGACATGTCGGAAGGACGGAGCGTTGAATATAGGGTAATATTTGATAATTCCTATTTAAGGGAAAGAATCCGGATCATTGAGAAAGGTTATGGATATCGGTCTCATAGGGATGACCCGTTAGAAAGCAAAAGGACAAATACACTGGAAATCTTCAGGAAATTTTCTGCGGTTATTAAATTAGCTCCTAACCGGGCAAGTTGAGAAAATAATTAGTCTGAATAGTTTATGGAAGATATTTTCATTGAAATATTATTGGTTTAAAAAACTATTACAAGTAGGCACACGACTTCCTGGGAGGGAATTCTTTTGGGTCGTAGTAGGGCAAGGGATCGGCGCTTTCGGCTCAATTATCGGAGTACGCTTTTTAACTCATGCCATGACACCAAATACCTATGGTGAATTCGCCCTTGGAATGACAATTGCTACGCTAGTTAATCAAATAATATTTGGACCAATCGCAAATGCGATTCTTCGTTTCTTTTCACCTGCACTCGAATCTCATCAGCTACAAACTTATGTAAAGAGTGTTTATTTTCTTTTGAATTGGGCTACCATAGTAATTGGTGCCCTCGTTAGTTGTGCCACTTTAGGCCTATTAATTACCCATCATCGAGAATGGTTGATTATGTTGTGGGTGACAATTGGGTATGCTTTACTCATAAGTTATTGTCAAGCAATGGATGGCATGCAAAATGCTGCCCGACAGCGCATAATAGTGGCATGGCATGATGGTGTTGCTCCATGGTTACGTCCTTTGATGGCAATTTCTTTGATAGCCCTCTTAGGATCCTACAGCCGAGTTGTCATGCTTGGATATTTGCTTGCTACCTTGCTTATACTTGGTTCTCAAACTTTCTTTTTCAATCGACGAATTCTTACATTAACACAATCTGATGAGAAAGTTCAGGGGGAAAGATCTGTATGGACAGGTAAAATGTTATCATATGCTTGGCCCTTTGCATCATGGGGTGTTTTTACTTGGTTGCAATTAGTCTCTGATCGGTGGGCTCTTCAGATATTTGGCACAACCACAATGGTTGGATTATATACTTCTCTATATCAAATTGGATACTACCCACTGATATTACTCTCAGGGCTATTGGCGCAATTTATTTCCCCGATTTTGTATAGTTGGGCTGGGTCTGGTGAGGACACAAAACGAATGCAGAGAGTGTGGCATGCAACCATCGGAATGGTAACGGTGATACTTTTTATAAGTCTTGTCGCGACTACAGCTGCTTATCTAACGCACAATTTCATTTTCTCTTCACTTGTTGCACCGGCATATCAAATCATATCCCCACTCTTACCCGGCATGGTTTTGGCTGGCGGATTGTTCGCGGCAGGCCAGGTGGCTTCTCTTTTCATTATGAGTAACTCTAAAACTCGGTTCTTGATCAGTCCCAAGATTGGTACCGCGTTTCTAGGCGTGGGCCTCAATATCCTAGGCGCTTTCCTAGGTGGGGTTGCAGGTGTAGTACTGGCAAGCGTTCTATTTTCAATTGTCTATTGTGCTTGGATGCTTTGGCTTGCACGTAACTATGCCAAAACTATCCGAGCCACGGGGCAGGCTTTGTTTGAATCTGGTGAATTTCATTTTTGAACAAGGGAATTATAAGAATGGGAGACTTGCGGAAACTATTAGGATAGTTTATTTCGCATAAAAAGGATTTAGCGATATGGTACATTAATTTGGTTACGACAATAATTTACTTATTAAAGGTAATATCTGGTTGGAGAGCCCTGGCATTATTAATCAATTTCGGTATATAAGATTTTGAAAATGATGAAGCGAGTTGCAATTTGGTTTTATCATCTGATCACTCCAATATTTGATCCCCTGCAAGCGTTTCGGGGTATCTTGGCATACCTTCACTATATTGTTGACTGGCAACGTTATTCCAGCCAACCTGGTGCAGAGCCATTGAAAGTAGTCGATGCTTTCCCCCAATTGCATGACCAAAATAGTACAACTGGCATCGATGCTCATTACTTTTATACCGATGGTTGGGCTACGCGACGCGTCCTGGCGAAAAATCCGATGTGGCATGTGGATATTGGTTCACAGACCATGTTCGTTAACTTACTCAGTGCAATATTACCGGTAACTTTTGTGGATTATAGGCCTCTCAAAGCCCGTGTGGTAGGATTGACCAATCTTGGTGGAGATATCCTTAACCTTCCATTTGATGATGGGATGATCGGGTCACTTTCTTGTTTGCACGTGGCAGAACACATCGGACTGGGACGTTACGGAGACCGCCTCAATCCACAAGGGACACAGCAGGCCTGTGCAGAATTGACACGAGTGCTTGCACCAGGGGGTAATCTTTACTTTGCATTACCTGTAGGAAGGCAGCGCGTCTGTTTTAACGCCCACCGCATCCATGCAACGAAAATCATTGTTGAATATTTCTCAGAATTGGAGCTGATGGAATTTTCGGGTGTGCATGATGACGGGCGGTTTGTTAAAGAAGTTGATCTTGATGAGTTCAAAGAAAGTGAATACGCTTGTGGAATGTTTTGGTTCAGAAAGGCGAAGCGTAAAAATGAAAAGGGTTAAAGGATACTTGCCGCCAAAGCTACCACACAATGCATTTGTGTATCGTATTTGCAAACGCTATGTTGACCGATATAACGGTGATAACGATGACAATATTCATCGCAATGGGGAATTGCGATTGATGCAAAAGGTATTGCCTCAGAGCGCCATTGTCTTTGACGTGGGCGCAAATATTGGCGATTGGGCCGCACTTGCGCTTTGCATAAACCCGAACCTGGAAATTCATTGCTTTGAGCCAAGTGCGATCACGTTTCAACGCTTGCAAGAACGTGGTAGAGGCATCATTTGTAACAATTTCGGATTGAGTTCAGCGCCGGGTGAGACAACACTATGGATCTTTGCTGATAGCCTAGGCATCAACTCTCTTTACAAACGGCGAGGTTTGGAAGATGGCTGGGGATTGCCGGAACAACAAACGCAAGAAACCGTCCAGTTGGATACTCTCGATGCTTACTGTCAGCGCGCCGGAGTACAAATGATCGATTTTATGAAGGTGGATGTTGAGGGTCACGAATTGGAAATCTTGAAGGGCGCAGTTGGAATGCTGGCAAATGAAAAAATCAAACGCATCCAGTTTGAATACGGCGGTTGTAACATTGACTCAAGAGTGTTGCTCAAGGACTTGTTTGATTTCCTGACATCTTATGGTTATACCTTATACAAGATATTCCCGCACGAACTTCATCACATCTTACGTTATGACCAGCGCCTGGAAAATTATCAATATCAAAACTGGTTGGCGGAGAGGTGAATCCTTGATGGACAGCCCCAATGAAAAACAAGCCCAACATCGGAGCTACGGCGTGATGGTTTTCTTGTGCATAACATTACTCGTTCTGGTCAGTATACGTGTCATTCCTACTTTGGCTTTGAATCGCCAAATGGTTGCTCTTCTTCATATCGTGATGACGAATGACATGGTTGAGGACCGCTCCTTGAAATTGACCGTTATTTATGATAATCTGGCAAAGAATCACGCCAAGTATCCGGACCAAGTCGGATCGGAATTGGTGATGTCGGCCATTTGGCTTGATAATCCAGGAGAAGCCTACCGTTGGCTACAAACATACCCACAGGCGTGGGAGCAGATTACTTTTCCAGAATCACAGTGGCGGACACTGATCATACTCTCATACAATAACATTAAAGGTTGGAACAACGTGCGTCGGTCAGCCGCCTATGCCAGCTGGATGGCAGGGTTCAGAGCATTCAGCGATCGGAATTACGAGATGGCCGTGCGCTGGTTTCAACGAGGGCTTGTGTTGGCACCCGGGCGGGTGCCAGAAGAAGTGCGCCTGGGATATTACCGTGCTTTGAGCGAATGGTATCGGACGTCTGATCAGGAGAATCTCCTGTTGGCGCAGGAGTATGGTTGCTTAGCCGAAAATCGCCTTGATTGTCTTGAATTTGAAGATAGCCAACCGGCCTGGCAGCTACTTGATCAAAATGGTGCAGATGGTGATATTTTGAGCGAAAAATGGCATCTGGTTGGATTTGACCTCGATCCGAATATATTGATTACCGGAGTTGAGGTGAGAAGCAGGTTACGCTGGGTACGGATGATTGATGGGCATAAGCAGGAATATCTGGAGTCTTTTGCCGCTCCCAACTTCGTCCCCAATCCGGGCTTTGAATTCGATAATCTGTTCGTGGATGCCTGTGTTGACGGATACATTGGAAGCCATGCCTATGTTCAACCATGTGTCAGCCGGGCGTCGATTGATCCCTATGGCACCCGGCCAGGGCACGTGGCGATTATTGAAACCGTCCACAAAGGCTATGCCTTGTTATCTTCCTCTTTCCCTGTAAAAGGTGGTTCTACATATGTTGTCGGAGGATGGTTCTGTGCTGACAATGGCGCCACTGCAGCTCTTGGATGGGATTCGTTGACGGATACGGCGTCGACTGACTGTCGTCTATCAAACGGCGGCTCGATTTGTTGGCTGATCTGGCAAAATTCGACTGAAGATCAAGGTTCCTGTTGGTCGCGGCAATTGCAGGTTGTCAAGGTTCCTACCGGATCGCCTGAAGTGCGTCTACTTCTAGACCGAGAGGGTGGGGAGGGAGGGAAACCGGGCCGAGCAATGTTCGACAATCTCTTCATCTTCGAATTACCAGTTTCTCCTTGATTTCAAAGATATGTCATCATATAGAGTAGGCAGGAATTGGTAACTTACGGGTGGCGTGAGCGCCTCAAGCATTGGCCTGGAATAGCATACCTTTGGCCGCGCATACGGGCATGGCAGCAGGAGCATCAGATTCAGAACGAACAGACTTATTATGAAAAGTTGGCCAGGAGACGAGCCATCACCGTTTTAGATAAGGAACAGGTGCGGATGGCTTTAGCGCAACGTCTGGCAATGCGTGGTTTGAAAAAATCACCCAAACCTTCTGGAGAGCTTCGGACAATTTATGTCTCAGAATTAACCTCCTGGGAACCTTATCAGATCCCTCCCGCTCTGGAAAAGTTTGGGCAGGTTATTACCTATTCCTTATCAGAACACGGTTTCCATCCGGGAAATCCAGACTGGCCGGCAAAACGGCACAAGTTGGATGAAGACCTTATTACTTTTATCCAGGTAGAACACGCGAAAGGTCCGATTGATGTCATGGTTTCTTATTTAAGTGGGAATCATGTGGCGCCTAAGACCATTCGCGCAATCGGCAACCTCGGCATTGTGACTTGCGCCTTTAATTGGGACGACCGCCTCGTCTTTCGAGGGAGGATGGTTGACGGGCGCTGGATCGGTCCAGCCCCATTGGCGGCTGCCTACGATCTGAATATGACCAACTCAACATCTTCCCTGGTCAAGTATTTCGCAGAGGGTGGACTGGCGATATTCTGGCCAGGTGCGGCAAACCCAGAACACTTCAAGCCGCTGGATCGTACATTTGAATATGATGTGACTTTCATTGGGGCGTGCTACGGCCAACGCCCGGCATTCATAAAGTATCTGAGCACTCAAGGATTTCGGGTGAAAGCTTTTGGGCGAGGCTGGCCTAACTGCCCATTATCAGAGCCAGAGATGATTGAATTATATGCCCGGTCCCGGATTAACCTGGGAGTTTCTGGTATTGGCTATTCGATGAAAGCGACTTGTCTAAAGGGACGAGATTTCGAGGTTCCGATGTGCAGTGCGCTTTATCTGACCAACGAGCAGGCTGACCTGCACCGGGTGTATGATGTGGGCCGTGAAGTGGTTACCTACCGTAGCAAAGAGGATTGCCGTGATAAGATCCGTTATCTACTGGCTCATCCTGATGAATGTGCAAGGATTCGTCATGATGCTCGCCAGCGCTGCCTTAGGGACCATACCTGGAAACGGCGATTTCAGGATCTGTTTGTTGTAATGGGAGTGCTACATGAGTGATTTAAGGAAAAGACAATATCGTTCTCGTATCTACGAAGAATATGTGTTAAAAATGATTAATCATGACAGTGCTAATTATTCACAACAAGATTATCAGCGCTGGGCGGATGCCGCTCGTATTCGTCTACGGGATTGGCTACCCAAAGAGCCTGACCTTCCGGTATTAGACATGGGTTGTGGTGCAGGTGAGTTCTTATACCTTCTCGACCAGCTTGGATTCACCGATCTCACTGGTGTCGATTTAAGTCAAGAACAAATCAGCATTGCGAAGAAATTGTGCCTACGCGCTTCCATCATCCAAGGAGATGTGAGGAATATATTAACCCAAAATCATTCGCATTTTGGCCTGATCACAGGATTTGACATTCTTGAACATTTTGATAAAGAGGAAGTTCTTCCATTTTTGGAGGCGGTTGTTAGCGCATTGCGACCAGGCGGGTTATTGATCCTGCAAACCCCGAATGCCGAGAGTCCCTGGTTTGGGGCCGTTGCCTATGGTGATTTCACTCATGAATGGTTCTTTACGCCGACGAGTTTGATGCACATTTTACGATTGTGCGGGCTGAAGGAATTTAGAGTGAGAGCAAGTGGACCATATGTACATGGTATCATGAGTCTTGGTAGAGTGATTATTTGGAAAATGCTTCATCCGATTATAAAATTATGGAACATAGCCGAGACAGGGAATCCCGGGAGTGGTATATATACCCGGGTTTTTTTGTTGGCAGCGATAAAAGCTTGATGTAAGTCTTTCAATTGATCTTGCCGTTCATTCTGCGTTTGACCGAGCAAGAAATTGTCATCATCACGCAAACTTCTCATGTCTACTGTCTTCAGCCTTTAAGCAACTGGAAGCGTCACGATGGTATGGTATTAATCCTAGAGGTAAAAGCTGAACAACATCGCTAAGTCAACCACTCTTCAAAAAGAAAAGCGCCGTCCAGCAATTGCAACTGGTTTATTTATTTCCATGATTTGTGTGGGCAGCGCAGCCCTATTAATACCCTCTATGGTTGTTCGGGCGGTGGTGATCATGGGTTGGGGCATTCTGATATTCACTTATGAGCGCTATCTGGGTCTGCCAGTGCCTGCCTCACCAGGTACCATGTTATGGTTGGGCAGTATGCTTTCTTATGTGATTGGCGGTTTGGGAACAGATCTACTATATCGCTATTATGGTATGAATTTTATTATTGGCTTTAGGCTAGATCTTGGGTTACGCTATTTGGACAGCGCTTTACTTTATCTTGGTTTGGGCTTGGGAAGCTATGCGTTTGGGCTTTGGCTGACAGGTCAGATACTTGGTCCGGTCTCGCGCCAGCGAGAGGTTGTTTCTGATCTAAAATTCGGCAATGTTTCGATTTTGTTATTGGGATTTCTGTTCATTTTACCTCAAGTGATTAAGGATTTTATCTCTTCCTCAGCATATAATAACCTTGTCATAGGCGCACTGCAATCAATCGAGATAATTCCGATGATTTTGTTTGCTTTTTACTTGGTCCGGCCGCATCCCCGGTGGTGGGTTGGGCTGCTTTTATTGGCTGCCGCGATGGCTAATTCTTTATCCGGCATTCTTATTGGATATGGAAGAGCCAAGTTTTTAATTGCACTGGTGACAGTGGCATCAGTTTGGCTGGGATTAGTCTTGTACATGGGTAAACGCATTTCATGGAAGGCCAGATTGCTTATCGCCCTGCTACCATTGTTAATAGTTCTTTTCTTCGGCTTTATGACGGCATACAGACAATTACAAAACTATAATCGAAATACATCTTTGGCGGAGAGGTTACAGATTGCACAAGAGTCCTCACTTCAATTTGCCCAATCCAGGAATATATTCATTCAAAGTATCGGCCCGTTGATTAACCGTCTGGTCGAGCTATCCAGCCTAGAATTGCTCGGATGGGTGGAGAATGGAAATGTCAAGCTGGTCGGATGGACACTGGAGGACACCAAACAGGTTTTACTAGCATGGGTACCGAAAGTATTCTTCCCAGAAAAGGGAATGGGTTATGGGCGTGACATCATGGTTTATTATGGCCTATCTCCCAGTAATGATAACAGACCAGTAACCCTCCTGGCAGACGCGTTTCGGCGTTTTGGCCTGGCTGGCGTATTGGGCATTTATTTCTTCATGGGGATCGCTTCAACGATTGTGGCGCACAGACTGATGCCACACTGGGGAGAAATGGGCCTCATTTTGGTTTTATATTTCGGATTATTGCACCTGACAATTTATAGTTCCGAGGTACTGGAAGTCTTCAAATTATATTTCTATCGATTACCGTCCAGTGCACTGGTGATTATTATATTTCTGCGAATTTCGGGGATTTGGCGACCGCGCAGAAACCAGAATGAAAAGCACTTTATGTCAAGCTAGATACGATAACATGAGTATTGATTGAGTTTGCCGAAACCACATTGTATTGAGATTATTCATCCATAAATATATGCATTCTCGAAAGGTGGTTTATGCCGCCATATTGAGTCCGGGCAGTTCGTGTGTGCCGCGTTTACGCGGTCTACAATCATTAGGGTTGGATATACGGCCTTTGGACACAACAGCGTTATTTGGCAGTAGAATGCGCTTGTTGAATTCTCTTACGCAACGGATTTACTTTTCGCCATCTGCCATTGCACTTAACCGATATTTGCTCCAATCGTGCCGTGAGCATAAGCCCGACCTGTTGTGGATTGACAAGGGGAATTGGGTGTATCCATTCGTTTTGCGACAGATTCGATCATTTGTCCCACTTGTTATCCATTACAACACCGACGATATATTTGCTCCTAGGCTGGAGTTTTGGTTGCACAAGACAGGAATACGACTTTACGACTTGTGTTTGACGACCAATCGCTGGAACGTGACCGAAATTGGAGAGCGGTATGGAGTGAGGGCGATAAGGGCAGGAATGGGCTACAACAAAGCACTTCTCCAGATGACTAAATCGTTCCAAAATACGAACAAATCTCCCCATATCTTTTTTGGAGGACATTGGGAGCCAGACACGGAAAAGTACATCATTGCCCTTGAAGAGGCGGGCTTATCGGTCCAGTTGAAAGGTTATAATTGGTGGAAAGCTAGTAATCCGCACTTTCGCCAAGTTCATCCCGCAACACATAATGAATTTTTTCAATCGATGATCTCAGCACAAATTGGATTGTGTATACTCTCGAAGAAAAACCGGAACGATTCCGCGGGGCGTTCGTTCGAGATCCCGGCATTGGGAACTTTCTTGTTAGCTGTCCGAACTGGCGAGCACTCTTTTTTATATGGTGAAGGGGAGGGTGCGGCGCTTTTTTCAAGCGAAGATGAGTTGGTAGAAAAGGCTCGGTACTATCTTGCCAATGTTGAAGAACGGCAATGCGTTGCTGCCGAAGGACATCGTCGGTGCCTCACTTTGGGGCTGTCTTGGGAAGAACATATTCAGCGCGAATGGCGGATCGTGGAACGTATGCTCTTCAAAATGGAACCGTCTTTGACTGTAGAAGATGATGCCCCGTTTTGGCAGGGCTTTCGACAGGGAAAAGATTGGGATGGGACTAAAACCCCATGGAATATTGCCTTTAATAAAAACGGGGATTAAGATGAAATTCTTTATTACCGGAGGCGCCGGTTTTATCGGCAGTAACCTGGTTGACAGACTCCTGAACCTCGGTCAAGAGGTAATTGTTTATGATAACTTTTCAAGTGGGCAGGAACGCTTCCTAGATCAAGCCTATTGCTCCCCTCATTTTCAGTTGGAGCGAGGCGATACACTGGATTTGGAGAGTCTGACCCGGGCAATGCAAGGTGCGGATTTCGTGTTTCACTTCGCTGCAAATGCTGACGTACGTTTTGGAACTGAACACCCACGAAAAGATCTGGACCAGAATATCAATGCCACCTTCAATGTACTTGAGGCCATGCGTACCAACGGCATTCGGCAGATCGCATTTTCTTCCACCGGTTCTGTGTACGGCGAGGCGCAGGTTTTTCCCACCCCTGAATCGGCTCCCTTCCCGGTACAGACATCACTCTACGGTGCGTCCAAACTGGCAGGCGAGGGCCTGATCCAGGCTTATTGTGAGGGATACGGTTTCCAGGCTTATATCTTTCGCTTTGTATCCATCCTGGGAGAGCGTTACTCGCATGGACACGTTTTTGATTTTTATAAAAAACTGCTTCAGAATCCTGATGAATTGTATATCCTTGGCAATGGGCACCAGCGGAAATCTTTTTTGTATGTTCAGGATTGTATTGATGCCCTCCTTTTCGTTATCGAAAAGGTGCAGGAAAAAGTAAACATTTACAACCTGGGCACTGACGAGTATTGTGAAGTGGATGATTCCGTTGACTGGATTTGCGAGCATCTGGGACTGAATCCGAGCCACACCTATTCTGGTGGCGAACGCGGTTGGATTGGGGATAATCCCTTCATTTTTCTAGATACGACCAAGATCCGCACGTTGGGCTGGAAACCAAAACTAACCATCCGGCAAGGGATCATCCGCACGCTGGAGTATTTAAGAACTAATCAATGGCTTATGGAGCAAAAATAAATGAGAGTGTGCGTACTAGGTCTCTGGCACCTCGGCACAGTGACGGCAGCCTGTCTTGCATCTGGTGGGCATCATGTCAGTGGACTGGACTTTGACGGAATTGTGATTGCCAACTTAAAAAACGGAAAACCACCAATATATGAACCGGGTTTGGAGGACTTGGTAAAAATGGGGCTTGGAACCGGGTCGCTAGATTTTTCAAACAATCCGGCATATGCAGTACTGGACGCAAAAGTGATCTGGGTTGCATATGACACACCAGTTGATGATGATGATAACGCAGATGTTGATTATGTGATTGAACGTGTTTCCCATCTGTTCCCTTACCTCAAATCCGGGCAGGAAGTTTTGATTTCCTCGCAATTGCCGGTTGGCACGAGCAAGCGTATCGAAGATCTGTTTACGCGGAGGCAGCCTGGTGTGGACGTGTCGTTTTCGTATTCGCCAGAAAATATACGATTGGGAAAGGCTATTTCAATCTTCTCTCAGCCTGATCGGATAGTTATTGGCATCCGCTCTGAAACCAGCCGAAGAATATTTAAGGAACTACTTTCTCCTTTTACGGATCATATTGAGTGGATGTCAGTCGAATCCGCAGAAATGACCAAACATGCGTTAAATGCTTTTCTGGCAACTTCAGTAACATTCATGAACGAAATTGCATCTATTTGCGAGCAAGTAGGGGCCGATGCTAAAGAAGTGGAACGTGGACTAAAATCCGAATCGCGCATTGGGCCGAAGGCTTATCTTGGTCCTGGCGGAGCTTTTTCGGGTGGTACATTGGCTCGCGATATTGCCTTTTTGACCCAACTTGGTCAGCAAAACGACCTGCCTATTCATCTTATCCCTGCTGTGCGAGCTAGCAACGACGCACATAAAAACTGGCCCCGCAGACGTCTACTGCAGTTTCTCGGGACCTTGCACGGAAAAACAATAGCGGTCTGGGGGTTGACCTATAAAGCAGGTACTGACACATTGCGTCGATCCAGTGCCATCGAGTTATGTCAATGGTTGCTTGAGCAAGGGGCGCAGGTACAAGCACACGACCCGGCAGTGAAAAATTTACCGGAGCAATTTACCACCATCCGCTTGTGTGCTTCTCCGTTGGATGCTGCACAAAGGGCGGACGCGTTGGTCATTGCCACCGAATGGTCTGAATACCGTGCCGTTTCTATCACCGAAATACTGACATCCATGCACTCTGCGATCGTTCTAGATGCAAACCGTTTTCTAGCTGCGTCTCTGGAGACCTTGCACAATGTGACATATGTTACTGTAGGGAAAGCCTATAAATCATGAGTATTGTGCTGGAAGGTCGCGTCGCTATCATAACAGGTGCTAATCAAGGCCTAGGCGAAACCATCGCCCGTACTTTTGTGAAGGCTGGAGCCAATGTAATGTTATGTGGCCGTGACGAGTCTAAACTGAATGGGGTGGTTGTAGAACTTCGTGGTCTCTGCAAAAAAGATCAACGTGTGGAAGCGATTCGAGTGGACATCTCTAATCGGGATGATGTAGATCAGCTTGTCTCTGTCAGTTTGAAAGCATTCCCTCAAATCCATGTCCTGGTCAACAATGCGGGTGTGTATGGCCCCAAAGGAGGGATAGATGATGTGGACTGGGATGAGTGGGTGCGGGCGATTGAAGTAAATCTTTTGGGTTCAATTTTGACTGCCAAAGCGCTTCTACCACACTTTCGTACCCATAAATACGGAAAAATTATTCAACTCTCCGGCGGAGGAGCAACCTCCCCATTACCATTCATCAGTGCCTATGCTGCATCAAAAGCTGGAATTGTACGTTTTATGGAGACACTGGCTGAGGAAGTGAAGAGTGAAAGAATTGATGTGAATTCGATTGCCCCTGGTGCTCTTAATACACGGTTGCTCGACGAAGTACTGGAGGCTGGTCCGAATAAGGTGGGCAAAACCTTTTATGAACGAGCTTTGAAGCAGAAGGTTGAAGGTGGTGTGCCACTTGAAAGAGGTGCGGAATTGGCAGTCTTTTTGGCTTCGGCCGCCAGTGATGGTGTAACGGGTAAAATCATTAGCGCTGTGTGGGATCCGTGGGAGCATTTTCCCGATCACTTGGATGATCTTCAGAAGACCGATATTTATACACTGCGACGGATTGTCCCGAAGGACCGCGGCCTGTCATGGGGTGATGTGTGAATCATCAACCTGGAGTAGCTATCCTTGGATGTGGTCTAATCGGGCAGAAACGTTCCAAGATACTGGCTGGTGCGAGACTCTTAGTCTGCGCGGATTTAGATGAAGAACGCGCCAAATCTCTGGCGAATGAAATTCCTGGTTGTGAAGCAACTAGGGATTGGCGTATAACAACCCAACGCTCTGATATTGAAATTGTTATTGTTGCGACCACGAACGATGCACTTGTAGAAACAAGTCTCGCTGCAGTACGGGCGGGAAAGCATGTTCTTGTGGAAAAACCCGCCGGCCGTAATGTTGCCGAATTGGATGAGTTGATTGAAGCAGCGGAAAAGAATGATGTACAAGTACGGGTGGGATTCAACCATCGCTATCATCCCGCGTTACTAAAGGCAAAAGTATTAGTCAACGCGGGCGAACTCGGAGAATTGATGTTTGTACGCGGGCGTTATGGCCATGGGGGCCGAAAGGGATATGATCGCGAGTGGCGCTCCAGTCCAGAGCTTTCCGGTGGTGGTGAATTGATTGATCAAGGAGTACACTTGATCGATCTTTCGCGTTGGTTCCTAGGCGATTTTAGCGAGATACTGGGATATGCTCATACCTATTTTTGGGATATGACAGTAGATGACAATGGGTTTATGATCTTGAGAACTCCCAAAAACCAAACCGCTTTTCTGCATGTGAGCTGCACAGAATGGAAAAATCTATTCTCACTTGAGATCTATGGACGTAATGCAAAGCTTCATATTGAAGGGTTAGGCGGCAGTTACGGCGTGGAGAAACTATCTTTCTACAAGATGCTTCCTGAAATGGGTCCGCCCGACACTACAATCTGGGAGTATCCGCGCGGCGATAATTCATGGGCGCTTGAGTTTGCTGAGTTTCTGGAAGATATTCGCCTGAATCGTAAGCCCTCGGCCAATTTGAATGATGCGCGCGCTGCACTTGTCGTGGTAGAAAAAATATACAAGGAATCCAGTTATGATTATCACGCGTAGCCCTTTGCGGATTACGCTGGGCGGGGGCGGAACTGATTTGCCATCTTACTATCGTCAATTTGGCGGTTTTCTCATCTCTGCGGCTATTGACAAATATGTTTATGTTACTATTATGCGTCCGTTCACCCCGGGAATATTCCTGAAATATTCCCAAATTGAGAAAACGCAATCAGTAGACGACGTTCAGCATCCCATTCTACGTGAAGCGATTCGTCTCCTGGATTTCAAGACACCGCAAATCGAAATAACCACCCTGGCCGATATCCCCGCTGGAACAGGCTTAGGCTCTTCGGGAAGTTTTACTACTGCCCTAGTGAAGGCACTTTTTGCACACCGTCGCCGTCTGATATTTCCGGATGAGTTAGCACGTCTTGCCTGTAAAATTGAAATAGAGATACTCAAAGAACCTATCGGCAAACAGGATCAGTACATTGCTGCTTACGGAGGCATCACTTGTTTTGAATTTGCCCAGGATGATTCAGTAAACGCCTACCCTATGCCTATCAGCATGGACACTTTTTTCGACCTGGAAGATAATTTGCTGCTCTTTTTCACCGGCTTTTCCCGCAATGCCTCCAACATTTTACTGGACCAAGATAGACGAAGTAAAGAAATGGACCAGAGCATGCTTGATAACTTACACGTTGTCAAAGACCTAGGATTGCGCAGCAAAGAGCTCTTAGTAGCCGGGCGAACATCCGAATTCGGCGCATTGATGCATGAGCATTGGGAGCATAAGCGCAAACGTTCCATAGGCATGAGTAATAAGCAAATTGATGAATGGTATACCCTGGGTATGAAAAATGGCGCACTAGGTGGAAAATTAGTCGGTGCTGGCGGTGGCGGGTTCCTTATGTTTTATACCGAAGACCGCAACCGTTTGCGCCATGCCATGTCCAAAGCCGGGCTCGAAGAAGTACGTTTTCGATTTGATTTCGAAGGAACGAAGACATTAATAGGATGAATCTCTATCCTGTCGTCATTCTTGCGGGTGGAATAGCCACGCGTCTCCATCCGATTACCGGGAGAATCCCAAAGGCATTGGTCGAGGTGGGTGGAAAACCTTTCATAGCACATCAATTGTATCTTTTAAAATCTCATGGTGTACATTCCGTAATCATTTCCACCTGGTTTAAGGATGAGATGATCCATGAATTTGTGGGAGATGGCCGTCATTTTGAATTGGATGTGCGATATGTTTTCGATGGGGAAATCCCATTGGGTACTGGCGGAGCTATTCGTAAATCTATAAAACATCTGGATGGACCTTTTTTTGTGTTGTATGGTGATTCGTATCTGCCGTGCGATTACGCCGACATTCAGGCATTTTTTGACAATCGGGCACAACCTGGATTAATGACGGTCCACCGCAATCGAGGTAAATGGGATACCAGTAACGTGGAAATGGTAAATGGACAGATTCTGTGTTATGACAAGAAAAAACGAACTATACGAATGAAATATATAGACTATGGCCTTGGCTTGTTCCGGCCGGATGTTTTTGCATTCTTAGAAGAAGGGCAACCGGCCGATCTGGCAGAGGTTTATCAGAAATTGGTGGCTGACCACAGCTTGTTGGCATATGAATTAAAACAACGCTTTTACGAGATTGGTTCTTTTAAAGGGTTGCACGAGTTGGATAGATTGCTTACCAAAGACCCTAACCAATTTCTCAAATGGAAGGAAAAATGAACTTCACTGAATCATTTATTGCTGAGGCATACGAAATTCTGGATAAATTGGATATCGCTGCCATTGAAAAGATGGTCGATTTATTAGTCCAAACCCGTGAAGGAAGAGGGCGGTTGTTCGTGCTGGGAGTGGGTGGTAGCTCTGCCAATGCGTCCCATGCCGTTAACGATTTTCGAAAAATTGTGGGGATTGAGGCATATGCTCCCACCGATAACGTTTCTGAACTGACTGCACGAACCAATGACGAAGGCTGGGCATCTGTTTTCAAGGCTTGGTTGAAAGAAAGCCATTTGAGCGCCAAAGATACTGTTATGGTATTTTCCGTCGGAGGCGGAAATATGGAGAAGAACGTCAGCCCTAACCTCGTCTCGGCTCTTAAATTGGCAAAAGATGTCGGTGCCAAAATCATAGGTGTAGTTGGACGTGATGGTGGTTATACAGCACGAGTAGCTGATGCTTGTGTGATTATTCCCACCGTCAATGCAGAACATGTTACTCCCCACACTGAAGCATCCCAGTCATTTCTGCACCATCTTCTGGTAACGCATCCGCGCTTGAAAATTATTCAAACCAAATGGGAATCCATTCGTTGAAAGGATCGGCGGCTGTTTTTCTTGATCGCGATGGCATTCTAAATCGTGCTGTCGTTCACGCAGGGAAACCATATCCACCATCCATTCTTAATGATGTGGAGATCATACCGGGCATGAATTTGGTGCTTAATCGATTGGCGGAGGCAGGATATTTCTTGGTCGGAGTTACTAATCAACCGGAGGTAGCGCGAGGAACCCAATCCCGTATGATGGTAGAATCCATTAATGGTTATCTTCTGTCTCAATTGCCTGTGCTTGAAATCTACGTTTGTTATCATGATGATATGGATAATTGCGAATGCCGCAAACCTCTACCAGGATTAATTCTGCAAGCAGCGAAAAAATATGGATTGGATTTATCCAATAGCTGGATGGTGGGCGACCGCTGGAAGGACATTACTGCAGGTCGGGCTGCCGGCCTAAAAACGATTTTCGTAGATTATCATTATGTTGAAAGGTACAATGGCGCTCCGGCTGATTTTATTGTGGAAGAGCCTTCACTATTGGTCGACATTATTCTCAAAGGTTCAGAATGAGAAAACTTAATCAATTGAAAATAAAAATATTCGCTGATTGTGCAGATCTTGACAGTATCCTGGAACTGTACCAAAATCCTTATATCAAAGGGTTCACCACAAATCCTACGCTCATGCGAAAGAGTGGAATTCTAGATTACGAGAAATTCTCCCGGCAGTTGATAGAAAAAATTGCAGATCGCCCTATAGCGCTTGAGGTTATTTCGGATGAGTTCAGCGAGATGGAGCGCCAAGCCCACAAAATTGCCACCTGGGGAAAAAACGTATATGTTAAAATCCCGGTGACAAATACCCGGCGTGAATCGTCAGCCAAATTGGTGCGTCGATTAGCAAATGATGGTATAAAATTAAACGTAACGGCATTGATGACTAACGATCAAGTACGCGTAGCTTCAGAGGCTTTGCGGGATATAGTTCCAGCCTATATATCGGTATTTGGCGGGCGCATTGCAGATACCGGGAGAGATCCCGTGCCACAGTTGAAGGAAGCTGTAGAGATCATGTCAGCATATCCCAATCAGGAATTAATTTGGGCCAGCCCTCGCGAACTTTTAAACATCTTTCAGGCAGATGAGATCGGCTGCCATATTATAACAGTCACACACGATATACTTAAAAAACTTACCTTGGTGGGAAAGGATTTAAGTGAGTATTCATTTGACACTGTTAAGATGTTCTATAATGATGCCATTCAAGCGGGGTATAAATTGTGAAGAGGTAACTCACGCCCAGTACGTCAATCGCGCATATCGCTGAAGATAAATACGTTCAAAGTTTTAGTTTAACTATGTCATCTCGAATCGCGCTCGTTGCTTCCTCGCTTGATGGTGGAGTCTGGACTGTCACCAAATTCATTGCCCAAGTTCTTTCTCAGCATGGTGGGTATGCGTTTGATGTTGTGATGCTCGCCACCTCGAGACGTGATAAAGCCAGTGTGCGACTATTCGCACCCGCCACTTGGTTGCTAGGCGTGAGGGTTATGCAGGATCAAGTGGAGGAGACACCGGTTTTGCATGTTGGCGCACGTTTTGCCGAGTTTGAATTTCAACGCTATCAGCCACGCCAGGTATTAACGGATTTATTGAATCAATACGACTTGGTACAAATCATTGCCGGAGGACCTGCGTGGGCGTTTGTGACAAGAGATATTTTGCGTCCAGTGGTTCTTTTTACAGCCACTAGAGTAAACCGTGAACGAGCTACATTACTACGGCAATCAACTCGTTGGCGGAGATATTGGGGGAAAATGATGACAATAATCACAGCGCACATTGAAAAACAAGCTCTGCGCCGGGTTGATGTTGCACTTGCAGAAAGTAATTATACACTTGAACTTTTAAGTGATTACATACCCGCAGATCGTTTAACATTGGGGCCTCCAGGTGTGGATGTGCGCTTCTTTTCTCCGCCATTACAATATGCTGAGACCGGTTATTGGTTATGGATTGGACGCTTGAACGACCCGCGAAAGAATTGCCTTTTACTTTTGGAAGGATATGCAAGCATTTGCCGGCGTTTACCGGATGTTCCGCCTCTCGTCATGGCTGGAAGCGGTGAATGGGCGCCTGAAATTGTTTCAAAGACCGTTTCGCTTGGCATCGCAGGGAAGGTGCAGATGTACAGTAATGTTTCGGCTGCAAGATTGCGCGAGCTTTATCGCGAGGCTTCAATATTTGTCCTTTCTTCCGACGAAGAAGGACTAGGCCTGGTGATATTAGAGGCGATGGCTTGCGAATTACCAGTCGTCAGCACTGATTGCGGCGGACCTTCGACTGCTATTATCAATGGGGAAACAGGGTTTTTAACTCAAATTGGAGATGCGGACGCTCTGGCAAATGCACTGCAAGTTTTGTGGGAGAATCCAGCATTGCGGCGCCAGATGGGACAGGCTGGACGCAAGAGGATATTGGAGCACTTCTCAGTGGAATCCGCCGGGGCTATTTATCTTCAGAAATATGAAGAATTGCTCGGATCAAATAACCTGGTTAGTAAGAAACGAAAGTCTTGAATATGCTTCGCCTGGGGATTGACGCATCCAACCTGCGTGAAGGTGGTGGTACGACTCATTTGGTTGAGTTACTGGAAGCAGTTGAACCTGGCGAGCATGGGATTGACCAGATCATGGTATGGGGCGCGCAGAAGACGCTGGGTTGCCTGCCCCCAAAAACATGGTTGATTCCCCAGACGGATCATTTGCTAGATCAATCACTGCCGGCCCGGATTTATTGGCAGAAATTCAAGTTATCGAAAGAAGCTCAGCAGAATTGTGATATCCTGTTTGTGCCAGGCGGCTCCTACACAGCAAGTTTTCGACCATATGTTTCTATGAATCAAAATATGCTTCCGTTTGAAAAGCGCGAATACCTCCGTTTCGGCGTTTCATGGATGACTCTCAAGATGGCTCTGCTTCGGTTCAGTCAAACAGCCACCTTCCGTGGGGCTGATGGTACGATCTATCTCACCGAGTATGCACGCGCGGTTGTACAGGAACAGGTGAAGCCATGGATGGGGGAGTATGTAACCATCCCACATGGCATAAATCCAGTCTTTCGACTGGCACCACGGCCTGCCTTACCGATCGATTGCTATTCCCAAACGTCCCCGTTTCGATTGCTGTACGTATCCACCATATTTCCCTACAAGCATCAATGGAGTGTTACCAAAGCGGTCCATGAATTACGGCAGAAGGGTTTCTGGGTCGAATTGGACCTAGTGGGTTCGGCATATTTACCATCACTGCATCGATTTCAGAAGGTTGTCCGACAGATTGATCCGGATGGGAATTTCATTCACTATCATGGCGTAATACCGTACAGCGAGCTGCATCTATGGTATCATCGCGCCGATGGATTTATCTTTGCGTCCAGTTGTGAAAGTTTTTCGCTTACCTTGCTGGAAGCGATGGCATCCGGTCTGCCGATCGCGTGTTCCAATCGCGGACCCATGCCTGAAATACTGGGGGAGGCTGGCTTCTATTTTGATCCAGAGCGGATCGAATCCATAACTCAAGCATTGGATTGCATGATTCGGGATAGTGTTTCGCGCGAGAATCACGCACGTCTGGCATATACCCGTGCACAAATTTATTCATGGGAGAGATGCGCCCGGGAAACTTTGAACTTCATTGCCTATATTGCGAGAAAAGAGGGTGTGTTCTGATCGCTTGCTAGAAGTGGGAAGAACAATCCTTCAATCGCCCAAGCGACCCTTTATATGAATGTATTAGAAATCTGTTGATTTGAATGCATTACGTGCTTTGCAGGTTGAATCTACCCGACCGGCATTAGGAAGTTTATTATTGGATCAGATTACAATGTCCAGCTTATCATTGAATACCTTCACTGAAAATCGTTGCAATTTCCATGTATGATATAACCATTACGGTCCCGACGTTTAATAGCGAAACATACTTAGAAACCACTCTTTTTTCCCTGGTTCATCAAAAAGGTATCAGACTTGAAATAATCGTTGCAGATAGTGGTTCCACTGATAAAACGCTTGAGATATGTAAAAAATATGCCATAAGAACGATATTTGTTCATCCAGGCAATCTGTATTTGGCGGTCAATCGAGCATTATCTGTAAGTACTTCTCCCTGGCTAAGCTATTTAAACTCTGACGATATTGTCTATCCTGCTTCTTATGCGAGACTAGTTGATTATGGTGAAAGTCAAAACGCCGATATTGTCTATGGAAGTTATGATTTTATAGATAATGAGAGCCGCTTCATACATTCTTTTTGGCCGGGGAAACCAAGTGAATTGAGGTCATGCTTTCTTACATCTCAAATAAGCTTTGTCCAACCGGCGGCTATATTTCGAAATAAGGTCTTTTCACAACTTAATGGTTTTAATGAAGAATTTACCATGGCGAGCGATCTCGATTTTTATTTTCGTGCCATCATGCAAGGTTATCAATTCGCGATGCTGAAAGGGAAAACAGTATGCGGATTCAGGATCACTTCCACGCAGTTGAGTCAAAACACCAGCAAGATGAAGGACCAAGCCAATCAAGTATCCCGGAAATTCGGCAAGCCATCCATTCGTGATTATTGGTCTACCAGTCTTTGGAAAATCCGTAATTGGCCCAATTACCTGATGCGATTATTGCGTTTTAAGGCTCTGACAACCAAATATGGCTTTGTACACACCATAGATATATATAAACCTGAATATTAGAATTATTGGCAATAATGAGTTCACAAGGCCGCGACACGATAACAAGCAAATAAATATCAAAGAGTTCTACTGAGGAATCCGCTCAATTATGCAAATGGATCTTAACCCTGGGCTCCCAACCAGAATCTGTTATTCATAATTGACAGATGCCTATCAGACGGGAAAATCCAACAATGCCGCAATTGAGTGGGTTGGTGTGAAAGTACTGATCCTGGGTGGTAGCAGGATGCTGGGCATCGCTTGTAGATCAATCTGTAGAAAGAGCATATATTGTGGGTTAATATGAAAGATGAACTAAATCTTTTTTCAAATTTGCCTGAATTTCCCGAAAAGTTCCTAATATTCATGTGAACGGTATTAAGGAATAATGGTTTTATTAAAGATATTTCCGTGTATGCCGAAATATGATGGAGGAATAGGCTAATGGAGTACTCAATCTTTGATGGAAAAACGATCCTAATCACAGGTGGAACTGGAACATTCGGAAATGCTGTACTACGACGGTTTCTGAGTACCTCCATCACTGAGATCCGGATTTTTAGCCGTGATGAGAAAAAACAACACGATATGCGAGTACATTACCACGATCCCAAGATAAAGTATTACATTGGCGATGTACGGCGCGAGGAGAGTCTGCGGGATGCCATGTCGGGAGTGGATTTTGTGTTTCACGCGGCCGCGCTCAAGCAGGTGCCTTCATGCGAGTTCTATCCCATGGAGGCGCTTCTGACTAACTCGGTCGGAGCGGAAAACGTGATGAACGCAGCAGTGTCGGCAGGCGTGCAGCGCGTCGTGGGTCTCAGCACCGATAAAGCGGCTTATCCGATCAATGCGATGGGCATCTCCAAGGCGATGATGGAAAAACTGGCGGTGGCCAAGTCGCGTGTTGCGGAGGATCGAGGCTGTGTCATATGTGTCACGCGCTATGGAAATGTGATGGCGTCCCGCGGTTCCGTGATTCCGTTGTTTGTTGAGCAAATCAAAGCAGGCAAGCCATTGACTGTGACTGACCCTTTTATGACCCGATTTATGATGAGTATTGACGATGCGATAAATTTAGTCGCGTACGCTTTTAAGCACTCCCAGTCGGGCGATCTATTTATTCAGAAAGCACCATCATCAACATTAGGGGACCTTGCCAAGACGCTTAAGGAGATTTTTCAGGCGGACAATCCCATTCAAATCATTGGAACCCGGCATGGCGAAAAACAATCCGAAACGCTTTTGACGCGCGAGGAGATGCTGCGCGCGCAAGACTTGGGCGGATATTTTCGCGTGCCATCGGACAACCGCGATCTTAATTATGATGCGTACTTTGTTGAAGGTAAGGAAAAGTTGTCTGAGCAAGAAGATTATAATTCTCACAACACGCACCGCTTGACGGAAGCTGAGCTCGTTGCGCTTTTGCTACAATTGGACTATCTTCAAGCAGAGTTAAAGACCTGGCGTAAATGATAAGGTAACATCGTATGAATATCTTAGTGACAGGATCGAATGGTTTCATCGGCAGGAATCTGGTCGCCTGGCTCCAGCGGCGAGAAAATGTGAAGGTGATTCCCTTCGATCTCGGAAATACCTCGACGGAGCTGGATACCGGGTTGGCAACGGCAGATTGGGTGTTTCACCTGGCGGGTGTGAACCGGCCTCAGCTAGAAAGCGAGTTTCAGACCGGTAATGTTGATTTTACAATCCTGGTCTGTAATCGCTTATCAGCGTTTGGTCGTGCAGTGCCAATTGTGCTGACTTCTTCAGTTCAAGCCGCTCGCGATAATCCTTATGGGATCAGCAAACGTCAAGCCGAAGAAATGATCAAAGCATACGCACAGCAGAGCGGCGCGAATGCGATCATTTACCGTTTGAAGAATGTATTTGGCAAGTGGTGTCAGCCCAATTACAACTCGGTTGTGGCAACATTTTGCCACAACATCGCACATGACTTGCCGATTAATGTCACAGACCCGAAGCTCGAATTGGACCTGGTTTATATTGATGATGTAGTACAAAGTTTGAGTCGGCACCTGGAAGCGATACCGTCGAAGGGAATAACTATGCTTGAGGTCGAACCCAGTTACCGGGTCACGCTCGGCAACCTGGCGGATTTGATTCGCTCGTTTCGGCAGATGCGCAAGACCCTGCAGGTTCCAAATTTCGCCGATGAGTTCACGCAAAAACTGTATGCCACTTTTTTGAGTTATTTGGAGCCAGATGATTTCGCCTATGCTCTCGAGCAAAAATGCGATGCCCGTGGCTGTCTGGCCGAGTTCATGAAATCTTCCCCATTTGGGCAGGTATTCATCTCGCGTACATACCCAGGCGTCACACGCGGCAATCATTATCATCATACCAAGACCGAAAAATTCCTTGTACTCGAGGGACAAGCGAATGTCCTTTCGATGCTTCACGCCTTCCTTAAAGGTTGCGACCATGTTTTTCCATGCCTGCTGATAATC
>Ga0209253_10000648_pt1 | contig 30255 bp, 34 predicted proteins | sample FrelakmetBRP12BR_FD_187145 | JGI IMG/M metagenome (GOLD analysis project Ga0209253, IMG submission 187145) | Freshwater lake sediment microbial communities from the University of Notre Dame, USA, for methane emissions studies - BRP12 BR (SPAdes)... | ecosystem: Environmental > Aquatic >... | reverse complement strand
TGCAACGGGGGGTTCTTGTGAGAAATAAAGAGAAAGAATACCAGAATCAAGACAAATTTTTTCCATCTATTCATCATTTTCTAGTTTTAGTTCCAAAACACGGTTTTCATCAATATTTTTTTGCATTTGATCACGTGAAGGTAAAAAGTCCCGAAAATTCTTTATATCGATAATTGGTACCAGAATAATGTTACCTAGCTCTTCTATGAATGTTACTTCAGTTCCTTCTTGAAGGCTATACTTTTCTCTGAGTTTGAACGGTATAGTTACCATGCCTTTTTTATTCACTTTGCAGGAATGGGTTACCATAATAATATTATGGTATTTTGTGAATAAAAAATAATCTTTTTTGTGGAAAAAGATATCTTTTTTAGATTTTATATATTCATTAATGATTTTTCTAGATTATTTTGAAATTTCACATTTTTATATCTTTGATTTCATCGTGGTGGCAAAGAAGTAATATGCGATTCGGTCTAATATTTTGAGTTTTTACAAGATAGTTTAATTTTATTTATAGTAATTTCTTATTCAGTGAATTTTTGATGCCTAATCGATTCGTAGTAATGTCTAGTAGTTGCCAATGTGTAATAATAACTTGCAAAATGGAGTAATTTGTGATCTTGATGTTTTACGGAACAAATCTTTCTTTGTCAGATACCAAATAGATGTCCTCAGGCCGATTTTCAAGGCATTCCTTACATTTAGGCAAGAAATACGCATTTGACTGTCCGCAGCTCTCACATACCCAGTAAATTTGATCTACACGTGTGATCTTAGGAATACGAATCGTTTGTCTAGGTTTCTCTATTTGCGAATCCGCATGATCGATTTCACGCATCTCGAGTTCATTATAATACTGCAATTTATCGGGGATGAAAATATTCTTATTGCTGCTCTCTGCATTCTTAATTAACCCCTTAATATCATTTTTATGGAAGGAATGTGTTGTTTCTGAAGAATCAGTGTTTTGAAACGTCACTACATCCTCTTCTTCATCATAATGGATGGTTTTTCCCTTATACATGATATCGTGTTCTACAAGCAGATCTTTAGTCACGATAAGATCATCTATGATTCGATATTCTATCCCCGAATTTGCATACCATGCCATTAATCTCTCAAACAACTGTGCTTCGGTAATTCCGAGGAGTTTAGCAGCCTTTACTTGTTGAATGGCTTGATGTGTTCGAAGTAGACTCTTAAACTGCTCATATAAATGATTATCGTACGTCATGCTTCCTAATCCTCTACACAGACTAAATTGTTAAACGAGTATTTTAGGTTACAGTTAGCCTTCAGTAGAATATCTAAGGAAATTTATCTCATAGTAAAATTTCATTAAAATTTCTTTTATATGGTTAAAGAAACTTTTAAATATAGGATGCGATAATCTACTAGCGAAGAAATGAGCGAAACAGATTATTATATACGTAACTGGGGCAGAATTCTCTTATTACTAGCAATTTGCTGTGCTGTAGACATCTTTTTTTATCCAATAACGCTGATAGCAAAAGTAATTTTAATTGCTATATTATTATCAAACAACAAAAAATTTCTGTATTTAATCCAAGATCGGAACAGTATTTTTAAAAAATATTACCGATTCCTGAAGGGGAGTTGTATTCTCTTCGGAATTTCTGTTCTGATCTATGTGATCGGATTTTTCTTTTTTCAAATCACGGCAATGTACTATTTCGACCTGTATGGTTATGCCAATTATGTGTATTGGGTTCAACATTATGGAAAGATTGTACAATTTTGGTTTTCCTTAGCACAATCAGGAATTATGTCTTCGGCTTTTATACTGGAAATGATAGCATGGCTGAACCTTAAGAGAGTGTTTAGCGAAAATTTGTTTGAAGCCCAACCTTATTATCGGGATCATCTCAAAACGGGATCGAAAGTTCTGATTTGGGGAGCTTTAATACTAATGCTTGCCTATTTAGGGAGCATTGGATATTCAATTTGGAATGTGTTGTATGAGGAACCATATAATGGGTATTTTTGGGGTTACGATATATATGATTATTGGTTCTCACCGTATTATTGGTTGTTTTGGATTCTAACTATAATTAAGTTCGTTGGATTGATTTTGTTATGTATTGGACATGCAATTATTGGATCTAATTTTAGGAATCCCTACTTTGCTGGAAGAAATGATTTGGTGCCATTATCTATGGGTGTGAAGTTTGGGATTCAGCCTGCCATACCCGAAGGAAATAATCGACAAACAGACTATGCACTGAATTACTGCTATTATTGTGGGAATAAACTCCGTCCTGAGGGTCGATTTTGTTCGAACTGTGGTAGAACCATGTCCAATTGAACTTAATTTTCTTTTCAGCTCAACCTATTGATTTTTTCAAATGGATATGGCAGTTTCACATCCATATAACATAAATAGTGAGAAAAAGTACGATATCAACAATGAGTGAATATTCAGAATTGTTGAAACAAGCAAAAAAGGAAATTAATCTTTGTATAACCATTTGGAAAAACCTTCTTATTCAAAATTATGCAGAAGTAATTGAATATGCATATACCAAGGGTTCTGCAACAAAACAATGGGACAGTTGCATCGATTATGTTCCCATTTTAAGTGATGTGGATATTCATATTAAAATTCATGATCATTCCAAGTTCTTTGATGATGAAACTTCATTTTATGAAGCTGTTTCTCTTCCTGAATTGTATGAGAATAAGTATATCGAAATGAATCCAGATTATTTGCACATTCCAAGGATTCAGATTATTGTAATTAACCGAATCATTGAATTGGTTGATTTTGTCTATCCTCGAGAACACGAAATTATATCACTGATTGGAAAACCCATTCTATTGGAAAATCCTCCAATTGAGAAAATCAAAAAACATGATTTGCAGAACTTGCTCACCTTAAAAGAGTTCCTACCGACGCTTTCTTTATCGATGATAGATAGAACGGGATTAGAACTTTGGACAGTAATCCGCAGAATGAACTGGAAAATCTCTCCCGCACCGATACGGTTATTAAGTCAAATCCATGAGGATCCTCTTTCTTTATGGGCTCTGAATCGAACAAAAATTGTTGAAGAGTTAGAAAAACAAAAATTCCACAAAATTGCAGAAATATACACAGAATATTATAACCAAGGATGGGTAGCATTTAGAGAGAATTTTTCCAACTCACATACACTTAGAAAACTCATCTCCCTAGGTTTTGAGGTGTTACAACTGTGTTTAAAAGAATCTAAAAAATTTGTATAACCTTTCTTTTTCTGTTCAATGCGAAATTGATCCATAGTAAGTTTTATAGGGTAAACACAATAGAGGGATAACGGAGGGAATACAGAATAGCTCAAAAAAAACCAGCTGTGACATGGAAGAATGTGAGACAGGAACTCATGGTGTCCTATTCACTCATCAATATCTTTCGGTTATTATGGATTAGTAAATTCAAGATATCCTTTAGATACATACCGCGTTTTTTATGGGCACTTGTGATTTCCACGATTACGTTGCCATTACGAATAATCGAAAAGATACGTTTTGATCGGAAGATTAAACGGGTTAAATTATCGAAAGACCCCGTATTTATTATTGGATTTTATCGAACGGCAACTACTTTACTCCATATGCTTTTAGCAATGGATACACGTTTGGGATATCTATCTAACTTGGATGGATTCATACCCCTTTTCAACTTGTCGTTTTCCAGGTTAGGTCGTCGTATACTGGAAAAGCGGTTACCGAAAACAAGACCTATGGATAACATTGAAATGCATGTTGATAGCCCCCAGGAAGAAGAATATGCATTAGCAACTTTCTGTACATATGGAATCTCAAATGCCATAATTTTCCCACAAAATTTTAAGTATTTCACTAAATTCCTCACCTTTGAGGATTGCCCTTCGAAGGATTTGGCGAGGTGGAAACAGAACTATCATTATATTGTCCAAAAGACTACCCTAAAGAATGAGGGCAAACAATTAGTATTAAAAAATCCTGCAAATGCATGCAGAATTACCTACTTATTAGAAATGTATCCAAACGCAAAATTTGTCTATCAATATAGGAATCCTTATACTTTATTTCCCTCAATGAAAATCCTTTTCCAGAAATTGATGGAAATATCCGCATTACAGATATGGGATGAAAATATGATTGAAAATATATTCTTGGAGATATTAAATAGTAGCTTTTCTGTGTTTGAACGGACAAAATCGCTGATCCCTCCCGAAAACTTCTATGCGTTAAAATATGAGGATTTTATCGCGAATCCTCTTCCATATCTGGAAGAAATCTACAAAAAATTCGATTTGGGGGATTTCTCAGCGGTAAAGTCCATAGTTCAAGATTATGTTCAGTCAAAATCGGATTATCAGGTGAATATACACTCTATCAATTCCCAAAGTATACAACAGGTTAATCAATTTTGGGATGAATATCGTGAGAAACATGGGTATGAACGATTAGAACCAGATATTCCCAATCAGACCTAGATATCAAAAATCTACTGGTTATTTGGTAGATTTACCAAAATCCTCGGATGTATGTAGTCTTTTTTTTGTTCAATATCAATTGGGATGTACCGTATATATCGAATCATTCCTATTCCTATATATTTGCCATTGAGATTAATGGATTTACACTCCAAAAATCTATGAATCTATTCAGTCAATTAGGATCCAAACCTTTTGGTGCCAAACCAAACTTTTAAAATTCCTGAAAATCAAAAAAACACACTATGTCAATAATTGATATGAATGAGGTCGAATATGTGACCGAAACCACATTGACGATTCGAGAAAGCAGAAGAAGAACTACAGTACCCAAAGATATCGTTGATTCACTTGATTTAAAAAATGGAGATAAAATCAGGTGGATACTTTTTCGGGATGGTAGGATAATGATCACTAAAGTTATTAAAAAGAAAGATCAAGAACCATGAGATTATTTACATCAATTAATCTACGCACATACTACACTTTTTACTATCTTCTCATAATGCTAACAATATTTGAATGAAATTGAAATTGCTATATTTTTCATGGAATTCTTGATAACGATTGCGTTTTTATGGAATTAAATAAACGTATTTATCAATGTAAAAATCCCAAGTCCCATTGTAACGATTCCAATTATAGGCTGCATCTTCTTAATAGATATATGTTTAACGGTTAGAACTGCCAACGGTACTGAGAGCATAGATCCGATAAGAAGTGCTATCATCAAATACAGGAAAGGAAACGAGAAAATTATGATCTGATTTGCAGGAATTGTGATTGCAATCAATAAAGAAGTGACACATACTACTGCTTCTGAAAGTGAGGTTGACGCAACAGCTTGCCGAGGGTTTCTATCTACAATCATTTGACCTGAAGAAATTAATGGACCGTATCCCCCTCCACTCAATCCTTTATTGAACGCTGCAAGCAATCCTATACTATAAATTTTCCACCAAGCGAACTTCCACTTCAGTCTTGATGTTACAAGTATTCCCATAAGTAAAACTAAAATCCCAATGTAAATCTTCATTGCCATAGGATTGATCTTAATCGAAGCATAGGTGGCAATAATTGCACCTACGACACCACATATCGCCAAAATTGTGGAAATTTTAAAATCAGGAGAGATTTTGATTTTGCCATTTTTTCGTGTTTCTTCCCCATCAGATATTTTTACATGAAAATCAGCGTTTCCGGCAAAATGATGAAGAATAGCAGAACCAAATCCAGTCCAAATTTCAGTAAATAGGACTACTGGTACCAATAATCGACTATCTATATTAAAGGCAAGAAGAATAGGCACAAGAATAGTCCCATATCCTCCTCCCATAGCAGAATCAATATATTCACAGACCAAAGCTAAAACAGCGAATAGTATATAATACCATATTGGGATGGTGCTTAGATAATCAATCATGACAATCACACTTTTTTTCCTTGCTATTGGTCTCATACCATAAAAACCATATGTCACACCAATACCCTTTGGCGTCAATATATTTATACTTGAGATTCATCCATTTGCACTCTTAAAACCCCTATGTAGATGTTTAGTCCTTTCCACTTGATTAGATCGCTATTGGATCGATATAATCAGATGGTCACTCTTTAACGATAGCAAACTGATGATAACTTTGTGAAAAAGAAGAAAGAATAAGATACGTGGATTTGAATTGAACAAAATAATCTGTGATTTTTTTAGTAGAATTTCCATTTCAATTTTGCATTCTCATCAATTTGCACCAAATTTACAACAATAGGATTGAGCGCCCCAACTTCTGCTCGAATTCGCTTCAATTCTTCTGTATTTTGCGTATCCACTGCTTTGAATATATCAACAAGATAATTGTGAATAACACCGTAGTAGGTTGCTGCGAAAATTAAATCAGGGATATTTTGGGATATTAAATATCCAATATTACCTTGGAATACGGAGGTTTTCCAATCCTTATTTGGTGGATGTAATGATTTCGGATATTGAAGGGTGACCATGAAAAATAGATCTTCTACAATAATCTTAGTGTACCCAGTTCCCGAATAAAATACGACATTTCCATCCAGGATAAATATACTGGGTTCGGTTATGGGGATGTACAGCATAGTGCTGAAGTAATAGGAATGTAAATTAGTCTGAAGTATAGTATATACTGCATGCTCTGCCTGAATTACTTTCGTTGATTCCGTTTGGAATTGAGGATAATACGCGACAAGCTTCACTGATGTTTGGGCTTCTCTTTCCAAGCCAAACAATAGAAAACGTTCCAATTTGAATAATTTTAGCATTCTATATCCTCTGTGAAATCAATGATCTTGGTTCTAATTTAAGATAATCATAATAATATTGATGAACTATAAGTCGGATTGGACCAAAAAAGCATCTAACACATATATAATCTTTATCATGGCTTAATATAGTGGTTGAAAAATAGAAAAGGAGTCACAATGGTAACCATTTGCCAAGGAATTGATTAAATCTCCATCAACCTTAACGTTTTTTTGATTACTAATCTGATTTATGAGTCCTACTTGGATGAATAAAAATGTGAGATTTCAGCATAATTAATAGTTTATTTGTCTCCTAACCTTTTTAAACTGGTAAGTATCGTGGTTTTTGAATCAATCCGGGGGGATCCATAATAGGAAACATTTCCTATACCTTTTGTTTTCACTGTTAACTCGTCGGTGACCCATACTACTGCTTTTCCGATTCCATTTAACTTGACATACGCTTTATTTGATCTTAAATTTGACGCTTCATATTGCCCCGTTCCATTGATAATTACTTTTTGTTCTCTAATATTTCCGTTCACATCGAATTTATCAACATTCGATAGATGAATCTCCAGAAACTCGGCTTGAAAGTTTGTAAAGGTTGCTCTTGATACTCCTCTACTTTTAAAACTGAAACTATTTGTTTGCAATCCGCCACATCTTGTCACCGTAATTCCTCTTGTTTCTAATCCCCGTAATTGTTTAATATATAAAGTATATTTAGTCTTTTTTCGGCTTAAACTGGTTTTGAACAAATCTCCAATCTTTTTAAGAACAGATCCCGAAACACTTATTATCAGAACTCGGTCTTCGATCTTAACGATAATTCGACGTACGATCTCAGCGAATCCTTCAACAATTAACTCCTCTCTATCACTTGGAATGATACGTAAATCACCCTCCAAGCGTTCATTCAGGATTACATAATCAAAATCCTTTACGGGGCGTGTCTCCGTTACAATATCATGTTCTGACATTCTAAATTATGCTCTTTTCCTATCTATTGTACTGGGATAAATATTGGTCGAGGATAAATAATATGTTTGATTTCAATCATATAATTGATGTAACGAATGAATTCTGGGATAAAAGAAAGATAAATTTCTTCAAGACTAACGAAATCATATTAGGTATGGTAGTGTAATCAAAGCTGACTTTTCTCTTTCTTGTACTAATCCGTTTCATCAATACTGATGATGATTGGATTATTTTTTCATCGAATTTTGGATTATAACGATAAAACAGTTTTATACGTTCAAGAACATATAAGAAAGCAATTAATTTTCGATATATGGAGAGAAATTTTATAAAGATAATGACTAATTTCATGATATGAAAAGATTTGCCAGTTTAGATATTCTTCGGGATCTGGCTTGCGGATGCTATTTGCAAGATGTTGAAAGAAATTGCAGGAGAACGTAAAAATAGAGATAACATTTTATTAAGAACTATTGAGATTATCAGAAACCTGTTTTAAAGTCTCTGTAATATCTGAAACTAATGCTTTATCGATATATTGATCATATTCGGGATAATGGGTTCGTTTTAATAAATTTATAAGCTCTGTATAGGCTTTTGTCTGATTTCCTTGGATTGTTTCGTTTTTTATTTCTGTAAGTTTGGTTTGAAATTGCTCATTTACCAAACATTCTTGATATAATAGATCCCATTGTTTATAATAACGAGGGTCAATATTTTTCTCCCATTTTGCGATTTTCTGTTCAAGCTTCAACAGAGTTGATTGATAATCCCTTGTTGATTTTAATTGGCTACGCAATATTTCTAATTCACTTAAATCTTCTTCGAATATGCGTTCTGATTTCTGTTTTTTATAATATTTACGAGAATATTTTGCTATGATATAGGTTCCAAGAGGCAAAATTAATCCAGCTCCTACTGCATACAGTGATATTTTGAAATCTCTAATGAAGTTTGAGACATTGATCTTTACAAGTATAAGTGTGTCTGATTCACCACAGATGTATATCGCGTTGTTATCCCCTGTGATACTATAAGCTCTTGTATCTATTGAAAAGGATATCGTTTCATTCCAGACCAATCTCCCATTCATAGTCCATTTAGCTATTGTTAAACTCGTAGAATATCCAACATCTATTATTCCACATGAGTACAAATTATTTCCATTTCCCCATATTCCGAAAGTCATTTCATCATAATTTCCTCCATAAGAGGAATTCCAGAGTATATTTCCTTGTGTGTCAAATTGTACTAATATATTATCACAATTTTCACTAGACCAGTCTCCATAACCACATATAGTAATTCTTTCATCATCTACCCATAATTTGATGCCTTCGTCATCCCCATCATTTTGGAAGGTATTTATCCAAGTAAATATCCCTGATTTACTATATTTCATTAAAAATATATTATAATCATAGTCATCACCGGTATCGACTGCTATACTCCCACAGATATAAATTCCATTATCATCACAAGAGATCCCATAGGCATAAATTGCTGTCTCTACAATCCGAGTTCTATTCCATATTTGATTACCGTTTTTATTCCATGCACTGATACACAATCCCGAATTACCATATTCACTAATTAGATAAAGATTCTCGTCGTCTCCGCATAATCCGTATGTTATGTTATGCAAACGATATATAGACTTATTAATTGTACGATCCCATAAAATATGTCCTTCTTTACTACATTTTATCAAAATAGTATCATAATCTGCAGAAAATCCGACAGAGTAAATAAAATCTTTATCTCCCCACATACCGAACCCAAATAAATATACATCGTTGTACGATTTTAAAGTAATATTCCAAATAAGTGAACCTTGTTTATCCCATTTTTGGATGCATGGTTGATGGAACATTGTCGTTATTCCACTCGTATAAATATAATCCTCATCTATCCAAATCCCATTCCCGCTTGTTGAATTCCCTCCCCACGTTTGTGTCCATTCGATGTCTCCGTCTCCACTAGAATTAGGTACTTCGATTTCCTGAATGTCGTTTTGAATACTATTTACTATTGGTAGAAAAACAATACTTGCTATTGATATAATCAGAATATTATAAGTCCAAAATTTCTGAGATTTCACTAATTTTTCCACCATTTCCCCTATAAATCTAAAAAATCTCACTTAATTAATTGCTTCAAGTTATATATTTGATTTTTGGATTGGAGGTTTTTATAAAAAAAACCTTTGAGTAAGAGTTTACATTATAAATGTACTAAAAAAATCTATGGAAAAATCGATAACGAACGCAATTTAACTGTAATAGTTCAAATAATAAATTATAAACCCATTTTTTAAACTTAGCAATAGACCCATAAATACAGTCAAAATTTTCTCGCATTTTGCAATATTTTTATGTAACTCTTTAACTCCGATATGAAGACGTTGGATATCGATACTACAATACAACCATCCTTGTCCGATAGTAATCCGAGTTTGGAACAATCTATAAAACGAGATGCAAAATTCGGATTGATATACAGTTTGGGAAGTATTAACTTTTTTCCGTATCTATTGTTTGCTCTGTATTTACTACATTCAGCTAGAAAGCGAAGATTTTCAAATATCCACACAAAAGTAGCCATATCCATGAGTATCTTGGTGATTCTGGATTTTTATTTACTCTTTTCTATCATTTTTTGCATTCCTGTTCTTTTTATCAATCCCGATTATTAGCTCTTTAGGCTTGCATTTTATATATCAAGATCGGGGCTGTGATAAACTTTTCCGCAATGCGGACAATAGTTCGCTTCAGAAGAGATCGCAATCCCACACATTGTGCAGTAGGTAGGTTCTCTTCGATTTTTGACGAACATTTTTGGAATTTGAGTAGTCTCAATATCTGATTTTGAACGATAATATGCAATATACAAAATGGATAACAATCCTAGTCCTACGGTACAGAAAATGCTAAAACTGATTAAACTCCGACAATACACTTTTTGACTATCAAAAGTTACTATAACTGTACCCTCTTTGACTACCCATACAATATAGATTTCATTATTTAGATCACATGTCCCTTGAAAATTGGGACGAATTTTGTATTGAGCTGAAAAATCTTCACTCATAATAGAGAAACTTTGTGGATCATCTCCCTTCATTATCAAATCATAATTGCACCGATCCACCATGTAAATCGCCACATCGTAATCATTTTCCATATATCCCTCGGTTTGATAAGAAATTTCCCAGTAATCTCGCCTAGTTTCTGCAATGAACTCCAAAACGACCGGTTGGTATAAGCTACCGTAAAATTTTCCATCTCGGTGTACATTTTGAGTTGTATTCATATTGATGCTGATCCATGCAACACCTCCTATGATGAATAAAATTAAAAAGGTAACAAGCAAACGTTGCAGTTTCATTCTCTCCATATGGTTATTAGGTTAAATTTATAATATAAACAAATCGTAAAGGTTTCACACTTATTCATTTCGTCTAGTAATAAGGAAATGTCGGTATTCCATTTATGGTGATTTTAATCAATAAAACGAACTGTCTAGGGAACGCAAATTAGTCACCCGAATAATGCATAGAAAAATATGGATGCTCGAATAAATAAGATAAAGGAATACAAAATCTGAGTAGAAAGGGGAACTATGAGTATCCGATTGTATAATCCACCTCATGTTCTATTGGCTAAAGGTGACCGAAAAGGTGCTGACATTGGAGGATCTCTCTCCCTTCTTGCAATTGATAGAAAACACAACCTGCACGTCGTTGAAAATATCTATTCCGAACTCTCGTGGGGGAAATTCTGGGAAGAACCAGAGCTCAAGGAAGAGTTTGAGGATTTTTCTGTGAAACATATGGATGACGAAGCCGTGAGGGACGAGAAGGAATTAATCACACGACTAGTTAATGGGTTCCAGAAGATCCGAAAAAATCATTGGATTTTTTATGGAATTGCTGGATTCGAATCCAACACCTTTGTGGAAGCCTTATTTCTGGAACCGTTATTAGCCCTTCACTATGTTGAAAAATTAAAGGATGCACATAAACGAATCCGAAATCAGGAACATTTTCCCGTTCTGTTGACTGATATATCGGAAAGCAGTTTTATTGCATCTAAATTTCATGGAAATGGTTATCAGTATTTTCATTTTCCAGAAGGTATGGACTTGTATTCGATATCCGAAAGAACCAACTCATTAGTGGGAAATGCTGCGGGGATTGTATGTACTGCTGAAAGTGCAGCGAATTTCTATATTATTAGTCAGAATTTGCACTCAACAAAGCAAAAAATGGAAATAGAAATGAATTTAATGACTTTGGAGGAAGCATTGGGATTTATTCATAGCAATGTTATTTTTCCCGTTAGTTGGTTCCGAATCTATGTTGGGCGGAACTCATTGGAAACATTAGAAAAGTGGGAGAATATTGCGGAAAATGAAAAATTGAAAAATACACTTAAAGCCTATTTACAATACGTGAACACAATTTTGAAAGATGAACATGAGCGAAAAAGCCAAATGAACGATGGGGAATCAGGTACACGGGATTAATAAATATTCATGTATGCCAAGATGGGTATAAAGCTTAGAGATATGTTTTATTCTGATTTTATCATCACTAACAACATCTTAAATTTCTCAATTGCTTTCAAAGCATGCGGAATGTGTGCAGGCATTATCAATGTATCACCCGTTTTTACTTTATGACATTTTTTGTTAATGAAAATTTCAGCTTCCCCGTCCAAAATATAAATTAATGCATCAAATGGTGCTGTATGCTCACTTAAACCTTCATTTTTATCAAAAGCAAAAAGGGTAACATTTCCTGCTTCTTTCTTCATTAATTGTCTACTTACTACAGATCCTTTTTGATAAGCCATCAGTTCTTTCAAAACTACAGGATTATCCATTAAATCATCTTTTGCTGTCATAATAAAAACCATGATGCTAGATCATTAGTTTACATAAAAATTATGGCATTCCTTGGACTTCTGTGCCGAACTTTTTAACGAAATAAAGGACCAGGTAAAGAACTGAATCTTTAAAAGAAATATCCAAATGGAAAAGATCAGGAAAATATTCTCCTGTTTAGAAAATAATTTTATCAATTTTTGCCGCATTGGTTATCATGTGATTTTTAAAAAAACTGGATTACTTTTAAAGCCATAATCCATACGATTTAATATGATAGGAAATTTGCCTAACGAAATTCTGGAAGCGCTTCTAGAAACCATCCCCATTGAATTTTCAGTCGTGGATGCTAAGGATGAAGTCGTTGGTTGGAATAGACATGAAACGCGGATTTTTAAACGACCGAAAAGCGTTGTGGGACGAAATGTTCGGAAATGCCATCCGTCTAAAAGCATCGATAAAGTCGAGAAGATTATTGAGGAAATGAAAACTGGGAAAAGGGATAAAGCCCAGTTCTGGATTGACCTAGATATCAAGGGAATAGAGGGAAAACAAAAAATTCTCATTGAATATTATGCACTGAGAGATGCGGAGGGAAAGTATCTTGGTTGCTTAGAGGCATCGCAAAATATCACCGATATCCAGCACCTAAAAAGTCAAAAACGGTTATTGGATTAATCACTTTTTCTTTTTTTCCGTTTTTATCTAGAAAAGCCTTTTGAATTGGATGAATTATATCGATTTAAGCTCAAATATAAACGGCTAAAGTTTTTACATAATTTATATCGAGCATAGCATTGGCTACAGGATATGTTCTAGTTATTTTAATTATCCTCGATCTTGTGCACGGTGGATAATATTGAACCTTTGGAACGCACTTTGGGTGAACCGTAATAGGATACGGTTCCGATACCATTGATTCGAATATCCAACTCATCTTTTACCAACACTGTAACATCCCCGATACCTCTAAGGTGAATCTGTGCTTTACGGCTTTCTAGGTCCTTCGCGATGTATGTGCCTGTGCCTTTCATTGTTACGAACTGTTCCGTGGCTTTACCGTCCATATACACTTCTCCAACGTTTGTTACTATAACACCGAGATTTTCCGTTTGGAGGTTTTTAAAAACGGTGCTACCCACACCTTTATGTTTCAATGTGAGTGCGGGAGTTGAGAGATCACTGCATTTAGTTCTCACGATACCTCGAATATCCAAACCTACCAGTTGTCTCACATAAAGTGTATAGGTAGTTGTGTAACGGTCCAAACTGGTTCTAATTGAGTCCCTTAGTTTTTTTATAACTGATCCTTCAGTCTTGATAATCAGAGTGTTTTCCTCAATCATTGTTTCTATACGGTTTACGATTTCGGCTAGTCCCTCAATAATTAACTCCTCGTGGTCACTAGGGATGATATAAAAGTTCGCTTCTTGCAGTTCGTGAAGTATGACTTTATCAAAATTTGCTACAGTATGCTTAATAACAATAAATTCATCTTTGAACATGATTATCACAATCGTGTGAGAATTAGTATAATTAGTTGCTTTTTATCTATATCGAAAATTACCCTATAATTTCCTACCCATTGACGATCTGAAAGATGCAACAATAATCGATCGTATTTAATATACGGGAGTTATTATCCAATTTGATTCACTGGTTCCAATCCTTACAAAATTATCTTGGATGTAGAATAAAGTCTATCAACTGCTTCTTTAATAGATTCTTCCCAAGAAATTGCATCAATATACTTCGGTAAAAATTCGCGAATCAGAGAATCTTGAAAATGAGCACCTTTCCAAGAATATGCTAATAAAATTTTTTGTATATTATTAGCTTTTCCTCCGAATAACCAAATCGGTGATTTCTTAATTTGGAATGGTAAATTAGTCAAAGAAGAATACTTGTTTACGAACGAATTTAGAGGTATGTGATAAGAGGGACAATGAAAACTTCGATTTGAGGCTTTTTTTTCAATTAATAGCGAAATGAGCGAACATAAATTATCCACTGGCATAATTGAAACTAAATTTTCTCCCGTTCCAGAATAATAAAGTTGTCCGTTAGTAAGTAACTCTAATAGTTGAGAAGAGACCATTCTATCTCCTTTTCCGATTATAAGAGGTAATCTTAGAATTGTGAAAGGGACTTCAGATTTCAGAACTGCGAGTTCTGCTTGAGCTTTGCTTCTACCGTATTTCGAAATCAATGAATGAGGTCGAATTTTCACTGAATTTTCAATTCGATTTTGTCCCAATGCTTTAATTCCATACACTGAAACAGAACTAAGGTGAATGAAATGTGTACAATTGGTTTGTTTTGCATAACCAAGGATTTTTTTCGTCCCATCCACATTTGTTTGTTTTAAATCTCTAAATCGAGCATTATCCTCGACCAATCCGATGGTGTGAATGATTACATCAAATACTATTTTTTTAAAACTCTTTTCACAGGAATCTTTGACAATATCGAATCGAAATTCCCGCTCGTCCACAGGTGGTTGAGATCGAGTACTTCCATATGTTTCATAGCCGATATTAGTCAGGTAGGTTCTTATTGCATACCCTAAAAATCCAGAACTTCCTGTTACTAGTATTTTCATTTTATTTTCATTCCGTTTTTTAAAGATTTTTTTCAATAATTCTTCAAATTGGAAATTCCAGTGTTCCCAAATGCACCCGTTAGTAGTACTTATATCGTTATTAGTTTGCATCTTGATTTTGATATGTAGATATAACAATTACATTATTGTTGATCAAAATTAGGAATGTTAAGGAGTCTCGTAAATTTGACACCAATTTTTTTGGTGCGTAAAGTTTTTTATATAAATTTATCAAATACTACTCAAATTTCCCTGCTAATTATGAGTTATTGACTGGTAAATAACTTAATTATTGTCATCGCAACTCCTTTAAATAATCGGGAAGCTATTCATCTCTTTCTCTATCAGTAGTTTATCAGTAACTCATGGTAGCAATTTTTGTAATTTTCTATGATTTACCGATATTAAAACAACAAGTAGCATCTTTTCTAATGAATAGATATCGTTAAAATCGAAAAATACTGCTATTTTTGGATATTTTCTTTCATGTAGTGATGAAGGTTTTTAACTGATATTACGAAAGGAGAATAGTAATTTATTTAAAAATTATAGTTGTCTATCTGAAATTAGAGCATTTTACCCCAAAACCGATAAAAACTCAGCAATAAAAACTTAATAATATAGCAATGACTCAGATTAATTTTCGGAATTTCAAACACTTATTGTTTGTTGTTTAACCGCTGGATGATTTCTAATTGTTCCTTGAAACTGGAATATTGGTTAGATAAGTATCGATCTTTACTATCCTCCCAAATTTTTCGAAATCTATAGAAATATTCAGAGATTTCCAAGGGATCTCCGAATATGACATCGTATTGTCTAATAATGGAGATTTTGATCTGTATTGGGAGCAATTCAAATACCCTTATATCATATTCGAGGGGGGGGAATATCCCAAGAAGTTCTTTCTGTAATGAAATATTTTTGTTTACATTTTGTTGGCGGGAAATAACTGCCAGATCAACGTCAGAATGAGGTCCTGCACCACCCTCCACATGTGAACCAAATACTACTACTTCATAGTTCTGTTCATATTTAGCAAGCTTCTGTTTTACATACTCCACATCATATGATGTCATCTAATATTCCCTCGATAATTTCCATCCATTTAAATAGAAGTGCTTTAACGTTTTTCATTGATCCTAAGACTATTTTTTCATCAAATGAGTTATAACGGTGGACTATGATATTTCGCATACCGTTAGCTTTTAATAATTGTTCTCCCAACTTGGGATTGAGTTCTCTTTTTTCAATGATACGATGCACATTCGCCACATCATCTAAAACACCCATTCCCATATCTTTAGTGAGCATTGAAAGAAGAGACATGCAAGCCTCAATACACGTATGTAGGTCGTAAAATATTGCTTTTTTGTTGGTTTCGGTATTGGGTTCTGGTAGGTTTTCTAGATTGGATGTAATATATGCAATTTTCTCTTTATATCGTTTTAAACGCTCCTCGTCCATCTTATGAATCAATAATGAAATCTACTATATAACTCAAACTTTCGTGATTTGAACCAAAGCTTATCTGTTAATTGATGAAGGATTAATGGTCATTACTTCTTAATATTATTTCAATATCGCCGATTATTTTTCGAGCCGATGAGTATACGAACATTTTCATCGAATTCATCAAATTCCAAATACAGTAAAACTACTAAGGATGCAATAAAACATATCATCAATACTTATTATTGGACTATTACCGATGATTGCCTCGCTCGTTCTATTCCAGGTTACAACATTCTCATACTGTTAGGAGTACTTGGTGTCATAGGAATTTATGTCGCCCAGAAAAATCGGATCAAGAAAGATTGTTAAAATCGAATTTCTCTATTTTTCCTTTTTCACATTCAACTTCTCATATTTAGTTTAGTAAGATTAGCACATTTGGAATATCGATGAAGTTCCGATAGGATTTAAAGAAATCGAGTGAAATCTTCCACATCCACATTTTTTATCAGTATTTTCATTTTTAGAAATAAAAAAAATTTGAAGATCAGAAAAAAGATTAAATAACCCTTTAACAGTTAGATAGGGTGATATGAGCACACAAGATATTCAACCAAAACTGCCAATTATGTTTTATATCAAAAATTTCGGACTACTTCTCAAACTCAAGCGAGCAAATCGGAAGAGAGGGGAAGATTTTGTTAAATCGAATAAGAAACTGGAGAAACCTCTGTATCCTAAATCGGAAGGAAATCAAGGTCCCATGGAAGAAGGAATGATTTATGTTTTGTTTAATTCTGCTGGACAAGATGGGATTGATAATATTGATACTTCTTTCAGATTTTTCTGGGTAGATGCTCCATCCATGCATTTTTCAGTAGTTGATTCGTTTATTGTTTCTGAACAATTTTCTTCCCAACAGTGGGCTAAAGCTTATTCTAAAGGGATTTTACTAAATAAAACAAAAAATCGGTATCATCAAGAAGTTACTGAGCCTGAAGTAGATTTTCTCATTGATGGTACATGGAATAAAGGTTACTTCTTTGAGTTCCATGATAAAAAATTGCATATTAAAGCGAAGTTGAACTACACCCCCTTGAATGAAAAGGGGATCATCTGTTATTATAATGGCAGAATGGCAATTATTCCTTCTATGGCTCAAGTGTCTTATGATGGTTTTGCATTCACAGTCACAGGAGAAATTGAAATAGAAGGAAAGAAAGTGAGAATCACAAATGGTCGAGGAATCATAGAACATGGAATAGGCATTTTCTCCACTTTTCACATCTATGACTGGAGATGGTTGAATTTACAATTTCCAAATGGGACTGTTCATCTATTTTATCATTCGTTTGATCTCGCTAAAGAGGGAATTTTTATAGCTGGTGAAGGTGCTCTGGTTCTCGATGATGAATGGTATCATTTTCAACCATACGATTTTACTTTAGAAGAAATTGGATTTGCTGAAGACCAAAATCTCCCCTCAAAAGTCCCTATTAAATGGAAAGTGACAGGAGGTAAAGATACCCAAGGCAAAAATTTATTAGATTTACATGTCACCGCAAACGCAAAATTATCATGGATCGGTGGACTTGGAAAAGAAAACGAATATATTACTAATTATGTTCTAAAGGCGGAAGGAACCTGGAAGGGTAAGAGAATTCAAGGAAAAGGAACGTTGGAAAATCAGATGCATAGAATAATTGAATGATCTAATGGATTCGCCTTTTTTTTCTTTTGAATTAAATAGAAAAATTGACGTAACAAGAACAAAATCAATAGAATGCATTAAAAGTCTTGAAAGGTTTTCTTCTTCTCATTCTTCCCACAGCCTATCACAACCCTGTTATCCTATAAATCTTATGGATACTCCCAGCACAACTGTGCGGTATTGCACGAAATGGAGGGGTAAAAATCCAAAAGAAATACAGTGTTGTATATCTTATAGAGAGCTTTTCTAAATCCATACATCACATTGGAAGAATTCATTGTTTCATTTGTTTTTCCAAAAACCGCAAAAAATATAGTGTCAATTAAACCATATCCTCCCATAACGAAAAAATTTTTCACAGGATGAATTTCCCAAAGTAATGAACTTGTAAATTCCGTAATCGATACAATAAAATCACGGATTAAGTAATACACACCAAATGAACTTGCCTTATAATCATCAGGTGAAAGGTCAATTATTAGAGCTTTCCGTGTGGGTTCTCCAAATTCCTTTAATCCTCTAACAATAAAAGCGATTATTAATAAGGGAAACGATTTAGAGAAATATAACACAATAGGGAACAGAGAGAAGAAGAAAAAAGGAATTACTATAAAAGGTTTTTTTGAATATTTATCCGAGAGGAATGCTCCCCTCTCCACTATTTTCAGGGAGTTTTGATTTCGATGACATTAGAATTCTGTGAGCTTGTTTTTTATGAAATCCTGTCGTTCTCCCCTAGTTTTTAGCAGCGATATTTCCGGTTTATATTTTTCAAGAATGATTTCTCTTTTAAAATAGGTATAGAGAACGTCATACAAGGGGAATTCTCGCTCTAAAGCATCATGATCACTATTTCCTAATAATGGTGCACTACTTGCCATTGCTTCTAATGCCCATGCTAATGGATTAGTATCCATTTTATCCGTATCAGCTGCTCTGACAACTTCTCTTAATTTCTTAAGTGCGCTATTATTCCCTAGTTGATATTTTTCAATAAGAGCGTCAAAAGTACAATATTTCTCTCCACTTTTCTCATAATGATCCAATTCTACTCCAGTTCCTGTATCATATGGAATTGCGCTAGTTTTTGTTACAAAATCATTGATATCTTCCTTCGGTAGGAATATAAATTGCGCTTCTTTGTCAATGAAATTCTTTATTAACCACGGACAAGCAACCCGATCAACATGGACAAATTGTCTTGTGACCCAAATCAAATTATTCACCTGTAATTTTAGATATTGAAATTTTTCTGAAGTTATTAAATTTCTGTCTACATAATCGATGCAATATTGCTAATAAATATCACTACCCGGGAAATAGATACGCATATGTTCTATCGCATGAATTGCTCTTGCAGGTGCTTTAATGCTTCCTCCAATATGATATTCAGACAATATATTTTAACTAAAATCTTTTTTGGGGTAATTTACCATGCATCCCAAGATTGTTAGAACTCCTAGAATTGTCATTACGGTAGAATTAAAGAGAGTTTTCCATAATCTTTGTCGTTGCTCTTCCACTAAAGCTGCAAGTTGATCCAGAATTTCAGAGTTTGGAACTATTTCATATTCTAAATCCAAAGCAACGATGTCAACTCCTATTAGAAATTGAAAAGAAATATGCTGGTAACTAGTTGTAAGGGTAATATTGTACGAATCTGAGTGGTATCCGGGCGATTCAGGTGCAAATGGAAAACGAAAATTTCCAATCTGTGAACTTCTTGTTCCATTTGTTCCGAGAATTGAGATCTGACCAATGAATAATTCTAGCTCGCCTATGGACGAATTCACTGAATAATTCACGCTCAAATCTGGAAATATATCATAGCTCAGATTATAATTGTTCTCATTTATCCAGAAATGCATAGTTCCTGAAAAATCTGATATATCCTCAACTGTGATAGATTGTTCCTTGGAAAAAAGTAGTGTTGATCCCCCAATATACATAAAACCTATTCCCTCATTTGAACTACTCGTTTTGTGAAATTCAACAGCTAGATTGTCAAATCTTATGGATGATTCAATTTCGTAATAAATCTCCACTTGGGAGTCATCTAATAGAAATTCGCTCGTATTTAAAATTTGAACTACAGTATAGAATTCTAATCCATTATTTGCTTTTATGGATAAATATAATTGAGTATTATTGTATATTCGGTCGTTTAATATAAAGATCGGTTCCACCCCTTTGGATATATCGAATGTGAAATTGAATTGATAAAGGTAATGCTCCTCAACCTGGCTTTCTCTAACCGAAAAAGTCAGGGCAATATCTGAATTGGGAGTAGGATGTATAAAATATATGCCTGATTGATGAATCATCCTCTCATCTTTGGGAGAAGGAATGTTTTGAAGGTAAAAAATTAACAAGATACTCGAAGGAACTGCTAAAATAATAACAATTCCGATTGCGATTACCCATTTCAGCTTTTTATCCATTATTTATCAACTTCTAATAGGGAATGGAAAATTATCCATCTTAATTTCTCTAAAGCTTAGAAAGAAGGTACGAAATCAGGTAACTTATTTCAATATTTTTGATGTAAAAAGGTAAATATAAACATATTGAGAATAATGTGGATTGAAAAAGACGGAACTATACTACTAATCCGCGAAAAATTGCGGATTCCAGAATTGGAGAGGAATTTTTCTTTCAAATATGGTTATAAAGGATTAGTGTTACTTATTATGCTCTTCCTCTTTTTTATAGGATTGGAATTACCCAATCCCTGTTTAATGGTAGTATTTTCCATGATTTTAGGAATTAACACGATTTTACATTCGATTTTGGTGTTTAAAACATGATATTGAATATCTGAAATACTTTCACAATAAAATCAGGATTATTTAGAGTGTTGGATGTTCTTGTGTCATCCGGTTCTAATGCAGAATAAAAAGTGTTTCGTTCGATTTTTATCGGTTTTATGATTTTGATCCAAACTAATAATCGATTTTTCGTCAGAATTATTATAAACCCATATATTTAATATGTAAAATTGTCATTGATTCCTTCGACTTTGTAATTTTTTGGCCCGGTGTGACGTTCAAAAAAGAAGGAGAAAATGCTAATTCCGGGTAAAATAAGGTGGAGAGGTGATTCTGTATGGACATACTCGTAGATACCGAGCAGGTTGAGGATAAAGATGTAGAGGTTCCCCGGGAGATCGATTTCCAGTATGTTCATATAGTATTTCAGAACCGATTTCAAACTATCGATCAAACCAAACGGGCGGCATTAACTCAAACCGATACTATTCAAACCATCCGATTTCTGTTAAACGAATACACACTCAGCCGTCTGATTCATTATGATCGATTAAATGCCTTTTTACTCGATATTCCCAGTATTTCTGATATCTGCTCTGAAACAAAGATTAATGGAACTTTACTTCAGATACTAAGCGATGAGGATCAGGTCGAGGAGTTTAATAGGTGTAAAGATGAATTATTTTCCCCCGTAGTCGCTCAGTCTGCCCTTTTTTTGCTTAAAGAAGTGTTAAAACATCCATTGAAGAGAACTCGCGTGCTGAATGATCAATTTTCACCCATTCGCAACCTGCTCCATGAGTTTGTTGATAAGGTTAATCCACACAAGAAAGAGAATTTCAAGTTATATTACCATTCATCCAATCTCAAAAACATCGCTCTCTTTCTTAAGAGGAATCCCGATCTGGATATAACGCAAGTTTTCCCCCTTTTTTATGAAAATGACGAGTTTTACATTGAATACACCGACTGGCTGGAGATGATCCAAGATCGGACAAATTTAATGTATGATGAGCGTCAAGCATTAATAGGGGAAACATTGGAAGAGGGAAAGAAGCAGGAATCTATCCGATCGAATTTTTCATTACAAAAGCATAATCACAGACTTTTAAAAGACTTTTTGAATGTATACCTTCAAGATCCTAAAATACCAACCGAAATTGAACGTGATATCTGCAACTTTCTACCAAAAATTCTCCATCTGGATTTAATCTGCGAGATCATCAAATTTTATGAAATCCACCTACCGAGTTGTTTCCCAGAGCATAGTGAAGTTCGAGAAAAATTAATCGGAGGAATTACAGTATTCAAGAGTATTCTCGTGGATTTTGACGATCATCATGATTGTCCCATTGAGAATTTTATTACAATGGGTTATTTAGAATTTTGGAGCAAATTAAAGAGATTAAGTGTTCCCGAACAGATGATTGACGATTTTATCTTAGATGTTAATAGTTTTCCGCAGTATTCTAAAAAGTATTCCTACGACGTGTTCTGGAAAAAACCGTTCCTTAGAATAAAGTTAGGGAATAGTTCAGGAGAGAAAACTGTGAAAAAATCATCAGATAATGTGTATTTCTCGTATGTTCAGGTGCTCGATGCGTTCTTCTATTTCCTCTCATCCAACATTAAGTCTCATGTACTTGCCGGTTCTCGCGGACGTGGATTTGAGGAGTTAGTTGCAGAAAGAATCATCAAAGAATTGGATATCAAACCGAAGAAAATTATTGTTCATAATCCGAAAAAAACCGATACTGATGAAATTTTTAAAAAACTAATACAACAGAATAAATTAATTACTCCCAGTGGAAAATTAATTCGTGTTTGCATAGCCGCACCCGATTTAGAATCTTCTAAAACAGAATTGAAACTTGGAGAAGACTTTCGGTGGCGAGAAATTGACCTCACGTTTGTATATAAGAATGTGTTGTATATTATTGAATGCAAAAACCATTTACTATGCGATTTTGTGGATTTTGAGCCTATAATTTTAAAACGGAACCTTAATGCATATCGAACTACCTATGCGAAACGTCGATTGTGCGAAGATGTCCGTGTGAAGCGTTCTTTGAATATTTTAAACGTGGAGCATTATGACAAGGTCAGATTTGTGATTGTCACTGGAGAGGAGTGTCCATTTGAATTTATGCTGAGTTATAATCAGTTTGGAGGGATCTTGCGGAATTTCGAGAAAGTTCATCAAAAATTGGAAGAAACTGGTAAAAAACATATTCCGAAAACCGTTCTTTTTGCTAAAGAGACCGAAGTATCACACTGGTTTGAGGATATCGGGGATGATTTAGCAATGGAAAAATTGCATTCGGATTCAATGAAGACATACCAAAAAAGATTAGTTAGTGGTGAGGTGTTAGAACCACTTAGTATATCTTCAGAGACTACAAATAAAATCAGTAAAGATTTTTTAGCTAAAGGTATAAGTCGAAGAATCGCTGAGAACTTGAGTCGTGGAAAAGAGATGGATCCTTCCAATTTTGATGTATTTTTCACCCATAAAAATCCCGATCTTGAACTCATCATTCATCCTATTATCCAGAATCCCGTCAAACTCAGAAATTTCCTTATGACTGTTTTTCACTCCAGTCTGAGATATAATGATCTGGGGGAAAATCCATTTACAATTCCTGCTAGTGTTTTGAAATATTGTTTAGCGGTGGATGAGAAATATTTTGGAATTAAGCAAATGCAAATTTTCCTAAATATTCTGCGAAAGACAATAATCAAAATGTTCAGAAATATTATTGTTGGTGGCAGAGGAGCTGGTAGATTTTACAAAGTCGATAATGTTGAGAATTTGAAGGGATTAATGGCAAATTTTGATACATATTTTGCACAATGGAAAATCCAATCTCCGAATCTGGAAGTGTTGAAAGCGGAAGTCGAGGATTTTCTTTCTAAAAACGATTATTTTTTAACGAAAAAAGAGCAGATAATGAATCTGTTGAACGGAATTTGATCCGATAAAAAATAATTAGATATATAATCCATAATCTTCTTCATCATCATCATCTGGATTTGAAAAATGCTCCATATACATTTTATGAAGGAATTTTTCATCGACATATAGTCTAAATTTCTCTTTGCATTCAGGAATTTCACCTTCCTTTCTTTCCCAAAAAATCCAAAAGCATTCCTTTACGCATCCAATTCATAGGATTCTTAGGGTCCAATTCTAATGTAGTATTAACACATCGCATTGCTTCTTCAAATCTTTCCAGATTTATTAATACACTCACTTTATTTCCCCAAGTATCAACATCTTTTGAATTAGTCTTTAATCCTTCATTAAAACACTCAAGAGCATCCTCATACTTCCCATTACATTGCAAGGTAACTCCTTTATTCACTACACGAATGGAATTCTTGGGATCGAGCTCGATGGCTTTATTGTGGCAGACTAATGCTTCTTCTAATCGTTTTAATTTCCCTAAAGCTAATCCCTTTTTGTCTTTTTTATAAAATCTTCTGTGAATTTTGTTGTATAGTCATTAATTTATTCATTCCGTATATTTTATCAATCCTCTTGATTGGATAGCCATTTATAAGACCTTGAAATCTCTTTTTGGAAATCTTCTCTTGCTTGCGTTGGTGAACGGATTTGTTCTTGCTGAATATATTCCATCATTTTATAAAGAGAGACTTCTGCAGATGTAGCAGCCTCTTGTAAGTTTACTATTCCTTTCTGATATTATTTAGCGCTTTCTTTCATTTTATGTTCTTCAATTTGCTGTAAAACAAAGCTTCTAATAAGAGCGGATCGATCAAGCTTCTCTTTTGCTGCAATTTCTTCCAATTCCGCTAATTCTTTATCAGATATATTGAAGCTGACATTTACATTCATTATTTCCGGATTTTTTATATAAATGGTTCTATATCGATAGGAAGACCTACTCTCATAAAAAACCGTGCAAATGCTTGTGCTAGATGTTCCTTATAGGGAGATAGAAGTCGAAGTCGTTTTTTCTGGGATTGTAAATATTCTGTTGCATAACTGAACGGAACACTATAAACATCTCGAAAATCAACAACTATATGAGAAAATTCATATTCTTTCAAATGGCATTCATTAAGAAGATGGTAATTTGGTTGATCCCCCTTTCGCAATTTTTCTTTATTTTTGTTTGATTTAAACCATAGATATTCTTCCTCGATTTCCTTAAGTTGCCAAAAGGGGCATACTAATACATTATTCAGTTTTTTATTGATTAAATCGCAAGATTGACTCATAATTACCACATTATACTCAGAGTATTCTGCAGTGATCTCTTTTTCAGCGATATTATAATCAGGTTCTAAGATAGGGCAGTTAAAGATGAAATCACCTTGGGATAATCCATCTTCCGAGTCAACAACCATATACCAAGGATAATCTAATGAATTTATTTTCTTTGACACGAATTTAATCATCCCACTCTGCTGGATATAATCGTATAAATGGTTTTTTCCGCTTTTTTATCCTAACTGGTACTTTTTTCTTTTTAGATATTATAACTGGAGACTCCGCAGGAAAAAGTTTGTTTAAAAACTCCTCATCTTCGGTTGCAGCGATGACTATTTCTTCTAACAGATCTGCTTGCGTAATTTTCAAGTCTTTTTCAAGAAGGATTTTCGCTTGTGTTTTGTCGATCCGTTCTTTGGTTTTTTTACTAACTTTTATAGATTGCATGATCCTTAGTAGAATAGTAGAAATTTCTACTTATTTAGTTTTGGATTCATAAAGTGTGATTGGTTTCTAACAACCACGAAAACTTTTGTATTTTGAATGAAAAGATCGTAAAACCACACTTTCTATATGGTAACTTTCTTCATTGTTTTTTGTAACTAATGATTCTCTTCATAAACCTTAATTTGGAGTATTTTCTTTTCTGTTCTTGCTGATCATTCAAAAAATCTGCGATATAACGCGAAAAAAGGGTTAATTTTTTATGGTATACCCTAAAGATTTAAATTTTTAAGTTTTGTAAACCCTAAATCTGTCCGGATAAATTCTATTTATTTACTACTTATTTTGTTTTTTTTAACAAATCCTCGGTAAATTTTGTCGTATAGTCGTCGACCTCAGGTGTAATCGGGCATTCAATATCTGATTCAACTATTTTTGCTAGTAACTCATCTGCATCAATTCCAGTTAGGTGTAGGATTTTCTTCAACCCAATTTTCCCTTGTTCATACTCTTTTAATAATACAGGAAGTATCCTTTCTTGAAGATTCTCTAATAATAGTTCTTTGGCTAAGGTAGATTTAGTAATTTTTCTCTTTTGCGCAATGTAGCTTAATAATTGATCAGTATCTTCATTTATTTTGATATTAATTTGACTCAAATGGTATTAATAGTACTCAAACCTATATAAATTAAGGGGTATTAATAGTATAATGCAAAAGATTTCAGTTATAATCGATACTTTTTCGTGGAAAAAACTTGGTATCATTGAGAAACAGGAAAACATTCTTAATTCACTATACGATGCAGTAAATGTATGTATTACTCACGAGATCCTAAAGGAGATTAAGCATTTTCAGTTGACAACTTGTGATTCCTCTCGAGTTCATATACTCCCTACAAAACAAAATCGAATTTATCAAGATTCCAAGACTTTAGGATTTGACGAAGCTGATGCCAGTTTAATAAGTAACATAATAAAAACTGAAGAATACATCGGTGTGACCGAAGATCAACCTCTACTTTCATATGGGACTAAAAACGGCTTCAATATAATGCAGTTGCTGGATCTGTTTCAGTTCTTAACTGCTCATAATAAACTCACTAAGAATTCACTATATAATATCACCAAAGAACTAAGAAATTTAAAAAACATTACCAAAAAAAAAGAAAAAGATATGAAAAAGTGGCTGCAAATAAATTAAACAGAGCCAGAATTTCTAACTTTTATGAGAAAACGAATGCTAATTAGTGTTGATATTAAGTTATTCATTCTATATATTTAATAGGAACCTCTTGGGAAATAAGGAACACAGATTTCATAAAGGTTAATTTATCAAATCTTCCTTGTTAAATGCTAACTAGCAAAGATAGAAGCTTAAAGCAAACTAGCATGTCAGAATCGTGTTTTCGCGGTTTAGGATGAAAGAATCGTCGAAAAATACTGATTTTTTATAATTTATAAAAAATAAACTGTAATACATTTATATACGTACTACTTATTATATATCGATCTTTAATGGCTACTATTAGTGTTAGAATCGATTCAGAATTGAAAAAAGAAATGGACAAGTTAAATCACCTAAATTGGAGTGAGATTATAAGAGCAACTATAAAAAAAACTATACAAAATGAGTCAAAGAAAAAACTAGCTATTGCAGTTCTCATTAATGAACGCATTCGAAAAAAAGCCCCTGCTTCTTTTAGTAGTGTTGAAATTATCCGACAGTTCCGTGATATCCGGCATTAAATTGTGGAGATAATACATGGCAGTAAACCCGATAATTATTGATGCCAGTATTGCGGTAAAATGGTATATTGAAGAAGAGGATTCACATTTCGCGCTAGCTTTAAGAGATAAATTTATCAATGGAGATATAGAACTCGTTGTTCCTTCTTTGTTTTATTATGAAGTGCTTAACGCATTAAAATACAGTAATCTGTTTGACCTGAAGGAATTGAATGAGGTGGGAACAAGTCTCGAGAATTATGGTTTGTCTTCAATCAGTATTAGAGATGATGTTCGAGAAAAAATGGTAGAAATCGTAATGAAATATGATCTTTCAATTTATGATGCAGCCTATATAGCCATAGCACTTAATGTTAAAGGCACATTGTTTACTGCAGATGATAAAATCATCAAGAAACTCCCGAAGAAATTTTTAACATATGTAAAAACATTATCACAGCTCCATGAAGTGTTCCAGGAATAAAGAATCTCGTTTTTCCTCTTGCGGATAGTATATTCCATTGAACCATTGGAAGGCATCTGACGTGAACTATAATAGGACATAGTTCCGATCCCGCTTATTAAAGAGCGACATTGTCTAATTATTTATCGGAAAGCATAATTTTCACAAAGAGAGCAACTTTGTCTACATAAATTGAATTCCAGGTTGTAGAAAATCGATAAAAAAAAGATATTTATGAGATCACGATGGGCGTTATCTAGGCAATTTATGTAATCAGAGGGAAATTCCAAAAAATGTTTATTATATTCTTTTCTTATATAATGGAGTGAAAAAAATATGACGAAATCCCAAGTACCCCTTCCCGCTGCTAAAGAACTGTATAGCTTTGGGATAAATTTACGCCGGAAAATAATTTTGGATCTTGTTCTCATAAGTATTACCATTATTATATCTGTGATTGGTCTCATTGCATTGTATAATATACCAACAGATCCCTATGCGTTGGAGGAATGGATTGAACAAATTATCTATTTCCCTGTACTGCCCGTACTTTTCGGTTTTTTTACCATAGGAATGTCCGGTCTATCTATTACTTCATTAATATTTACAATTTTAATGCTAATCGCAATTTCACGTGCTAAGGATCTCTATTCCCACCCGGATCTCCAAAAGACATCTCTAATGTTATTAATAGGTTTTGTATTGACCTTGCTTGGGATTGAAATTGTTGGACTTATCTTGCAACTGATTGGATGGGACGCATTTAAAAAATTTATTGCATTTACAGATTCCAGTGGCTCTGGACAATCCCAAGCTGATATCCTCCGGCGAAATATACGGAATTATATTATTTCTTCCATTTGTCTTGCAGTAGCATTACGAGTAATTACTCTGATAATTATTTATCCTCTAATGAGATTCTACATGGAGCTAATAACGGGAAGTATCTATCCTATTGATCCACTCGTTTTTATTACTGAACTCCTACCGATGTTTGGGATTTTAAGAATCGTATTACCCATCTCTGTGGTGTTAAGTGCTATTCCGATGGTATTTTCTCTGAAAATCGCAAACGGGCTATGTTCTCAATTTCAATACGCTCAAAATTACCTAAACGTAGGCATATCTCATTCTTCCTACAGTCCATCACAATCCTACCATTCTGTAAATTCCGCGGAAACTCTCAGTACAACGATGCGGTATTGCACGAAATGTGGCGCTAAAAATCCAAAAGAAGCACAGTTTTGTGCATCTTGTGGAGAGAAATTCTAATTATAAAGTCAAATTTGATGCAGCGTAATCATGCTATAGGGATCATCACGACTCAGAATTATCAGTTGGCTATACCCGTTTGCTTTTCATCATTTTCCAGCTTTGGTTTCAATTTATGGCGTTGATCAATATTTTTCTGGATTTGGATCTGTGAAGGTAAAAAGTTCCGAGAATTCTCATTATCGGCAATCGGCACCAAAACAATACTACATAACTCTTGTATGGAATATATATAGAATATGGAATAATTATTAGATTTAGGTAATCTATAATCAATATAGCTAGTTTTTAGGTTATTTTGTTTAGAATATCCACCCAATATTTGATATCTTTCTTCGAAAAGCGTTTCTTGTTTGTCCAATACTTAAAGCATTTTGCAGTTTGGTTTTTTGTGATTATTGAATTTTGCACTAATAATAAGACATAATCTGGGAGTCTTAAAACAGGTATTTTTGAAAGATAACATTCCGAGAAAAGTTCTCCATCATCCGCTAATATGACATAGGTTAATGAAGTTTGGCGGTACCCGAGATACCATAGTGTTTGATCTGCGAAATATAATTCCTGAATATCGGGGTATTTTTCAATCGCTAATTTAAAATCGTTTTGTTCAAAAGGAATGATAATAAATTTTGAAATTGGGATGAATTTTTCAAGTTCATAATGTAGGATTTCTTTTTTCACCGATTCTGTGATTCCAACTAGATTATCCAGCAATATTTCACGTAATTCAAGTGTATCTGATGTGCTGAGCTCTTGTAAATGGGAGATGAAACAGGTATCGATGAGAAATATCATTGAATTACTCCTCGTTTTCATCGCTTAAATTTCGAGAGATCCAATGATTTTATTAGTTCTAGCGATGATTCCCGAACTTTTTCACTTATAATCTCTTCCGCACCTCGGTTAGTCCATTCATTAAGAAATTCCAATGTTGACAGGCCCGATAAT
>Ga0209253_10000647_pt1 | contig 30272 bp, 27 predicted proteins | sample FrelakmetBRP12BR_FD_187145 | JGI IMG/M metagenome (GOLD analysis project Ga0209253, IMG submission 187145) | Freshwater lake sediment microbial communities from the University of Notre Dame, USA, for methane emissions studies - BRP12 BR (SPAdes)... | ecosystem: Environmental > Aquatic >... | reverse complement strand
ACCGGCGTCGAAAAGAAACTGAAGATAAAAAAGTGGAAGAAATGCGAAACCTGCGGCGGCAACGGCGCGCGATCGTCACAGGGCTCAACTGCCTGCCCGGTCTGTAGCGGCACAGGCGAAATACGGCAGGTCTCCCGGTCGGTGTTCGGACAATTCGTCAATATCACGGCCTGCCACAACTGCGGCGGCGAAGGGAGGGTCGTCAAGGAAGCCTGCCCCACCTGTCAGGGTGAAGGTCGTGTCCAGGCTGACTCCACCCTCAAGGTGACAATCCCGGCCGGAGTCAGCGAGGGCAACTATATTCCGCTCAGGGGCGAAGGCAACGTCGGCCGCCGCGGAGGTCCCGCCGGTGACGTCATCGTCGTCATGGAGGAAGAACTCCACACGTTTCTCTCACGGAACGGTGACGATGTGATCCTGGATCTCCTCATCAGCTTCCCGGAAGCGGCTCTCGGCGCGGACGTTGAGGTTCCAACGCTCACCGGAAGGGCCCGGCTGAAAATCGAACCGGGAACCCAGTCCGGAAGGATCCTCAGGATGCGCGATAAGGGAATTCCTCATTTGAACAGCTTCGGGCGCGGCGATCAGCTCGTGCGGGTCAACGTCTGGGTTCCCACTACACTCAGTGCAAGTGAACGCGCGCTTGTGAAACAGCTGGCAGGCACCGAAAATATCTCCCCGAAAGAAGGGGACACGTCGGCGAATTCTGATAAAAGCTTTTTCGGAAGAATGAAGAAGGCGTTCTCCTGAGGGCGGGACATGCGGATCACGAGCGGCCTGCAGAACCGGTTTGGCTTCACGCGGAACGAGATCAAGGCGATTCTGTTTCTCTCGGTCACGTTCGTCGCCGGGAGCGGCATCCGGTGGTACCGCCAGCATATCGAAACTTCGACCGTCCCGGTCTTCGACTATTCCCGCTCCGACAGTGAGTTCGTGGCGCGGTCGCATGCCCCCCTCCCCGACCAGACGGCTCCCTCCCCTGCCCTCCGAACTCCCGCCCCCCGCAAGCAGCCGCCGACAGCCGGGAGCATCAACCTCAACACGGCATCGATCCAGGAATTGGAGCGACTCCCGGGAATCGGGGAGGCGTACGCCAGACGTGTTATAGCCTACCGTGATGAGCATGGAGCATTCACCTCCATCGACGACCTCATGAACGTCAAAGGAATCGGGCCGAAGAAACTCGAAAAGCTCCGGCTCTACCTGACCGTAATCCCCCCCGCTCCGCTTCCGCCCCAACATGAGCCCTCGCCTTGACTAACTGAAGCGATTTTTGCATATTTTCACCCATGAGCGAATCGACTCTCGGAATCAGTGTCAGCGACAGGGGTGTGCAGGCCGTCGAAGTAAGCAGGAACGGGTCAACTCCTATGCTCATGGCCATCGACGAGTGGGATAACACCCTCTCCGCCGGGGAAAAGGCACCCGACCCCGGGGGCATCGAGCGGTTCACAGAGTACCTCGCAGTGTTCCAGAAGGTGAACCGCGTGAAGGCACACGAGGTGTCAGTTGCCTTGGATACGTCGTACCTCTTTTTGAACCATCTCCCCATCGACGATGACGCCACGGACACGAAAATCCGTGCGCAGATCCAGTGGGAGCTTGCGCAGTTTTTCCCGGGCACCGATGCAAGGGATTTCATCTCGGACTACCATCGACTGAAGCATCTCCCGGACGAGCATCGGAGCGAGATTCTCAGCGTGTCGGTTCGACGGCGGGCCGCACAGGCGATCGGAAAGGCGCTTGAGGACCTCGGCCTATCGCTCCACCTCCTCGACGCCGACCACTTCAGCGCTGAAAATGCCCTCCGGGTCAATTATCCAGACTCGTTTCGTCGTACGCTGGCCCTGGTCGGTGTCAAAGAGAACCGCCTCGACATCAGCCTGCTGAGAAACGGAACCCTCGAGTCGTACGCGTACCAGGTTGTCCATTCCAACCAGGAGATTGTCGACGAAATCGGGAGAATCTCTCGGGAGACGCAGGGCATCTTCTCCATCACCGCCTACGGACCCTATCTTGACAAAGATCTCCTCCTGCAGATCCGGCGCGGCTCGGCACTCCTGGTGGAGGCATTGAATCCCCTGCGTCACGTTTCCGTCTCCGACACACTCCGTCTTGCCGATCATCTCACCGCCCCCTCCTACCGTTTTGCCTCGGCCGTCGGCGTCGCCCTGCGGCGGGAATGACCGATGCGGGTCATCACGGGTCTGTACAAAGGACGAACCATTAAGACGGTGAGGGACCTCTCGGTCCGCCCGGCCACGGACCGGGTGCGCCAGACGATTTTCAACATGCTGGAGAACAGGATGCTGCTCGAAGGGTCGAGCGTCCTGGACCTCTTTGCAGGGAGCGGCAGCCTCGGCATTGAAGCGCTGAGCAGGGGAGCCGCCCACGTCACGTTCGTCGAGTCCGGAAGGGAAGCCGTAACCTATCTTGACGAAAACCTGCGGACACTCGGCTGCGAAGCCGCGACCGAAGTCTACGGCATGGATGTCGCGGGTTTTCTCGACCGGCACCGGGGGACACATGATCTGGTGTTCGCCGATCCCCCCTATGCCTACGGCGGCACCGCGGATCTGCCGCGGCGCATCTTCGGAAAGGGAATGATCCGTCCGGGCGGATATCTCCTCATCGAGCATGCGAAGGACCTGCATTTCGAGAACACCCCGCAGTATCGAGTCGGGCCCGAGAAGCGATTTGGACGAACGCTCGTCACCTTTTTCCAGGAGCAACGGCCATGAAAGAACGTATCGCCATCTATCCGGGCACCTTCGACCCGATCACCTACGGCCACATCGACGTTGTCCGTCGGGCAGCGCATCTCTTTCCCAGGGTGATCGTCCTTGTCGCACTCAATTCCTCCAAAACTCCTCTGTTCACCGACGAGGAGCGCATCGGGATGATCCGCGAAATCTTCCGTGGAAAACCCCAGATCGAAGTCGACGGGTTTCACGGACTCCTGGTGGACTACGCGCAGCGCCGGAAGGCTTCGGTCATCATCCGGGGGCTGCGGGCGGTATCGGACTTCGAGATCGAATTCCAGATGGCCCTCACCAATCGCAAGCTGGCACCGAAACTCGACACCGTCTTTCTTGTTCCCCATGAACAGTACACGTACCTGAACTCAACGATCGTCCGAGAGGTGGCGCGTCTGGGCGGGGACGTATCGGACTTCGTCCCGCCGAATGTCCGGCGGCGGCTGATCGAGAAGCTCCGGTCATGACTCTTCTTTCACGGAAAGTGCGGGATGTCGATGAGTCGCTCACGCTGTCGCTGACGGCGAAGGCGCGCCAGCTCAAAGAGGCCGGGCTCGACGTCATCAGTCTGACGGCGGGAGAGCCGGATTTCCCCACGCCCCGGCACGTCAAGGACGCTGCCATCGCAGCCATCGAAGGGAACTTCACACGCTACACAGCAAACGAGGGAATCACGGAGCTGCTCGACGCGGTCATCGCGAAATTCTCGCGCGACAACGGACTGACATTCGGCCGCGACCAGATTCTCGTTTCCTCCGGGGCAAAGCATGCTATCTTCAACGCTCTCCAGGCAGTGTGCGAGCGCGGCGACGAAGTCATTATCCTGAGCCCCTACTGGGTCAGCTACCCGGCCATGGTCCGCCTGGTCGATGCCGTCCCGGTGATCGTGCCCTGCCCGATGGAATCGGGGTTCAGACCGATCCCGGAGGCAATACGCCGCGCGGTCACAGTGAAAACCAAAGCGATTATTCTGAACAGCCCTGCAAATCCCACCGGGGTCGTGTTCACGCGTGAGGAGATCGAGGCGCTCGCTGCGCTCATCCGGGAAACCGGTATCCTGGTCTTTAGTGATGAGGTCTACGAGAAGGTGGCTTATGACGGCCGGCGACACATGAGCATCGGCGCACTTGATGGGATTGGCGACCGCGTCATCACCGTGAACGGCGTTTCCAAGGCGTACGCGATGACCGGCTGGCGGATCGGATACCTGGGCGGGCCGCGCGAGATCGTCGCCGCCGCTGCGAAGGTTCAGGGACAAACAACCTCGAACGCGAATTCCATTGCACAAAAGGCCGCCGCTGCGGCGCTTTCAGGCTCCCAGGAAAGCGTGGATGCTATGGTGGCGGAGTTTCAGCGCCGCCGTGGCGTTGTCTACACCGCCCTTAGCTCGATCGCCGGGCTCAACGTCCGCGTCCCGGATGGAGCGATGTTCTTCTTCTTCGGTGTGAAGGAATTCCTGGGCAAGAGGCACCGAGGTCGGACGATCACCACAAGCATCGACCTGGCCCATCACTTGCTCGACGAGTATCACGTCGGGGTCGTCCCTGGCACGGCATTTGGCGCCAACGACTGCCTGCGTCTGTCATTCTCTTGTCCGGTGGCACAGCTCAGCGAAGGGCTTCGCCGCCTGAAAAAAGGGCTGGAAGAGTTGTCCTAGTCTCAGAAATGCCTTGACTATGACGACGGTGGATAACTGCCAGAAGTTCTACACTTCGGCCATTTTCTGACGCCCCGATTGTTCAAGGAACCTCGGAGTCGAGACACTAGTGCCATTCCAACTAATATCTCCTAAAAACCGAGAGATGGCAACGTCGGTGGGCGTGCTCTCGGTTTCGGAGTGAAAGGTATCGATAGATTCTTTTTCGACGCTCGATATGGCTTCGATCGTCGGAGTTGTTGAGACAAAAGCTCTTCATTGGACTGAAGTGAGCTTCGATAGCGTTGAGCCAGCTTGCGTATGTTGGTGTTGGTACCAGACTCATGTGGTGGCTGTGAGCGTACTGAACAAGACTCCTCTTCCAGTGCGAAGAGAGATTGTCCATAACGAGGTATAGTCTATGCGTTCGAGGGTAGCACTGCCGGAGACGTTTCCATGCTTGAAGGACGTCCCGGGACGTCTTGCGCTTATGGACAATTCCCTCCAGCACATCGCCATGAACGTCGTAGAAAGCAAGGAGTTGTTCCGTGCCCGCTTTCTTGGAGTAGGTGGCACGAATTCTCTGGGAATGACGCCTTGGCGCCCAGCACAGTCCGGGCATCGGACGCAATTCCATGGGGCCAAACTCATCGAAGCAGACCACATGGCTGTGGGTAGGCGCGTTGGCATAGAGTCTCAGAATGCGGTTTTTTTTACCTCGAAGTCTGGATCTGGTGACTCCTTCCAGGTCTTCGTGCGTTGGAGACTGACGCCTTGTCTCTTCAAGAGACGGCGTATCCATTCATCCGTGTAGTCCGGGAACAGCCCACGGTGAAGCAAGTGGGCGCGAAGCTTTGCCACAGACCAGTGCGTGAAGGGAAGACCAAGGTCCGCCGGTCGTGCCAGCGCAATCTTGATCATTTCACGGATCTGTTTGCTCGACAACGAGGAGGGGCGCCCATCGGGATTAGGCGGATCGTCAAACCCCGCGAACCCATGCTCATTGAATCGCTCAATCCAATCATAGATACCTGTGAAGTGCATCCCGGAACGCTCGGTGATCTCGGCTGCAGTGAAGCCCTGCTGAGCAATGTCAATGACCCGGTACCGTTCATACACCCTGGCGGACATGGTCTTATCCCGAAGTTTCCGGTGCAACAATTCCTTCTCGCTCTTGCGGAGCTTGCGCAAGTGGATTTTCGTTGGTCGTGCCATGGCTCCTTCCATTAAGGTATAGGCCAAGGTACGAACCATTCATATTATTAGCAAATAATAGTTGGATAGGCACTAGTTGTGTGTCAGAAATACGTTGACTAAAGATGAGGCACTTTGCAGGCCTTCTGTCAACGAAGAGCAGGCCGATTCATCGGCCTTGGTCTGTAACAGCGTGACCCCCTGCCCGACTTCTTTGTGTCGGGTTGAGGGTCATGCGAGCCCAAACAGTCAGTTCACTTAGTCAAGGAATTTCTGACACGCTGCACTAGTCATCCTCATACAGGGAAGGCGAGCAGGGTATGCCCACCTATCGGTATCAGTGTAAGAACTGCGGCCACGAGCTGGAAGAGTTGCAGTCCATGAACGAAGAGCCGCTCCTCCGCTGCCCCGATTGCAAAACCGATAACCTGGCGCGTGTGATGAGTGGGGGTGCGGGGCTCATCTTCAAGGGGAGTGGGTTCTATCTGACGGATTACAAGAAGGATTCAGCCTCGCCCGGCAAGCCGGGCGAAAAAACGGGAACAGCTGCCGCGGGAAGTGAGAAGAAGGAATCTCCCGCCGAGAAGAGGGAGAGGAACGAGAAGAGTGAGAAGATGGATGCCCCCGGCGAGAAGAAGGCAGAATCAAAGAAAGAGGGGGGGGAAAAAAGCTCTGAAAAGAAGGATGGCTAGGATTGTGTCCCAGAAACACGTTGAATACGTGTGAGGCCCTCGGCAGACTTACCGCCAACGAAGAGCAGGCCGACTGATCGGCCGTTGTTCGTAACAGCGTGACCGCCTGCCTCGAACCCTAAAGGGATCGGGTTAACGGTCATGCGAGGCTTGACGGTTTTCGTGGACTCGTCCGGCGGGCGGGCTTTCGCGGAGTGTAGGCGGAACGCAACAACCGGGGAATACTGTGAAGTATGAACTCGCCTGATTCGACCTCTCGCGTCTTCCGCTCACTTCATGTCGGTTTTTTTGTCGGGGGAAGTCTCTTTGAGCCCCGTGACCGCAAGCGCGTCACCATCTCTGGTCCCCGTCACTTCAAACATCAACCCCTTCTCCCTCTTTGACTTCTCAATGGCCTGTTTCGCGAGCTTGTCGCCGGCAGCGTCGAACTTCAGCCATTTTCCATTCGAGAAAATGCCGTATCCGGAGGCGGCGCAGGCTTCTTCCAGCGCACATTCCTTCGTATGACCCGCAGCTTTCTCCATCGGATTGGCTTTTTTCGCCATCCCTTTTGCACACATCTGATCGACCACGTACCCCTTCAGCGTCAGCGATTCCTCGCCGGCCTTCTTGTCCTGACCAGAACCTGCGACGGAAACCAGCACCGCGAGCATCAACACAGATACCATGCGCTTCATACCCTCTCCTTTTTTGCTGATCGAAAGCGTTCTGTCTCCCTCATGGAACGTTTACGCGCCTCGAAGGGTTCCCCGGGCTACTGATACCGGTCCAGTTTGAAATTTTCCCCCAGGTAGAGCTTCCGGGCCTCGGGATCGTTGGCAAGGTATTCCGACGTCCCCGCCTTCAGAATCTGTCCTTCAAAGAGGAGATAGGCGCGGTCCGTTATCGAGAGCGTTTCGTGCACGTTGTGGTCGGTAACGAGGACGCCGATCCCCTTTTGCTTGAGACTGGCGACGATCTTCATGATTTCCTCGACGGCAATCGGATCGATGCCTGCAAAGGGCTCGTCGAGCAGGATGAATTTCGGTTCCGTCGCAAGGGCGCGGGCGATCTCGGTCCTCCGCCGCTCGCCGCCGGAGAGCATATACCCCTTGCTCCGCGCAAGGTGGGCGATGCTGAATTCGTTCATCAGCTGGTCGCACCTGGACCGACGCTCGGCGGCGGACAGGTCCATCATTTGCAGCACCGCAAGGATGTTCTCCTCAACGCTCATCTTCCGGAAAACCGACGCTTCCTGGGGGAGGTAGCCGATTCCGTTGCGCGCCCGCCGGTACATCGGCGTCTGGGTGATCTCGGCTTCATCAAGGAAAACCTGTCCCTCGTCGGGCTTGATCATCCCGACGATCATATAGAACGTAGTCGTCTTCCCTGCCCCGTTCGGGCCGAGGAGACCTACCACCTCCCCCTGGCTGACCTCCACGCTGACGTCCTTCACGACGGTCCGCTTCTTGTAGCGTTTGACGAGCCCTTCGGAGCGGAGCTTCAAAACCCCGTTGGCGCCTTTGTCGTCGATCATGCGAATCTCTGGTTGCTGGTGGTCAAATGCATCGAAGATTGCCGCATCCCTACTTTTTTTGCGCCGCCGTCCGGGTCACCTTTCGGGACTGGAGGCCCGACTTCGGCCTTTTCTCGATCCACTGGAAGCCCGGTATCCGGTATTCCCCCTCGCGGTTCTTCACAAGGTTCTCCGGGACGTACTGCCCTTCCACGCCCCCTATCACGTTGATGCTCCGGACCTTGCCATCCTCGAACAACAGGACAATCCTGTCCCCGCTGGTCTTGTTCAGCCCGTTGGCGACAGAATCTTCCGTCAGATGATAAATGCTGGTCGCGTTCACCTCGACGTCGATCCTGCGCAGCATCCTGTCAAGGAACAGCATCCGGAGCATTTCCCCGTTCAGCTGGTCGAATCGGTCTCTGGACACCGAATCGCTGCGCGAGACCGCAAAGGCATCTCCCTTCACATGCACACGGTGCAGTTGACGGGCCTGCAAGTAGACATTGACCGAGTCTCCTGTCACCTGCGTGTCGCGGTACCAGATGACCGGTGATTTTCTCAGTAGAATGCTGTCCGCAGCGGTATAGAAGACCGCAAGGCCGCATACGGCGGCAAGATCGGCGCGGACAATTTCCACGCTGTCGGAAGCGACAAGCCGCCGGACCGAGTCGCGGTATGCCTCCATGACTCTTCCCCGCACGACGAGCGTATCACCCCCGCTCGCAGTACTGTCAACCTGCACCAGCACCGGCTGGATGGTCATCCGGCTGTAGTTGCGCGCGGCCTGATGATCCAGATGACCACCGGTGATGGTCACGCGGTCGGCTGCGTTCATCACCGTCACATGCCCGTCCGCCACCGAGCGGCGATCGTCCCGGTAGTAGGTGAGCGAATCCGCCGTCATGACGGACAGGGAATCACGCGCACGCACCCGGTCGCGGAAGATCGCGATGCGTTGGTCCACGAAGTATTTGCCGTACCGGGCGGTCAGCAGTGACGTCCCGTCGTCCAACGCGACACTCTCAAACGCTTCGGCGCTCCGCTCATCGCGCATGTAGACGGCGCGCGGGGCGCGGAGCGTGACGCTGTCGTCCGTGACGATGACGTTGCCGGTCAGCACGAGCCGACCCTGCCTGATGAACTGCAGCGCGCGGTCACAGGTAATCCGCACGTTCTCCTGCACGATTCTGACGTTGCCGATGAACTCGCGCGCGTCTTCGCCGTCGATCACCCTGCCATCCAGGCTGTCGGCGTTCTGGAGAACGATGACCTTCCCCGGCTGGGCCTGGGCTGTGTTCGAGACAAAGACCACCCCCAGGGCCGCAAGGAGAATCATGGCCCTGCATCGCAGCCGGCCTCCCGGGCTGTCACAAGCCATTCGACACCGCCTGGCCGGTCACCTTGAAGATCCGGTAATTCTTCAGCCCCTGATCGCTCACCATGCCGTGACCCATGATGTGTTCCGTCCGCGAGACGATGTCCACGAACGCGTCGGTGTGGATTTTTCGCGAAGCATTGTCCCAGAACAGCCGTTCCGTCCGGAGGACCGTCCCGCTGTCGGAGAGGACGATGACATTCTCGTGGGCTTCGAAGTCCTGGTTCTGATCGTTGACTTTCCCGCGCCGCGCGGTCAGCAACGACGTGTGATGCTCATTCTCATCGTAGAAGTCGACGTGAACGCTGTCGCTCAGCATCGTGTAGTGCTCGTTCGCATAAATGGCGATATATCCCGCCCAGAGAACCGCCTTCACTCTCGCGGAATCCGAGAAGCGCACCGTACTCTTCCAGCTCTCCTGCGACGGGATTTCCGTCTGGGGAACCGGGACAACTGCGGGCCTGATTTTCTCCTCGCAGCCGGCCAGCGCCAGAACGAGCAACGCCGTCACGCACAGGGACCTCACGGAGCGTCATCCCCGCCGAGCCCGGCGTTCACGAGGTCATGGAGGTGGACTACACCGACAGGCACGTTCCGCTTGTCAACGACGATGATCTGGGTGATCTTGTACGACTCCATCTCCTGGAGGACCACGACAGCACGGGAGCCCTGCCGCGCGGTTTTCGGATGACGGGTCATCGCCATCCCGGCCGTGATGGTCGAGATATCCGCCGTCTTCTGCAGCAGCCGCCGCAGGTCGCCGTCAGTGATGATCCCCTCGAGCGTCCCGTCGTTCCGGACCACACAGGTGCAGCCGAATCTCTTGGTCGTCATCTCCACAATGGCGTCGCGGAGAGGAACTTCCGGCGTAACCCTGGGAATCGCGTCGCCTCCCGCCATCAACTCGTCCACTTTGAGCAGCAACCGTTTTCCGAGCGTCCCCCCCGGATGATAGAGGGCGAAATCCTCCTTGCCGAACTGCCGCCGATCAAGGAGAGCGACCGCGAGCGCGTCGCCGAGCGCCAGGGTTGCCGTCGTCGAGGCGGTCGGGGCGAGGTCGTGCGGGCATGCTTCCTCGGCCACCGAGGCGTCAAGAACTACTTCCGAGTCCCGGGCCAGGCCCGACTCAATGTTTCCGACAAGTGAAACAATCGGAACGCCAATCCTCTTGAACATCGGGATGAGCGTGTTCATCTCCTCGGTGTTGCCGCTCTTGGAGATGCAGATCACCGCGTCATCGTTTCGGACAATTCCTAGGTCCCCGTGCACCGCGTCGGACGGATGCAGGAAGACGGAAGGAGTACCGGTCGAGTTCATCGTCGCGACGATCTTCCTGGCGATGATGCCGGACTTTCCCACCCCGGTGATGATCACCCTCCCCCGGCATTGCTCCAGGATGTCCACGGCCCGGGCAAAGCTCAGACCGATCCGTTCTTCCAGAGCGGCAACCGACCTCCCTTCGATGCGGATGACTTCCTTCCCCTTGGCAATAGCCTGTTCATCCTTGTTCATGTCACTCCCTCGTCCTGAAGATCGATTTTACCGCGGACCAGAATCCCGATGGACGTTCCTCCTCCGGCGGCGGAGTGACGGAGACCCGGTGACGGAATCTGTTGTACCTCACAAATGCCGCCCGAAGATCGGCGTCCGTATAGGACCGGAGGTCTTCAAACAGCAGAGCCGAGCGAAGGGCCACCTTTGGATCACGGATACGCTTGTGCAGCATCAGCGCATTGTAGAAATTCGTGATCGGGATCAGGTGAACCATGCCGGTCGCCCTGTCGTAAACCCAGATCCTTTTCTCCGCCCCGGCGATGGCCAGCGTGCAAGAGGTATCCACAGCCACTTCCCGTACCGGTGTCCCCGTTGCTGGAGAGACGTTCCCGGGGATCCAGCTGGAGTACGTCCAGCGCCGTTTCTCTTCGAAGTGGTCGGGGATCTCTTCCCCGTGTACGGAGACAATCTCGACGTCGATCTGATCGCCGGCAAATTCCCTGATGGTGATGGTGAACTGCTCGCGGGTTGTCTCCACCACGCCATAGGCCACCACCGGAGTAAGCGGCGAGCTGATATCGGGTGTGTCGCCTGTGCGGCCGAGGACGAAATTCCCCGCACCGCGCCGCCCCTCGCCGATGACCAGCATGCTACCAATGAGCGCGCGATACCGGTCGTATCCAGGGCGGTCCGGCGGGAGGACGGACTCCAGAAGATCCCGCTCTTTCGGCCGGAGCGAACGGGGATAGTCTGTCATTCAGAATCGCTTGACAAGAGAATCAATCTCGGTCACCTGACGGAGAAGCGTATCCAGCAGATCGAGCCTGAGCTGGCTCGCCGCATCGCTCAGTGCATGGGGCGGATCAGGATGAACTTCGACGAAGAGACCATCGCAACCGACGGCCACGCCCGCACGGGCGAGCGGGAGAATAAAATCCGGTTCCCCTCCCGATTGCGCGCCTGTCGGTTCCCCTCCAGGGAGCTGAACAGAGTGCGTCGCGTCCAGGATCACGGGATAGCCGAGATCAGACATGATCTTGAGAGAGCGCATGTCAACGACGAGGTTGTGATAACCGAAGGTCGTCCCGCGCTCCGTAAGAAGGATGTTCGCATTCCCCGCCTGCTCTACCTTCTCCGCCGCGTTCTTCATGTCGCCGGGAGCAAGAAACTGTCCCTTCTTGATATTGACCACACGGCCTGTCTTCCCGGCCGCCTGAAGGAGCTCTGTCTGCCTGCAGAGAAAGGCAGGAATCTGGAGCACATCGGCTACTTCCGCGGCAACGGCAGCCTCGGCGGCGGTATGGATGTCCGTGATGATAGGAAGGTTGAACTGGCGTTTCACCTCTGCAAGGATCGCCAGGGCTTCCTCTGTCCCGATCCCGGCAAAGGATCGGCCGCTGGTGCGATTCGCCTTCTTATACGATGACTTGAAAACCAACGGTGTACGGTACCGTTCCGCGGTTCTTTTCACCGCCTCGGCGGTGCGGAGCATGAGATCGCGGCTTTCCACGACACAGGGGCCGGCAAAAAGCACGAGCGGGTTGCGCTCGCCGATGACCAGGTTCTGTATTCGCACTTTCATGAAGTGTATTGTACAAAAAACGCCCCGAACAATCAAAGCGGCGTGCCCTGTCATTTCACGACCGTTTTCCGTATTCTTTCATGAACAGCCATTTCCTTTTGCCTATTTGCGATCCGCCGTGGTTCGCGCACACGCCAAAATCAATCTCGGCCTCCTCGTTCGGGACAAGCGCCCTGACGGGTACCATAATATCGAGACGGTGTTTCACAGGATCGACCTCTCAGACGAGCTGGTGCTCGAACCGGCCGATGAGATCGCGGTTGTCTCGGACACTCAGGACGTGCCTTCGGACGCATCGAATCTCTGCTTCAAGGCAGCAGCGCTCCTGCAGCATTCCCTCGGTGTCCAGGCAGGTGTGCGGATTACGCTCCGCAAGAACATTCCGGTCGGGGCCGGGCTTGGTGGCGGCAGCGCCGACGCAGCCCGGGTCCTTCAAAGCCTCCCCCGCCTCTGGCAATGCAGCGCCAACGAACTCACGCTCCGGTCGCTGGCTCTGGAACTCGGATCGGACGTCCCCTACTTCCTCGGACGCGGCTCGGCACTCGGAAAGGGGCGCGGGGAAATTCTCAACTATTTCGACCTCGACGTCCCGTACGCCATCCTCCTTTGCAACCCGAATATCCCTATCTCCACGGCATGGGCGTATCAACAGGTCCAGCCCGTTGCCGGCACCCCAACACCCGACCTCCGGGACCTGATTATCGCGGGCATGCGGGACCCCGGACGGCTGGTCAACGAACTGAGGAACGACTTCGAGCCCGCGGTATTCAGGACATATCCGGATGTTCGTCACCTCAAAGAAGCCATGGTGCGCGGCGGAGCGGAGTTCGCTTCCCTTTCGGGAAGCGGGTCATCGGTCTACGGATTCTTTTCCCGGCCCGACGACGCGCGGGAGGTTTCTGATCTTTTTGCGGCAAAGGGATACCGTACATCCCTCACGCCGCCGCATTTCAAAATCGCGGATTGACCGGGAACAGGACCGTAGCCCCTTCCCCCGTCCTTGATTCTCCGGGGGTTTGTGGATATATTTCCGTACACGCTCATTCAGGATACTCTTTGCCGAAGGCCGCGAACCTTTCCCCGATCCTGTTTTGCCTCCTGGCGATCTTCTGCCTTCCTCACCCCACATACGGGCAGGAAAAGCCCACACAGGTGTCTCCCCCCCTTCCACCTCCGACCGGAAGAGTCCGCGATTCCACTGCGGTCCATGCTCCCGACACCACCAGAGTAGATTCATCGGCCCTCCGATCGTCAGCTTTGGCGGGAGACTCCGTCATCCGCTACTCTCTGCCGCCAAAGGTCGGATCACTTGACCCTTCCATGGACTCCGCCAACGTCGTCACGCGCGCCGACCTGAACTGGACCGGACACCGATATCTCGGCGATGTTCTAGAGACCGCGCCCGGCACGATACTCCTGAACCAGGGGAGCGAAGGTCAGTACAACCAGTTGACTATGCGAGGTCAGGACTGGCGGTCTGTCTCAATCACCATGAACGGCAGGCCCCTCAATGACCCCGCATCGGGCATCTACAACCTCTTCTATTTCTCTTCAGAGTATGCCGACCGGATCGAAGTCATCTCCGGTCCCAGGGCATTCCTGTACGGGTTGAGTGGCACCGGAGCAGCGGTGAATCTGGCTACAAAGAACTACTCGAGTAACAAGCCCTTCACCAAAATCGATTACGAGGAAGGCGGGTACGGCTACTCACTGGCGGACGGGACTTACAGTCAGAATATTGGCAGACGGCTGAACCTCACGCTGGGGTTCCAGTCCCAGAACACCGATGGGCGGTATCCCAACAGCTTCCACCAGGCCTGGAATGTCCGGGGAAAACTCCGGTACAACCTGACACCTCAACTGGCGGTTCTCCTGTCTGAGTACTACACGAATACCACTACCGACCTGAACGGCGGAGTCGACATCGCCCGTACCGGCGAGGAAGACGTCTTCGTGCCCCTCAGGGCCACGTTGAAGAACCCCGACTCTTACGAGAAGGTGAACCGCCACGACCTCGACGCTTCGCTTGTAGGAACCCTGTTTGGAGATTCCGCCAGCGTTTCGATGCTGACCGTGTACTACTCCAACAGTCTCCGGGAATACCGCGATGAAGAGAACCGCCAGACGCCGAACGGCATCGTCGTCAGTTCGGATCACACCTCCTCCTGGTCCGGCGTTCGTTTCACCCAGGATATCGACACACGGTTCTTTCGCCTTTCGCTCGGTGCGTCATCAGAGCTGCGGCAAATCGAGGGGAGTCCCAACCTCGGCCGGCGAAGAGACGTCGTCAGCGGCATCTGGGGAAAGAACGACTTTCTCCTGGGAGACTTTCTGACCGTCTCCGGGTTTGGCCGCTACGACCATTATCTCGGTACGGGGTACGCCGGCGGAGGAGCCGACGCGCGGCTGGATCTCTTTCGCGATTTCACGCTGTTCGGCGGTTTCTCCTTTGCCCGGCGTGTTCCAAACTACCTTGAACTCTATTGGGCCGACAGCACATTCACGCGGTCCGGCGAGATTCGGACCGAAGGTCACCGCGTCTTTGAGGCGGGCATGGAGATGCGCCCGGGTTCCGGAAACAGCATCCGGCTAACCTTCTTCAATCGTGCTGTCGACAACCCCATACTCCTGCTTCCGGGACCGGAGACCTCCGTCTTCCCCGGGGCAAACATTGTCAACGGCGAAAGGATCAGCACGTACGGTATCGAAGCGGGGCTCACATACCGCGTCTGGTACCTGCTGTTTGAGGGTTGTGCGACGTACCTCATCCAACACCAGGGGGAATCGATGCTCTCGCGCTTCCCGAAGCTCTCCGCCCGCGGCGGCGCCTATTTCCGCGCGAACCTGCTCGAGGAGAAGTTGGAACTCAAGACGGGGTTCAGGGGGAGGTACTCTTCCGCCTTCTCGGGCGACGTTTTCAACCCGGAAGCAATCGCCTACGTCACGAATGCCGGCCCCTTTGTGGGAATGTCCTCGTCGGTCGATTTCCTTCTGATCGCGCACATCGGCGACGCCTATGTGCACTTCGCATGGGAAAATTTCGCAAGCGTGAAGTATTTCGGAACGCCGTATTATCCAGCCCTGGACCGCGTAATCCGGTTCGGTATCAAGTGGGAGTTCCTGAATTGAAGAAGAATGCGCGTCACATTGTCAGCGTGTTCGGAAGCTCGCGGCCCGTGCCGGGCGACCCCGACTACGCACTCGCGCAGAGTCTCGGCAGAGAACTCGCCGGAGCGGGATTCACGGTCTGTAACGGCGGCTACGGCGGCATTATGGAAGCCTCGGCGCGGGGCGCGAAAGAGGCAGGAGGGGCAACGCTTGCGGTCGTCAGCTCATCGTTCGCCGGGAAGAGCGCCAATCGCTGGATCGATGAGGTCGTTGTCGTTGATTCCCTCGTGGACCGGATGCTGAAGCTAGTGGAGATGGCCGGCGCTTACGTGATCCTCAAGGGGGGCACCGGAACGCTTCTGGAGTTCGCCGCGGTCTGGGAATTCATGAACAAGGGCATCATGGGGGAAAAGCCGATTGTGCTCCTCGGTGATTTCTGGAGCGGCGTGGTCGGAACGCTCAAGGAAGAGCTGGCCTGGGAAGGACTGGACGACTGTACGAAATATGTGACGATCGCCCGCTCGCCGGAAGAGTGCGCACGCCTCCTGCAACAGAAGTTGCTCAAGGCGAACGGATACCAACCCCTGTAGAGCGGACTCCATTGCCCCGCGCGAACGAAGCCCTGAGCCTGTCGAAGCCCTTCGATTTCCCTCAGGGCTTCGACCCTGAGCCCGTCGAAGGGTCGAAGCCCTTCGATTTCCCTCAGGACTTCGACCCTGAACCCGTCGAAGGGCCGAAGCCCTTCGATTTCCCTCAGGGCTTCGACCCTGAGCCCGTCGAAGGGTCGAAGCCCTTCGATTTCCCTCAGGACTTCGACCCTGAAACCGTCGAAGGGCCGAAGCCCTTCGATTTCCCTCAGGGCTTCGACCCTGAGCCCGTCGAAGGGTCGAAGGGTCGAAGAGCCGAAGGGGCAAAGGGTCAGTTCGATCGGCACACTTCCCTCACCATCAAACGGAGTTGTTATGTCGAAGACTTCTCAGGTCCAGCTTCTCCTCCGCATCATCGACCAAGCATACGAGAAGAAGGCGTGGCACGGGCCGAACCTTCGAGGAACCGTCCGGGGCCTCACTGCCGCACAGGCCGTCTGGCGGCCCGCACCAAAGCGACACAATATCCAGGAGATCGTTGTGCACGCTGCCTACTGGAAATATGCCGTCCGGAGAAGACTTCTCGGTGAGAAGCGGGGCTCGTTTCCGCTCAAAGGGAGCAACTGGTTCCCGCGGCACAAGGGTGAAGCCGAACGCCTGTGGAAGGACGATCTTGCGTTGCTGGAATCGGAGCACGGGAAGATGCGGAAGGCTGTCGCAGCGTTGAACGATAGCGAGCTCGGGAAGACGCCGGCGGAAAGCACAGTCAGCAACGCGATGCTGATCTACGGTATTGCTTCACATGACCTCTACCATGCAGGGCAGATCCAGCTGTTGAAGAGGCTGCAACAGAAATAGGCCACGGCGCAGCCGTTATCCTTCCTTCATCCTTCGCTCCAGCAGTCCGAGCGTCTGGTCCGCAGCCGCATCCCACGTAAACGTTTTCGCCCACCGGATCGCGTTCTTCGTCAGGCGCTCTCGGAGCTGCGCATCTTTGAGCAAGAAGAGAATGGATTGTGAGAGCCGGTTGATGTCCCCGTAGGGATAGAGGAGCCCGGTTTCGTTGTCCTGCACTGCATCTCTCAAACCGGGAACGTCGCTCGCAATGACGGGTGTACCGCAGGCGTTGGCTTCCGTGACCGTGAGCCCCCACCCCTCCTTCGCCGATGTCGCAACCTTGAACCACATCTGCTGCAGGAGTTCTACCTTCCGTTGCTCGGGGATGTACCCCGTAAACTCCACGGCTGCCGCGACGCCGAGCTCCCGGGCGACCTGCTCCAGCCGCGGGCGGTCGTCTCCGTCACCGGCAATGACGACCTTGATCGAAGGGAATTCCCGGATCACGGGCGGCAGCGCGCGGATGAGATGGTCAATGCTCTTGTACTTCTTCAGCCTGCCAAAGGACCCGATCAGGGGCGTCGGACTTTTCGGGATGCCGGTCATCCGATGTACGGCATGGTCGACTGCGTAGTTCACTACAGCAACCCGTTCACGGGGGAACCGCCGTTCCATGAGCTCCCGAAACGTGCTCGGCGACCCCACGATAAACGGGATCCCTTTTCGCCGGTAGTACCAGACCGCCGCCTTCTCCGTGAAGTAGACGTATGCAGCAAGTACGGGATTGATCTCGCGGAAAACGCTCGTGCCGAAAAGGTGGTGGGTCACGCCGTACAGCGGCTCCCTGACGAAAAGGGGTGTGAAGAAGGGGATCTTGTTCATATCATCGATGACGATATCGAACCTCTCCTTCCGAAAACGGGAAACATATGCAGCAGGAACGTGGAAATTGAAAAAATACCGTCCCCCTTGCCGGCAGACCCTGATCCCCTCCATGTCTTCCATCAGCGCTGCCCCGGGGAAGGTGGAGCAGTAGAGCGTGACTTCGTGACCCTTCCTGGCAATGCGGGAGAACACCTCATGGAGGTGAACCTCCGCTCCGCCGGCCAGGGGGTTCTTCAGATCCTGCCAGTTGAATATGAGAATACGCATGGGGATATCAGCAGTTATTGCGCAACTCCGCCCCGAAAATAACAATCCACGGATTCATAGGAATTCCCGGTACTTCTTGAGATGGGCCATCATCATCCAAGAAGGTCTCCCCGAAAATCCCTGTTCATCCGTGGATACTCCATCCCTTCCGCAGCAGTCTCTTCACCCGCTGACTGCTACGGAGTTTTCGGCGTGGCCAATTGCGCCACGGTGTCCGCGGGTTTCGCCTGCTGGGCAACGAGCTGCGCCTGCAACATCTCGATCTGCTGCTTCAATTGCGGGTCGCTGGGGTAGATCGCCGCGAGACTGCGCAGCAGGTCGAGCTTCTTGGCATCGTCTTTCCGGATATCGTAGATCTCGAAGAGCGCCCGGTACGGGTTGTACGGCGAATTCGGGTTCGCCTGGCCCGATGCGATCAGCTGCTTGCAGGCATCTTCGACTTCCGCCGAAAGCTCGTTGAACTTGTCCGTCCGGCCGAGACGATGATAGAACGTCGAGAGGTCGAGCCCAAGTTCCCACCCCAGCGGGACTTTCGATCGCGGAATCAGCGTCTCCATCCGGTCCAGAACCGCCGATGCGCGTTCGGTATTGTTCTCCATGTTCGAGTGGTACATTGCGAGCCGTACGAACGCCGACCTGTAGTTCAGCATCAGGCGACTGGTATTCTCGTCGAAATAGACCTTCGGATTTGCGATGTTTCTGAACTTGTATCCGTACTGCGGTCCTTTCGAAAACCCCTCCGGCTCGTCCATCAGATTCTTTTCGAGGATCGCCTTGTCAAGCCCCATGTCTTCCCTGGTGATCCTCCGCGGCTCCAGGCGCCACGCGAGACCGTGGAACCAGAGATACTCATCGAGGCCGATCTTGCTGTCGGGCGCGCAGGTCACCGCAAAACAGATCGGGCGCTTCCACTGGTTCGCGATGATGATGTCCCGCACCATGATGTCCTGGATCCGGATCGCTTTGGTGTTGCCGAACTGCATCGTATTCCGCATCATCCAGCTGATCTTCCCCTGGTTAACGACCGCCGTATCCGTCGCCCCGTATTTCTCGATGGCCTCCTTATTCACCGGAAGGTCGAGCATGCGCGGTTCCCAGACGACCGGCTGGATGTTGGCGATTCGTGCGTCGGAAAGACTCATGGGCACCGGCAGAGCCTCCGCATAATACGGCTTCCTCTTCATCTGCTCGATGTACCATGACGTGTTCACCAGGCTCAGGTTGACGATCCGGACATCCCGCCGGACCCCCTCCACATCCTGAAGGTACCAGAGCGGGAAGGTATCGTTGTCCCCGTTCGTGAAGAGGACGGCGTCCTTCTCGCACGTCTGCAGGATATTATAAGAGTAATCCCATGCAACGTAATTGCCCGAGCGGTCGTGCTCGTGCCAGTTCGTCCGCAGCAAAGTGCCTGGAATGCCGACGGCGAACGCCGCCATCAACGCCAGCGAGACGCCCAGAGCGGCTTTGGGCGCCTTCAGGTACTGCTTCACCAGATCCAGAAGACCGATGAGGCCCACGGCGACCCAGATCGAAAAGACGTAATAAGCCCCAACATAGAAATAATCGCGCTCGCGGGGTTGCGGCTCCTGCTGGTTCTGGTACAGCGCAAGGATCGGACCCAGCGCGATGAACATCGTCAGGAAGATCAGCCCCATCTTCCAGTCCTTCTTGAAGAGATAGTACAACCCAAAAAGCCCTATGAAGAACGGGATGCCCAGGGTGTCTTTCCAGGACACACCCGAATCCTGGATGTCGCCCTCAGCGCCGATGAAGTTCCAGCCGAGGTACCGGAAGAACATATGGTTCAGCTGATAGCGCACCATGAAGTCCCAGTCGCTGGAATACTTGGTGTAGATTTCCTGCTGGTGCGGTTCCTGGCTGTACCGGCGCGGCATGAAGAGGGGCGCGTCGCCGTACTGTTCCCGGCCGAGATACGACGTGAGACGGGCGAGGTTGCTCGGATCGTTTTCGTTCATCGGGGGATGCGCGTTTGAGCGTATCAGAACCGAAACGTAGGTCGTGTAGCCCGAGAAGATCAGCACCATCGCGAGCAGCGCAATATGAAGAACCTTCTGCTTCTTCCGGTACGACGTGTACACCCCGTAGCAGGCCCCGGCAATGATGATCCATGGTATGTAGGCGATGATCTCACTCTTCTTCCCACCCCATTCGCCGTCCATCATCCCCGGCAGCCACTTGACGACACCCGGATACACCACGAAGAACACACCGACTGTCACCAGGCCGAACTTGACCAAGCTGTTGAGATTGAACTCGTGACGCTTGAAGTAGATGATCAGCATCACGGGGAAGATGGCCAGCAGGGCGAGCAGGTGGACGCCCAGCGAGAGTCCGATCAGGTACGCGATGAAGAGAATGTACTTCTCGTTGCCATCGGCATTCGCACGCTCACGCCACCGCATGCCCAGCCAGAGGATTGCCGCCAAAAAGAACATGCTGGCCCCGTACACTTCCGCCTCGATCGAATTGTCCCAGTAGGTCGTGCTGAAGGCAAGAGAAAATGCGCCAATCACGCCTGTGCCGTACAATCCGATCTTCTCCAGGACCGTTTCCGGAGCGCCCCGGAAGTCCATGATCACTTTGATGATCACGAGATATGTGAAGAAGATTGCGCACGCGCTGAAGACCGCCGAAAGCGCGTGCGCCCGAACAGCCTGGTCCGCCGCAAAAGGAAACATCATTGCGACGCGGGCCACAAGAAGAAACAGGGGCGATCCGGGAGGATGCGGCACCTGCATCATCTTCGCGGCTGCAATGAACTCCCCAACATCCCAGAAGACAACGGTTGGGGAAAGAGTGGCGATATAGACTCCCAGCGTGACCAGAAAAACTCCGAAGGCCACGAACCGATTGAGCTTCTGATGCGTCATGCAGACCTCATGATTCCGGGGAACAAGGGTGGGAAAAAGAACCTAATTTTATAATATAGAGCAAAATGGTCTCAGTATCAAACAAAAAGCCTCTCTGAGATTTCGTCGCACAGCAGGTACCCGCGGGGCGTCAGCCGGAGCGATCCTTCATCCAGAACGGCAAGGTTCTCGTCGATCAGGGCCTTGATCAGTTCCCGCTGACGCGCATGGAATTCAAAACGGAAGTCCCGCTCGGCCTCCCGCAAATTCAGACCGTCACTCCGCAACCCGAGAAAGATCCGCTCGTTGATCAGCTCTCTTCCCCCGACGATTTCCTCGTTGGCAACCGGGAGTTTTCCGGCGTCGAGCCGTTCGCAATACGTCCTGATATTGGCAATGTTCCACCACCGTCGCCCTGCAGGCACGACCGCCGACTTCCAGAACGAGTGCGCCGACGGCCCGAATCCGAGGTAGTCCTCATGAGACCAGTACGCACTGTTATGGCGCGACCGCCGGCCGGGATGCGCGTAGTTCGATACCTCGTAATGCTCGTACCCGCGTCCTTCCAGGAACTCCATCGTGAACTCGTACAGCCCGGCTTCGCTTTCCGAGGGGTTTGGCGATACCAGCTTCGCCTGCACCATGCGCGCGAGCGGGGTCTGATCCTCCACAATCAGACTGTAGGCCGAAATGTGATCCGGACCCAGTTCCGCTGCCTGCCGGAGGTTTGCCTCCCAGCGGTCCCGCGTCTGGCCCGGGAGCGAGTAGATCAGATCCACGCTCACATTGTCGAAACCTGCGGCGCGTGCATCGACGACACACCGGACGGCATCCTTGCCGTCGTGGATTCGGCTGAGGAACTCCAGCTCATCCTCATGGAACGACTGGATGCCAATGCTCACGCGATTCACTCCCAGGTCCCGGTAAGCGCTCAGCTTCCCGGCATCGACCGTCCCTGGATTCGTCTCGAGCGTCACTTCCGCATCCGGCAGGATATCAAAATGCCGCCGCAGCTCGGAAAGAATCACGTTCAGCTGTTCCGGCTGAAGCAACGACGGCGTCCCGCCACCGAAAAAAACCGTGCTGAACCTCCGCCCTTTCCCGTATCCGGAATACAGTGCGATCTCCGTAACCAGCGCATCGAGAAAGCCGTCCATGGCCGACAGATTCTCCACCGAGTAGAAGTCACAGTAGAGACACTTCTTTTCGCAGAAGGGAATATGAAGATACAGGGAGGGCATTGAGTGCTCGCGTGAGCGTGGAGGAGTACTGTGGAATGAGAGAACGCGAAGAACGGCTAACGCACGATCGTCCCTATGCGGGGCCAGCGGACAGCTCTCAGACGTTCCGGCAATGACATGGGCAGCACGGTTTCTTCCCAGGACCAGTAGACCATCATCGCCCTGCCGATGATGTTGTCGTCGGGCACGAATCCCCAGTACCGGCTGTCGTAGCTGTCGTTCCTGTTGTCCCCCAGCACAAAGTAGTAGTTTCGCGAGAAGCGATACGTCTCCGTGATCGTCCCGTCGATTGCGACGCGTCCATCGTGGAGTATCTCCACGCGGTGACCTTCCTGCTCAATGAGCTGCCGCCACCAATCGATCGGATCCGTTGACAGGCGCAGCACCTGGTCCGTACCGGGAACCACGACCGGGCGGCTGCGTGTGGGGTGCAGGGCCCCGAGCCGCGGAATCCAATCGCCGACAAAGCGTGCAGAAGGAAATGGCCGGGCACCACCGGAGGCGAGATGGGGTACAGGAGCGGGTGCGCCGTTGACGAAGACGTTCCCGCCTTCGATCACCACCGTGTCTCCCGGTATCGCAACGACCCGTTTCACGTAGTTCGCCGACGGGTGATTGTCGCCCGGCCCCTGGGCGCCGGGAAATCGGAAAACCATGACATCTCCCCGATGGGGAGAGGCAAAGGCGGGAAGCGTGAGATGCGGAATCGGGATGCTCGTGAAGGGGACGTAGCGGGGAGTGGTCGCGCCGTAAACGAATTTGTTCACGAGCAGGAAATCCCCTGCAAGGAGGGTCCTCTCCATCGATCGGCTGGGAATACGGTAGGCCTCGAGGACAAATGTCCTCAGAAAGAGGGCTGCCGAGGCTGTGGCAACAACGATCAGCAAAGCATCCCGGATACGGAGCGCCTGCCATAACCCGTCGCCGTCGAGGATCGCCTCGCGCCACCCCGTCTTCCTTTCCGCACCGCTGTTCATGTCCGGTTCACTCCCCCCAGAGTTCACTTGATGAGCGTCCCGAGCCTGCCGAATCGGATGGATCCCAGCTTCGCGAAGAGACTGTAGATCGGTGTGTCGGGGTCCCACGACCAGTAGACGATCATGGGCGTCCCCACAATGTTCTCTTCCGGAATATAGCCCCAGAATCTCCCGTCGAGACTGTTGTCCCGATTGTCGCCCATCCCGAAGAAGTAATTGCGCTGAACAGTATAGGTTGTTACGGGGGCTCCGTCGACGAGCACGTGCCCGTTGCTGCCGGCGCTGGCGTGATGACCCTCACGGCCAATGAAGGTCTGCCACCGATCCAGGTTGTCGGCCGTCAGCGGAATCACGTCGCCCTTGTGCGGGATGATTTCCGGTCCCCAATTGTCCTCGTTGTACTCGGCGCCCCGGGGGAAGATGTTCGGCTGCGCGACTCCGGGCGGCATGAGGTGGAAATTGTTGAATTTCATGTTCCGCGGCCTCGGCGCGGGCCTGCCGTTGACATACAGGACCCGGTTGATCACCTGCACGGTATCGCCGCTCATCGCGACGCATCGTTTCAGGTAGAACATGAACTCCGGCGACTGTTCCTCGTCGCGCTGTCCGGGAAACTCGAAGACGATGACGTCGCCCCGTTCCACGTGGCGGAATGCCGGGACCCGGAACCACGGAATGCGGATGTTCGTGAACGGGATCGTCCTCGGGGTCGTTCCGCCGTAGATGAACTTGTTCACAAACAGGAAGTCGCCGGCCATGATCTCATTCTCCATCGATCCGGTCGGGACTTCGAACGAGGCCAGGACAAAACTGTTCAAAAAGAAAAACGCCACAAGGACGAACGCAAGGTCCTTCAGAAAATCCTTCACCGGGTGCTTCTTTTCCTCAGTCTCCGCTTTACCCTGCTTCTTCTGGTGCTCTTGGTGTGCCATAATGCTCCTTATTCATCTTCCATCGAGAGGACCGCGAGGAAGGCCTCCTGCGGAATTTCCACCCTCCCCACCTGCTTCATACGTCGCTTCCCCTCTTTCTGTTTCTCCAGCAGCTTCCTTTTTCGCGTGATATCGCCGCCGTAGCACTTGGCAAGGACGTTCTTGCGCATTGCCGAGATCGTTTCCCTGGAAACCACCTTGCTGCCGATCGCCGCCTGGATCGCCACTTCGAACATTTGCCGGGGGATCAATTTCCGGAGCTTGACGCAGAGCTTCTTCCCCCATTCGTGCGCCTTGTCGCGGTGCACGATCGTCGAGAAGGCGTCCACCGACTCGCCGTTCAGCAGAATGTCAAGCTTCACCAGGTCGGATTCGCGGAATTCCAGGAATTCATAGTCGAACGACGCGTACCCGCGGGTCGTGGACTTCAGCTTGTCATAGAAGTCGAAGATGATCTCCGACAGGGGCATTTCGTAATGGATGTCGGCCCGGGTCGGATCAAGATAGGTCGTGTTCTTGTAGACCCCCCGGCGGTCCATGCAGAGCTTCATGATGTTCCCGAGAAATTCCGTCGGCACGATGATCTGCGCCTTGATGAAGGGCTCCTCCACTTTCTCGATCTCCCCGAGCGCCGGCATGAAGGACGGGTTATCCACCAGCACTACCTGGCCATTCGTCTTGGTGACCCGGTACTCGACGTTTGGAACAGTATTGATGATGTTCTGGTTGTATTCACGCTCGAGGCGCTCCTGGACGATCTCCATGTGCAGCAGCCCCAGGAAGCCACACCGGAAGCCGAACCCAAGAGCGGTCGATGTTTCCGGTTCGTACACCAGCGACGAGTCATTAAGCTGCAGCTTCTCGATCGAACTCCTGAGGTCTTCGAAGTCCTCGGCGTTTGTCGGATAGACGCCGCTGAAGACCATCGGTTTAACATCCTTGTATCCGGGCCACGGGGCATCAGCGGGGTTCGAGGCATTCGTGACCGTGTCGCCGACTTTCGTGTCGTGCACGTCCTTGACACCGGCAATCAGGTATCCCACATTCCCCGCGGTCAACTCCCCCGTCCGGTTGCGCTTCATCTCCAGCACGCCGACCTCCTCCGCCTCGAATCTCTTCCCATTGCGGAAAAACATCACCTTGTCGCGTTCGCGGAGAGTTCCGTCGAATACCCGGATATACACCACCGAACCACGGTAGGCGTCGAACACGGAATCGAAAATGAGCGCCCGCAGCGGCTTGGAGGGGTCACCCACCGGAGGCGGGACCCTTGCCACGACCGCTTCCAGGATCTCCTCTACCCCGATGTTCGCCTTCGCGCTGGCAGGAATAATATCCTCGTCTGTGCATCCGATCAGATCACGGATCTGGTGCTTGACCGTGTCGACCATCGCGCTCGGAAGGTCGATCTTGTTGATCACGGGAATGATCTCAAGTCCCGCGTCAATCGCGAGGTAGAGATTGCTGATCGTCTGCGCTTCGACCCCCTGAGATGCGTCAACCACGAGGATGGCTCCCTCGCATGCAGCCAGCGAGCGGGAGACCTCGTAGGAAAAATCGACGTGGCCCGGGGTGTCGATGAGGTTCAACGTGTATTCCTGCCGGTCCCGTGCACGGTAATGCATCTGGATGGCGTGGAGCTTGATGGTGATGCCCCGCTCCTGCTCGAGATCCATGTCGTCGAGGACCTGATCAAACTTCATCTCACGGGGTGTAATCGTGCCCGTCAGTTCGAGAAATCGGTCGGCAATGGTGGACTTGCCATGATCAATATGGGCAATAATGCAGAAGTTGCGTGTGTTTTTCATCACCAATTCCGGAAAACGTTCCCCCCCGAACCCTATAACGCAAAAATCCGTCCGCGAAGACCGGGACGGACTTACTCACTGGCCCTTCAATAAACCTATGAATATACGCTTTTCAAACACGAGTTGCAACCGAAGGCACCTTGCTCTTCCAGGACTTGCTTTGTATCTTAAGTATTCAATACAAAGGGCGTTACCGAATGTCGATTACAGCGTTTCCTCAGGTCCGGGAATTCCTGAAAACACACACCAATCACGCCTCACACCTGCCAAAGATCGCCGTTTTCGATTGCGACGGAACGATCATTAAAGGTGATATCGGCGAAGCGATGCTCTATTACCAACTGGAGCATTTCCACTTCAAAGTTTCTCCCGCGGAAGTCTGGCCCGACCATCCGCGACGGGGGGAGCTGGACCGATGGTTTGGGGTCCTCGCCGGCGCGGATGCCGCAGGAAGATCCTCCAGACCGGAGTTCGCACCCTTTGCCGACTTGATCCTTTCGTGGTACTTCGACCAGCTGGCGGAGGGGAGGATTGAGAAGGCATGCGCCGACATCGTTCGGCTCTTTGCAGGACACACGCTCGATGAAGTCCGCAAAATTGCCGAAGAGACGTTTCTCGATGAAACCCGTTCGCCGGTTTCTGAACGGATGCTGGGAACCCGTGGCCGGCCCAAGGGAGCCCGCTACATCAGGGAATGCACCGAATTGCTCGCATTGCTTCTGCGAAGGGGATTTGTCGTCTGGGCGGTCTCCGGCAGTAACAAATGGAGCGTCGAGCCGGTCTTCCGGCGGCTTGGCATCCCCGCCGAACAGGTGATCGGCATCGACCTGATCGAACGCGACGGCATCCTTACCGCCACGCCGCTGGAGCCGATCCCGATTCATGCAAAGAAAGTCGATGCCCTGCGCGAACACGTTCCGGGAGCACCCCTCCTCGTGGCGAGCGATTCACGCCTCGACATCCCTTTGCTGCAGTACTCTTCGGGTTTGCGCATCTATGTCAACTCCCACCAGAGGAACCCGTCGGACTTCTTCACCATCGGCAAGATCGTGCGGGACGATTCATGGGTGGTCATTGAGCACCCGACTCTGGAGCGTATCGAAACTCCGTCCGTTTGAAACACGCCCATGGCTGACGCTTCTGTAACAATCATCGGTGCGGGCGTCGTAGGCCTCGCCATCGCCTCAGAACTCTCCCGGCACTTCTCCCCTGTTATCCTCCTCGAAAGGTATCCGAGGTATGGACAGGAAACCTCAAGCCGGAACAGCGAGGTCATCCACGCCGGCATCTACTACCCTGCGGGATCGCTGAAGGCCCGCCTCTGCGTCGAGGGGCGTGAAATGCTCTACAACCTCTGCGAGTCACACGGGATTCCTCACCGGCGGATTACAAAGATCATCACCGCGACCCGCCAGGAGGAATTGGGGGAGTTGGAGCGGATACAGAACCTCGGGAGAGAAAATGGCGTCGACCTGATCATGCTGACAGCGGAGGAGGTCCGGAGACTCGAACCGCAGGTCCTCACGGTCGGGGGAATGTTCTCGCCGACGACAGGGATCATCAGCGCCCACGGATTGATGGACTATTTTCATTATGCGGCACGTGAGCAAGGAGCCGTCATCCAGACCCGTTGCGAGGTGGTGGGATTGGAGAAACGGTCGGAAGATTTTCTGGTCACCGTCCGGGAAGGAGAACAGCGTTCATCCTTTGCGAGTGAATGGGTGATCAATGCTGCGGGGCTCGAGTCGGACACGATCGCGTCGCTCGCCGGAATCGATATCGACGCAGCGAATTATCGCCTCCACTATTGCAGGGGGTGCTACTTCGCACTCCCGGCATCGCTCAGCGCGTGTGTTTCACGGCTCGTGTATCCAGTTCCCAACAAGGACTCCCTGGGAGTTCATGCAGTGATTGATCTCGGAGGCCGGTTGAAGTTTGGGCCTGATGTGGAATACATGGAAGGCCGTCAGCTCGACTATCACGTGGATCCCGCCAAACGCCATCTCTTCGCGGAATCGGTCCGCAGGATTCTCCCGCATGTCCGGGACGAAGATCTATCCCCTGACATGGCCGGCATCAGACCAAAGCTGCAAGCACCGGGTCAACCGCCGAGGGATTTCGTCATTCAGCACGAAGCGGACCGTGGGCTGGAGGGGTTGGTCAATCTCATCGGGATCGATTCGCCGGGGCTGACGGCATCGCCCGCGATTGCCCGGGAAGTGGGAAGAATCCTGAGTCAAGCCGGGAGCTGACGAGGATCGACGAACATTCACCGTCGCGTCGCGCCAATCGCGTATTCGAGTGTGATTCGTGACGTGCCGGGGCCGTGGTTGACCGCCACAGGGACCACCAGGCGGAGCGGCTTGACCAGACAGAGACTCTCTTTCTCCTTCTCGCAATAGTAGACCACAAGGTCAACCTTCAACGTTGTGGTCCCTTCCGAAAACCTCGCGGGCAGCAGAATCGGGAATTGCGGGTCTTCGATGTTCTGCTCCCGCCTCGTCGAATCGACCGCAACGACGGATCCATCCTCCGCAGAGTAGCCGATGTAGAACGGAGCCCCGTTGTTGAGTTTGTAACCGGTGGGGATCGATACCGACACGCGCACCTCCCCATTTCCAGCCGCCACCGTCTGGCTGTCCAACGTTACTACGTCGCCTTCAAAAGCCGATTCGACTTTCCCCGCTCTCATCACAAGCTTGTCGCTGTTGCGGAATTGCACCGTCGAGAGCCGGCCGCTGGCGAAATCGTAGAGACGGAGGAGATGGTTGTTCGTGTCCGTAATGAAGAGCTTCCCATGTGCATAGGTCAGGCCGTTCGGCTCATTCAGGGTCGCCTCTTTTGCCGGGCCGTCGGCCATGCCGGCTCTTCCGGTACCGATGAAAGTCTCTGACCGCTTGGTGACAGGATCGATCCGTTTGATCTTGTTGTTGTAGGTGTCGGCGACGTACAGTGAGCGATCGTGGTAGAGTATTCCGATGGGATGCTGAAGACGGACGTCCTTCCCCCGGCCGTCCTTGTCGCCAAATTCGAAGAGACCTTCACCGACGATGGTTTCTACGCTTCCGGCGGGGTCGAGGTCTGCGGACCGAACGGCGCTGACCTCGCTGTCGGCAAAATAGAGCTTCTTCCCATCTGTGGTGATGCCGCTTGGCTGAGCGAGCGCCGCCGAGAGGAGTTTGCCGTCAACGATGTTTTCTCTTCCGGAACCGGCATACGGCTTCGCCTCAAGAGTCCTCAAGTCAAGCGTCCAGAGCTGGTGTGGACCGGCCATGGCGATGAACAGCTTCCCGTTGTGCAGAAGGAGGTCCCATGGGGAATTCAGCTCCACGTCGGTCCCTTTCCCGCTCACATTATACTCACGCGCCTGGCGTCCCGCACCTGCAAGAGTCGTCACCTTCCGCGCGCGAAGATCAATCTTGCGGATGGCGTGGTTCTCGGTATCGGCGACATAGAGTACATCTCCGGCGACTGTGATCCCTTGCGGTTTGTTGAATCGCGCCTCCTCGAAGGAGCCATCCTCCAGCCCCTCCGACCCCTCGCCCACGACATCGGACACAGAAAAATCCGATGAGGAAAGGATGATCACGCGGTTGTGGTTGGAGTCGGTGATGTAGAGCGTTCCCCCCACACTGTCCGCAGCGATCTTCCCTGGATATGCGAGCAAAGACTTCGGGGCCCGGTCCTTTTCGAGGGCAAGCTTGAGTGGAGTTCGGTCCATTTTCCCCTGCGCGCCGAAATCTTTGACGATGCCTCCGATCACCCCGTCAAACAGCTCGAAGATCCCTTCTCCCGAGTGGCGACCGACGACCTTCCCCTCAGGATCGATGATCATGAATGTCGGCCACGAGTTGGCGGCATAGCTGTTCCAAACCTGGAAATCTTTGTCGTTAACGACCGGATGCTCAAGCCCGTACCGCAGGATGGCCTGCCGGATATTGTCGGTCCCCTGCTCCGTTGTGAATTTGGCTGAGTGGATGCCGATCACGACAAGCTCGTTTGGATATTTGGCCTCGAGCCGTTTCAGCTCGGGGATGACATGCATGCAGTTGATACAGCAGTAGGTCCAGAAGTCGAGCAACACGACCTTTCCCCGCAGATCTTTGATGGAAATCGGGCGGGCGGTGTTGAGCCATTCAAGGCCGGCGGGGAAATCGGGGGCGTTCACCTTCCCGGCGTAAGCGACCTGCGCCATAGCGTCTTTTTCATTTGACGATGAGCCACCGCAGGAGAAGGCGAGAAGAATGATGAAAATGGCAAGTGTTGCGGATATTCCCCTGAGCAGCATCGCTCCCTCTTTGCGTGGTTGCATATAGAGAAAGAACACCTGTTCTCAGCTCCAAGTTCTCCCCTCAACAGGCCAAATGGTCAGGCCAAATGGTCAGGCGAAATGGTCAGGCCAAATGGTCAGGCCAAATGGTCAGGCGAAATGGTCAGGCGAAATGGTCAGGCCAAATGGTCAGGCCAAATGGTCAGGCCAAATGGTCAGGCCAAATGGTCAGGCGAAATGGTCAGGCCAAATGGTCAGGC
>Ga0209253_10000646_pt1 | contig 30294 bp, 30 predicted proteins | sample FrelakmetBRP12BR_FD_187145 | JGI IMG/M metagenome (GOLD analysis project Ga0209253, IMG submission 187145) | Freshwater lake sediment microbial communities from the University of Notre Dame, USA, for methane emissions studies - BRP12 BR (SPAdes)... | ecosystem: Environmental > Aquatic >... | reverse complement strand
CGCCGCTTCGGCCCGCACTACGTCAGCCCGCAGTTCATCTGGAACCGCACCTACGAGAGCAACACCAAGTACTACGACATTCACCTGCCCGGTGAGGAGCGCGAGTCGGAACGGCAATTCCGCCTCGGGCCGGCCTACGGGAGGGAGAAGGACCTGGGGGCCCATTTCGGCGAGAAGTTCGGCTGGGAGCGGCCCAACTGGTACGCCCCCTACGAGAAGCTCGCCAAGCACGGCTTCAAGCCGCGCGGCTGGCCGGGAATCCACTGGTCGCCGGCCGTTGGGCATGAGCACCTGCAGACGCGCGCCGTGGCCGGTCTGTTCGACGAGTCGTCCTTCAGCAAGATCGAGGTTCGCGGGCCGGGGGCGCTCAAGCTGCTGCAGTACCTGTGCGACAACGACATCAACAAGCCCGTCGGATCCTGCGTCTACACCTCGATGCTCAACGCCCGCGGCGGGATCGAGTGCGACTTTACCGTGACGCGCACGGGTGAAGATCGCTACCTGATCATCACCGGCACGGCCTTCGGCCAGCACGACCTGTCGTGGATCCGGCTGCACATGCCGACCGACGGGTCGGTGTCGGTCGATGACGTCACCTCGTCCTACGGCTGCTTTGGCCTTTGGGGACCGAAGGCGCGCGACATCCTGACCAAGGTCACGCAGGACGACATCTCCAACGCCGGCTTCCCCTACATGACGGCCAAGCGCATCAGCGTCGGCACCGTCCCGGTGCTGGCCGTGCGCGTCACCTACGTCGGGGAGCTGGGCTGGGAGTTCTATTTCCCGATGGAGTACGGCACCCGGCTGTGGGACACGCTGTGGAAGGCCGGCGAGCCGGAGGGGATGGTGGCCGCCGGCTACAAGGCCATCGACACGCTGCGTCTGGAGAAGGGCTACCGCTACTGGGGACCGGATATCAGCCCCGACTACACGCCCTTCGAGACCGGGATGGGTTTCGCCGTCAAGCTGAGCAAGGGCGACTTCCTGGGCAAGGAGGCGCTAGTCAAGCAGAAGGCCGAGGGCATCAAGCAGAAGCTGTGCTGCTTCTCGCTTTCGGATCCGACAGTGATTGCCCTGGGCAACGAGCCGATCCTGAAGGGCGACAAGGTCATTGGCTGGGTGACATCGGGCGGCTACGGCTACAGCGTTAAGAAGAGCATCGCCTACGGCTATCTGCCCACCGAAGACGCCAAGCCGGGCAACGAGTTCACGACCGACTGGTTCGGCGAGAAGATCAAGCTCAAGGTTGAGGCAGACCCGCTCTACGATCCCAAGGGCGAACGGATCAAGTCGTAGGGAGGCGGGAAGGCACCCCAGGCAGGATCGAGGGCCCGGATCCACCCGTGCAGGGGCTTCCGGGCCCTTTCCACCGCAGGGGCGGACAAGCGTCATTGCCGCAACGTGAGGTTGGCAACGGAGGGCTACCCTCCGTCCAGTGATAGGATGGATGCAGGTTGGATCGACGCACGCGACACCAGCAGGGGCAACCCTGGTATTCAGGGCAGGAGGAAGATCGATGGCCGAGAGTGTGATGGAACGCCTGCAGCAAACCAACCCGGATGCCGAGATCTGGTGGGATTCGTCCCCGCTGATCTTTGACTGGTGGGTGAAGAAGAACGTCGATGCCGCGGCGGCGGGTCAGAGGAGGGACCTGGAGGCCCAGCTCAAGCGCCTGTTCGTCTGGGAGGATATGGGCAAGAGCGTCTTCCGCGGCTGCACGACCAACCCGCCTCTGTCCCTGACGGCGATCAAGACCGACCCGCCGATGTGGGAGAAGTGGGTTGACGAGACGATCAAGGCCAACGCCGGGATCCAGCTCAAGGACCTGTGGTGGATGACCTACAAGGAGATCGTCCGGCGCGGCGCCGAGAAGCTGCTTCCGCTGTTCGAGGCCTCCGGCGGCCGCTACGGCTGGGTGTCTGGCCAGCTTGACCCTCGCCTGTTCACCGAGAAAGAGATCATGTACGCGCAGGCGGACGAGCTGCACGCCCTGTCGAAGAACGTGATGATCAAGGTGCCGGCCAGCCAGCAGGGCGTGGACGTCGTCCGCCACCTGACCTCCAAGGGCATCTCGACCAACACGACGACCTGTTTCACGCTGCCGCAGATCATGGCCGTGGCGCGGGCGGCGCAGGAAGGGCTGGCGGATGCGGCCAAGAACAAAACCGACACGTCGGGCTGGCGGGCTGTGATCACGCACATGCTTGGACGCCTGACCGAGCGACCGATCATCCCCGAGCAGGCGGCCTACTACAAAGTGGACTGGACCGAGGCCGACCGCAAGTGGTTCGGCATCGGGGTCTTCCGGCGCGCCTACCGGCTGCTCAAGGAAGGCGCCTACCCGAGCAAGATGCTGATGTGCTCGGTGCGCACCGGCCCGCTGGTGAACGGCAAGATGCGCTACTGGGACGTCGAGGAGATCGCCGGCGGCGACATCGTCTACACGCTGCCGCCGAGCGCGCTGGAGCCGCTGTTCCAGCTTGGGGACGGGCTCGAGTTCCGTGACACGGCCATCGACGAGGAGATCCCCGAATCGACGCTGGAGAAGATCTACCAGATGCCCTTCACCATGCAGGCGTTTGAACCGGCCGGTCTGTCGCTCGACCAGTTCAACACCCACCCGTCGACGGTCTTCACGGTGGGGGAGTTCTCCAAGGCCGTCCAGGGCGTGGAGGACTTCTGCAAGGGTCGCATGGAGAAGGCCGGCATCAAGGTGGCGTGAGAGCCTCGCTGCCTGCACGCTCCCGGGATCCGCTGAATGGATCGTGCCAAGGGGCGCACTGCAGTGCGCCCCTGCTTGTTGGGGTGCAGATTGGCCAAGATGGGCTCGAGCACGCCGGAGGATCGTCGCTGCATGCTGCGAGTCATTGAGGCCACGCTGAGGGCGCATCCAGTGGCGACCGAAAGGTCATCTGCGCCGGGCGGGAGGAGAGCATGAGTCGACTGGTGGACCGCCGAGAGGTGCGCCGACCGGGTGTGGTCCTGGACCTGGACGGCACAATCTGGGTGGATGGACGGCTGATCCCCGGAGCGGCCGATTGCATTCAATGGCTGCAGCGCCACGGGTACCCACTCGTGTACCTGACGAACAATCCGGTCCGGTCGGAGACATATGCCGCCCGGCTAACGCGGCTCGGGCTACCCACGCGCGCCGAAGAGGTAATCAGCGCCTCAGGCATCCTGAAGAACTACCTGAAGGAGACCGCCCCGCAGGCGACGCTGTACGTGCTGGCCGATCCGGAGGTGCGCGCGCAGTTCGAGCCCGACTTCCGGTTCAGCGACGATCCGGCGGCCATCGATGTCGTCATTGCCACGTCGCCGACGGCACTGGACTACGCGGGCCTGACGATCGCCTTTAGCGCCATTCGTCGTGGCGCCCGCTTCGTGGCGACGAACGCCGATCCCTCCTGGGTCTCCCTGGATAATGTCGAAGTACCACACGCCGGGGCCGTGATCGGCGCTTTGGAGGCCAGCACCAAGAAGACGGTAGAACTGGTAGCTGGGAAGCCATCCTCCCTGGCGGCGGAGCGGGTGCGCCGGTGTCTAGACCGCTCGGCGGCGGAGATTGTCGTTGTAGGTGACAGCCTGCACACCGACGTCCGCTTCGCACGGGAAAACGGGATGCGTTCTATCCTCGTATGGACGGGTGTGGCCCGCCGGGATGACCTGGGGTTGGCGGAGGTCCAGCCGGACCACGCGCTGGACTCGATCGCCGGGCTGCCCGGGCTGCTGGAGGCAGATGCAACCGAGTAGCCCGAGCAGGGAAGGCCGCGTGAAGGCGCGATGAAACGACGAGAGGCAGGGCCGCGTGCCTGCCTCTCGCGCTTTCTCTCTCTCGCCGAGGTGCGGGCTACTTGAGGAAGTACTCCTTCACGGCGGCGATGAACATGGAGTTCTCGTCCTTGGAGCCGATGGTGACCCGGAACCACCCGTCGCTGCCGTACATGGGCTCCTGACCGCGCAGGATCATGCCCTTACTTTCGCCGTGCTTGATCATGCCGGCGCCGGTCTTGCCGGGCACCTTGGAGTCGAACAGCATGTAGTTGCCGCGCGAGTCGAGGGGCTTGATGCCCGGGATTGTGCTGACTTCCTTCTTGATGCGGTCCAACTCGCTGTTGTTGAATTCGACGCGCATCTTCAGGCCGGCAGTGTCCTCGAGCGCGGCCAGACCGGCCCACATGGCGATCGTGCTCTGGTTCCACGGGATGAGCGTGGCGGCAATCTGCATGATCACGTCCCTATCGCCCAGCGCATAGCCGAAGCGCAGGCCGGCGAGGCCGTACGCCTTGGAGAGGGTGCGCGTGACCAGGACGTTCTTGTACTTCTTGATCAGGCCAACCTGGGACTTGTCTTTCACGCCGGCGAACTCGATGTAGGCCTCGTCGACGATGAAGGGGACGCCGGTCTCGGCGATCTTGACGAACCCGGCCGGATCCATGAAGTTCCCAGTCGGGTTGTTCGGGTTGGCGACAATGATGACCTTGGTCCTGGGCGTGACCGCCTTCAGGATGGCGTCCGGGTCGTACTGCAGGTGATCGTCCCCCCACCTGTACTGCATGGGGACGCTGACGATCTTGCCGCCGGCGACGTTCGTGCGCAGCTTGTAGATCCCGAAGCACGGCGTGTGCTGAATGACCTCATCGCCGGGCTGCAGGAAGCTGCGCAGGATCATGTCATACACTTCGCTCGAGCCGTTGCCGAGCAGGACGTTCTCGAGTCCGGGCAGACCGTTCATGTCGGCCAGCTTCTGGCGAACCGCGAAGCCCTGGTCGGCATAGCGATTGGCCATCTTGCCGTACTTCAGGATCGCTTCGAGGACCTTGTCCGAGGGCGGATTGGGGTTCTCGTTGGACATCAAGCGATGCAGCTCAGGGCGCCTCCAGGCCAGATCAATATGCTCGGAGACGTACATCTTCTGGCCCTTGAGCCACGGAACAAAGAACTCGGAAATCTCACGCATGGTCAGGATCTCCTTAAGCTTTGGCGCTCCTCGGCTGGAAGTGTCCGGGGCCCGCAGGGGAGAGGAACGCTGACATGATAGCACAGCGGGCACGGGAGGCCGTGGAGCAGGCACGGGACAGCAGGCGGTCGCGCGCCCCGCCTGCTGGCTCACCATCCACGAGGTTAGTCGCGGCCGGGGCCGATGTCAATGGACGTTTGTCCGGCGAAGGCATGCGGAACGGCGGAGAGCGCGGGAGCGGCGCTCGCATGCGGGTGGAACAATGCCGCGCAGGGGGCAAGGGCAATCCGTGCGCGTATCGGACTGCGGGAGGCCACCAGCCAAACGGAAAGGCCGGCGAGGGATGCGGCACGCGCGGCCGGTGCGCTAGAGCATGTGCTCGATGATCGCGTCCCCGAACTCGGAGCAGCGCAGCAGCGTGGCGTTATCCATCAGGCGGTGGAAGTCGTAGGTCACCCGCCGGGCGGCTATGGCGCCCTCTATTCCGTGCAGGATCAGATCGGCGGCCTCCGTCCAGCCCAGGTGTCGGAACATCATCTCTCCGCTGAGGATCACCGAGCCAGGGTTGACCACATCTTTGTCGGCGTACTTGGGCGCCGTGCCGTGCGTGGCCTCGAAGACCGCATGGCCGGTCTCGTAGTTGATGTTGCCGCCGGGGGCGATGCCGATGCCGCCGACCTGCGCCGCCAGCGCGTCGGACAGGTAGTCGCCGTTCAGGTTCATCGTGGCGATGACATCGAACTCGCGCGGGCGGGTGAGGGTTTGCTGGAAGGCGATGTCGGCGATGACATCCTTGACCAGGATGCGGCCGGCGCGCAAGGCTTCGTCCTGCTCCTGGCTAGCCGCCGCCTCGCCCTTGGATTCCCGCGCCCGTTCCCAGGTCGCCCAGGTGTACACACGCTCGCCGAACTCGCGCTCGGCAAGCTCATAGCCCCAGTTGCGGAAGGCGCCCTCGGTGAACTTCATGATGTTGCCCTTGTGCACTAGCGTGACCGAGCGGCGCTGGTTGTCGAGGGCCCACTGGATCGCGGCGCGCACCAGGCGGTCCGTGCCTTCGCGGGAGATCGGCTTGAGAGCGAAGCCGGAGCTGTCCGGGAAGCGAACCTTGGTGAACTCCCTGGGGAAGCGCTGCTTGAACAGCGCCCGGAACTGCACATTCGCTTCGGAGTAGGCTTCGAACTCGATTCCGGTGTACAGATCCTCCGTGTTCTCGCGGAAGATGACCATGTCGACATACTGCGGGCGACGCACCGGAGAAGGAACGCCCTCGAAGTGCCGCACCGGCCGCAGGCACACATAGAGATCCAACGCGATGCGCAAGGCGACGTTCAGGGAGCGGATACCGCCGCCTACGGGCGTGGTCAGGGGCCCTTTGATCCCGACCAGGAACTCGCGGAAGGCATCGACCGTCTCATCCGGCAGCCAGGAGTTGAACTGCGTGAACGATTTCTCACCGGCGAAGACCTCCATCCAGGCCACACGCCGCCGATCGCCGTAGGCTTTGCGGACCGCAGCATCGAAGACCCGGACGGAGGCCCGCCAGATGTCCCGGCCGGTCCCATCGCCTTCGATGAAGGGGATGATCGGCATGTCTGGGACACCCAGCCGGCCGTCGTGAAGCGTGATGCGCTGCCCGGCAGATGGCACGCGTGCGTACGTGTACGGCATGGAACGACTCCACTTGCCAGGTGAGGAAGGTTGGAGGAAGAAGGTCCGCGAGGGGGATTATAGCATCCCCGCCCGGACGCCTTGGACGCGTCGATATCGACAACAGGCAGCGCGTCGACCCTGCGGATGGCGCGCGTTCGTGCGTTAGAGGTGCCGGGCGTAGCCATCCGGCCGGGCCCGATGCCACTGCCAGGCACTGACGACGATCGTCTCCAGCTCCGGGAAGCGCGGCTTCCAGCCCAGCTCACCGCGGATGCGCTCGGCCGAGGCCACCAGGCGCGGCGCATCGCCCGATCGGCGGGGAACCTCCACGGCGGGGATTGGATGACCGGTGACGCGGCGGGCCGTCTCGATCACCTGGCGGACCGAGTAGCCCTCGCCGTTGCCCAGGTTGTAGACCAGCCGGTCGTGAGTCTCCAGTGCGGTCAGGGCCAGCAGGTGGGCGTCGATCAGATCGGCGATATGGATGTAGTCCCGGATGCAGGTGCCATCCGGTGTGTCGTAGTCGGTTCCGAAGATGCGCACCTCCGGTCGGTTGCCGAGAGCGGCCTGCAGGACAAGGGGAATCAGGTGGCTCTCCGGCCGGTGGTCCTCGCCCCGGCCGGGGAGGGCGCCGGCAGCATTGAAGTAGCGCAGGGCGGCGAAGCGCATGCCGTGGATCTGCCGGTACCAATCCAGCGCCTGCTCGACCATCAGCTTGGTATGACCGTAGACATTGACCGGCCCCAGCGGCGAGTCCTCTGAGAGCGGCGTATCACTGGATGCATACACGGCGGCCGTGGATGACAGGACGAAGCGGTGAACGCCCGCCTGCTGGGCGGCGTTGAGCAGGGCCAGCGTGAGGGCCAGGTTGTTGCGGAAATATTTCCCGGGATCGAGCATGCTCTCGCCGGCTTCGATGAAGGCGGCGAAGTGCAGGATGGCGTCCACCGGTCGTTCCTGGAGTGCCCGACGGAGGGAGTCGCCGTCGGCCAGATCGGCCCGGATGAAACGCGCCTTGCCCGGGATGGCAGCGCGATGACCCGTGACCAGCGAGTCGTAGACGGTGACGTCATGCCCGTCGTCGAGCAGGCGCTGTGCCGCGCCTGACCCGATGTAGCCGGCTCCGCCGGTGACCAAGATGTGCATCTCCACTCCTGTGCCGGGAGCCACGGCCCGGCGTGCCCGCGGGGGTGAGCCACCGCGCCGCCTTGCGTGCGGGCGCGGCTACCCCTCGAGGATTTCCAGGTTGGCCATCGAGGCCGCCAACCACTTCAAGCCACCGATCTCGAACTGGACGGTCAGTTCCTCCTCACCGTCTGAAAGCCGCGATTCGAGCACCATGCCCTCGCCAAACGAATGGTGGCGAACGCGCATGCCGGCGCGATAGCGCGCCTCCAGCGGTGTCGGTGCGGCACCTTCCCAGCGGGTCTGACGTTCAAAAACCGCCTGGGCGCGGGTCAGCCGCGTGGGCGCATCGCCCTGGATGCGGTCGGCCGGCAGGTCGCTCAAGAAGCGGGACGGCTCGGTGAGGGACGAACTCCCGCCGACATGCCGGCGGAAAGCGCGCACCAGGTAGAGGCGATCCATGGCCCGGGTCAGCCCGACGTAGAACAGACGGCGTTCCTCGGCCATCGCCTCGGGATCGTCATACGATCGCTGGTGAGGCAGCAGGCCTTCGTCGAGGCCGAGAATGAATACGACCGGGAACTCCAGCCCCTTGGCGGCGTGCAGCGTCAGCAGCGTCGTGGCATTCACGTTCTCGGTCAGGGTGTCCTGATCGGACACCAGCGCAACATTCTCGAGGAAGACCTCCAGGCCGAGATCGGGATCCTCCTGGGCCAGGTTGAGGAGCTCCTCGACGTTGGCCCATCGGTCCTCGCCCTCCTCGGTGCCGTCGTCGATGAACTTGCGATAGCGCACGTCACGCAGGATGGTCTCCAGGAGTATACCGACCGGGACAGACGCTGCCAGGGCGCGCCAGGCGGACAGGCGCTGGCCGAAATCCGCCAAGGCCGAGGCGGGTCGCGAGCCGAACGCCGCGCGGAAGGCCGAGTCGCGCCCGGAGAGATCCTGCAGAATGTCTGCCGCGCGGATCCGGTTCTGATCAGCCAGAGCGAGGAGCGTCTCGATCGTTTTGGCGCCCAAACCTCGCGGCGGGGTGTTGAGCACACGCAGGAGGCTCACCTGGTCGGACGGGTTGAGGGCCAGGCGGAGGTAGGCGAGCAGATCCTTCACCTCGCGCCGGCCGTAGAAGCGCTGTGCGCCGACGAGGCGGTAGGGCAGGTTGTGCCGAAGAAAGGCCTCCTCTAGCACGCGCGACTGGGCATTGGTGCGGTACATGATCGCCGCGTCGGCAAGGTCCCAGGCTCCGGCGTGCGCGCCCTCGATGAGGGTCTCGACGACGTACTGGGCTTCATCGGCCTCATCGTAGGCCTCGTGGACGGAGACGAGTTCGCCGTGGCCGCGATCGGTGAACAGCCGCTTGCGCTGGCGACCCACCGCCCGGTCGATCACCCCCATGGCGGCATCCAGGATCGTCTGGGTCGAGCGGTAGTTCTGCTCCAGCAGGAAGACCTGTGCGTGGGGGTAGTCCTCCTGGAAGCGGCGCACGTTGCGGACGTCGGCGCCGCGCCAGCGATAGATCGACTGATCGGCATCGCCGACGGCGTACAGGTCCGGCGGATCGCTGGCCAGGAGCCGCAGCCACTGGTACTGGACGGTATTGGTGTCCTGGAACTCGTCGACCAGCAGGTGCGGGAACCGCTGCCTGTAGGCGAGGCGCAGGTCATCGTGATCGCCCAACAGGCGCACGGCGAACAGCAGCAGGTCGTCGAAGTCGAGGGCATTGTTCTGCAGCAGGAGCTGCTGGTAGCGCTGGTAGGCGCGTTTGGCGACCTCGCCGATGTAGCTGCCGGCGGCGAAATCCTCCGGTTCGATCATTTCGTTCTTGGCGCGCGAGATCAGCGCCGACACCTGGCCCGGCGTGATCTGCTTCGGATCGAGGTTCATCTCCTTGAGGGTCTGGCGCAGCAGGGAGAGCTGGTCGGCATCGTCGAAGATCACGAAATCACGCCGGAAGGGAAGATGCTCGGCTTCGCGGCGCAGCATGCGCGCGCACAAGGCGTGAAAGGTGCCCAGGCTGACGGAGTCGCGGCTGGACGATGCCCCGACCAGAGCCTCGAGGCGGGTGCGCATGGCGCGGGCGGCCTTGTTGGTGAACGTGACGGCCATGATGCGGGACGCCGGGACGGCGAGCTCGCGGATCAGGTAGGCAATGCGGTGGGTGAGGACGCGCGTCTTGCCGGAGCCTGGACCGGCGAGTACAAGAATCGGCCCCAGTGGGGCGGTAACCGCCTGGCGCTGCTGGGGATTCAGACCGTCGAGGAGATCCATGGGCGAGGGCATTCTAACATCGGAAGCCGTCAGCGATCAGCGATCAGCAATCAGCAGGTAGCTCTTCGTGGTCCGCGACTGGCGGTCGGCAAACAGGGGAAGGCGGGACTCGCACACGGTTCCGGTACCAAGGGTTGGCGAAATCCCGGCGCCAGGATGTGGGGACGTCGTGTGCTGAGATTGAATCTGGAGTGCTGGCCCGGAGAGGCCGTACCGTGGTGAAACGGCGGTGGCTGACTGCCGGGTGCGGGAGCTGGAGGCCAGTGGCTCGAGGCTCGAAGCCAGAAGCTGACCGCCCCAAGCCTCCTTACGTCCGGGGGCCGATATCCAGCGTACCGGTGCCGGCCAGAAGCCCGCCCAGGGGCTGATCCGGAAGGGCCAGCACGCGGCTGGCGGCAAAGTAGGCGAAGTCGAAATGGACCTCGTCGCCGGCGGACTTGCCGGGGAGCGGCATCAGGCGGGCCGTCAATGGCTTGGCATGGCGCAGGCTGACGGCGCCCAGGTCGATCAGCACCGCCGCCAACGAGGCGGTCGACGTGTTGCCAGGAAGCGGAAGGACATCCAGGCCGGTGCCGCACAGCGTCGAGTACAGAAGCAGATCGGTGACGGTGAGGTCCCCGCTTGCGGCGCGGGCAGCCAGGATGGAATCCTCCAGCACGGGCAGGAACAGGCCGCAGAAGCCTGTGCGGCGAAACTCCGCCCGGTCGAGACAGTCGGCCAGGAAGGCGGCCGCCGCTGCTGATCCGAACGCGCCGACAGCCGGCGCGCCGAAGGCCTCAATGGCTGTACCGATGGAGCGCAGCGGCTCGGGGTACGGGGCCAGGGAGAAGTCGATGCCCAGGAAGCGAACGTCGGCCTGGGCAAGCGCCGGCTGCAGCAGGCGTTCGAAGGCGGCGCCGTGGGCTTCGATCATGCTGACCAGGCGCCGGCGTGCCTTGGCCGGCGAGGTCACCTCACGCAACGCGTCGACAGCCAATTCGGCCGCCTCGGTGGCCACGGCGATGGCTGGCGCGCCGCCATCGGAGTAGGCGGCGGGAAAGAAAGGCGTGCCGGGCGGGACGCAGGCCAGCGCGGCGAAGCGCAGGTTGGCGAAGCCATCCGGGGTGATGGCGGATGCCCGCTGGATGATATCGGCGCACGCCTGTGCTGCCGGCAGTGACAGCCCGGCGTCCGGGCTGGCGATGATCGCCGAGGCGAAGACGTTCTCGGTGGCGGCGAGCATGTCGGGGATGACCGCATAGGCCTGCAGCTCGTCCGGGATAGCAGGCCCAATGGCGGCATAGTCCAACCCGTTGACGAAGCACTGAGCTTCCAGTTGCCGTGCCAGTGCTGGGCGGTCGGCGGGCGGTACGGGCCGTTCCATCTCGGATGGCGGCGGGGTTGCGAGGCGCAGGGTCTGGACCACATAGCCGGAATCCTGCAGCACCTTGCGCGCCGCCTGGAGGGCCTCGGCCAGCGATGCCACCCGGCGCGGGTCGATCGGCCATCCGGGGTCCAGGAAGCCGGTCAGGGCGCGGACGTTCATGGCAAACCTCGCTGGCGGAGGATCTCGAACAACAGGACGGCGGCCGCGACGGCGGCGTTGAGCGATTCGCTCTGGCGAACGGTGGGGATGTGCACCCGGTGGGCAGGCAACGCCCGGACCGCGTCGCTTGGCCCGCGGGCCTCGCTGCCGATGATCAGTGCGCAGGCAGGGCGCCAGTCGACCGCCGTGAAGGCTTGACCGGAGCGCGCCTCAGCCAGCCACAGGTCCAGGCCCTCGAGCACGGCTGGCAAGTCCGAGGCCGAGACGGCCTGGATCGGAAGGTGGAAATGCGCTCCGGCCGCGGCGCGAACCACCTTGGGATTGAAAGGGTCGACCGATGTGCCGGTGAGCACGATCAACTGCACGCCGGCGGCCATCGCAGTGCGGAGCATGGTCCCCAGGTTGCCTGGGTCGGACACGCCATCCAGAACCAGCGCCAGATCGAGAGGCGAAGGCGGGTGAATCTCGGGCACCCGCATGACGGCTACCAGCCCCGGTGGTGTCTCGGTGCCAGAGCACGCCGCCATCACGGCGGGTGACACCGTTTCGGTCTCGGCGCCAAGTTTCGCCAGGCTGTTCACCAGGCCGCGGCCGCGCGCGTCAAGGTCCTCGGTATACAGGACCAGCTGGGCGGCGACGCCGGCGGCAACCGCCTCGCGCGCCAGGTGCAGGCCCTCGATGACAAACAGGCCTTCCTGATCGCGGGCTCGGCGCTTGGCCAGAAGGGCACGCACGGACTTGACCCGCGGGTTCTGTACGGAGGTGATCATAAGGCGAGTACGCTCTCTGGCCAGCGGGCCTGGAACTCGGAGGCGAAGACCCGGACGCTGGGTTCGTCGATCAAGGTGATGTGAACCTCTTGGAGGGAACCGGCTGGGCTTGACCGAAAGTGGTCGAGGATGGCCTGCACCAGAACGCGCGCGCCGCGCTCCTTGGGAAAACCGAACACACCCGTGGAAATGGCGGGCAGCGCCAGGCTGGCGAACCTGTGCTCCTCCGCCAATCGCAGTGTCGCGGAAACCGCCGCGGTCAGCTTGGTGTCCTCCTGGCCTTCACCCCACACCGGTCCGACGGCGTGGATGACATGACGGCAGGGTAGGGCGCCGGCGCTCGTCAACGCCGGGCAGTCGTGGGTCACGGGCCCATGGATGCGGACCCACGCGTCGCTCTCCTGCTGGATGACAGCGCCGCCGCCTCGGACGATCGCCCCGGCCACGCCGCCGCCGTGCTGAAGCCCCGCATTGGCGGCATTGACAATGACGTCCACGCTCTCCTCGGTCAGGTCGCCGTGGATCAAGCGCAGCGTCAGTCCGCTGGGGAGGGTCGTCTCGGCAACCAGGTGGGACATGGCCCGCGTGCGCAGACGGATGCGAGCGATTCTATCACCGCCGTCTGCGCTGGCCCGGGTACAATGCCCGGGCAGCGCGCGGGCAGCCGCGGAAGGCTGTGGGCGCCACGCGACTTGTGATCCAAGGAGGACCGGCCATGGAGTGGCCAGAGAACCCCAACCAGGAAGATGCACACCGTTTCTTCGCGCGAACGACCAACGGGCTGGCCTGGGAGCTGCTGGAGCTGCCGACCCGAACCCGGGACGAGGATGAAAGGATGATCTCGGCGGCGTATGCGTCGCTGTTCCATTGGCGGCAGGTCGGCACGATGGCCAACTGGCAGCGGGGAGAGTGGCTGGTCGCCAGGGTACAGGCCGCGCTCCGCCGTCCTGCCGAGGCGATGCGGCATGCGCGCGCCTGCTTGGACATGACGGAAGCTCACCCAGAGGCCCTGGAGGACTTCGACCTGGCGTTCGCCCACGAGGGCATAGCGCGGGTGCTGGCGCTGGTGGGTGACATGGACTCGGCCGCTCCGCACCTGCGGCGTGCGGAGGAAGCGGGCCGCAGCATCCAGGATCCGGAGGACCGAGCGGTGTTCTTCGACTGCCTGGTCTGGGGCGACTGGCGCGGGCTAACCCCGGCCTCGGGCTGAAATCGCCGGGCCAGGCCAGAAGGAAAGAGAGCGGGCTCCCATTGGGGAGCCCGCTGTGCTGGAGGCGGGTTGTAGGTGCTAGCTGCGGGAGGCAGCGACAATGGCGGCGAAGGCGCCGGGATCGCGCACGGCCAGGTCGGACAGCATCTTACGGTTGAGATTGATGTTGGCCGCCTTGAGGTCGTGCATGAGCCGGCTGTAGGACGTGCCGTGCAGGCGGGCGCCGGCATTGATGCGGGCAATCCACAACCGACGCAGGTCGCGCTTGCGCGTGCGGCGGTCGCGGTAGGCGTACCACAGGCTCTTCATCAGCGCCTCGTTGGCGCGGCGGAAGAGCAGATGCCGCGAGCCGTACATGCCGCTCGTCTGGCGCAGGACCTTCTTGTGCCGATGGCGGCTGACCATCGCGGCTTTCACACGTGCCATGGTTCACTCTCCTGCGGTCCCCTGGGCGCCGACGTCGCTCAGGACGCCTGTTGCGTGCACCCAACGGCCGCCAGCCCGGAACGGATTACTTCGACTTGCCGCCCTTGTCGGCGCTCGGATTGGCCTTGTACAGGTGGAGGTACGGGGCCAGGCGGCGCACGCGTTTCTTCGTGCCAGGGCCCTTGACCTCGACCATCTCGCTGAACAGACGCTTGGACCGATCCGAACGGCGGCGGCGCAAATGGCTCTTGCCGCCCTTGGTGCGGACCAGCTTCCCGGAACCGGTCACCTTGAAGCGCTTGGCCGTCGCCTTGTGCGTCTTGAGCTTGTACTTACCCGTCTTGGTTGACTTTCGAGGCACAGTCCTTCTCCTTCCCTTGGTTCGCCGCCTCCCAGCGGCAGACAAACCCGCGGACCGAGGTGCGTCCGCGGACGGTCTGGTAGGTTGACCTTCGTCCGGCTCAGGAAGCTGCCTTGGCCGGCTTCCCTGGTGCCAGCGTCATCAGCATCGTGCGCCCTTCCATCATGGGCGGCTGTTCGATGCTCGCCACGTCCGCCAGATCGGAGGCCACGGCGCGCAGGTCCTCCAGGGCGATCTCCGGATAGGTGATCTCGCGACCGCGGAAGCGGATGCGCACTCGGACTTTCTTGCCCTCCGTCAGCCATCGGCGCGCGTCGCGGATCTTGAACGAGCGGTGATGGTCGGAGGTCTTGGGGCGCAGACGGATCTCCTTGATCTCGATCTTCGTCTGGGCCTTGCGCGCCTCGCGTTCTTTCTTGGCCTTCTCGTAGAGGAACTTCCCGTAATCGAGGACCCGGCACACGGGAGGTTCGACGTTCGGGGCGACTTCTACGAGGTCGAGCCCCGCCTGCTGCGCGATCTGCAGCGCCTCGCGGGTCGCAACCACACCCAGGTTCTGGCCATCGGGCCCGATGAGGCGCACTTCACGGACCCGAATGTCTTCGTTGACGCGTAGGTCTGAAGCGCTGATGTTCCGCTCCTCCTGTCCGGCGGCTGACAGGCCGCGTGGATGGGCCCGGGTCAGCACGTGGGCGGATGATACCACGGATGAGCGGCAGGCGTCAAACCAACCTCCCCCGCTGCTGGCGGCTGGCCGGCATCTTCCTCCGGAAGGGCGCCATGGGTGGCGGGGGCGCAGGCGGGGGGGCCGAATGGTGGATGGCGTCGCCTCTCACCGGGATGAGCGGAGGATGATGGACAGCATCTTCGCTCCAGGTTCACTCCGGATTCACGGGTGCCGGCTAGGCTGTACACACAAAGCGCCGCAACCCCTTGGGCGCTCATGGAGGGTACTGTGGTGAAGAGGATCCTGGTGGGTGTGGGCATGGTGGCTGTCCTTGGCTTGATGGTGGCGGGCGTCGCCTACGCCGTGGCAGGGACGGGCAACGAAGGAAGGGTCGTTGAAGGGTCAGGCGGGCGCGGGCAATCCGCCCCGGGCGGAGACGCCGGAGGCCGCCGGTCTGCGGAGGGGTCCCGGGCCAACGTGCCGCAGGCCATGGCGGAGGAAAGGCAGTCGGTGACCGGCGTGGTCCAGAGCCTGGATGGGACCCTATTGATCCTGAAGACCGAGGCGGGCGAACCGGTCGAGATACCTCTGGGCCAGGCGGGCTACTGGGAGGCCCAGGGCGTCCCCCTGAAGCCGGGGGATGCTGTTGTGGTCGAGGGCTTCTATGAGGATGAGTTGTCGCTGGAGGCTCGGACGGTCACGTTGGTGTCCACCGGTCAGACGGTCGTATTGCGCGACGAGAACGGGCGACCGATGTGGGCAGGCGGCAGACGGGGTGGGTATGCCGGCCCGGCGCCCGCACGCTAGGCGAGGGAACGATGTCCATCAAACCGAAATGGAACCTGGCACTGGACGCGCTGATCGCCACCGCCTTTCTGGTTGTAGCCGTCAGCGGGTTGGTCTTCTTCTTCGACTTGGCGGGACACGGCAAGGCCAGCGAGGCGTGGCTGCTGAGCCGGGATGCCTGGCGGTCGCTGCACGACTGGTTTGGCCTGGCGATGATCGCCGGAGTGGGGATCCACTTGCTGGTGCACTGGAAGTGGATCGCCAACGTAGGGCTGCGCCAACTGGGGCTGAAGGATTGGAAGCCGCGACCGATGTCGGGGGCATCGAACCCCGAGATGGCCGCTGCACCCGTTGTCGCTTCGCGGCGCTGAGGCGGATCCAGAACATGACCAGCGGCGGGCAGGTAGCCCTACCCGCCGCTGTGCCACTGCGGTCGGTTCTGGATGTAGGCTCAAGCGAGCGGCTGGATCGGCTCCAGGGCAGACCGCAGGCTTCAGCTTGCGACCGCCTTCATGACCCTACCCCGTTAGCCGCCTCTAGCTCCATGCCTTGGGCTTATGGAATGTGCCCTGCAGGTCCTGGAGGACATCGGGGAACTGACTGGCGGCGAGGACGCCGTGCCTGATCTGCTTCACGAAGGAAGCATGCTTGAGCAGCATCTGGCTCGGGGTCTGCTCATGGGGATTCAGGATCCCAACCTGGAGGCCAAGCTCGCGGCGCACGATCTTGATCGGCTCCGTCAGATCCGAGTCGTTTGTAATCAACACCGCTACGTCGAACAACCCCTTGTGCGCGTCATGGATGAGATGGGCGGCGATATTCACGTCGGAGCCCTTCTCTTCGGTCTTGGTCACCCTGGCGAACCGTGGCCCTGTGGGAGCCGGCTCGGCCAACGGCATGGGCACATCGTGGGACAGGAAACTGCCGTAGATGATCTCCAGGTCCGGGAGTGTGCGAAGCGCTCTCAGATACATCTGTTGTCGGGTTGGCTTGTCGGGGTCGTCTATACGAGCGCTGACTCTGGCGGTGAAGTACTTGACTTTGTCGATCTGGTGGCCTGGGAGGAGCAGTTCGCAGAGCCGTCGGACGTCCAGCCATTTCAACGTAGTGCCCTTGACGGCCCCGTAGTAGAGGTTGAAGCCGTCAATGTAGACGTGCGTTCTGGGCGGCATGGCACCCTCCCAGCAAGCAGAGACCGTACTCTTGCGAGTACGGTCTCGCGGCTTGCCCCCGAAGGGACAAGCGGGATACATGGATTCTAGCATCCCCTGCCAGCTTGTCAACTACGGCGCCCGATAGCATCCTGCAGGTGACCCGGTGGGCGGTGCTTCCAGGGTTTCGTGCATCCCTACGGGCGCGACGGCCTGTCCGGCGACGCTCGGCCGATGGTGTGCGTTGAGGGTCATTGCGCAGATCAGGCGGCGATGGCCCGGGAGGGCACGGGCGGCGGGACGCTGGCGGGCTGCCGCTCGCCGGAACCCACGACGGCACGCAGGGCTGGGCGCAGCAGCGTGGCGACGGCGGACGGTGAGAGGCGCGCCAGCAGCGGCGCGTGACCGTCGACGCCACCCGGGGGCAGCGTCCCGGGCGGACCCCAGTAGCCGGCATTGCCCAACACCCAGGTGTCGAGCATGCGCCGGTCGACGCCGACCGGCAGCAGCAGGCTCTCGACGGCGCGCAGCAGCAGCTCGGCATAGGCCGGCGCGTCGTAGGGCGGACTGCCTTCGACCAGTTCCCACGCCCGCGCCTTCTCCGGCCCGGGGACGTACACGAAGCGCAGGCTCTCGCCGGGGCTGAGTTGAACACCGGCCTGGGTGAGTTGCCGGGTGACGCGGGCGGCAGCCGTGCGCACGACGAACTCGTCCGGGGCGCGGGCCAGCCGGTGGGTGACAACCAGATCCTGGAGCGGAACCTGACCGGTGCGCAGCGCGTGCAGTCGCCGGCGCACGTAGCGGATGGCATCCGGCACGGTCTGGCGGAAGCCGTGAGCGTCCTTGCCCTCGGCCAGGATGTCGAGCATGCCCAGCTGCGTCTCGCGGATGAAGCGCGGCGTGTCGTGGCGTCGGGCTTCGATGCCGCGCACCTTGAGTGTGCCGTCCTCGAAGGCGCCGAAGTAGCGGTTGGCAACCGAAATGCGCGGCTCGACCCGCGACGGCAGGAACGCCACCCAGCGGTAGACGCCCTCCAGGCCGATGTGCAGCCCGGTGCGCTGGCGGATGTCGTCCAACAAGGCATCGTAGTCCGGCCGCAGATGCGCCCCGGGTTTCTTGATCCACAGCCCGTCGACGTACAGGTGCAGCACGCGGAAGCCGCGCTCTTCCACCAGTTCCTTGGCGCGCAGGAGGACCTCGCGCCCGTAGGCCGTCACCGCTTCGTGCGCCTCGATCCGCCCGAAGCGGGCGTTCTTGTAGCCCAGGTAGCCGAAGCAGGTGACCAGCAGCCATTTATGGGCCGAGTAGCGCCGGCGGTAGATCTCCTTGCGCGGGTCGTCCTCGGGAAGCTCGCGGATGAGAGCCTTGTAGCGGAAGCGCTTCTCCAGCAGCGGGGCCAGCGTCTCCGGCACCAGGCCCTGACGGTGGGTGCAGACCGGCGTGCCGATCTCGGGCACCGGCGTGCCGGCGCAGCACGAGGTGCCGACGGTTTCGGGCGACAGGTTGAAGCGCACCATGATGCTGGGGTACATGGCCGAGAAGTCGAGCTCGGCAACGTGCTCGTGCAGCCCGACGATGGGTGTGTAGACCAGCCCGCCCTTGTCGGCCACCAGAAGGTCGCCGACGGTCTTGAGCGACTCGGGCTGGCGCTTCTGCCACGGGACGAGTACGCCGCGGCGCCAGGCGGTGGCGACCTGCATGGCGCTGATGCCGGTGCCGGTGGAGACGCGGGCGACGGTCTGCACCGGCAGGCCGGTCAGGCGGGCAATCTCGAGCGAGCCCTCCAGGCCGTAGTCGTCGGCCAGGAAGGCGTTCTGGCGGTCGATGTGCCAGCGGCCGAAGAGCAGGTGCTGCTCGTCGCGGAAGACGATGCGGCCGTAGGAGAAGTACGAATGCGCCGCCTTGTGCGCCACGGCCTGGTGCGGGTCGCGGTTGAGGGACAGCGGGATGGCGTAGTGCTGCGACAGCTCGAGCAGGCGCGGCAGCAGGTAGGAGTCGCCGAAGGCGGTGACGAGCAAGTCGGGGTCGTGCTGCTCGAGCAGGTGACGCACGCCGAGGACGAGCTGGCGGCCATGGCGACGGGGGAAGGCGTGCTGCCGTCCGTCGATCTCGACCAACAGGTCGCCGCGGTGTCCGCGTGAAGGATCGCGCAGCTCGCCGGCCAGGCGCAGCGCCATAACCCGCAGCGGGGGCAGCCGGTACTCGGGCTCCCAGGGCGAGTCGAGCGACTGGATCTCGGTGATCCGACCGGCCTGGTGTTCAACGGAACAGTAGGCGAGGGGGAAGATGCCGCGGCTGAGGACATAGCGCTGCGGCAGCGGAATGTCGGCGTCGTAGTAGGTCAGGTGGGGAAAGGCATTCGCCGTCTGGCGGAAGAGGCGCGGGAAGGCGGCCGGCTGGCGCATGCCGACCTCGAGCACCTCGACGGCGCGGTCGAGGAACAGGTCGGTGCGCTCGGTGCGGCGCAGTTCGACCGGGGAAAGCGCCTGGGCGCGCAGCCACAGGCACAGGTCGTGCAGATCGGAGCGCGGGCCCTGGACGTAGAAGGCGGGGGTCAGGTCGTCGTGCAGTGCGTGGGGGCGGCCATCGGCGTCGATCCACCAGGTGGTCATGCCGGCCTCGGACGGGTAGGCATCGAAGAGCCAGGCATACAGCGTGGTGACGCTCCGCATGGGCTAGAGCCCAGCGGCTTCTTGGGGCACGCTCGCCGTAACCGGCCACGCTACGCCCCACGCGCTCCGTCCGAGCGCGAGCAGATTCAGGGCTGCGTTCTCATCGCGGTCCATGGAAAGACCGCAATCGCAACGCACCCAACGGTCTGCTAACGTTAGGGTCTCAAAGACTGCCCCGCAGGTCGAGCAAGTCTTGGATGTGTAGGCTGGAGCAACCGCCACAACCATCTTCCCGGCCCATGCTGCCTTGAAAGACAGGTGCATTCGGAAGTATCCCCAGCCAGCGTCCAGAATGCTCTTGGCCAAGTGGGGGTTGCGTACCATGTTCTGGATTCGCAGGTCCTCGACTGCAATCCGGTCGTAGCGCGAAACAAGGCCGTAGACCAACTTCTTCAGGAAGTCCGTCCGGCGGTTGGCGACATGCACGTGATGGTCTTGGACCGCCCGGACCGCCTTGCGCCGATTAGCCCCTCCCAACTTGCGACGTGCAACCCGGCGTTGCAGGATACGCAAACGGGCTTGATCTGGCCGATACCACTCGGGGCTATTGGTGTGCTCGCCGTCGCTCATAGCCAACAGGCTGGCGATGCCCACGTCTATCGCGACTTCGGCACCCGTTGAAGGCAGGATCTCCGGTTGGGCGTCGCAACCGAAACAGGCGTACCAGGCCCCCGCTTGCCTGCGGATGCGGAGGGTCTTGACCTCGCCCTTGACTGGCCGGTGCCAGCGCACGGCAATCCGTCCGATGCCTGTGACCTTCAACCGCCTTCCGTCCAGGCGGAATCCGTTGCCGTACTCCTTCAACCCGAATGAGTCGAAACGGTCCCTGCCGCGGAAGCGGGGATAGCCAGGCTTCTCGCCAGCCCTGTGGCGGCGGAAGAACGCCTGGAAGGCTTTATCCAGGTCGCAGGTTGTGACCTGGAGGATGTGCGAGTGCAATTGCGCCGCGAACGGGTTTTCCCGCCGATGGTCCTTGACCTTCCGCAACTGCGCGTACTTGCCGACACTCTCCTGCCGCTCGTCCCATGCGGACTTGCGCTCTTCCAAGCAGGCGTTGTACCAGCGGCGGCACGTCTCGACGGTCGCCTCCAGCAGGCGCTTTTGGGACCTCGTGGGATAGAGTCGGTAGCGGTAAGTCGCTTGCATCAAAGACCCTGCTGTCTTCGGCTAAAGCCTCCGAGAAGCATCGCCTTACATCGTCCCGATGTCCTTGCGGGATCTCCCCAGGCTGAAGTCAGGGGGCTTGCGGCGGGCTTCATCCGGTCACACGTCACCCGCGCGGCAAGCCGTGGCAGATATGTGGTAGGGGCGAAGCACCGTTCGTGCCCCGTCTCGCCCCGGCGGACCGGGGCTCGCGGCCCGGACGGGGTGCGAGACGGCATGCTTCGCCCCTACGCCGATCCTGCAGGGTCCCGTCCGGGTGTGTCGGCGATCCAGGCCTCCAGCTGACGCTGCAGGTCGAGCACGCGCTTGTGCTCCTCGACCAGCATGGCGAGCAGCAGCGTCTCGAAGGGCAGCAGGTGCGAGGCGTAGGCGGCGGCGGCGAGGTGATGGCGCGCGGCGGCGAGAAGATCGTCGAGGGCGAGCTGATCCTCGCGGCGCAGCGCACGGCGGAAGCGGCTGAGCGATTCCTGCTCGGCCAGGAAGGCCTGGGTGATGGAAGGAAGTGTGCGGCCCATGGTGGCTCAGGCCCACGGAAGGCCGGGCTGCAACACGGCCGGCGGCGGCGGTGGGCGGAGCAGCCAGGCGGCATCGGCAGCGGCCTGAAGGCGGTCGAGCAGTGCCCAGCGGTCCTTGACCAGCGTCTGGGGCTCGCGGGCACCGACAACGACGGGACCCACAGCGGCCAGGCGCTTGAGGTGGGCGATGGTGTTGGTCAGCAGGCGCTCGGAGTCGGACAGCGGGACGCTCTCGTCGTAGAAGGTGGCCAGCAGTTCGAGGACAAACAGCGGCTCGGGGCCGGCCGGTGCGGCCTCGATCAGTTCGGCGAGCTGGAAGCAGGTAAAGGCGCGCGATAGGCGGATGCGCCCGAGCAGTTCGTGCGGGTCAGCGGGCCGGCGGTGGGGCAGGCTGCCGGCGAGCTGCCGCGCCAGTCGGGCGACGAAGTAGCCGTCGAAGCGGTTGCCGCCGTCGAAGATGCGCACCGGCTGGCCGCGGCCGGCGAGCGCCGTGGCGACGGCCAGCAGCGTGCGGGCGGTGGTCTCCGCGCCCCAGAACAGCGACAGGCGCGGCTGAACCAATGCCTCGACCAGTGCCGGATCGGCGGCTGGGATCGGCAGATCGGAGGGGGCATAGGCGAGCGGTTGATTCGTCACGGCGGCCCTCGGTCGAATGGAATGCGGCGATGTGTCCTGCGGACAGAACGTTTGTTCTATTTCTACCCCAAAGCGGGCAGAAGTCCATCCCGCCAGAGGTTGAGATGCCAGAGGGCATGTCCCCCGCGCGGGGGATCAAGGTGGACAAATCGCCAGGGCGCGCGGGCTCAAGGGCCAACCACCCCACCCAACGAGGCTTCACCTTTAGGACGTCGCTGACTACAATCGCCGGGCCGGGCGTTGGCCAACCAGGACCGGCAGGGTCGCCGATGGCCAGGAGGATCCCCATGGGAGCTGAGACACCCCTGCAGCCCGTCCTCGGATTCGTGCGGGCCCTCAAGCGCCACAACAACCGCGACTGGTTCCAGGCGCGTCGCGCCGAATCCGAGATTGCTCGCGCTCACTTCGAAGACTTCGTGGCCGCCCTCGGCACGAACTCCCCCGCACCGAGCCCCTGGCCGACCTCAGTCCGAGGGACTGCATCTTCCGCCTCAACCGCGATCTGCGCTTCACCAAGGACAAGACGCTGTACAAGCCCTACCTGAGCGCCTACATCGCTCCCGGCGGGCGCAAGTCACGGCGGATGGGCTACTACGTCCACCTCGAGCCCGGCAACTCGATGCTGGCCGGCGGCCTGCATGAGCCGGATCCAGGCCGGTTGGCATCCTGGCGCGCGGCGATCGATCGCGACCCGCGCCCGCTCAAGAAGATCGCCGCAGCCGCAGCCTTCCGCAGGACCTTCGGCGAGGTGCACGGCGAACGGCTGAAGACCGTTCCAAGGGGCTACCCACGAGACCATCCCGAAGCGGATCTCCTTCGCCTGAAGAGCATCACCGTGATCCGGCAGATCCCGGACGCACACGTCATCGCGCCCACGTTCCTGCACGAGGCGTTGAAGACTCTCAAGGCGATGAAGCCCTTTCTGAAGTGCCTGGAGTCGCTGCCGCAGAGCGCCCCGGGCGCTTGGCCTGGCGGAAACAGGCCGGCCGGATGACCCTCCGAGCCCGCACCCGGCATAGCGCCCCGGGAGTTCATCAGTTCTGGGGATGACAGCTCCCCCAGGCCGGGCGGAGAGTAGGCTTGCCGAGACCGGTAGGTGCTGCAACAGGCAACGCCCTTCCGGCGCGGGCCTGGGCTCGGAGCAAGGGGGCCTTCCAGGCGCTTGACGGGCGCCAGAGGTGACACAGGATGCCGACATCGGTGAGCCCGATCACGTTTCCAATGCCCCTGGGCCTGGGTACCGTCAACGGCTACTTGCTTCGCGCTGGAGACCGCTTCACGCTGGTGGACACGGGCGCGCCCAACGGGCGAGGCCGTCTTGACCAGAACCTGGAGAGCCTGGGCTGCCTGCCCGGCAAGCTGAAGTTGATCGTCATCACACACGGCGATTTCGACCACACGGGCAACGCCGCCTACCTGCGCCGTGCCTTGGGCGCACCCATCGGTATGCACGCAGAGGACGCGCCAATGGCCGAGCGCGGTGACATGTTTGTGAACCGCAAGAAGCCGAACGCGCTGCTGAGGGCCTTGATCCCCAGGTTGATCGGCTTCAACAAGGAGCGGCGCTTTGCCCCGGATATCCTGCTCAGCGAGGGCGACTCGCTGGCCGAGTACGGCTTGGACGCCCGCGTGGTCGCCATCCCCGGCCACTCGAAGGGCTCGATCGGGATCCTGACGGACGAGGGCGACTTCGTATGCGGAGATCTCTACGAGAACACCCAGCGGCCGGCGCTCAACTCTTTGATGGACGACCTTCCGGCCGCGCTGGCCAGCGACGCCCGCGTGCGCGGACTCGCAGTCCGGACCATGTATCCGGGGCACGGTTCACCCTTCTCACCGGGCCAATTGCCCGCGGCGACATCCTAGCTTCACTGCCCGCCATCGAGTGGAGAGACGCCCGCCCGAAGACTCTCCGCCGGCGGTTGGCACAAACCAGGAAGAAGAGGCTGTGACCATGACCGATGTCATCATCCAAGTGGAGGACTTCCGCAAGACCTACGGCAAGGTGGTCGCCGTGGACGGGATCTCGTTCGAGGTCCGACGCGGCGAGATCTTTGGGCTGCTGGGGCCCAACGGCGCCGGCAAGACCAGCACGCTCGAGAGCCTGGAAGGGCTGCGTCGGCCGGATGGCGGTCGGCTGCGCGTGTCCGGCGTCGACCCTGCTCGCCAGGCGCGCCAGCTGCGCTCGCTGATCGGCGTCCAACTGCAGACCTCGGGCTTGCCGGACAGCTTCCGCGTGGACGAAGCGATGCGCTTCTTCTGCGCCTATCACGGCGTCGCCACGCGCGACGACCTGATCGACCGCGTCGGGCTGAGCGACAAGCGCCGCGCCCAGTACCACGAGCTCTCGGGCGGGCAGCAGCGCCGCCTGGCGCTGGCGCTAGCCGTGGCGCACAAGCCGCCGGTCGTCTTCCTGGACGAGCCGACCGCCGGATTGGACGTCGCCTCGCGAGTGATGCTTCACGACCTGATGCGCGAGTTGCAGGCCGCCGGCTCGACCATCCTGCTGGCGACGCACGACATGGCCGAAGCGTCCGGCATGGCGACGCGCGTCGCCATCCTGCTCACGGGAAGGATCGCTGCCACCGGCACGCCGCTGGAGTTGACCGCCACCGGCGCCGGGCTGACAAAGATCTCGGTGTGCAGCGAGAACGCCAGCCTGGCGCGGCCCGAGGCCACGTTCCCGGCCGTTCGGCAGACGCACCGCCGGGAGGACTACTTCGTGTACTTCTGCACGGAGGTCGGCCCGACGGTCTCAGCGCTGATCGCCTACCTGACCGCCCAGGGTGATCCACTGGTGGATCTGCGAGTCGAGCGCCCGACGCTGGAAGACAGGTTCCTCGAAATCACGACGAAAGGTGCCGCCCGATGAACGCCTTCGCCAATCACTTTTCCTTTGAATTCAGCGTCGGCATCCGCAACAAGACGCTGATGCTGATGAACTACCTGTTCCCACTCGGCTGCTACGTCATGTTCGGGGCGCTCTTGGGCTCGATCAACCCAGGATTCCTGCAGACGATCGTCCCAGCCATGTCGCTCTTTGCCGTCATGGGCGGGGCGTTGCTGGGGATGCCCGAGATGCTCGTGAGCGCTCGCGAGGCGGGCATCTTCCGCTCCTACAAGATCAACGGTGTTCCGGCGCTGTCGATCCTGATCATTCCGGTGCTTACCAGCATGCTGCACGCGCTGCTGGCCACCGTGGTGATCGCCCTGACAGCATCGGCGCTCTTCGACGGCCGCGCTCCAGCCAACTGGCTGGGCTTCCTGCTGGTGTTCTTGGCCTCCGCCTTCGCCTTTGCCGGCGTGGGCACGCTCATCGGCGTGGTGTCCAGCAACTCGCGCATGACGGTCCTCTTCTCTCAGTTGGTATTCCTGCCGTCGATGATCCTGGGCGGACTGATGCTGCCCTTCAGCATGTTGCCGCCAGCCATGGCCAAGGTGGGACTCTTACTCCCAACGACCTATGCCATGGATGCCTTCGGGGGCTTGGCGATGGGGCAGACCGACGGAATGCACCCCTGGCTTTCACTGGCCATCTTGGTGGCGGCCGGTCTGCTGGCTCTCGGAATGTCGGTCTTCCTGTTCAGCTGGGACAGCAAGAACGCCACCCGGCGCGGCCATCCAGCCCTGGCAGCGCTTGCCTGGCTGCCCTACGTGGTCGGGATGCTCCTGTCACTCAGGGGGTAGCCGCTTCCTCCATCACGCGCCCCGTACGAGAACAGGAGGGTCGTGCGCCAGCACGACCCTCCTGTTCAGCGTACGCCCGCACGCATCACGCCGGGGCGGCGTCTGCCAGCAGTCGCTTGAGTTCCGGGTGATCGGCGTACACGCCGCGATACTCGGGGGGCAGTAGTGCGCCAATGTGGCACATGACCAGATCGGCCTGCTGGCGCAACCCCGCAGAGCGATCGCCGGGCGGTGGCGGCGGGAGGACGAACGGCCTGGCCATACGCACCGTGACTACCGGCCGGCGCAGGCGCAGCCAGGTACGCAGGACCTTCTCGGTGCCAAAGTGGGCCATGGGCAGGATCGGCGCGCCCGTCTGCTGGGCGATGTAGACCACGCCGCTCTTGCCGCGACCCAGGCCGCCGGTCTTGCTGCGCGTGCCTTCCGGAGCAATGCCGAAGACCTTGCCCTGCTTCAGCCAGGCGACCGCCCCGCCGATGGCATCCCGGTCGACCTGGCCGCGCTGGATGAAGATGCCGCTGCCCATGCGCAGGAGCGTGCCCCAGATAGGGTTGTAGCGGTATTTCTCGGCCGCCCAGCCGCTCAGCTGCGGCCCGCCGATTACCGCGTACAGGATCGGGGCGTCCCAGAAGGCCAAGTGGTTGGCAACCACGATGTACGGGCCCTGCGCAGGCCGGTGCTCGAATCCCTCGGTGCGCACGCGCACCAGGATGCGGACCAGCCCGCGGATAGCCCAGTGCAAGAAACTTGCGATCATGGCGCGTTGACCCAGGCGGAGGACTCGATTGTAGGCGGATTCCCCTGATGCTACAATCCTCCCAAGCCGATGGAGGGGAGCATGATTCAGGTCGAGCCAGTCGATCTCAACGACAAGCGACAGGTGAGCCGGTTCCTGGATCTTCCCTTCCGGCTCTACCGCGGGCATCCGTTGTGGGTACCGCCCATCCGCATGGATGCGGCGGCGATGCTCAACCCGAAGAAGCACCCGTTCTACGAGCATTCGGACGCTGAGTTCTACGTCGCCATACGCGACGGCGAGGTCATCGGGCGGATCGGCCTGTTGGAGAACAAGCCCTACAACCGCTACCACGCCAAGCGCACGGCGCAGTTCTACCTGTTCGAGTGCATCGAGGATCTGGACGCGGCACGCGCCCTGTTCGACCGCGTGGCCGAGCGCGCCCGGGCCCGTGGGCTGACCCAATTGGTCGGGCCGAAGGGTTTCGGCGCGCTGGATGGGTACGGCATGCTGGTCGAAGGCTTCGAGTTCCGGCCGGCGATGACGATGATGAACTACAACCCGCCCTTCTATCCGCAGTTCGCCGAGACGCTGGGGTTCCGCAAAGAGGTCGATTTCATCTCGTGCTATCTGGATCCGGATAAGTTCAAGCTGGACGAGCGCATCCATCGCATCGCTGCACGGGCGGCCGAGCGCAGCGGGCTGCGCGTCGTGCGCTTCCAGACTAAGAAGGAGCTGCGGGCGTGGGCGCCGCGCATCGGCAAGACGTACAACCAGTCGTTCGTCAACAACTGGGAGTACTACCCGCTCAGCGACCGGGAGATCCAGTTTGTCCTCGACAACGTCCTGACGGTCGCCGATCCGAAGCTGATCAAGTTGATCGCGCACGGCGACCGTGTCGTCGGCTTCCTGTTCGCTTTCCCGGACGTCTCGGCCGCCATCCAACGCAGCCGAGGCCGGCTGCTGCCCTTCGGGATCGTCGACCTGCTGATCGAGTTCAAGCGCACGAAGTGGGTGGCGCTCAATGGAGCAGGCATCCTGCCCGAGTTTCAGGGCCGGGGCGGCAATGCGCTGCTGTACTCGGAGATGGAGAAGACCGTGCGCGAGGCGGGCTTCCGCCACGCCGACCTGACCCAGGTGGCGGAGACGGCGGTCCAGATGCGGCACGACCTGGTCAACCTGGGGGGTGTGCCCTACAAGAACCACCGCGTCTTCATTCGCGACATCTGATCTCGCTGGAGGAGGTGAGGGATGCTGGACCGGATTCTTCGTTCGATGCGCCTGGATGCCACCGTGTTCAAGGAGGTGGCCGCCGACGCCAGGTTCAACGGTGAGGCGGTGATCATCGCCGTGCTGGTTGCCATCCTGGCAGCGCTTGGCCAGGGGCTGAGCGCCCTCGGAGGCGGGCGGCCGCTGGTGGCCTTCCTCCTGGAGCTGGCCAGCACCCTGCTTCTGGGGTGGTTGCTGTGGGCCGTGATCGCCTATGTGGTCGGGCGGATGCTGGGGGGCGCAGGGACGCTGAGCGGCATGACCCGGGCCCTGGCCTTTGCCGGCGCGCCGCGCTTCCTGCTGCTGCTGGGCTTCATCCCGTGCGTGGGTTGGATCTTCCGTTTCGCCGCCTGGCTGCTGACGCTGGTGGCCGGCGTGATCGCCATACGCGAGACGATGGGTTTCGACACACTCAAGGCGCTGGTGACGGCCGTGCTGGGCCTGTTCGTGTATGTGGCGGCCAGCATCGCGCTCGGCATCTTCTTCGCGCCCGTGAGCGCCCTGACGGATTTCCAGCTGCGCTGAGGCGACCGTTCCTGGCAACAAGACAGCGCGCCCCGGTGAGGGGCGCGGTTGCGTTTCGCTGGGCGCGGGGCGGTCAGGTCGGCGGACGATGCCCGGCCAGCCAGGCGGCGGCGAAGTCCACACCGGCCCGGATGGCGAACAGGCGCGACCCGGCTGAGCCGATGGGGCCGCGCAGGACGGCGCCGCTATCCTCGAACGCCTGCCCGCAGGCGGCGAAGTCATCCGACTGGTAGTCGATGTTGCGGAAGGTCCTCCAGACGCGCCGGCCCTCGACCTGCAGCGGTGCGCCCTGCAGGATGAAGTCGAAGCGCCCCGAACGCTCCTCGGCCAGGTGAAAGGACGTGCAGCTGTCGAAGCCGACGCCGAGCAGCAGGACGCGCGCCTCGAGATCGACCAGCCGCGCCAGCGGCGAGGCCTCACCCAGGCTGCGCTCGAGGCTGTGGCCGGCGGTGACGAATGCCGCGCGGCGGCCCCAGGCCGCGAACGAGTCGTCCGGGTGATCGCTGCGCAGGACCCCCGGCCAGGTGCGGAACAGCTCGGCGATGCGGCCTATGCCGCGCGTCGGCGTGAGGCTCGGATCGTAGGCCGGCATGCTCTCGCGGATTGCCGGCCACCAGGCTTCCGGCACCGGCGGGTGCTGCCAGTAGGCGGGGTCCGAGAGGTCGCCGGAATGGGCGGGCATGACCAGCGTGCCGTCCGGCGTGAGCACATCCTGCAGGGCCTGGATGACGGCCACCGGCCCGCCGCACACCCAGCCGAGCGAACTCAAGGACGAGTGCACGAGCAGCGCCTCGCCCCCCTGCACCCCGAGCCGGCGCAGGTCGTCGGCCAGGGTCTGGCGCGTACGCGGCACGGGGGCACTCTCGATGCTGCGGGTTTCGGTCATGCGCAGTTCTCCGGGCGGGAGCGTATGCTGTCCGGTGTCCATTCTACCGGTGGATTGGGCGGGTGAGGGGAAGGGGACTGCCAATCAATACAGGGGCGAGGCGCAACGGCGCCTCGCCCCTGCGTGTCGGAGGTTGAATCTACTCCGCGTTGAGGGTGAATTCCAACAGCAGGCGGATCAGATCGTCCACCGACAGCACCGGCCCGACGCGCGGCAGCGTCATGCCGAAGTCGGTGAAGGTGATGCTGGTGGTGGCTGTGCCGCTGAACGTTTGACCGGCGACCTCGCCCGTCACGTCCCACGTCACCGGGCGCGTGACGCCGTGGACGGTCAGATCCCCCGTGAGCTGGAAGACGACCGGGCCGCTGGCGGGCAGGGCGGCCGGCAAGCCGGCGGCCGCGGTGGGAACGAAGATCGCCTCGGGGTAGGTGCCGGTCTCGAGCGTGTTGCGCTGGAAGTACCCGTCGCGTCGGCTGCTGTCAGTCTTGAGCGTGGCCAGGTCGACGACGAAGCGCGACTCGCCGGCGACCAGCTGGCCATCCGGCAGGATGACGATGGCGCCGTTGATGGCAGCCGTCGTGCCGACGGCGTCGTTGGGCAGGTCCAGGCCGGCGAGCTGCTCGCGCACGGCGAACTGCGCCTGGTTGCCCTCGGCTGCCAGCACCAGGCGCAAGGCGCCTTTCGGCAGCGAGGCGGCCGGTGTGCCGGTCGGATCCGAGGCCGGCTCAGGAGGCGGCAGCGTGACCGTTGCCTCGGGGGCCGGCGGCTGTGTGGGAGCGGTTGTCGCTTCGGGCGCGGGTGCGGCGCCGGCGCAGCCGGCCAGGGCGAGCGCCAGCAGCAGGACGAGCGGGAGCATGCGACTCACAATGAACCTCCTGAAAGGGGTACCTTCAGCGCCGCGCAACGATACCGAGCGGTACAGGCCGGGCTCAGGCCCGGCGGCCGAACCAGAACTTGTGCCAGTCGCCCCCGCTGGCCTGAAGCGCCAGGAAGGTGTACAGGCTGGCGGTGAAGAAACCGAGCACCATCATCAGGACGACCCAGACAAGGGAGCGTCCAAGCGAGCGCTCGCGAAAGACGATCCAGGCCGAGAACAAGGTGAAGCCGACGTACAGGTCGACGAGCGAGACGATGCCCCAGGGCATGGCCAGCAGGCGGCTGCCCTCGCCGGCGAAGTCGCCGACGGTGAAGCCGTAGATCAGCACGCCGGTCATGGCCAGCATGCCGAGCAGCGAGAGGACTTTGGCGATCTTCATGGGAGTCTCCGTGGGTTTCACTGGCCGGCGGCCGGGCGGCGCGGGAACC
>Ga0209253_10000645_pt1 | contig 30299 bp, 29 predicted proteins | sample FrelakmetBRP12BR_FD_187145 | JGI IMG/M metagenome (GOLD analysis project Ga0209253, IMG submission 187145) | Freshwater lake sediment microbial communities from the University of Notre Dame, USA, for methane emissions studies - BRP12 BR (SPAdes)... | ecosystem: Environmental > Aquatic >... | reverse complement strand
CCCGCCGCCATCGAGGGGGACTCCCGCCGCGGCGGGGCAAGGTGCCGGTGCCGCGACGGGCACCGGCGCGCAGGCGGGCGGCGGCGTCGTCGAGTCGGTCACCGTCTCGCTCCCGACACCGCTGCCGGCCGTGGCGCGTCCGGTCCGGCGGCGGTGGAAGCGCTCGGTGGCGGTCCTCGGCGGGGCCGCCGTCGCCCTCGGCCTCGTCGCGGCGGCGGTGGAGCTGCGCGCGCGCAGCCGCCCGCTGCCTCGTGCCGAGGCGCTGCTCGCCGAGGACCGCGACGCCGAGGCGCGCGACGTGCTCGTGGCGGCGCTGGTGGACCATCCCGGCGACGCCCGCCTGCGGGCGCTGCTCGGCCGCGCACAGGAACGGCTCAGCCAGGGACCGGCCGCGCTCGAGAGCTTCGACCTCGCCTCCCAGGCCGACCCGGCCTCTCTCGACGCCGAGGCCCTCGACGCGGTGGCGGCCCACCTCGCCGGCGATCTGCCCAATGCCGCACGGGCGGTCCGGGTCCTGGAGCGTGCCGGACAGCGTGCGCTGGCGCCGGTCCTGGAAATCCTGCCTCGGACGTCTGGCGCGCAGCGGCTCCGGGCGCTCGAGCTGGTGCGGCGGCTCGGCGCCGAGGAGAAGCTCGACCGCGTCGCGGCCTGGTCGCCGCTGCTCCTCGACCCCGACTGCGACCTGCGGCGCGCCGCGGTGCGCCGACTCGGGGAGATCGGGAGCCCGGCTGCGATCCCTCACCTGGTGGCGCTCGCCGAGCGGCGCGAGGTCCACCCGGTTCTCCCCATCCTCAAGAAGCCGATCACGCGGACCGAGCCGGTCTGCGGGGCGCGCGAGGCCGAGGAGGCCATCCAGCGCATCCAGGGGGCGCAGCGGCCGAAATGAGGCCTCGGCCGCCCCGGGTGGCGGAGGTCCTGGCACCACCGCGCCGCGTGCGGGTGGGCGCGGCGCAGGGGCGCCGGACGTGCTAATCCTTGCCCGCTCGCCGGCCGCTGCTGCGACCGGGACCGGGAGGATCCATGAAGGTCGAGGTGGTTGGAACCGCACCGCTCGAGGTCGAGGCCTCGGTGCTGGCGGTGCCAGTGTTCGAGGAGGAGGTCGCGTCGGGAAAGGGCTGGTTCGGGGAGCTCGACCGCCGGCTCGACGGGCACCTCGCCGAGGCCGCGAAGGGGGAGGAGTTCAAGGGCAAGGCCGACCAGTCCCTGTCGCTCCGGACGCTCGGCAGGCTCAGGGCCGGAACGGTGTTGCTGCTCGGGATGGGCAAGCGCGAGGCCGTGCAGGCTGCGCTGGCGAAGACCGGCTTCGAGCCGCTGCGCATGGCCGCCGGCAAGGGCGCCCGCACCGCCCAGGCCGCCGGCGCCACCCGACTCGCCTTCCTGGCGCCACGCTTCCCGGGACAGACGGCGCCGGAGGCCCGCGCCGTCGTCGAGGGCGCGCTGCTCGGCGCCTACCGCTTCGACCGGTACAAGAGCGAGAAGAAGAAGGAGAAGGGGCTCGAGTCCCTGGCGGTGGTCGTGCCCCAGGGGCTGGAGCGCTCGAAGGAGGTCAAGGAGGCGGTGGCACTGGCCCGCACCGTCGCCTCCTCGGTCGCCTGGGCGCGCGATCTGGTCAACGAGCCACCGCTGGCCTGCACGCCCGGCCACCTGGCGCAGGCCGCCCGCGAGCTCGCCAAGGAGGCGGGGATCCACGCGGAGATCGTCGGCCCGCGCGAGATCGCGGGCCTGCGAATGGGGATGTTCCTCGGCGTCTCCCGCGGCTCGGCCGAGGAGCCGCGCCTCATCAAGCTCTCCTACCTACCCAGGGGGGCCGCCGCGAAGAAGCCGCCGGTGGTGTTCGTCGGCAAGGCCATCACCTTCGACTCCGGGGGCCTCTCGCTGAAGCCCACCGAGAGCATGGTGGACATGAAGACCGACATGGCCGGCGCCGCGGCCGCCCTCGGCGCCATGCGGGTGGTGGCCGAGATGAAGCCGCCCTTCCCGGTCCACGCGCTGGTGGGCGCCTGCGAGAACATGCCCGGCGGCCGGGCCTACAAGCCCTCCGACGTCCTCATCGCCCGCAATGGCAAGACCGTGGAGATCACCAACACCGACGCCGAGGGACGGCTCGTGCTCGGAGACGTGCTGGCCTGGGCCACCGAGACGCTCAAGCCGGCGCTGCTCGTCGACCTGGCGACGCTCACCGGCGCCTGCGTCATCGCGCTCGGCCACACCACCGTGGGCGCCTTCGGCCCGGACGGCGCGGCCATCGACGCGGTGCTCGCGGCGGCCCGCTCCGCCGGCGAGGACACCTGGCGCCTGCCGATGACCGAGTCGGTGAAGGAGGAGCTGAAGAGCGAGGTGGCCGACCTGAAGAACACCGGCGCCCGCTGGGGTGGCTCCATCAGCGCCGCCTGGTTCCTGAAGGAGTTCACCGGGGACACGCCCTGGACCCACCTCGACATCGCCGGGCCGTCGAGCTCGACCAAGGAGCGCGGCTACGTGGGCAAGGGCGGCACCGGCGTCGGGCTGCGCACGCTCGTGGAGCTGGTGCGGCAGCGAGCCGCCGACGAGGAGCGCGCGGCGCGGCGCTGAGCCGCGCGGCGCCACGCCGTGAAGACGCAGGCTCCGTCGTGACGCCGCAGGCCGAGCTCGCGCTGCTCCTGCGCCCGGCCGGCGGCGGGGTCCACCTGGTGTCCTCGGGACGCGCCGAGCAGCTGCTCGCGCAGCGGCGCCTCCATGGCGCCGCCACCGACGAGGAGGTGCAGGCCCGCTTCCGCGATCGCCTGGCGCAGGTCCCGTCGGCGCGCGCGGTGCTCCTGGGGATCCCGTCCGACGTGGGCGCCGGCTCCGTGCGGGGTGCGAGCCAGGGGCCGCTCGCCATCCGGATGCGGCTCCTCGACCAGGACCCCGGCTGGTTCGCGCGCGCCGAGCGCGCCGGCCTCGTCGACCTCGGCGACGTCTTCACCGTCCCGCAGCTGCTCCACGACGAGATGCTGTCCGAGGCCCAGAAGGAGGCCTCCCGTCGAGCCCTGTACCCGGGCGTACCGGCCGCCGTGCGGGCGGGCCTGCCCGTGTCGCCCCTGTCCATGGCGGAGCGGGTGCTCGACCTCGTCCTCTCCATGAGCCCCGGGGCGGCGCCGCTCCTGCTGGGGGGCGACCACTCCGCCGCGTGGCCGGCGGTGGCGGCCCTGCAGCGGGCCCGCCCGGGCCTGGGCGTCGTCCAGGTCGACGCCCACACCGACCTGCTCGAGGAACGGCTGGGGGTGAAGTACTGCTTCGGCACCTGGTCCTTCCACGCAAACGAGCTCCTCGGCCGCTGCGGCCGGATGGTGCAGGTGGGCATCCGTGCCAGCCGCCACGACCGGGGTCACTGGGAGGAGACGCTCGGCGTTCGCCAGGTCTGGGCCCGCGAGGTACGGGCGGATCCGGCCGCGGCGCTCGACGCCATCCTCGAGGCGGTGGAGGAGTCCGGGGTGTCGTCGGTGTACCTGTCGAACGACATCGACGGCACGGACCAGGCCTTCGCCGACGCGACCGGCACTCCGGAGCCGGACGGCCTCCACCCGGACGAGGTCGTGGAGCTCATTCGCCGGCTCGGCCGCGAGGTCGGGCTGTCCGGCGGCGACGTCATGGAGGTGGCGCCGCTCGTGGCCCGCAGCCCCGGCGGCGCGGGCCGGACGCTCGACACCGCCGCGCGCTACGTGCGCGAGACCGCCGCGGCCTTGCTGGGTGCTGCCATCTGACCGCCCCGGGCCGGGCGTCCTCGAAACCTCCCGCTCGGGCAGAACGGAAAGCCCCAGCCCGGCGGCGGCCGGACCGGGGCTCCGAATCCCGCCTGGGGATCCCTGCGACTCAGGCCTTCGTGTTCTCCTCGGCCACCTTGCGGGAGGGCACGCCCGCCAGCGTCCCGATGGCCGCGCCAGCCGCCGCGCCGCCGACCGCGAAGAGGGCGCCGACGCCGGTCACGCCGAGGACCATCCCGAAGACGATGAGCGCGCGGACCAGGAAGGTCGGGTTCACCGGGGTGCCGAAGATGCCGCCGGCGAGCAGCACGCCCGCGTACCCGCCGTAGAGGAGCGCGGGAAGCAGCCCGATGGCGAGGAACAGGGCGAGTCCGGCTGCGGCGCCGATGATGGTGGGGGTCTTGCGGGTCATGGCTCTCTCCTTCGAGTTTGGGTGCCGTCTCTATCGTCCGGTCACCGTTGCCATCCAGCAGTGCAGCCCTGGGGCCAGATCGGGAAACCAGTGATCTCGGGGGTTTGTCGTGCCGAGGTGTCGGGGATTCCCGACGCGGCGCCGGCAATGCCGACACCGCGTTGGCGCCGTGGCCCCGTGTCCGTGGCCCCGTGTCCGGCACCGGAGCGTGGCCCCGTGTCCGGCACCGGAGAGCCCCGTGTCCGGCACCGGAGAGCGCCGGAGAATCCACGGGAGATTCCTCAGTGGATCCGGGGCTCGAGCGGCAGCGCGGCGACGATTCGCGCCTCGGCGTCCGCCAGCTCGGCGAGCCGTCGGTCGGCCGCCATCGTGCCACCGGCGTCCTGGGCCAGGTCCACGAAAAGCCGCTCGTGGCCCGCCTCGGCCGTGGCGAAGCGGCGGTAAAGGTCGCGCAGCCGTTCGTCCGCAAGTGCCTCGCCCAGGAGCTCGAGTCGCTCACCGCTGCGGGCTTCGATGAGGGCCCCGACGAGGAGCTGGTCCACGAGCCGGTGGGCGCCCCCGCGCACGAGCCGCATCAGCGCCTGGGCGTAGGGGTCACCCCCGTCGGGCGGCAGCGTCCGGCCGCGCCGGGCCAGCTCGTTCAGCACGGCGAGGAAATGGTGCGTCTCCTCCTGGGCGAGCTTCGCCATCTTCCGGACGAGGTCGGGCCGGTCCGCGTAGTCGGCGCAGAGCTTCACCGCCGTCGCGGCCGCCTTCTTCTCGCAGTGGGCGTGGTCGCCGAGCGTGGCGTCCAGGTCGGAGAGCGCCACCTCCACCCAGCGCGGGTCGGTCCTGGAAAGCAGGATGCGCACGGCAGCGAGTCTACCCTCGAGCGCCGCCGGTGGGGGGTGCGGCGAGCGCCTCCACCAGGCCGGGCTCGAGCCGCGCCGGCGCGCGCGGGACCCGGTCCAGCCGGAAGGCGGCGACGAGCTCGGCGGGAGCGACCCGCGCGCCGGCCGGTGCCAGGCCGGACAGCGCAGCCAGAAGCCCCACCACCGCCCGCGGCTCGGCACCGCGCTCCCGCAGCTCGCCGAGAGACAGCGCCCCGTGGCGCTTCGCCAGCCGCTCCCCGTCCGGCCCGACGACGAGCGGCACGTGGGCGAAGCGCGGCGCGGCGAGCCCGAGCGTGCCGTAGAGGAGCAGCTGCCGGGCCGTCGAGGCGAGCAGGTCGTCACCGCGCACGACCTCGGTGATCTCCATGGCCGCGTCGTCCACCGCCACCGCGAGCTGGTAGGCCGGTACCCCGTCGGCGCGCATCACCACGAAGTCGCCCACGGTGCCGGACACGTCGAAGGAGCAGGGCCCGTGCACGGCGTCCTCGAAGGCCACCTCCCCGGCCGGCACCCGGAAGCGCCAGGCCGGCGGGCGCTCCCGGGCCCGCGCCGCGCGCTCCCCCGCGGAGAGGTCGCGGCAGGTCCCCGGGTAGCGCGGTCCCTCGTCGGAGGCGTGCGGCGCCTGGGAGGCCTGGGCGATCTCGGCCCGCGAGCAGAAGCACGGGTAGGCCAGCCCCGCCTCGCGGAGCCGGCCGAGTGCCGCCGAGTATAGGAGGAGCCGCCCGGACTGCCGGTAGACCCCGCCCGGACTGCCGGAACCGCCGTCGGCGGGCTCCGTCCCCGGCGACGATCCCGCCAGCCCAGGCTCGAAGTCCCAGTCGATCCCCAGCCAGCGCAGCTCCTCGAGGATCCGCGCCTCCAGCCCCGGGCGTACCCGCGGGCCGTCGAGGTCCTCGACGCGCATGAGGAAGATTCCCCCGGCCGACCGGGCCGCGAGCCAGGCGAGGAGCGCGGTCCGGGCGTTCCCCAGGTGGAGGGGGCCGGTGGGCGTGGGGGCGTAACGCCCCCGGTACCGGGCGCGGTGGGGCAAGCGGTACTCTGGATAACCCGGAGGAAATGGGGTTACAAGAGAGCGCTCCCCATGCGTCAGGCCGGCGTCCTCGTCCCGCTCTTCTCGATTCGCACCCCCTCGGGCTGGGGGCTCGGCGAGATCCCGGATCTCGTCCCGTTCGCGCGCTGGGCGACGCGGGCCGGCTTCTCGCTCCTCCAGGTGCTTCCGGTCACCGAGGCCGCGCGCGGCCAGAGCAGCCCCTACGCGGCGCTTTCGGCCTTCGCCATCGATCCGGTGTACCTGGCGCTGGACCACGTCGAGGACTTCGCCGCCGCCGGCGGCCTCGACGCGCTTCCGCCGGAGGACCGGGCACTCCTCGCAGCCGCGCGCGCGTCGCCGACGGTGCGCTGGCCCGAGGTCCGCGGCCTGAAGGAGCGGGCCAGCGCGCTCGCCTTCCGCGCCTTCATGCGCCTCGAGTGGAAGCGGCGCGGCCCGCGCGCGCTCGAGCTCGAGGCCTACCGGGAGCAGCACGCCTCCTGGCTCTCCGACTATGCGCTCTTCGTGGCCCTCCACGACGACGTGTGCGGCGGCCGCAGCTGGACGGAGTGGGAGGCGCCGCTGCGGACGCGCGACCCGGCGGCGCTGGAGGCGGCGCGGGCCGAGCTGTCGGAGCGCGTGCTCTACCGTTGCTGGCTCCAGTGGCAGCTCGACCTGCAGTGGCACGAGGCCCGCCGGGCCGTCAACCAGGCCGGCGCCGAGCTCATGGGCGACCTGCCCTTCATGGTGGCCACCGACGCCGCCGACGTCTGGGCCCGCCCCTTCGACTTCCGTCTCGACGCCCGCGCCGGCGTCCCGCCCGACGCCTTCAGCGCCGACGGGCAGGACTGGGGGCTGCCCGTCTACCGCTGGGACGTGATGGCGAAGAACGGCCTGGCCTGGATCTCCGAGCGCGCCCGCCGCTATGCCGAGCTCTACGGCGCGTACCGGGTGGACCACGTCGTCGGCTTCTACCGCAGCTTCTACCGTCCCAACGACGGCGGCCCGGCCGGCTTCGTCCCGGAGACCGAGCCCGAGCAGATCGCGAACGGCGAGCGGGTGCTGGCCGCCTTCTCCCGTGGCGCGCGGGTCATCGCCGAGGACCTGGGCGTGGTGCCGGACTTCGTGCGCGCCTCCCTCGACCGGGTGCAGATCCCCGGCTACCGCGTGCTCCGGTGGGAGCAGGAGGACGGCAAGTTCGGCGACCCCGCTGGCTGGCCCGCGCTCTCGCTCGCCACCACCGGGACGCACGACACCGACTCGCTGGCCGACTGGTACGAGGGGCTCGACGCGGCCGAGCGGAAGGCATTGCTGGCCGTGCCCGGCCTCGCCTCCCTCGCCGACCGCGCGCCGGAGCGCTTCGACGAGGCGGTCCGCGACGCGCTCCTCGAGCTCGTTTACTCGTCCGGGTCGGACCTGCTGCTCCTCCCCTTCCAGGACGCCGTGGGCGCCAGAGAGCGGGTGAACGTCCCCGGGACGGTGAACGCCGAGAACTGGACCTACCGGATCCCGCAGGACGTGGCGACACTGCTGGCCGACGGCGTCGCCCTCGACCGCCTCCACGGGCTCGCCGCCCGCGGCCGGCGCCTGCCCGAGCCGGCACCGGCAGCTCGCGCCGGCGCCTCGCCTTGACGACGGTCTTCTATCTCGTTCGCCACGCCGAAGCCGAGGCGCACGGTGGAACCGGCGATGGCGCCCCGCGCCTCACCGAGGCGGGACGCACCGGGTTCGAGCGCCTCGTCTCCGCCATCGGCCCGGAGCTGCGGGTGAGCCGGGTCCTCACCAGCCCGCTGGCGCGCGCCAGGGAGACCGCCGCCATCCTCGCCCGGGCCAGCGGGGCCGCCGCCGTGACCGACGAGGCGCTCTCCTCCGGGCGCTGCACCGGCAGCGACCTCCTCCAGCTCGGACGGAGCGCCGGCTCCGGGGTGGCGCTGGTGGGGCACAATCCGGAGCTCGCCGAGGCGCTGGTGCTGGCGGCGGGGAGCTCGCGCCGCGTCCCCCCCGGCACGGTGGCGGCGGTGGCGGCGGACGATGTGGGATACCGCCTCCTGTGGATGCACTCCCCCTGAGATCGCGGGACGGTCCGAAAAGGGAAGGGGCCCGCCGCGCCTGCTATGCTCGCGGGGATGGCCCTCCCCGAGAACGGCGGCTCCCCGGGCGCCTTGCCGTCGGCGTCGGCTCGCGGCCCGCTCCCCTCGCCGCCCCCGCCTGCCTCCGCGTCCGGCGCCGCCGCTCCTCCAGCCGCGCAGCAGCCGCGGTTCGTCTCCGACCTCGACGTCCTCATCCGCGCCCGGTACCCGCTCATCTACCTCGTCTCCTGGGAAGAGCAGCGGCTCGACGCCATCCTCGACGAGACCGCGAAGCGCCACGGCAAGTCGCTGCTCGGCTGGTCGGTGACCAAGGGGCTCCGCCGTCTCGGCGGCGCCCGCACCGCCGCGCCCGAGGGCGCGCGCGATCCCATCGAGGCGCTGGCCGCCATCGAGAAGATCAGCGAGCCGTCGCTGGTGGTCCTCAAGGACTTCCACCCGTTCCTGAACGACCCCACGGTGATCCGCGCGCTCCGCGAGCTGGCGCACTCCCTGAAGTCCACCTACACGACCGTCATCCTCCTCTCGCCGGTGCTGCAGATCCCCACCGAGCTGGAGAAGGAGGTGACGGTCCTCGACGTCCCCATGCCCTCGTCGCAGGAGCTGCTGGCGCTGCTCAGGGAGATCGCCGAGGTCGTCCGGCGCGGCAACCGGGCGGTGGTGGACCTGCGGCGCGAGGACGCCGAGCTGCTCGTGAAGGCGGCGCAGGGGCTCACCCTCTCCGAGGCGGAGAACGCCTTCGCCAAGGCCATCGCCGCCGACCAGCGCCTCTCCCGGGACGACCTGCACCTGATCCTCGACGAGAAGCGGCAGGTCATCCGCAAGAGTGGGCTGCTCGAGTACTACCCCACCGAGGAGAAGCTCGGCGACGTGGGCGGCGTGGAGAACCTGAAGACCTGGCTGGGGCGTCGCGGCTCCGCCTTCAGCGAGCCGGCGCGCCGCTTCGGGCTCCCGGAGCCGAAGGGGCTGCTCCTCCTCGGCGTGCAGGGCTGCGGCAAGAGCCTGACGGCCAAGGCCATCGCGTCGTCCTGGAAGATGCCGCTGCTCCGCCTGGACATGGGGCGGATCTTCAGCGGTCTCGTCGGCTCCTCGGAGGAGAACCTGCGCCGCGCCATCCGGGTGGCGGAGAGCGTGGCGCCGGTGGTGCTATGGGTGGACGAGATCGAGAAGGGGCTGTCGGGGACCGGCTCGTCGAACCAGTCCGACGGCGGCGTCACCGCCCGCGTCTTCGGGGCGCTCTTGACCTGGCTGCAGGAGAAGACCGCCCCGGTCTTCGTGGTCGCCACGGCGAACCGCATCGACCTTCTCCCGCCCGAGCTGCTCCGCAAGGGGCGCTTCGACGAGATCTTCTTCATCGACTTGCCCGCGGCCGGGGAGCGCCGGGACATCTTCCGCATCCACGTCGCCCGGCGCGGTCGAAAGCCGGAGGCCTTCGACCTCGAGTGGATGGGGCGGCTCGCCGAGGGCTTCAGCGGCGCGGAGATCGAGCAGGCGGTGATCGCCGCGCTCTACGACGCCTTCGCCGAGGGGAGGGACCTCGAGCCCGCCCACCTCCAGAAGGCGGTGCAGGAGACCGTCCCGCTGGCGACCACCATGCGCGAGGACATCCAGCGGCTCCGCGACTGGGCGAGTACCCGCACCCGGCCCGCCTCGTCGGTCCCCGCGGAGGACGTGCCCAGGCCCCCCATCGCCTCGCGCTTCGGCTAGCCCATGGCGACGGGCCGTCAAGACCGGTTTCTCAAGCTCGAGCGCCCCCGCAGCGGAGATGCCGGCCGCGTCGATCCCCTCGCGAACGACGAGCGCTTCGAGGGGCTCGGCGATCCGGCCGGGGCTCCGGTGGCGACGCCGCCGGGGCGCGCCACGCCGCGGCCGAGCCCACCGGCGGGCGCGGACCCTGCTCCGCTCTCCCGGGCCGGAGACCGCTTCCGCCCCGCGCCGGAACGCGGCCTCGACACCGCCGAGCTCCCCGACGGCGCCCAGCCCTTCACCCGCTGCGCCCGCTGCGAGGTGGACAACAGCGTCTACGCCCGGGCCTGCCAGAACTGCGGCGCCGACCTGGAGACGGTGGAGCAGCGCCGCTTCAACGAGGAGCACTGGGCACGTCGCCGGGCCGAGGCCGCGGCCGAGAAGGCGGCCGATGCGGCCCGCGCCCGGGAGCGGGAGCGCGATGCCGCAGAGGGGCAGCGCGCCCGTCGGGAGCTGGCCACCGAGATGGCGCGGCGCGAGCGGGACCGGGTCGAGGACGAGCTCTACCGGGAGGGCGGGGGCCGGGGGCGGTGGGGCTCGTGGGACCACGGCAGCGGGCCCGGCGAGGGCTGGGGCGGCGGGTCGGTCCCTCCGGGCATCCGGCTGCTCCGGATGATCCCGGGGATGGGCTGGAAGATCGCCGCGGTGGTGGGGGCGATCGTCGTCCCGCTGACCCTGGTCCTGTTCACGCGCGGCGGTCCCCAGCTCGCCGCCATGCTGGTGCTCCTGGTGATCGGGAGCCTCTTCTCGAGCGGTCGGCGCCGCTGGCGGAGGTGGTGATGTCGCAGAGCGCGGGCATCGAGGTGGTGGTGGTGGGCGTGGCGGCGCTCCTCGAGTGCATCGCCGAGCTCGGCGCCGAGTACCGGGCGCAGAAGCGGCTGCAGGACGCCCACGGCAAGACCCACGAGGTGGACTACGTGGTCACCGATGGCGAGGCCGAGGTGGGCGTTAAGGTGGACGGGAAGACCGAGAAGGTGACCCTCATCCCGCAGGACTGCGAAGCCGGGAAGGGAAGGGCGCTGGCCGGCCGGATCGCGCAGCGCTACGCCTATTCGAAGGCGCTCGGCGAGCTGAAGCGGAAGGGCTACACCGTGTCGAAGGAGGAGAAGCAGGCCGACGGCACGGTTCGGGTGGTGATGCAGCGCTGGAGGTAGGCCGTGGCCGACCGCGTCGAGATCGAGCTCACCTTCACCCCGGACGGGGACGTGCTCCTCGAGACCCACGGCCTCAAGGGGCAGAGCTGCATCGCCGAGACCGAATCGCTCGAGAGGGCGCTCGGGAAGGTGAGGACCCGCGCCAGGACGGCCGAGTTCTACCGGCAGGCGACGGGTGTCGCCGGGTCGGTGAAGCGGCGCTGAGACGCCTCACTGCTCCGGCCATCCGCTGGAGTGCATCCGCCCGTCCGGGCCGATGCGCAGCTCCACCGTCCGATCCGGCTCCCCGGCGCCGGGGTGCTCGATGCCCGGCCGGTAGCGGTCGGTGAGGAAGTGGAAGCGCTGGTTGGTGGAGCCCGCCCAGCGCCGCCGGCTCTCCGGCTCGTCGCGCCGGTAGCGGCCGTCCACGAGGAGGTCGGTCTCCGACAGCAGCGCCTCGGCGCCCGGCACCGCGCCGGCCCGGAGCGCCTCCAGCGTGTAGCCGGTGAAGACCACCACCGAGAGGCCGCGCCGCCGAGCCTCCCGCGCCACCTCGGCGAGCGCCGGCGCCTGCTCGAAGGGCTCGCCGCCGAGCAGGGTGACCCCCTCGATGCGGTCCAGCACGCGGTCGAGCTCGGCCGCCACCTCCGTCACCGGGACGTCGCGGCCGCCCTCCGGGTCGAACATGTGCGGATTGCAGCAGCCCGGGCAGCCGAGCGAGCAGCCCTGGACCCACAGGGCGAGCCGGGCGCCGGGCCCCTCGGCCTCGGTGACCGCAACCATGGCGGCGACCCTGGGCATCCAATCATTCTAGCGCGTCCCGCCCTCGCCGGCGTGCCGCGGCGCCGGCCCGCTCGCGCCCCTTGATCTCCCACCCCCGCTGGGCGATCGTGCGGCACCGCCTCGCCGCACCCTTCGCCCCAGCGCCCGTCGACCCCCCCGGTCCGCACCCGCCCGCTCCAGCCGGAGAAACCCGTGCCCGCCATCCCCAGCGCCGCGCTCGCCGACCAGGCCGTGAACACCATCCGCATGCTGGCCGCCGACGCGGTCCAGAGGGCGAACAGCGGCCACCCTGGCATGCCCATGGGCGCGGCCGACATGGCCTTCGTCCTCTGGACGCGCCACCTGCGCTTCAACCCGCGCGTGCCGCGCTGGATGGACCGGGACCGCTTCGTCCTCTCCGCCGGCCACGGGTCGATGCTGCTCTACGGGCTCCTGCACCTCTCCGGCTACGACGTCACGCTCGAGGACCTGCAGCGCTTCCGCCAGTTCGGCTCCCGCACACCGGGTCACCCGGAGTTCGGCCACACCGCCGGCGTGGAGGTGACGAGCGGCCCCCTCGGCCAGGGCTTCGCCAACGGCATCGGCATCGCGCTCGGGCAGGCGATGCTGTCGGCCAGGCTCGGCCCCGGGAACCCCGTCGAGGACCACTTCACCTACGCCATCGTGTCGGACGGCGACCTGATGGAGGGCGTCTCCGCCGAGGCCGCCAGCTTCGCCGGCCACAACCGCCTCGGCCGGCTGGTCTACCTCTACGACGACAACGGCATCACCATCGACGGCAGCACCGGCCTGGCCTTCTCCGGAGAGGACGTCACCCGGCGCTTCGAGGCCTACGGCTGGCAGGTCCTCTCCGTGGACGGTCGCGACCACGACGGCATCTCGCGCGCCATCGACGAGGCCAGGGCCGACCTGGCGCGTCCGAGCCTGGTCCGCGTGAGGACGGTGATCGGCTACGGCGCGCCCAACAAGCAGGGCAAGTCGAGCGCCCACGGCGCCCCGCTCGGCGAGGAGGAGCTCGCGGCGGCGAAGGCCTTCTTCGGCTGGCCGCTCGAGCCGCGCTTCCTCGTCCCAGAGGACGTCCGCGCCTTCTGGCGCGAGGTGGTGGCGGGGAAGGAGGCCGAGTACGACGCCTGGCGGCAGCGAGAGCGGGCCTGGCGCGCCACCCACCCCGAGCCGTCGAGGCTCCTCGACGCCCACCTCGGCCGGACCGTCCCTTCCGACCTCCAGGCAGAGCTCGTCGGGGTCACCGACGCCCAGGACTCGACCCGCAAGCTCTCCGCGGCATTCATCCAGAAGGCGGCGGCGCTGGTGCCGTCGCTGGTGGGCGGCTCCGCCGACCTCGCCGAGTCGAACCTCACCGACATCAAGGGCGGTGGCGGCGTGGGGCCGCACCACCACGGAGGGCGCAACATCCACTTCGGCATCCGCGAGCACGCCATGGGCTCCATCGCCAATGGGCTCGCCTACGACGGCCTCTTCGTCCCCTTCGTCGGCACCTTCCTGGTCTTCGCCGACTACATGCGTCCGGCGGTGCGGCTGGCGGCTCTGTCGCGGCTCCAGGTGGTCTACGTCTGGACCCACGACTCGATCTTCCTCGGCGAGGACGGCCCGACCCACCAGCCCGTCGAGCAGCTCACCTCGCTGCGCGCCATTCCCAACCTCCACGTGGTCCGCCCGGCCGACGCCGCCGAGACCGCGGTGGCCTGGGCCCACGCGCTCGAGCGGCGCGACGGCCCGACCGCGCTGGTGCTCACCCGCCAGAAGACCGGTCTCCTCCCGCGGTCCGGGTTCGACCCGGCGACGGCGGCGCGCGGCGGCTACGTGCTCGCGGACGCGCCCGGCGCCGGGCTGACGCTGCTGGCCACGGGCAGCGAGGTCGCCATTGCGCTCGGTGCTGCCGGCCTGCTTGCGCAGGAGGGGATCGCCGCTCGGGTGGTGTCGGTGCCGTGCCTCCAGTGCTTCGAGGCCCAGCCGGAGGCCTGGCGGCGCGAGGTCCTGCCGCGCGGGCAGCGGATCGCGGTGGTCGAGGCGGCGCGCGGCCTGGAGTGGTGGAAGCTCGCCGGCGCCGACGGCCTGGTCCTCGGAATCGACCGCTTCGGCGCCAGCGCCCCGGAGAAGGCTCTCGCCGAGGAGTACGGCTTCACGCCGGCCAAGGTCGCCGAGCGGGTGCAGCGGTGGCTGGCCGGGGGCTGACCCGGTGTGGCTGCCGGCTGCCGCCGACCGGAGACGAGAACGCCCCGCTCCCCGGAGGGGGGCGAGGCGTCCGCGCATTTCACTTGAAGCGGATCCGGGCTACCGCATGACCGGCTGCTGGGCCGCCATCGGGGGCGGCTGCACGGTCGTCACTGGTCGGATCTCGAGCCTCTCGCCCTTCGACAGCATCTTCAGCGAGAGGGCCAGGAGCTTGGCCAGGAGCTCGGCCGAGCCCGGCACGTCGAGCTTCCGGTAGATCCGCTTGCGGCGCGCCCGGATGGTCTCGGGCGAGACGCCGGCGGCGGATGCGGAGTCCTTGCACGCGAACCCCTGCGCGATGCGCAGGACCTCGGCGCGCTCGGCCGGCGTGAGGTTGGTGCCCTCGAGGAAGCGGGCAGCGAACGGCTGGAGGATCTCGATGTCGATCTGGGCCATCGTCTACCTTCCCTTCAGATGTGCGGCATCACTTCTGACCTGCTCACTGCGAGCTCGACTCTTTCGGGGCCTCGGCCGCGGGCGGATTCCCCTCCCCGCCAATCCCGGTCGGGGCCAACGACCAAACGATAACAACGCCCCGTGTGGTTGCCACCCCCTACGGGCCACATTTCCGGAGCGATCTATTTCTACAATGGTTACGGCCGTCTTTGCCGTGGATCTCGCCATCGCGGAGGCCAGCAGTCTGCACCATACCCCGTTTGGGGTGTAAGTTCAACGTTCATCCTGTGCGTGCCGAGGCGGGTTCGCAGGCAACCCGGCGGGGGGCAGCAAGGATCGACTGGCCAATCGGCCCGATCAGGGCGTGGGCCAGGAGCCGAGCCGGACCGACATCGCCCGCTCCAGCTCCGACACGCGCTCCCAGTCGAGCCGGATCGACCGCACTGCGGTGGCCGAGCGCACCCCGGTGGGCAGCGGCACGTCTCCGCGCAGCGGCAGGTAGCCCGGCGCCCGCGCCGCCACGAGCTGCTCGGCGTCCGTGCCCGCGAGCCAGTCCACGAGCCGCAGCGCCGCCTCGGAGCGGCGGCCCCGCTCGAGCAGCGCCGCCGCGGTGGGGAAGACGAGCGTTCCGCCGCCCCCCTGGTCCGGGTAGATCACTTCCAGTGCGGCCGCGCTCGCGGCGCCGGCCGCCCCCTGCTCCGAGCCGGCCAGGCCGACGTCGGCCGCGCCCGACGCCACCAGCGCCTGGACCGCCTCGTCGCTCGCCGCCAGCTGCGGGCGCTGCCGCGCCACGCCGTCGAGAAAGGCGAGCGTCGGCGCCTCGCCGAAGACCGAGGCGAGGGCCGCGGCGGTGGCCGGGCCCGCACCGCGGCCGAACGGCACCAGCACCTGGCGCCCGGCGAGCCGGGCATCGGTGAGATCGCGAAGCTGGCTCGGCTGCACCGGCAAGGCGGCCCTGGGGTTCACGAGCAGGATCCGGGCCCGGGCGCACAGAGGGAAGAAGCGTCCCTTCGGGTCCTTCCATCGCGCGTCGACCTCCGGCTGCGCCGGCGCCGACCGGGGAACGAGCAGCGGCGCCGCGGCCAGCGCCTCGGCGGGGTCCCCGAACCAGGCCACCTCCGCGTCGCGCGGGTCGTCGACGAGCACCACCCGGGCGAGCCGGCGGTTGTTGGCGAGCGTCACCAGTGCCTGCGCCCCGAGCGGCGAGACCGTGGCGTGCACCTTCACCTCCGGGAGCGGCGCGGGCGGCTTGCAGCTCCCGAGCAGGAGGGCCGCCAGGGCGAGCGCGGGGACGGCGTGCATCCGGCTCACCCGATGCTCACCCGGTCGCGGCGCGCGCGTCCGCCGGCGTGGATGGCCCGGTCGCCACCGGCCTGCTGGGCCGCGAGCAGCGCGTCGGAGGCGGTCCGCACCAGCGTGGAGAAGGACATCGTGCCCTGCCCGTCGAAGGTCGCCACGCCCACGCTGGCGGTGACGTCGGCGCCGCCGTGCCAGGTACGCACGCGCTTCACCAGCCGCTGAGCCACCTCCAGCGCGCCCGGCGCCCCGGTGTGCGGCATGAACACCAGCAGCCGCTCCTGGTTGTAGAGCAGCGCCAGGTCGATGTCCCGCACCGTCCCGGCCGCGAGCGCCAGCAGCTCGGCGAGCACCCCGGCCCGGGCCCGCGCCGCCATGCGCGCCGAGACCTCCTTCCAGCGGTCGACGGCGGCGAGCGCCAGGGACACCGGGTAGCGGTAGCGGCGCGAGCGCTTCACCTCCATCAGCAGCAGCTTCTTGAAGAACTCGTAGTCGTAGATGCCGGTGGCGGTGGGGCGTTCCCGCTCCAGGTCGGCGATGCGCCGCGCCTGGGCGTGGAGCCGCGCCATCACCCGGCACATGCTCACCACCACCGGACGCGAGAGCGGCGCCACCAGCAGCCCGTCGGCCGAGAGCTCCTCGCGCCCGGCCGCCTCCTCGTCGTGGAAGAGCAGCACCACCGGGAGCCGGGGATCGGCGGCCCGCAGCGCCTCCAGGAAGGCCGCGCCGCCGGCGACCTCGGGCCGCACCACGGCGACCGCGTAGCCGTCCGGCTCCAGGCCGTCGAGCGCCTCGGCCGGCGTCGCCACCTCGACCTTGAAGGAGGCGCCCTCGAGGTGCCGTCGCAGCGCCGTCACCACCGGGCCGCTTTCCTCGATGACCAGGATGCGTTGGGCCATGGACCAGGCGGATGCTACCATCCGCACGCGTGACCGCGAAGCGCGTCGCCCTGGCACAGGTGAACACCACGGTCGGCGACCTCGCCGGCAACGCGGAGAGGATCCGCGGCTTCACCATCCGCGCCCGCGCCGCCGGTGCCAGCCTGGTCGTCTTCCCGGAGCTGACCGTCTCCGGCTACCCGCCCCGGGACTTCCTCGACATGCCCGAGTTCGTGGCCCGCTGCCGCGCCACCGTGGACGAGCTCTCCGGGCCGGCCGAGTGGTCGCGCGGCGTCTCGGTGGTCTTCGGCTTCCCGGAGGCCGCGCCCGGCGCGCCCCCGCCCGGCCTCTACAATGCCGCCGCGCTCGTGGACGGCGGGCGGCTGGCTGCCGTGGGGCGGAAGTCCCTGCTGCCCACCTACGACGTCTTCGACGAGACCCGGTACTTCGTCCCGGCGCCGGCCTCCACGACCGCCGACGCCGAGGGCCTGGGGATGCGGCTCGGGCTCTCCATCTGCGAGGACATCTGGAACGACAAGCGCTTCTGGGACCGGCCGCGCTACGACCGCGACCCGCTGGCCGAGCTGACCGCCGGCGGTGCCGGCCTGGTCGTGAACCTGTCGGCCTCGCCCTACGCGCTCGGCAAGCCCGAGCTGCGCGAGCGGATGCTCGCCGCCAGCGCCCGCTCCCACCGGGCGACGGTGGCCTACGTGAACCAGGTGGGCGGCGACGACTCGCTGGTCTTCGACGGCGCCTCCATGCTGCTCGCCCCCGACGGCCGGGTGCTGGCGCGCGCGCCGCTGTTCGAGGAGGCGCTGCTGGTCGTCGACCTCGACGGCGGGCGCCCGTCGCTCCTCTCGCCCGAGGGCGCGGCGCTGCCGGCCCCGCCTCCGCCCGAGCCCTCGCCCGAGGCACAGGCGGACGAGGTCTTCCGGGCGCTGACGCTCGGCGTGCGCGACTACGTGCGGAAGTGCGGCTTCCGGAGCGCGGTGGTGGGGCTCTCCGGCGGCATCGACAGCGCGCTGACCGCCTGCGTCGCCGCCGAGGCGCTCGGGCCGGGGGCCGTCCTCGGCGTGGCGATGCCGTCGCGCTACAGCTCGTCCCACAGCCGCGAGGACGCCCGGGCGCTGGCCGCGAGCCTCGGCATCGCCTTCCAGGAGGTGCCCATCGAGCCCATGCACGCCGCCGGCCTGGGCTCGCTCGCCGCCGCCTTCGGGCACGCGCCCGGCGACCTCACCGAGCAGAACCTGCAGGCGCGCATCCGCGGCCAGATCCTCATGGCCGTCTCCAACGAGACCGGCGCCCTGCTCCTCTCCACCGGCAACAAGAGCGAGCTGGCGGTAGGCTACTGCACCCTCTACGGCGACATGGCCGGCGGCCTGGCGGTCATCGGGGACCTGCCGAAGACCCTGGTCTACCGTGTCGCCCGGGCGGCGAACCGGCGAACCGGGCGGCAGGCCATCCCGGAGCGCACCTTCACGAAGCCGCCGTCGGCGGAGCTGAAGCCGGGCCAGACCGACCAGGACTCGCTGCCGCCGTACGACGTGCTCGACGACATCCTGGCCGCCTACATCGAGGAGCGGCTGCCCACCGACGAGATCGTCCGGCGCGGCCACGACCCGGAGCTGGTGCGCAAGGTGGTCCGGATGGTGAACGGCAGCGAGTACAAGCGGCGCCAGGCGGCGCCGGTGCTCAAGGTCAGCGCCAAGGCCTTCGGCGAGGGGCGCCGGCTGCCGATCGCGCACCGCTGGAGACCCTAGGGCGGACGGGCTACAGGAGCCCGAGCATCGCCGCCAGCAGCAGCCAGAGCGGCCCGCCGACGAGCAGCACCAGCACCCAGAGCAGGCCGAGCCTCCTCCTCCGGCGCGGGTCGTTCCCGGGTCGCGTGGAGAGGGCGAAGAGCGCGGCGGAGGCGGTGCCCACCGCGAGAAAGCCGGCGAAGAGGAGGAGCGGGTGCGGGCCCAGGAGGCTCACACCTGCATCACGTCCTTCTCCTTGGCGGAGACCGTCTCCTCGATCTTCTTCACGCCCTCGTCGGTCTCCTTCTGCATCTTCTCCAGGGCCTTCTTGGCCTCGTCGGCCGAGATGTCGCCGTCCTTCTCGGCCATCTCGATGAGCTCCTTGGCGTCGCGCCGCTCGTTGCGCACCGCGACCTTGAACTCCTCGCCCTTGGACTTCACCTGCTTGACGATCTCGCGGCGCCGTTCCTCGGTGAGCGGCGGGATGGGGATGCGGACGAGCTCCTTGTCGCCCTGCGGGTTCAGGCCCAGGTTGGCGTCGCGGATCGACTTCTCGATGACCGGGATGAGGTTCTTCTCCCAGGGCTTCACGGTGATGAGCCGGGCGTCCACCACCGCCAGCGTGCCCACCTGGCTGAGCGGCGTCATCTGGCCGTAGTAGTCGACCCGCACCGCGTCGAGGAGATGCAGGTTGGCGCGCCCGGTGCGGATGGCGAGCAGGTCGGCCCGAAGCGAGTCGAGGGTCCTGGCGATCCGGCCGTGCAGGTCCTTCAGGATGTCGTCGGCGGCGCCCATGGTCGTCCTCCGTCGGCGGCGCTCGGCGGGCGGTGCGCCCGTCAGGCGGCCTTGGTCGAGACCTTCCCCACCGTGGTGCCGATCTCCTCGCCCAGCACGACGCGGCGGACGTTGCCGCGCTGGGTGGAGTCGAAGACCACGATGGGCAGGTCGTTGTCCATGCAAAGGCTGATGGCGGTGGAGTCCATCACCTTCAGGTTCTTCTTCAGGACGTCGAGGTAGGAGAGCTGCTTGAACTTCACCGCCGCCGGATTCTTCTTCGGATCGTCGGTGTACACGCCGTCCACCTTGGTGGCCTTGAGCAGGACGTCGGCGTGGATCTCCATGGCCCGGAGGCTGGCCGCGGTGTCGGTGGTGAAGTAGGGGTTCCCTGTGCCGGCGGCGAAGATCACCACCCGCCCCTTCTCCAGGTGGCGCATGGCACGGCGCCGGATGTAGGGCTCGGCGACCTGGTGCATCTCGATGGCCGACTGCACCCGGGTGTTGACGCCGAGCTTCTCGAGCGCGTCCTGCAGCGCCATGGCGTTGATCACCGTGGCCAGCATGCCCATGTAGTCGGCGCTGGACCGGTCCATGCCCTCGGTCGCGCCGGAGACCCCGCGGAAGATGTTCCCGCCGCCGATGGTCAGCGCCACCTGCACCCCCAGGTCGATGACGTCCTTCACGTCCTGGGCGATGCTGGTGAGCGTCTTCGGCGAGATGCCGTACTTTCCGTCGCCCATCAACGCCTCGCCCGACAGCTTGAGCAGGATGCGCTTGTACCTGGACTTCGGCTTGTCGGCCTTCTCGGCAGGGACAGGGGTCTTCATGGAAGGCGGCTCGCGGGCGGGCGCATTGTACTCGAAAAGGGGGAAGGGCTAGGCGCCACCGGCGGAGGGCTCGGTCGCGGCACCCGCCGCGCCGTCCACGCCGCGGCGGCGGCGGCGGCGCCCGCCTCTCCGGCGCCGGCGGCGGCGCGGGGCGCCCTCGGCGGGCTCGGAGGTGACCGGGATGTCGTGGGCGCCCGGATCCCCGCCCTGCGCCGCCCGCGGGGTGGCGCTGCGGGCGTCGGAGCTCACGACCGGGATGCCGTCCTGGCTTGGGTCCCCTCCCGGGGCGCCGCGGCCCGGGCGCGCCGGCGCCTTGGCGGCAACCCCCTCCGCGTGGGCCAGCCGCGGCGATCGCTCGCGTCGGTGCGGCGGGCGCGGCGCGGCCGGGCGCCCCTCGCCCTCGGTCTCGCCCTCCCCGCCGTGCCCCTCGGCCTCTGCCTCGGCGTAGGCGGAGGCGCGCGCCTGACCCTCGGACCTCCAGCGGGCGAGCGCCTCGGCACCCTCGCCGGTGGCGTGCACCGTCATCTCCAGGAGCTGGAGCGCGTCCTGGAAGTAGGCCTGCGCGGAGAGCCCCCCTCCGCGACGGCGACGGCGGCGGGCCGGGCCGCGGAAGACGCGCTGGGTTCCGATGGCCAGCCGGGTCCGCTCGGCCATCCGGCGCGGGAGCCGGGCGGTCTGGACGAGCTCGGCGAGCAGCTGGTCGGCGGGGTTCGCGCCCGGCTTCCCCGGATCGCCAGGAGGGCCCGGCTCGACGAGCCCCGGGAGCTCCCCAGGCCCGGCCGGCTCGTCCTGGCGCAGGTGCATGAGCAGGGCGCCCAGGAGGACGGCGTCGGAGACCTCCGCGCCGGACCGCACCAGGGCGTCGAGCGCCGAGAGGTGGGCCTGGAAGCGCGAGCGCATCGCCGCCTCGCCCGCGTCGAGGGCCTGCGAGAGGGCGGGGAGCACCATCGCCAGCGCACCGGCGGACCGGAGCAGCTCGAAGGCACGCGCCGAGTTCCCGCAGCGGAGGATCTTGAAGGTCTCCTCGAGCACGCGGGGCGGGGCGCAACGCGCCAGCTCGGCCGCGCTGCGCCGCATGGCCGCGAAGGTCTCGGGCTCGATGGCGAAGCCCAGCCGGGCCGCGAAGCGGATGGCGCGAAGCGACCGGACCGGGTCCTCGCGGATGCGGACCTCCGGGCCACCGATGGTGGCCATGCGGTGCGCCTCGAGGTCGGCGCGGCCGCCCACGTAGTCGAGGACCTCCCCGACGAACGGGTCGTAGAAGAGGCCGTTCACAGTGAAATCGCGGCGGCGGGCGTCTTCCTCGGCGGTGCCGAAGACGTTGTCGCGGGTGATGAGCAGGTCGGCGTCGCCCGGGACGTCGTCGGCCACGTCGATGGGGTTCGCACGGAAGGTCGCAACCTCGATGATCTTGCCGCCGCGGAAGTAGACGTGCGCCAGCCGGAAGCGGCGACCGATGAGCCGGCAGTTCCGGAAGATGGCCCGCACCTCGCCGGGGTGGGCGTCGGTGGCGATGTCGAAGTCCTTGGGCTTGAGGCCGAGCAGCAGGTCGCGGACGCAGCCCCCCACGAAGTAGGCCTGGTGACCCATGTGACGCAGGCGCGAGATGACCTTCACCGCGTCCGGGTCCAGCCGCTCGACCGGGATCTCCGGGTCGTGGGCCGGGTGCGGCATGTCGGGGTCCAGGGCGAACGGGCGCTCCTCGCGGGAGCCACGGTGGTCGCGGCGTGCCTCGCGGCCGGTGGCGGCGCCCGGCTCGCGCCCGGCGGACGCCCCGGGCTCACGCCCGCGAACGGGCTCGGGACCGCGCCCGGGCCGGTCGCGTCGGCCGTGCCCGGGGTGGCGCCGCGCTCCCTCGGCGCCGGGCGAACGGGGCGCTGCCGCTGCGGCGGGGGCCGCATCGACGGGCTGGAGGTCTTTCGGGGGGTCCCGCTCGGGAGCAGCGGGGGAGGTGGGGACTCGGTTCTCGGATTCTTCCATGTATGGGCCGGATCGGGGGGCGCCTCGGGGCGGCTGGTCTGCCGCGGCCGCGAGACGCACCTTCACCGTCGGGCACGTCCTTTGTGATGGGTTGTAAGCGAACGGGGGGGCTGCGTCAATTCGCCGCCGGAAACATCTCCACTTGTGCCGCCTCCAGCCCCAGGACCTCGCGCACCGGCGCGAAGGAGCGGCGGTGCACCGGGCAGGCGCCGCGCTCCTTCAGCGCCGCCAGGTGGTCGGGCGTGGGGTAGCCCTTGTTGCGGGCGAACCCGTAGCCCGGGTGCTCCCGCTCGAGGTCGCGCAGCAGCGCGTCCCGGGTGGTCTTGGCGAGGATGCTGGCGGCGGCGATGGTGAGCGAGAGCGCGTCGCCATGGACGATGCCGTCCTGGGGGATGTCGAGGTCGCGGATGCGCCGGGCGTCGATGAGGAGGTGGTCCGGCCGGACCGGCAGGGCCAGCACGGCCCGCCGCAGCGCCAGGATCCCGGCCCAGTAGATGTTGAGCCGGTCGATCTCCTCGACCTCGGCGCGGCCGGTCGCCCAGGCAACGGCGTTTCGCTTGATGTCCTCGGCGAGCCGCTCCCGCTCCTCGGGGTCGAGCTGCTTCGAGTCGTCGACGCCGTGAGGGCGGTAGTCGCGCGGCAGGACGCAGGCGCCGGCCACCACCGGACCGGCCAGCGGCGCCATGCCCGCCTCGTCCACCCCGGCGACGTGGACGACGCCGCGGGCCCACAGGCGCGTCTCGTGGCGAAGCAGGTTTCGCAGCCGCTGCCCTTCGGCCCGGTTGGCCCGCCGCCGGCGCCACACCGACGCCAGCACCGAGCGGGCCCCGGCGCGCGGGTCGCGCGAGAGCGCCTCCTCGCAGTCCGGGGGGAGCGGGCGCGCCTGGTCCACGAAGCGCGCCCGGAGCTCGGCGACGGAGACGCGGGCGAGTTCCTCGGGGCGCATGGGCGCCGGGATGCTACCCGAGCCGGCGGGCCGCGTCACCGGTCTCCGCTGCGGCATTCGCCGTGCGGCGGCCTCCGGGCGCGAGCCCGGGCGCCGCGACCCGGTGTCCGCCGGTCACCCCTGGCACCCTGCGCAGTAGAACGTCGAGCGCTGGGCCTGGACGATGCGCCGCAGCTTCGCGGTGCGGCACCGCGGGCAACGCTCACCCTCGCGCCCGTAGACCGTGAACGGGTTCTCGGCACCGGGCTCCTCGACGTAGGTGATCTCCGGGCCATCCTCGCGCTCCAGCGTCCGCCGGATGGAGGCGAGGACCGAGCGGGCGAGACGCCGGACCTCGACCGGGTCGAGCTGGTCGGCGCGCCGACGCGGGTCGAGCCGCGCCAGGAAGAGCGCCTCGCTGGCCTGGATGTTGCCCACCCCGGCGAGCAGCCGCTGGTCGAGGAGCGCCACCTTCACCGGCCGGCGGGTCCGTCCCATCGCCACGGCGAGCCGCCTCGGGTCCACCCCGTCGTGGAGCGGATCGGGCCCCAGCGCCGCCAGCTCCTCGACGTCGCCGAACCGCGCTCCGGGGACGAGCCGCAGCCGCCCGAAGAGGCGCGGATCGAGGTAGTGGAGGGCCTGCCCGCCGTCGAGCTCGAGCCGGACGCGTGAGTGGCCGGGCGCCTCGTCGCCGGCCTCGCGCCGCACCCACTTGCCGGTCATGCCGAGGTGCGACAGGAGCCCCATCGGTCCCGCGGGCGCGCGGAGCGTCACCAGCAGCTGCTTGCCTCGCCGCTCGACGCCGGCCACCCGAGCGCCCCCCAGGGCCGCCGCGAAGGCCGCCGGCCCGACCGGGCGGAGGATCCGTCGCGCCCGCGGGTCGGTCTCGACGCGCTCGATGGTGCGCCCCTCCGCCCAGCGGCGCAGGTTGCGGGCGGCGACCTCGACCTCGGGGAGCTCGGGCATGGTCCGCTTGTACCCCCTTCCGGCGCCACCTAGGCGTGCCGCTCGAACGCCGCCGCGAAGAACCCGTCGGTTCCGTGCCGGTGCGGCCACAGGTGGAGAAGGTGGCCGTCCACGCCGAGCGCGCTCGCCAGCGGCTCGCCGAGCGTGCGGGCGAGCGGGAACGGCGCCAGGCCCGGCAGCCCGGCGGCGAAGGCCGCCACCTCGTCGTTCTCGACCCGCAGCACCGAGCAGGTGGCGTAGACCAGCCGCCCGCCCCGCTTGACGAGCCGTGCGAAGCGCGCGGTGAGCTCGCGCTGGGTGGCGGCGAAGCGGTCGGGCTCCTCCGGAGCGAGCCGCCAGCGCGCGTCGGGCTTGCGACGCAGCGTGCCGAGCCCGCTGCAGGGCGCGTCCACCAGCACCACGTCGGCCTTCCCCTCGTCGGACCGGAGCGCCAGGTCGGCCTCCGCGCCCCGGGGGATGAGGCGGGTGCGGAGGTTGTCGACGCCGTCGCGGCGCGCCCGCCGCTTCGCCTCGTCGAGCCGCTCCGCATCCACGTCGAGGGCCAGGATCGAGCCGCGGTTGTGCATCTCGGCGGCGAGCGCCAGGCTCTTCCCGCCGGCACCGGCGCAGGCGTCCACCACCTTCATCCCCGGCCGCGCGCCGCAGGCGAGCGTGAGCAGCTGGCTCCCCTCGTCCTGGACCTCGAAGAGCCCGTCCTTGAAGGCCGGGAGCGCGAAGGCGTTGGCGTGGCCCTCCAGGACCAGCCCCCACGGCGAGAGACGCGTCGGCTCGGACGGTGCGTCCTCCTCCGCGAGCCGGGCGCGGAGTGCGTCCCGGGTGGTGCGGAGCAGGTTGGCCCGCACGGTGAGCGGGGCGCGCCGGTTCATCGCCCGCGCCAGGGCCCGGGCCTCCTCCGGCCCGAGCTCCGCGGCGAGCCGCGCCGCGAGCCACGGCGGCAGCGATTCCTCCACCGCCAGCCGCTCCACCGGGTCGAGGACGGCGCCGAGGCGCGCCCGGGCGCCCTCGAGCGCTCCCAGCGCGCCATGCCCGAGGCCGAGCCGCCGCTCCGCCTCTCCGGCGTCGAGGCCGCCGTGGCGGGCGAGCCAGGCCCCGTAGAGCTCGGCGAGCCCGGCGTGCCTCCCCAGGAGCCATTCCAGCTGCCCCTGCCAGCGGACCACCCCGTAGAGTGACTCGGCGGCGGCGCGTCGCTCCGCGGCGTAGAGCCTCTTCTGGCGGCGCAGGACCGCCTCCAGCGCCCGGTCGGCGAGCCATCCTTGCTCCCGCACCATCCCCAGCACCTCGAGGACCGCGGCGTCCACGAGGTCGTGCCGCACCGGGCGCTGGCCGCGGGCGCCTACAGCCTCTCCAGGACGGCGGAGGCGTGGCCGGCGACCTTCACCTTGGGGAAGATTCGCTCCACCTTGCCGTCGGAACCGACGATGACGGTGGTCCGCACCGTCCCCCAGACCTTCTTCCCGTACATGTTCTTCTCGCCCCATACGCCCCAGGCCTTCTGGACCGCGGCGTCGGGGTCGGAGAGCAACGGGAACGGGAGCTGGTACTTCTCCTTGAACTTCTTCTGCGTCTTCGGCTCGTCCCTGGAGATCCCCAGGATGACCGCCCTCTTCTTCGCGAACGCGTCGACCTCGTCCCGGAAGTCGCTGGCCTCCTGGGTTCAGCCGGAGGTCATGGCCTTCGGGTAGAAGAAGACCACCACCTTCTTCCCCTTGAAGCCGGAGAGCTTCACCGCCTGGCCCTCCTCGTCGAGCAGCGTGAAGTCCGGCGCCTTCTTGCCCTCTTCCAGCGTCATGGCGTCCTCCGGCTGCGGCTCGCCAGACCGGCCGCGAGGGGTCGCGGAAGCCGGGGAGCGGCAGCGTCGCTGGAGATACACTCCCGGGGATGCCAGGCGCAACGCCCCGGGTGATGCTGGCGTGGGGCCGCGACCGTGCGCCCTTCGCCTGCCCGCTCACCGCGCCGGAGACGGCCCTCCACCAGAACGCCGAGCAGCGGCGCTCCGGCTCTGCGCGGAGGCCCTGGCGGGGGCGCGCCCGGTTCACCCGGCGGCCCGCTGCCCGGCCTTCGACACGGCGGCCCGCTCCGACCTGGGCCGCGAGCGCGCCGGCGAGGAGGCGCTGGTCCGCATGCGCCGGTGTGGGCCGCCCAGGTGAGCGGGCGAAGGCCGGCGAGGTGCGGGGGTGCGATCGCCGGCCAGGTGGGCCCCCCGGCCAGGTTCCCCAGCTCTTATCAGGACTTGCAGCGCCACTCGGGCCGTGTTAGACACCGCTGCGCCCGTCGGGATCTTCCGGCGTGGCGCGAGAAGAGCAGCAAACCGCTGCAAATACTCACACTTCTCGTCCGGCTGCCCCGGTCACCGGGTGCGGGTGGAGGTTCTTCCTCCCCCGCCCAAGGTGGAAGCGGCCGGATGCGCGAGAAGTGGTGGAACGAACCGGAGACTCGAAAATGGAGATGCAGAACCCCGAGCAGCCCGCTGTCCCCGCGCCCGCAGTGGACGCACCCGCCGCCCCACCCGCACCCGCCGCGGCCCCTGCCCCCACCGTCGAGAACGCCATGGCCGCCGCCCTTCAGGGCAGCGGCTCCGCCATCACCATGAAGCAGTTGCTCGAGGCGGGCGTCCACTTCGGCCACCAGACGAAGCGCTGGAACCCGAAGATGAAGCCCTTCATCTTCGGCGCCCGAAACGGCATCTACATCATCGACCTGCAGAAGACGGTGGCGCTGGCCCGCCAGGCCTTCCGCTTCGTCTCCGACGCGGTGGCGAAGGGCGGCACGGTCCTCTTCGTGGGCACGAAGAAGCAGGCCCAGGACGCCATCCGCGAGGAGGCGAGCCGGTCGGCCATGTACCACGTGACGAACCGCTGGCTGGGCGGCACGCTCACGAACTTCAAGACCATCAAGACCGGCATCGATCGCCTGAAGACCATCGAGAAGATGGCCGAGGACGGGACCTACGAGCGGCTTCCGAAGAAGGAGGTCGCCTCGCTGGAGCGCGAGCGCGAGAAGCTCGAGAAGAACCTGGGCGGCATCAAGGACATGGCCCGGCTGCCGGCCGCCCTCTTCGTGATCGACACCAAGAAGGAGTACATCGCCGTCCACGAGGCGAACCGGCTCGGCATCCCGGTGGTGGCGGTGGTCGACACGAACTGCGACCCCGAGGGCATCGAGTACGTGATCCCCGGCAACGACGACGCCATCCGCTCCATCCGCCTCTTCACCGGCAAGGTGGCCGAGGCGGCCATCGAGGGCAAGGCCCGCTACGGCGCCTGGGTGGCCGAGCACGGTGGCCGGGACGAGCAGCGCGGCCAGGACGACCGCGACGCCGCCAGCGAGCGCGGCGACAAGCGCGACCGCCGCGGCCCGCGCCGCGAGCGCCGCACGCCCCGCGAGGATCGCGGCGCCGCCAGCGCCGGCGTCGAGGTGCTGCGCAAGGGCGAGGTGACCGCCGCCGCCGAGGCCGCCCCGGCCCCCGACGCCAAGTAGGCGCCCGACCCGAGACCAGTCCCTGGGGCGGGCTCCGCGCGGGCCCGCCCCGTCGATTTCACGAGAACCGCACGCGAACTGCAGAGGAAAGGAACCGACCGTGGCCGAGATCAGCGCAAGCGCCGTGAAGGAGCTCCGGGAGAAGACCGGGGCCGGCATGATGGACTGCAAGAAGGCCCTGGCAGAGACGGCCGGGGACTTCACCAAGGCGGAGGAGTACCTCCGCAAGAAGGGGCTGTCGGCCGCCGCCAAGAAGGCCGGCCGGATCGCCTCGGAGGGCGCCGTCGCCAGCTACGTCCACATGGGCGGCAAGATCGGCGTGCTCGTCGAGGTGAACTGCGAGACCGACTTCGCCGCCCGCAGCGAGGCCTTCCAGCAGCTGGTGAAGGACATCGCCATGCAGATCGCGGCCTCCGCCCCGCTCTACGTGCGGCGCGAGGAGGTCCCGGCCGCGCTCGTGGAGAAGGAGATGGAGATCGCCCGCGGCCAGGCCCGGGAGCAGAAGAAGCCCGAGGCCATCGTCGAGAAGATCGCCCAGGGCAAGGTGGACAAGTACTTCAGGGAGGTCTGTCTGCTGGAGCAGCCCTTCGTGAAGGACGACAAGCTCGCCGTCCAGGACGTCCTCACCCAGGCCGTCGCCAAGATCGGCGAGAACATGCAGGTCCGCCGCTTCGCGCGCTTCGTCCTCGGCGAGGGCCTGGAGAAGAAGCAGGAGAACCTCGCCGAGGAGGTCGCCAAGGTCACGGGCGGCCTGGCGTAGCGGCCGGCCCGTCGACGCGGGCCGCCGGGGTCCCCACTCCCGCGCCCGGAGCGGCTACGGTCACTTCGCGGTACCGGCCTTGGGCTTCGCCGGCTTCTGCTTGGCCGGCTTCTCCTTGGCCGGCTCGCGCGGCTCGCCGACGAGGATCACCACGAAGGTGGCGTTGCGGCCGAGCGACGGGTGGTCGCCCTGCGCCAGCCCCACCCCCAGCGCCTTGCCGCTCGCCAGGACCTTCCTGTCCTTGGCGAACTCCAGCGGTGCCGCCGACGCGCCCGCCAGCATGTTGACGCCCTTGTAGGTCTTGCGGAGCGAGTCGAGCAGCTGCGTGTCGCGCTCCTCGGGCAACGTCCCCTTGGCGGCGGCCATCTCCAGGGCGTACTTCTGGGCCACCTCCTGGAGCGCGGGATCGACGGGGATGCTCGCCACCTTGGCCTCGGCCCGCCGCTCGGCGATGGCCGCCAGCAGCTGCTGGCGAACCTCGCCCAGGTCCACCGCCGGCAGGACCTTGACGAACAGCTCCGCGAGGTAGGTCGTCGTGGCTCCGCTCTTCTCGGTCACGGTGGTGACGCCCACGCCGGCGTGGTTGACCTCGGGGTTCATCAGGTTGGCCCGGTGTCCCGGGCTCGTGAGCAGGCGCTCCTGCGCGTCGTCCACGGTGCGCCCCTGGGCCGGGTTGACGAGCAGCAGCGGCGAGGGGACGCCGGCCTTCTGCAGCTGCTCCACGACCGAACCCGCCGCGGTGCCGCGCCGGCTCTCGTCGCTCAGCCCCTCCGACAGGCTGCGGGCCACGCCGGCCACGGCCTCGTCCCAGGCGAGCGCCGGGAGCCCCGCCCCGGTGCGCTCCGCGTTGATGATCGCCAGGACCTTCTTCTCCTGGCCCGCGACGTCGGACGGCCACTGCGCCGCGGTGACGGGCACCGTGGTGGCGAGATCCGTCCCGCAGGCCACCGGGAAGCTCGCCACCACCCTGCGCGCGCCGCCCTGCTCCGCGCTGATCTCGACGCGGATGGTGCCGGGCCTGTCGCCGCAGCGGAGCTCGGCCTCGAAGGCCTTCCCCGGCGCCTGGGGCGGCGCCGAGGTCTCCCCCTTCGCGTCGGAGAGGACCACCTTCGGGTTCTCGAGAGGGCCCTGGAGCTGGCCGGCGAGCTTCGCCCGCTGGCCGAGGGCCAGGCGGCGCGGGAGCGGATCCAGGGCCACGGGCTCGTCGCCCAGCACCAGCACCACGCGGAAGGTGGGCTTCGAGAGCCGGTCCTCCCTGGGGATCTGGAAGAGGGCGGCGCCGTAGCGGGCGTTCTGGACGTACTTGCCGTGGCTGACGATGGTCTCGGCGAGCCGCTCGGAGATGACCACGTCGTCGTCGGTCCCGATGGTGGTCACGAAGGCCTGCCGCGCCGGCGACGGCAATCCCATGTAGCCCGAGACGAAGGCCAGGACGCCCTCGCGGGGAGCGCCCGGGTCGGTCCAGCCGAGGAAGGCGTCGGCGATGGCGCACAGGACCCCGTCGGGCCGCGGAGGCGTCACGCTCGCGGCCTTGGCCCGGCGCTCGACCTCCCCGGGCAGCCGCGAGAAGATGCTGCCGGAGCACCGGCTCGTCGGGTCGGACCCGTAGGCCAGCGCGGCCGGACGCCCCGGCGAGAAGTTTCCGCCGCTGATCGTGCCCGGCGCCGCCGCGTGCACCTCCACCGGCGCGAGGAGGCCCGCGAGCACCGCCACCCCTGCGACGGCGGCGAGACGCCGGGTGCGCCCCTGCTCTCCCTGGGTCATGTGCGTCCCCACGCGGGGCGCGCGGCGCCCTGGCCACGGCCCCCGGAAAGAGAAAGGGGCGGGCAGGCGACGAGCGCCCACCCGCCCCGTGACATCGCTACCCTAGATCGACTGTCCGAGCCGGAAGTAGAAGTACTGACCCACCCAGTCGTACATCGACGGGTCGGCCTGGTTGGCGAACGCGGAGTAGATGACCGACGGCTTCTGGTTGAAGACGTTGTTCATGCCGAAGCCGAAGAGCGTCTTGCCGATGGTGGTCTTGAGCGTGTAGCTCAAGAACAGGTCGGTCACCGAGTAGAAGCCGATGGTGCGGCTCTGCGTGGCGGCGAGCGGGTTCTGGTAGCACTGGCCACCGAACGAGGTCCCATCCGGGGCGCTGCACTCCTTGAGCTCGGACACGAAGCGCCAGCGGACGTTCGCGCCAAAGTCCTCCCAGTTCCAGCCCACGTTCACGTTGCCCTTCCAGCGAGGATTCATGAGCTGGAGGTCATAGGTCCCGA
>Ga0209253_10000644_pt1 | contig 30352 bp, 28 predicted proteins | sample FrelakmetBRP12BR_FD_187145 | JGI IMG/M metagenome (GOLD analysis project Ga0209253, IMG submission 187145) | Freshwater lake sediment microbial communities from the University of Notre Dame, USA, for methane emissions studies - BRP12 BR (SPAdes)... | ecosystem: Environmental > Aquatic >... | reverse complement strand
ATATCAAGTAGATTAAAAAAATGGTTATTTTCGGGTAAACGATTGGTTTTCGGATGATTCATAAAAGAGAAAGAAAATACTGCGTTATTTCTTCTGAAGAGTTTCTTTTACCCGAAAGAAAAAGGGAATTGAAGTTAGGAAAAATATCGGTGCCAACCAGAAAATATATTCAATACCGAAACGATCAGCAATTATCGCACCAAGCCAAGATCCAATAATTTGGGGAAGTGTATATACAAGGTTTAAAATTCCTAAGAATTTCCCACGACTTTCTTCTGGTAATAAATCTTGACTCCATGCTTGCATTGGAGTGATTAGTCCTAACAAAGCAAAAATTACGAATGGAACCAGTATTAATAACAAGATCAGATTTACATTTCCTCCTGTTTCGAAATTCCATCCTCCTTGCACAAATGGTACGCCAATATAGAACATACTTGTTAAGATAATGAATAGAGGGAGAAATCGTTTTCTACCGTACTTATCGGAAATTCTCCCAATTATTGCTATAAGAATAAATACTCCTCCAAAAGCTGCAACAATAGCTAATGCCGTACTCGACATGGGAAGATTAAGCGTGGTGATTAAATAGTTCATGAGATAGGGCATAATTATATAGATTCCAATCCGATAGATTATCATAGCAAATAGGATCTTCAGGAACTCTTTATTTTCCCGCAACAATACTTTTAGATTGAATACTCCAATTAATTCTTTGAAGAACGGTTTTTTGGCAATATTTTCCACAGGTTTTTCTTTTACAAAAAATTGTGCGAGTACACTGACAATTATTATTGCACCACCTCCCAGAGATAGCAAAAAAATATGTGCTGACTCATTAAGACCTCCAAACAACGGATCTGTGATGATTGAAGCGGCAACGATTATTATCATTCCAATATAACCAATTATTTCTACTATTCCATTTGCTCGTCCTCTTAATTCAGGTTCAACCAAATCAGGTAATAGAGACCGTTCAGCTACATAGTACGCATTCGATGATATGCCAATGATGACACCATCAATTATTATACAGATAATGTAAGCTATATATGGATCCCCACCTGCTATTTTTAGGGAAAACGCAAAAAGCACCATAAATATCCCTGAAACGATTCCCCCAAAGAATAGGTATGGTTTTCTTCTCCCCCATCTACTGCGAGTATTATCACTAACTATACCCCATATAATGTTGGTAATCAATCCCATTACTGCAGAGATTGAGACCATCCAAGCTACAAATTTATACTCAAAACCCAGTACATTCGTTATGTAGGTGTTTAAGTATTCTGCTTCCGTGAAAGCAAATATCTGGTCTGCGAAGAACAGTAATCCGAGAATCACAACTTGTCCGCTGACGAATTTCCCGAATTTTTTTAATTTTATTTTAGATATATTTTCCATTTCAGTGTTTGAACCATCTCAATTTTTCGTTGCATTAAGTTAGATGGATTCTATATAATATGTTCGATTGTTCGAATTAAAGAATAAGAAATGATTTACTAACGTTTTCGCCTAAAATCAAGCGTTGAAGAAAGGTAAGATGTGAGCTTTAGTATTTCTCGAGCTGGAACCACAACGAAAATAAAAAAATATAAAAAAATCAATCTTTCAACATTGGGATGCTTATAACGATATAGGTGATTACTGTTAGTCCTCTTCCAATTTTTTGACCTATTTCCAAGATACCGGATGCACCACTTAATCCTAATAAGTTCATAATTAATGTAGCAAAAAAAATTATCGCAAATACAGCACTTATGATTCCATAGGCATTTCGAATACTTTTATTCATGAAAATAGCTATTGCATAAAATGTAGTAGAAAAGAATAAGGAAATATAAGCTATATAGACACTGATCATATGAAGAATAGGTAAAGTAGTATGAGGAGTGAATGCAACTCCGATCATACCGACCGCAACGAAATAACCGAAAATACTTGCAATTAATGCTAAAATTTTAGATAATTTCTGCTCTTGAAACATAATTGGAAATCCAATGTTGAAGACAAAAAAACTCAACCCGAACATCGTGGTCCCCAATGTAAATAGAGCCATGGAATATGTGTTCGACATCCCGTTATAAGCAGTAATCATTCCGAGATCACTCAAAGAATTTTCCCAAAATGCGTATCCTGTCTGCATAGGATTGGATTCCGTTCCCCCAGTATAAAATAACATAGCCAGTGCGATAAAAACCACATACAGCACCAAAAACGTGATGGTGAGAGTTGCTAGAAAATATTTCTTTATCATAAATCATCCTTCCTATATCCAGTCCAAAATGGGTATGAATACAATTAGCATAATGATATTCACAGAGGCTCCGATCCCCAAGAATAGCAACTGATATTTTCGTTTCCAATAGTAAGAGTAAGCACTAACAACAAAAAAGGGGATATAAACTGCAAAGAAGACTGTAATGGAGTTCCACCAGGAATGAGCCCAATAAAAGACATTTGTTCGCGAAAGGAAAATTTCCAATACAGAAGCAATAAGGGCATTACCTAACCCTATAGCTAAGGGAAATGGGATCAAACCAAACAATTTTGTCTTTCTGTCTTCGGGAAGGAGTTTAGTTTGAGTGATACCCGCAATGCTAAACATTAAAGACAATTCAATTCCAACACCCACCAAAAGAACAAATGCACTACCATCAGGTACGGTCCAGAGAGCATCCCCTAAAAAATGTTGGACAAGAGCATTGATGATCTCCACAAACCAATGAATTGTGTACAAGACTAATCCTGCAACAATTGCATTGAAATTTTTTTTCTTAACTTCAGAGAAATAAATATACAAGACAACCACGAACATGAAAATCACATACCATTGGAATTGGTCCATTTTCCGTAGTTGTTCTAAAGCTAATTCTGTTGGATCCATATTTATCAACACCCATTCTACGAAAATCCAAATAAAACTTTCCTACATTGAACATTAAAGAACGCTCTCGGAATCCTTTTTTTATTCATTTTCCAATACCTAATTATTTCATCGTGAGGAATAAATGGCAAAAAAAATTATCTTGCAACCAGATTCCACAAATGCCCAAATTTCAGAAAGATATAAAAATGAATTGAATCCGGAGCAATTTGATGTTGTAACGCACAAGAATGGCCCAGCATTAGTAATCGCCGGAGCCGGTTCGGGAAAAACACGAGCATTAACCTACCGAGTAGCTTATTTGATCGAAAATGGGACAGTTCCAGAAGCGATTGTACTTGTCACGTTTACCAAAAAGGCTGCTCAAGAAATGGTTGATCGTGTCATAAAATTAGTCGGTGCAAAAGGAAAACGGTGTAATGCCGGCACATTCCATCATATTGCCAATCAAACACTTCATCAGTATGGACACACCATTGGGCTACAAAATAATTTTAGTATCATGGATGAATCCGATCAAAAATTTCTCATGAAACTTGTTTTGATACAAGTATTGGATAAGGAAGAACGAAAAAAGCATCCAAATTCAGCGAAAATGGTTAAAATTTATTCTAAACAAATCAATAGTGCACTCACACTCAAAAATACGTTAACAAGAGATTTTCCTCAGTATAAATCCTTACTCCCGACTATACAACAAGTACTCGAGGAATACAATAAAGCAAAACGACGTAATAATCAACTGGATTTTGATGATCTAATGTTATTATATCTTAAATTCTTACAAGAAGACGTATCTACGAGTTTTAAAAAACAAATCCAACATGTATTAGTGGATGAGTTTCAAGACGTGAATGCAGTCCAAGCGAAAATTGTGGATTTTCTCTCCGAATATTCAAAATCACTTGTAGTCGTTGGGGATGATGCTCAAGCTATTTATCGGTTTCGGGGAGCAGATTTTACACACATGCTGAACTTTCCTAAAAATTACCCCGGGAGTACCCGGTATAAATTGGAGGAAAATTATCGTAGCACCCCTGAAATATTGAATCTGGCGAACACTAGTATTCAGCATAATGTAAATCAATTTAAAAAGGAATTGCGAACAACAATACAATCCGGTACCTTGCCACTGCAAGTAGATTGCGATGACGTGGAAAAGGAAGCAAGATTCATCGTTCAGATGATTGAAGACCATAAAAAGGAGGGAATTCCATACCACCATCAAGCCGTTTTATTTCGTTCTGCTTTTCATTCCATTCCCGTTGAACAGCATCTTCTTAAAAAACAAATCCCTTATGAAGTTCGCGCCGGATTGCGATTTTTCGAAAAAGCACACATCAAGGATTTATTGGCATATTTAATCATCTTCATCAATCCCAAAGATCGGATTCAATGGTTCCGAGTACTGGATATGCACACGGGAATCTCTGAAATGGCAGCGCAAAAAGTTTTGGATATAATTTCATTAGACTCAAATGGGTTAGAGGAATTCGTCAATTTAGATTTAGTAACAATTCTAACAGGAAAACGCATTCAACAAAAATGTATTACATCACTTCAAGAACTCCAAGAAATAATCCGCTCGATCATGTTTGACACATCCAAGCAACCCTATTCATTACTTCCAACGAATAAAAAAGTTAGCTTGACACGAATTATCGAAGATTTAGAAAAATACGTCAATCCATTGATGAAAATTCGCTACCCCGAAGATTATACGGAGCGTATACAGGATTTTAAATCCATTATCGAGTTTTCATCTTCCTACAATTCAATATCATCCTTTTTGGAAGATATTATAACTCAGACTGATTTGATTAAAACGAAATCTGATACGAAAAATAAAACAAAACCCTTGATATTGTCTACTATTCATCAAGCGAAAGGATTAGAATGGGATGTCATATATCTCATGAATTTGACTAACGGAAGAATGCCAAGTAGCCAGATATTCGGGGACTACAGTGATGAAGATGAAGATATATATTCACTGGAAGAAGAACGACGTTTATTTTATGTAGCAGTAACACGGGCAAAAAAATATCTATATTTGACCCATCCAAAATATGTCAGGCAAACTTCAAACAGATTTATCCCAGAAGGGAGCAAATTTTTGGAAGAAATACGAGATACGGGAGTATTTGAAGAGGGAGAACTTGAAGATCCCAACGAGGAATTATTAAATGGCTGGGAATTATATGAACGGCAAAAAAAATAAAGATAAGTGAAAATGTGAAGAATTTATGACAGATAGTATGCAAATTATTCAAGAAATGATTGAGGGGAAACGTCCATACCCTCCTATTGCAAAATTACTCGGAATGCGAATAACCGGATATTGCGATGGATGTACAACGATGGAAATTGATATAGATGAACGATTATACAATCCTATGGGAACCTTGCATGGAGGTGTATATTGCGATCTCGCAGATGCAGCTATGGGAATTTCCTTTTTTACTACTCTCGCAAACGATGAGATATTCACAACAGTGGATTTGAATATAACTTACCTCAAAGCAGTAAAAACAGGGAAATTGATTGCAGAAAGTAAAATTATACGGAGAGGAAAACGCTTAGGGTATATGGAATGCCATATAACCAATGAAGAGGGAGAACTTGTTGCCAAAGCTAGTAGTACATGCATTATCCAGAAAGGGAGAGAAAGGGGAATTCTTTGATTTAAAAAAAAAGGTATTGAGATTTTATATAGAAAAGGTTAGATCCATCCCAGAAGAATAAACACAACCATACAAGTTATAATAACTACGAACATCGAACTTACAGTAAGAATTTGCATCCATCTCTTTCTCATATCGTAAATTACTGCACTGATTCCCCAAAATGGAAGGTAACCGATTAGATAGATCAAAACAGGATTTTTAATACTCCATAGAAATTCCCATTCCCACACGAGAATTCCGATCAAATTGAGAAAGATCTCAACTATGACACATAGTGAAGCCATAGAAAAAATTACAATCAACCGATTTTTTATTCTCTTTCGTCTGTATTCTCTTTGTTCCACCGGATCTTCTATCCGGAATTCTTCTTGAATCGTTCCTTTGAACATTTTTGTGGATACTAGTCCCATAATCAAGAACATGAAACAGATCTCGATGTTTAAACCAATTAAGATAATTAAAGAACTGTTGGGAACATAATTCCCTGGACTTAGAATCGTTGGGGGTGTAGACCAGAATGGAGCGAAGTTTGTGAAATGATAAATCAAAGCGTTCCAAATTTCGTTAAATAAATCCATTAACCAGAAAGCTAACGCTGCTAAGAGTGCAGACCAGTTCTGTTTTCGAATTTCCTTTGAAATCATATATATAATAATGAGAAGAAAGGGGATCATATACCATTTAAAATTCGAGAAATCTCTCACGAAGAATTCTGTTACGCATGCTGTCGGAGAGCCCACAAATATTCCTCCTAAATCCATCCAATCAATATAAATACGACTAAACTAACGATTACTAGCAAAGCCATGGATCCGACAGTAATGATCTGTGAAATTCTCTTCTTCATATCATATACGAATGCTGAGATTGTCCAGAATGGAACGTATCCAACAAGATAAATCAGAATCGGATTTGTTAAACTCCAAACGTTGGGTCCTAAAACTCCATTCCAATCCCATACCAAGATACCAATCAGGTTTAGGATGATCTCTACTATAACACACAATAATGACATGGACATTATAATAAATACTCGATTTACGATTCGTTTGCGACGATATAATTTCTGTTCTGTAAGATCTTGAAATCGTAACTCTTCCTGAATCGTTCCCTTAAACATTTTCGTGGATACAAATCCCATCATCAAGAACATGAATGTTATCTCGATGTTTAATCCTATTAAAATAACCAGAGAACTATTCGGTCCCGAGGGTCTGGGTGGAGTACTCCAGAAGGGAGCAAAATCGGTGAAATGGTAAATAAGCCCATTCCAAATCTCGTTAATCCAGTCTGCCAGCCAAAATGCAACAGCTGCAAATAACGCAGACCAATTTTCTTTTTGAACTTCCTTGGCAATCATGTAAATTACAACTAACAAGAAAGGAATCATGTACCATTGAAAATTTGAAAAATCTCTCAGAATTGCTTCTGCAGCTTCAGCTGATGGTGATCCCATTTTATCAACTCCATAGTTGTTGTCTATAGCTCACATAATGAGAATATAAGCCTTTCCTCAATTGAAATAGGAGATAAAAGATAACTATGCTGGGATGATACCTATTAATTCATTGGTTCCATTTATCCATCTCATGGCAATTTTCATCTCGCTTGAAGATACGTCAACTTGACAAAAACCCGGAGGATTTCCCGATTTATTATCATTCCCTCCGACTCCTATAAGACAAAAATAGGTTCCGTTGATAATTGTAGTCTCATAGTCATGGATATGCCCATAAAAAACTGCATCTACATCATAGGTATCACATAGTGTAATTAAATCCAACAGATCTTTGTTTAAGTAACTGTGATATAAGGGAGGAGGATGAAGTGCAATGATTTTATATTTCATGGACGCAGCACGTTGTAGATCTTCATGTGCCCAAGCTAACTGGACAGGATCTAATCCTCCCCAATGACATGAGGTATAATTGTAGGGATCTAATACTTGAATGTGAGTTGAACTGTAGTTGTATGAGTAGAAAAATCCCGGTTTATTATCATAGGGATAGTAAGAGGAAAAAATATTTGCGGAACAATCTCCCTGTCGCTCATGATTGCCTATTGCAATTTGTAATGGAGCATAGCTTGCTAAACCGCTTTTTTCAGATATATCATCGAACCATGACTTCCATGTGGCATCCATATCAGCTTGATGGGTAATATCACCGGCATTAATCGTGAATGCGATATCAATTCCATCAGATTCCATGGTTTTCATCATGAATTTGGGAACATTAGGTTTGAATAGAACATTAATCGGGCTTGTATTTTGACGGGGATCAGAAAATAACAGAAAAGTAAAGTTCTTCTCAATAGAAGGTGCGGTAGTGAAATCGTAAATTTTAGCCGATTTCCCAACTTGATAATAATAGGTTGTATCCGGTTCAAGATCCATTAAAGCCACTCTATGCCATTCATCTGGGAAACCATAACTAATAGTTTCATTCAGATTATTGGGATGATTTCCATAGTGTACGACATATAATTCTGGATACCGTGTTCTCCACATTATTGTAATCTCGTGCATGGGTTCTTGATCTGTTGCCCATGTTAATATGGGTCCAGTAGTGTAACGAATTGCGCTGATAAACAGATTTGCGGAAAGAAATCCAAAAATGATACCACAAATTCCGATAATAGCTAGTCCTCCATGAGCGATTTGTAGTATAGTTTTTTTTTTTAAGGGAACTTTATTTCGCAAAATTCGAATTGTGAACCAAGCTAATGCACTTGAGATGAGTAGTATACCTAAAGTAATAGAGAATCCCGTTATCGGAGTATATCCAAATACAAAACTATGATTAAAATACAGAAAAAGTGTTCCAGATATGAGCAATAGAACTGGAATTAGTAAACTGGACGCATAAAGGATAGTTTGTATACCCCAATTTCGGACTTTTAGTTCACCCATCTCATATAATAGTATAATCCTTATAGTTAAAAATATCACCAACGAATACACTTTTATGAAAGGTTGGACATCCGAGAAACGCGTTCTCACGACATTTAACCATGAGGAACCCGATCGAATACCAATTTATGAAGGATCTATTGAGGTCCCAGAATTGGTTCAATCTTCTCATTCGATTGCAATAAAACCGGGAATAATGTTCCTGTCCTATGAAACACTTAAATTTTTTACATCAACCTGGTTTCAGCCGTTGAGAAAAAGCTTTTTTAAGATTCTAAAAAATCCGATTCTACTCCAGCCATTAGTGAAATCCGCTTTCAATCGATCTACTCAACTACATCGAACTTTAGGGATTGATTTAATGGGCTATACTTCTGGAATACCCATGATTTTCAGCGATAAATTGTTTTCAGACTTTTCCATAAATAAACGAAATCGAACAATTCAAGGGTTAAATGGAAAATTAGTATTAGAACTACCATCAAGTGACTCAGGAGGAGCAGTACAACGAAATGGGTTCTTATCAGGACCAGAAGATTATGAAAGATATATGGAATTCAACCCTGATCATCCCGGGAACTATTTCTTGACTAAAAAAACGTTAGCTATAGTAAAAGGGAAAATTGCATTGCTATTTTCTGTTACAGGGGCCGCATTTTTTGAAACTATGGCAGAAATGTTTGGATTCGTCACATTGTTCAAGTTCCTGGTGAAAAATAAGAATTTTGTGAAGCGTGTTGTTCAAGATTTGAGTGATTATGCTTGTTCTGTAGCAGAGCAGCTTATTGAAAAGGGTGTGCAATTCTTTTACATGACGGATGATTTAGGATTAAAGGCCAAAGGGATGATCTCCCCTCGGATGTATGAGAACTTTTTTCATGATAAGGTTAAAAAATTCGCTAAAATTGTGCACGATGGAGGAGGATACATATTCCGGCACTCTTGCGGGTATTTTAAGGAATATATTCCATTTTTCATTAAGGAAGGAATGGATGGAGTACATCCATGGGAAAGCAGTGCTGGTATGGATATTTTCGAAGCAAAGCAGAACTGGGGAGATAATTTCACTCTTATCGGAAATGTACCTATCGGTTTACTCTCCCATGGGACAGTACAACAAGTTGTGGATTACTGCAAAACTTTGATTCATTTATGTGGTCCAGAAGGAGGATATATTGGATCTTCCTCTCATTCAATAGTTCCATCGGTGAAATGGCAAAATTATGCAGCTATGTTATGGATTTTCAAAAAATATGGAAAATATCCTATTATTAATTAAAAATATTTCTTTGTTCCAGACTGAAGAACCTTCGAAATTGGAAGTAAAAATAACGAATAACCCTACACTGAAGGCCGGAAAATCGGAAATCACTTGGAAAGTCGCTGTTATAAAAGATATTTCTACGAAAATTGAAATACGGGATGATAAAATTAAAACAAAAGATATGTTTACCTACTGGCAACAGATTCCTAAAAATACTCATTGGAATTTCACCACTCGCAAGATGATGAAAGTAGCTGAATTATTGAAGATGGAAAAATTCGTACATATTAAGTTCATATCTTAATTTCCTTTTTTAGAGAAATGAGGATCAACTATGAATATGGAAGAATTAGATCAATTAACAGACGATGCCATATCCTATATTCAACATGTCTGTGATACATTTGGCCCTCGTATATCAGGATCGAAGCAGGAACGAAATGCTTTTGAGGAATTAGAAACCAAACTGCGCAAGTTTGCCGATTTTACTTATGTTGACACCTATAAAGTTTATCCGACCTTTTATCCCGGAGATTTTGTTCGTATTTTCGGAGTTTGCGTTATAATTGGGTGGATTTTATTTTTCTTTTCCAATGTGTGGGGGATTTTTTCGATAATTTTACCCCTTTTTGGTCTATTTGTGGTGTTCATTTCACTTGTTAAGTTGAAGTATTGGTTTGCGTTTTTCTCAAAAAAAGGGATAAGTCATAATGTAACGGCTCGGATTTTACCGAAAGATGACAAAAATGGGATCCAACCGAGTAAAAAACGCATTATAATTGCCGGTCACATGGATAGCGCATTTCAAATGAAAATCACAAGATTTGGGGATAAAAGTATGCTATTTCTCGTGTTTTCAATCCTCTATACGATCTTGATAGCCTTATTCTCCCTTGCAAGAATTCTCCTCCTTCAAGGGGGAGGAATGAAGTTGATATTATCACTAGGTCCACTCGGATTAGGTTGGTTGGATATTGCGTTTCTTGGAATCTCAATTATCGGATTGCCCACACTTATCATCACACTGCGTGGATTTAGTGGGGGAATACCAGTACTCGGTGCGAATGATAATTTATCAGGTGTTGCGTTAGCACTCGAAATTGGTGACTATTTTGCTAAAGATGAACATCGATTAAATAATGTCGAATTGTGGGTGGGAGGATTTGGATCCGAAGAATGTGGTGAAAGAGGGGCTGAAAACTTTGTAAAAAAATATTCGAAATTGGGATTACTTAAGGATTCTATTGCGATTATACCTGAATCTCTTGGAGCAGGTACTGATCTTGCGATTTTAACCAAGGAACTAATGCATCTTGTCACTCATGATAAAGATGTGTGTAGTACCATTGAAAGAGCATATAATTCATTGAAAGAACAAGGAGAAAATGATGAATTCGTATCTTGTAGAATTGCTCCCGATTTAAAAATGGGTTCATCGGATGGAGGAAGGTTTGCTCTTGCGGGATTTCCTTCCTCAACAGTGTTAGGTTACGAGGGCAGGATAATGAAACCTGCAAACTGGCATGAAGTAACAGATGATCCAAAACATTTGACTCGAAAAACACTTCGGACAGCTATTGGGATTTATGTTCATTTTATTAATAATCTCGATCACTCCATGGGATGAATCACATTAGATTTGAAAAACAAATTTTTTCTCTCATTATAGTAATGCAGATGGAAAAAAGGAGAAATAACACCTTTATCGCAATGCCTCTATATAATACTCATCAACATCGGATCTTAAGGTAAAACCTTATATATTTTCGTGTTGTACTGGATGTTTAATCGTTGATAACCGCTTGATAATTGTGAAAATCGTGAAGACCATTCTGAAAGCATTCTTGAAATATAATCCCTTCGATATAATTTGCTATAATCGATATCGTCGAATTATGAGAAGAGGAGAATGGCAAAATCACATAAATGCTGTATATTATCACGTAGGTGCTCGATTTTTCCCCAAAATCACATGGATTACGAATCGAACAACTTGGGAAAATAATGAATTTATCCCGCGAAGAGAAACGGGCGGCTTAATTGTCGTTTCAAATCATCGATATCTCTTGGACCCCTTCTTTGTGAGTATGGCATTCACCGGACCACACGTGTATCGGGAAATACGATGGGTCAGCAAGATAGAAAATTTCACTACTCCCATTGTAAAATCGATTGTTTTCCCATTTGGGACGATTCCACTTTCACCCGATCGAACGCTAACCGAGAGAACAGTGAAAGAAATTTGCTATTGTTTGAAACGTGGATTGTGTGTAGGGATGTTCCCCGAAGGGGGAAGAACGAAATCCGGTCCGATTCGTCCTTTCAAGACGGGATCTGCACGTATGGTTATTTTAAACAAAGTACCCTATATTCCCGTTGCGTTAATTGGAAATCGGGATCTCACTAAAGGAAAAGCCCATATTCGCGTAGGGACTCCTATTTATTTACAGGATGGGTTAGATCCTAATGATCGTCAGGTTTTACAAGATATTTCAGATGATATGCAAGCTCAAGTCATAGCATTGTACTATAATAAACCTCAACCTGTTGGACGTTATGAAAAAATACCGGCTCCAATTGCACCCAAATCTGTAGATAAATCCACCAGATTTCAACCTCACAGTCTAATTATCCAAAAAAGTAGTCCTTTGCTGTCTTCTAGAGAAATAAAAGTCATTGAAACCTATTCATACCATGATAATGAGCGAAAGTTTTTTTAAAACGTAAGAGGAAAAAAAAACTATAAAGGTAGATTTCGAAAGACATTAGAAGTAACTCTACGATTTAAAATGTTCACAAACTCATTGGCTTCATCTGACATCCGAGGAGAGGTTATCTTCTCCAAGTAGTCATCCAGATCATTAAAATTGGTAAAAATAACGCGTTCCCCACTATGCTGGATTTCCACGCCTTTCTGCATGAGTTTTGCATAGATTCCACCACTTACTGGTGTATGTTTCACAAACCATTCACACTCTTTTTTCTTGGTTAACCAAAAATTATTTTTAATTAAATATTTTTTGAACATTTGATTCATTTTGCACACACTTTCTATGAGTTTTGAGGTAACACTCCCACCCCTGAGAGTATTTCCCGGTATAAGTGGAATTATACTGCCAAAACCCCGTACATGAAATCAACTGTCTGATGAAATTGGGTTTTTTGTTTGTTTTTATGAGTTCTAAATCCTGAATGCAGGATTAGAGGGGATCAGGTTAGTTTCACCAAACCACACCAACATTTGGGAAACATCAGTATAATATCGCACTGATATTCAAATATTCAACAGTTTCAAATTTAAATACGTTTGTAACAAATAATCTACAATTACTTATTCGATAATGAATAATCCATTAATAAGTGATCTAGATCCGACGAAAATCGACTCAATTAGAAATGCCGTTCGTTATATCATCCAGATAACACATACTAGCGCTCCGACAATTTGGCACTCAATGAGGAGGTTAAAAGTAAGTCCGTGGCATTCATTAGATCATATTTTGTCGGAAGGGGGTTTTTAGGGATTTTTGTCGGACTTCCCTACTGACTTGCAAAGTTTTGCCGACAAAAAGAGGATATAACTAACGTATATTTGAGAACACTTTAAGCCATTGTGAGGTCATATTTTCTACCCAATAACAAGTAATGGAAAATTCTTGGAAGTTTCCATACGAAAAGACTAATTAGTCGCAAAAGATCCATCCTTAAATTTTTGGACAAGAGAATTTTTATTAGAAATTTTAAAGGAAAATCCATATCACCATATTTTAAAAGAACTTTTTTAATCATTGATTGCTTTAAGAATGCAAATCCCTCCTCATATTCTTGTTGCGTCAAATTTACCAATACAATCCGTATTAAGTAGTGTAAAAAAATATTATATTTTAACTGACAAACCCCATAACTATGTTGATAATGAGCGACCAAATATCTTTGGGTGAAATTATTCTTGTTCATTGCATTGAGTATAGCGTTTTTCGCGTAATCTGCAGCTTTCAATAAGGTATTAATTCCCCCTCCCGTAGTTGCTTTCACCATACCTGCAGCATCCCCCAATAAAATAGCCCTATTAAAAGCAATTTGACCGGGATATCCGATTATTATTTGTCCCCCATGTTTTTCCAGAATTTGGGATGTATCCACCCGCAACTCCTTTAAAAATGACTGGAAAGAGCACAGTAAATTAGTTTCACATCCTAATCCGATCCTACATATTCCGTTTCCCTCGGGGATAACCCATCCGAATAGATATTTCCAATTCCTTTTGAAGTACATTCTCACTGAATTTTTTGGATGAGTAAAAGGGACACGTACCTGCATTGCGGGAAGTAGGTTATGTCTGATTCCATGTAATCTTGCGACACGAGAATTAGGTCCATCACATCCAACAATCATTTTAGCAGTAATTGTACGCTTTTGAGTGGTAATTCTGATAAAATCTTTATTTTTCTGAAATTCAAAGAATTTTTCCTTAAGGAGATACATCACCCCGCAGCTCTCGGCTTTATGATAAAAATACTGATCCAGTCGGATCCGGTCTAGAATATAGGGATGATCTTGAATAGAAACCTCTACTTTCTTGTTATTTTCTGAAATTAGGTAGGCTGTATCAACACGATTTAAGATGATAGTTGGATCGACCTCGACAATATTCCTGAATCTTTGAGACACTATTCCAGCACAATGGGAGGGGATACCCGGTATTCGATTCTGTTCTACCACAACCACATGAATATTGTGTTTTGCAAGAAGATATGCTAAGTACGACCCTGCTATGTTTCCACCAATAATACAGACGTCACATGTGAGATCGGGTTCCATTACTCCACATTATACATGGTAGGAGATAATAGTTTCGAATAAAAAAGGAGATGTGATAAATACCAGATTTATATAGAAGAAGATAAAAAAGGGAATAGAGTACTCAGTATTCAAATATGAGGTAATCATTTTGAACGATGATAGTTCTCCAATCTTAGATGTCGATTCCAAACCCCATCGGAAAGGTTCCACATATGACGTACAGGATCCCTTATATCATCGACATCTTTGGCTAGACCAACTACGGAGTGTAATAGTGATATTTTCTTTTATCGCCAGCTTAACATGGTTATTTTCGGGAAACATCCGTGGCGGCGAAATACCGGTGGGACCTACATGGCTTAATTTTGGCTATCGATACGTGGATTTTTTTCCTCGCATGATTACTCTTGTCGATATTGGTTCTCAAATCTTTATGTTCATCATGGGACTTTCATTAAGTATCTCATTTCAAACTAAAGCACAGAAGAAGGGGTATAAGTATGCATGGATATCGGTGTTCAATCGCGTTTTCGTATTTTTCTGGTTGGTAGAGGTTCTTTTAATGGATTTTATTCATTTTTATTTAAATGATATTATCATTTTAGGTGTGTGGGTTGTTTTAACGATAATTATCATCGTTCTGCGTAATACATTTTTCAAACAATCTGATGCTGCATTGTATATTAGCTTAATTTGGTCCATTGTGTCATGTATAATATGGTTTTTTAAATATGATATAGATCTTTGGACAGTTTTTTTCAACCATCCATTAGCGCATTTTGCATGGGCGACACTGTTAGGAGCTTTAGGGATTTTTACTATAAAACGCCCAGATATTAGAATTATCATTCCTGGTATCTTGCTAGGAATCCATTATTACTTATGGGAAAGGTTTCGGTATTGGGGTATACAAGTATTTGTGGGTACCCATTTTGAATTTCATTTCATGATTCCTTTTGAATTAATGGGCATGGGAATCGTAGGAATGACTGCTACGTGTGTGTGGGACTGGATTCATATGGATCCCACTGATTTTAAAGTAGGATTTAAGAAAAGATTTGTTCCCCTAATGGTGTTAACTTGCATTGGGCATTTTATTACCGATTTCTTTCAGACTGCAGATTCCGAAGGTGTAACTGCCTCTATTATTTTACTTGCAGTTGCCTTTAGCAGTATGCTTGCGATGACTATGTATGCTATGGAATATTACATTAAATATGATATCCCATTCTTAACCGCGATTGGGAAAAATGCATTATTTCTGTTACTGCTTCAGGCTGTACTCGTTATCCCTTATCGAATCGTTTGGCCGGGTGGGGGAGGAGATTTCCGCAGTATGGTGCAAGAATGGTTTAACGTATCCACACAAACTCATATATTGGTTAATCTCATGGGATGTATTGCCTTTTTAATACCTATAGTAATTCTTATAATAACAGGGTGGATTTTGGACAAATACAAAATTCACATAAAAGTGTAGGGTGAAATTTCATGGAAGAACTAACCTATAAATCAGAGAATGAAAAACAATTTAAGTCATTACACGATAGATATGGATGGTTAGATCAGTTACGAGGGTTTTGCGTCGTCTGGTTATTGGTTGCATTTTTAACTTGGTTGTTTTCCTCCATTCTATATCTTGGATACCCTCCTCCAGTTGGACCGACGTGGATGAACCATGGATATCGTTATGGAGATTATTTTCCGGCAATAATTACAATTATTGATATGGGTTCTTCTATCTTTATGTTTGTATTGGGATTAAGTGCTCCTATCGCATTCAATAGCAAAATACAGAAAAAAGGATTTGGATATGCATGGATTGCGATTCTTATTCGATTTTTTATGTTCATTTGGTTCAATATTCTCATTAAAATATTCTATAAAATCGATTTCAGCGCAGTTGGTATGGGATTTGAATCCACCGATTTAATTTTGGTTTTCATTTGGTTGGGGATCACAACTGTATTAGTGATTCTCCACTTTCTTGTGTTAAAAGGGACAAAAATGCAAACCTATGCATTACTCTTCTGGACAATACTCTCGGTAGCATTATGGTTCCCAATTATCACATATGAGTATAATGTGTGGACGATTTTTTTTGGGGAAACTTTAGCATATTTAGCTTGGGGAACAATTTTAGCAGGAATATTTTTAACAATCCTAAAAAGAGCGGATCAACGGATTTGGAGTGCTATTGGTTTATTACTATTACACATAATTCTCTGGGAGTGTGCAAAATACAATCAAATGGGTCCTACTAGGTGGTTTTTTGAGCTTTTTCCCGGCACTGTTTTGGATGTTATTGGGATACCATTCAACATTATTAGTATGGGAGCAATTGCAATATCAGCTACATGTGTCAGCGATTGGTTATTGATTCAATACGAGGATCCAATCCAAGGAATCCGTAAAAGGATTATCCCATTCACTATAATCATATTCTGTTTTCATTTTCTTGTAGATTTTTTTCAACCTGCAGAACATAGCGGAATTAACGCATCATTAGCCTCTGTTTCTATTTTTATTGCGATTTATCTGTTCCTTGCACATTATGCATTTGACAAGTATTTCAATGTAAAAATTCCATTTCTCACACCTTTGGGACGAAATGCATTATTAATGTTTATATTACAAGGGATCTACCTGTTCATTTATGGGATTTTTTGGTCGAATGCTTTGGAATTCCGGGCTCAATTTCCAGGATTGGTGGGTAATTTTCTAGGGATATGTTTATTTATCGGTCCAATAGCTCTATTAATTGTTATCGCATGGATATTGGACAGATTGAAACTCTACTTAAAATTTTAAATCGAGCTCATTTCGATCTTCACCAATTAATACAGGCTGGGTGAAGTTTTATATAGTTTTAAAACTCAATAAAAAAAACATCAATTTGAGCAACAAGTTGATTTGGGTGAAATCAATGACAGAAAATGAAACGAATATCGCTGAAGAAATTAGAATGGATATGAAACGTGGAATTTATCGATCTACTCATCCGCGATACGATTGGCTTGACCAATTTCGGGGCATGGTTATTGTGTTTTTGGTTATTGCGTCCTTAACTTGGGAATTTTCATCAAATAATTTTGCAGTAGCACCCCCGTTAGGTCCTACATGGCTAAACCACGGTTTTAAATATGTAGATCTGCAACCTGCAATGATCACAATTATTGATATGGGTTCACAGATATTCATGTTCATGCTGGGGATCTCGGTAAGTTTGAGCTTTAAAAGTAAATTGGAAAAAAACGGCATGGGTTATGCATGGATGACGGTGATTCACCGTGTGTTGAGCTTTTTCTGGATTGGTCAAGTAATTTCAGTAGATATTACTTTTGATTACTTTTATAAAAATACTGCATTGGGTGTTTGGCTGTTAATAACGATTGGATTTGCCACTCTTCGGAACCTGAAGAAATTCAAAAATTCTAATCTTCGACCTTTATTTGGGATAATTTGGGCAGTACTTTCAAGTCTTTTATGGTATATTCAAGCTAGAGGACCAGATATACTACCACTAAATGTGGGTTATTTTAGAGCAGTATATTTCGATGAAGCAATTGCTCATCTGGCTTGGGGAACACTCATTTCAGCAGTTTTTGTGTGTTTAGTGAAAAAACCTGATTTCCGTGTATTTGCTGCAATAATAATCTATATTGGACACGCAATCATGTGGGAATTCGAAACTGAGATCAATTCTGCAATCATAGTATTTTGGCCAGGATGGCAAATTCCATTTGATGTATTGGCAATGGGAGCGATTGCAATTGTCGCATCGTGTGTTTGGGATTGGATGCAGAAAGATCCAAATGACCAAAAGATAGGGATGAAGAAGAGAGTCCTCCCATTGATGATAATTACTGGGGTGTTACATTTTATCGTAGATTTTTTCCAAACTGCTGAACATCATGGAATAAATGTTTCCTTAGGTTTGCTTTCAATAGCATTTAGTAGTTTACTTGTAGTGATCTTCTTTTCGCTGGAAAACTACTTTAATTTCAAAATACCACCATTAACTCACATAGGACGAAATGCATTGTTCTTATTTCTGTTCCAAGGGATATTTACATTAACATATCCAGAGATATGGGGAGGCGCTCTTGAATTCAGAACCCAGATGGCCACGTTGTTCGGTCTTTCTGATTTAACTCTTCCATTAGTTGATTTAATGGCAATAATCGTGTTCCTCGCTCCTATGTTAGTTATGTATCTTGTTGCATGGTTATTCGATAGATATCACATCTATATCAAAGTATAATCACGCACAGATACTCTTTTTTTTCTATCTCAAGCATCTTTTAGTAAATCCAAACTTCTTAATTTGATCTCTCACAATCGTCATATGTTTGAGGAAATGCACAATGTCTCAGTATCAAGTTGAGAAAATCGGAGATCTTTCTGAAAATTACGCCAATGGAGTGGAATTCGGTTTAGAAAACGACCCATTCTCCCGTGCCCGGAAAAAAGGTTCCTTTAGGTGGATTATTAAACACCTCTTTTACAAATCAAACACATGGTTGATCCTAAATTGGTTCATTTTTATGGTCATATCCAATATTGCATTTCCAGGTTTATTGGCTGCTCTTAGAGATACCATCAATTTCATAATCGACAATGCTGCAAATTTTACAGATCCCTTAATTTTAAGGGATTTTATATATTTAGTGCTGATAATATTGGCATGGGGGCTTGTTCGACCCATCTTTGGTATGGTAGGTAACTTCAGTAGGGAATTATTGGCTCAACGAATGGAGAGGGATGGTAGACATGAATTTTACCTCAGTTTACTCGGTAAAAGCCAAAATTTCCACGACCAGCAAAAAGTAGGGGAGATAATGGCTCGTACAGCTGATGATGTAAGAATGTTAAATTACATGGTCAGCCCTGCTTTGGCATTAATTGGAGAAGCTATTGCGGAACTTATCATTCCAATATTTGCCATCCTAATAGATCCAAAGTATCCCTCTCAATTAGCAATCATTCCTTCCATATTTATAATTTTTCTTGTGTGTTATGTGCAAAAATATTTCAAACGACTTGGTCCTGTAACACGAGATTTACGAACGAATTTCGGGGAGATGAATTCCGTATTGAATGAAACACTATCGGGTATTGAGGTTGTGAAAGGATTAACTCTCGAGGATTATGAAACGAAAAAATATCTATCAAAATCTTCTGCCTACCGAAATGCTCTGATTAAACAAGGGAAAATTGAAGCAAAATATCTGCCTATTCTAATTATGTCAATTGTAATCGTTGTAGGATTGGGACATGGGGTATTAATTAACCTTGGTTATATTTCATCTCCAGTACCTTTCGGGATTGCAGAAATTATTGCATATATTTCATTATTAGTATCTCTCCGCCGACCTACTTTCATTTCATTATGGACCTTTCAAATTATAAGATATGCTCAATCTGCAGCTGAACGCTTACTGGAAATGATGAATGAAGAAGCAGAAATATTAGATACAAGCAAGGGAAAAAGTTATGAAATAATTGGCAGAGTCACTTTTGACAATGTGTCATTTACCTATCCGAAATCGAAAAATCCTGTTTTGAAAAATCTAAATTTCGAAGTATCACCCGGGCAAACTGTAGCAATTGTAGGAACCACGGGATCGGGAAAAACGACTGCAACAAAACTAATTTCCCGCTTATATGATGTAAGTAAAGGAGATATCCTAATCGATGGGAGACCACTTCGGGAATATACATTAGAATCTTTACGACACCAAATAGCTTATATCGAACAAGATGTATTTCTTTATGCTACCACGATATTTGAAAACATTTCCTTTGGACGAGTTTCCTCGATAGAAGAAGTAGAAATCGCTGCGAAAGATGCCCAAGCCTATGATTTCATCATGAAATATCCCGATCGTTTCCAAACAAAAATAGGAGAAGGAGAGGATTCTGTGCAATTATCGGGGGGTGAACGACAGAGAATAGCTATTGCTCGTGCATTTATTAGTGATCCTAAAATTCTTATATTAGATGACTCCACTTCCGCAATCGATAGCGCCACCGAAGATAAAATCCAACGGGCGATGAAAAAAGTAGCTGAAGGGAGGACTACATTCATTATTACTCATCGTCTCTCCCAGATCCGCTGGGCAGACTTGATTTTAGTATTCAAACGAGGAGAAATCATCGCAAAAGGTAATCATCATGAACTGTTAAAAACGTGTGATGAATACAGAAAGATATTTTTGAAGCGATTTGATATTCCGATTGAAGTTCTAGTTAAGGAGGGAATTTAAATGGTTTGGTTTGGACTTGAAGATGAAGATTACGATCGAAAATATGGGGATAGAGAACTCATCAAACGAATATTACCCTATTTCAAACCGTATAAAAAGAAGTTAGTTCTTGTGATCAGCTGTTTGGTTTGCTCTGCTTTATTGGGATCTATGATTCCTTTGGTCGGGAATTTACTTCTAACGGAGGGGTCAAATGAGACTCTTTTAATTACCTTTCTAGTGGGTTTATTTTTATTAACTGGGCTGAGTTATCTACTGAATTACATTCAATGGAGTGCTTCTTCATCGATCGTTGGAAATCTTATATTAAACCTACAAAAGGATGCCCACAACGCAGTTATCAACCAAGATATGACTTTTTTTGACAAATATCCCGTTGGAAAACTTCTGAGTCGAATCAACTCAGACACAACAAATTTCGCTGATATGGCTCAAATAATAACAGAAAGCTCATCCTCATTATTGATAGTAATCCTCATATTCATTCCGTTATTCATTTTTAACTGGAAATTAGCACTTATAGTATTGGGATCCTTCCCACTGGTTCTCATCACTGCTCTTTCTTTCCGGAAAGCAGCTAGGAAGCGAAGCTTGGAAGGGCAAAAGGCATTATCCATTGTGAATGCTTTTGTGAATGAATCCATGAGTGGAATTCAAGTAATGAAGACATTTCGACAAGAAAAAAAGATGTACAACCAATTTAATGAAGTAAACGCCCAATCTTTCCGAGTAAATTTCCGACGAGCTTTATTATTAAACTACATTTTTCCTACTTTAACCCTAATCCAAGGATTAGTGGTTGCAGGAATTATCTATTTTGCTGGAATTCTCCCAAGTGGTAGTTTAAATCTCTATCTATTCATCCAAAGCATCTGGCTATTATTCTTCCCATTATTTTCCATTTCAGCATTCTGGCCACAGTTTCAATCGGGATTGTCTGCTTCGGAAAGGCTATTCAGTTTAATCGATGCGGAAAGACAGGTTAATCAGACGAAGGAGAATATCTGTACGATCCAAAATGGTTCCATTGATATTGAGAATTTGACATTTGCATATAAAGAGGGAACGAATGTTTTCGATAACTTCAATTTACACGTCACACCCGGGGAATCCGTTGCAATTGTAGGACACACGGGTGCGGGTAAATCATCATTAGCAAAAATCCTTGGAAGATTATACGAATTTCAAGGAGGAACCATTAAAATGGATAGCATTGACATCCGAGATTTCGAGTTGAATTGCCTTCGGTCGCAAATTGGATTTATTCCCCAAATACCCTTCCTGTGGGCAGACTCACTCGAAAATAATGTGAAATATGGAAAATTAGATGCAACGAAAGAAGAGGTTATGGATGCTTTGGAACTCGCTGGTGGGGCTGATTGGGTAGATGATCTTCCTAAAGGACTGGAAACTGATGTAGGAGAGCGTGGTAAAGTTCTCTCAATGGGGCAAAAGCAATTAGTCGCTTTCGCTCGAATTCTTTTAAAAAATCCCAACATATTCATTTTAGACGAAGCGACAGCTTCAGTTGATCCCTTCACGGAGACTCGCATTCAAGAAGCACTGGAACAGACATTAAAGGGGAGAACATCTATAATTATTGCCCACCGACTCTGGACCGTGCGAAAAGTGGATCGAATCATCGTGTTAGATCACGGAAAGATCGTGGAGGAAGGATCTCATGATGAGTTGATGCAAAAAGGGGGAAAATATTCTGAGCTTTACAATACGTACTTCAAGCATCAATCTTTAGAATATATTGAAGAAATTGGTAAAATTCAGACCATGGTAAATTAATCTTTCATCATTTTTTCGATTTTACTCAATGATTCTTCAATTTCATTTATTTGTTTACTAAGATGTTCGATGCTTTTTACGGATGTTTTCTTGGTGTCTATAAATTTCTCATCTAATCTCTTTTTTAAAGATTGAATGCCCTCCTCCACGGAACTAGTGTCGGTTTCCAATGATTCTTTGAAGGTTTCCAGCGTTTTTTGTTGTCCTTTTACGGAATCGGTGAACATTTCGATTTTTTGACCAATATCCGCGCTTTCTTCGACGATTTCTACTAGATTATCTTTGAATTCTTTCAGTTTTGGTTCAAGAATCGACTTTAAGAGAGAACCGAAATCCATCGATAGTTTATCAGTTAGTTGCCCCATGGAAGTTGCGAGATAATCTCCATCCGCATGCACTTTCACGAAATTTTGTTCTACACTATCCAAGATGTGTTGACTTTCTTCCTTCATAATTGCCTCCATGCCTTGCATAACTGCTGTAAATCCACTTTGCATATTCCGAATGACCGCATTCATACTTGCAAGCAATTTTCCCGCATTCAAGTTTAATCCTTGATACAGTATCTTCACAATTTCTAAGATAATTTTAAGCAATGGTATTGTACTTTGACCGGAGGAAACCAAGTACTGAACAGGGCTTTTTAACGTCGATGCGGATTGTGCTACTTCAATTTCATGAATAGGTTTGAAGGATTGAGAGTTTTCAATAATCCTTTGCACTCTCTGATAAATTTGCGTGGATTCGGGAGGTTGTACGATTATTTGAATGGTTTTAATTTCCGAGATTTGCGTCATTTTTTGAAGATCAGCAAACCGATAAGCGGTTAATGTAATCGGGAGATTCTGCGCGGATTTGGGAAGAATAATTAGGGAAATCCCCTTAGGCACTCCATTATGTTGAAATAATTGATGGGTCTGAATGTTATTAGGAGTGAATTCTCCATGCTCATTCATTCGGGAGATATACCATCCCACAAGTTTACCAGTTCTTCCTTTAACAAATTGTAGGGCATTCTGGTAGTTTTCCACAAATTCCATTTGTTCTTGGGTTCCATGGAAAAATGGAACCACGTCAGTAATTGCAACATCCTCCCCGATGATATTTCCCAATAAAACGCCACCCACACAAAATGGTTCGAGAACGGGAGCACTTTCATGGGAGAATACATGTTCTAATAACGTCACAAATGACTCCGCATTAATAAGAATCTCTCCCTTTCCAGGATTCATAACCTGTTCTGCTGATTTACTCATCATTTTCGCCCCCCTCGCTTCATATTTTTCGATATTGACTCTATTCGTTTATCAATTGATTCGATTTTATTTTCTAACTCCATAAAGGTTGTATTGTATTGCAACAGTTCAGTATTTAGGTTGTTCCCCGTCTCCCCGATGATTTTTATTCCACTGGATTTCATCTGCACAATTTTTTGCTTGAATTGGGAGAATATATCATCCGTATCCTGTTTTTGAATAGCAACCTCACTGGCGGCGACTCGAGAAGTTTGTCCGATTTTCATGTATTTATCTACGACAATAGCAATTCGTTGGCCGATCTCATTCAAACTTTTCATGGCTTCACGATCAAAAGCCTTAGAAAAGTTATCATTTATTGTGTTTATCATCGAATCTAATTTCGCGGTTACTTCCTGCTTTTGCTCCTGATTGAATGAAATCATGTTTTTCATCTGCGTATCAATTGTTTGCAGAAATTGTCTCATACTGTTTTCATACCAATTCTGAATAAGACCCACTGCTTGATTTAACGTGACTAACATGGATTGAAGCATGATTAGGACATACTGATCCGCGCTTGCTACTTTTTGTGCATAGTTTTGCGAATGCTTAGCTAATTCATGAATAAGTAATGCAATATTTTGCTGAAATTCATCGGGGGGTATAGTTTGGAAGTGCTGCAATAATCCACCCATCAACTCTTCAACTTGTTGGGGAAGAGTGATCTGCACCTTCGGAAAATCAATTTTTTTAAATATTTGAGGAACTTCGTTGATTTCAAAAATCGGTGGCATGTGACTTTGAAAACTTGTTATTGTATCCACAACTCCTTTCGTGTAAAATTCTAAGTTACTGGGTGGTTCAACGATAAAAGGAACTTTGTGATAACCCGATGCTGCCCCCAAGGAGGGATTGTCTAACCGGAAAACTTCGAATCCCAAATCCCCTTTTTTAAATAACCTTTGATGATCCCACACAATACCAATAGCACTAGGATTGGCATTCTGAAATCCTAATTGATTAATGATGTCAGTAGATGAAAAGAAGCACGTTAATCCAGGGTGAGAATGATACCAACCGACAGTAAATAACCCCCGTTCTGCATGTTGAGAGTCAATTTCACTGAATGCAACATAATCCTGGGTTCGAAAAGCCACCTCGATACTTCCGCCATGGGATACTGGTACTGCATCTTCAATGATCACTTGCTGAATTCCTTTTTCATTCGCTTTTCCTTCCAATCGTCCTATTAACATTCCCATGCATTCTCTGCAAGCATGTTTTTGCATTGCATTAGACCCAAATCGCAAAACATGCTTCATCATTTTAACATACGTAGCACTAGCGATAATTACATCCTGTCCTTGTTTGATTGAATCTCGTGGCATTTAAGCACCATGTATAAAGAATAATAAGCTATAGGAATAATGAATTTTTTATTGTAATAATCTTAATTCTTTCTTTTCTGCTGCTAATAAGTTTGGTGGATCGCTCATGCCATACTACTGCTTTTCTGTTATATGTTCTGCTTATCATGGTGTTACACGGGAACTTGATGAAAATGCTGAGTTCAATCTGGAACAAAATCTATCAAAATCGAATTCGATGTCAAAATCCCATTCGCGGGTCGTATCCATCAGTAATAAGGCTTTTTCTCCCACAGGTAATGTTATTACTTTTCCATGTTCTCCCAAAACTACCACACATTCGATTTTATCCTTTGAAAATTCATCACAGACACGATTTCCTAACGATAGTAATGCAGCACCTATCGCAGCAATGTAATTCATTTGTGTATCTGCTCGTAACTTGCTTGAAATTGCTAAACCCTCTCGAGAGATAAGGAAAACACCGGTAATTTTCGGATCGCTTTCTAGTAATTCCCTTAAAACTTCATCTAGTGACTCTCCAAGATACTTATTCATTTTGTTCCATTTGTTCATCCGTAAAGAAAATTGTGCGGTTCTGAAATTAATAACTTTCTAGCATTCAGTAGAAAGTAAATAAACGAATGATATACTTTGTACTAGGATCGTGGGTTTTGATGGGGATTGACCAAAATTTATCGAATAACACTGTTAAATGAGCAGATACACGGGGAATTAATTTTTTGTAGTTGTTCATGAGTCGTGTTTATACCGGAAGATAACTAATAATAGATCTAATTAATTCCTATTCATTATTTCTTGTATGATCAAATGCAGATTGTGTGGAACCAAGTACGCAAGCGAGTTCCTTCAAATCTGCGTTGATTGTATTCGAAATGAAAATCCCCAAGCATTAGAGTTCATTTTATCAGCGTTTATAAAATCCCGCACACAGTTTGATTTACCCATTTATCCTCCTAAAACCACAAATGGGATCTCCTGTGATTTATGCTTCAATGAGTGCAAAATAGGTTCAGGAGACATAGGATTTTGTGGAATAAGAAAAAACATCAATGGAAAAATCGTAGGTCCCACGCAAGATAAAGCCCTACTACACGAATACTATGATCGAAATCCCACGAATTGTTGTGCAGCATGGTTCTGTCCTGCACAAACTGGATGTGGATATCCTAAATTTACCCAATATGAAAACGGAGAATATAGGACACTAAATCATTCAATTTTCTTTTACGGGTGCAATTTTAATTGCCTTTATTGTCAAAATGCTTCACATAAAACCCAACAACATTTAGTACCTTACACATCTATTGAGAGAGTTTTCCATAAAGCCATCCGTGATGACGTTACTTGCGTGTGTTATTTCGGGGGATCTCCGGAACCGCATTTCCCTTTCGCTCTGAATCTGAGTGAAAAACTTATCGAGAACCCCGGAGTCAAACGGATATGTTGGGAGTGGAATGGTGGTGGCAATCAGAAATTAGTATTGAAAGCTGCAAATTATAGCCTAATTTCCGGAGGAAATGTGAAATTTGATTTGAAAGCTTATAATCCATTAGTATCAAAAGCATTACTCGGAGTTTCGGTTGAACGAACGTACCAGAATTTCATTAATGTCGCAAATCTCTTTGATCAGAGACCAGAAGTTCCACTCCTAACTGCAACTACCCTATTAGTTCCGTATTATGTGGATGAAGTAGAAATTGCATCCATTACGCAATTCATTGCGGATATAAATCCTCACATTCCCTATTCTATGTTGGTGTTCCATCCGCAGTTCTTTCTCTCAGATTTACCCATTACACCAATTAGTCAGGTAAAAACTTGCTATCAAACAGCAAAAAAAAACCTGAAAAACGTCCATGTAGGTAATTTGCATCTACTCGGGAACATTCACTTGGATTAACTGTGCAATCCTACTGCAAGATCTAACACCAGATGATACATTTTGGGACCAAATGACTTAACAAATCGAACAGCTAGGATGGAAGAATCGTACCCTAGGGGCTGAATCTCCTTCTGAACGTTTATAAAAAATTCTGTAAAATCTCGACCCATAACGACCCCCTCAAAATGTAGAATAGAGTTTGAAAAATCGTTAAATGAATTATAAACGTCGTAATGCGGTTTATTGCTTGTTTGTTCCAGAAAAGTCTGAAAATTCGTGTTAATTGCTAATTCTACAGGTTTTACAACACATAATGCGTTTTTGAGATACTCATAAGGTGCTGGGAATACACCCATAATAATACGATCAGCAAAAATGCCTTGCTCAGCGAGTTTAGGAACTTCTTCTGCGCAATTACCGTGGATGGGAGTAATTATCTTAGTGAGTTTGTTGATATGGATATTTTCTGTTAGATATTTGTAAGATACGGGATTTAACTCAATTGCATAAATTTGTCGAGGTTTTGCATATTTCGCAATCCCAAGGGAAAAATATCCAATACCTGCAAACATATCAACGATATTTTCTCCTGATTTGACCAATTCTGGCAAAAATTTTCGTTCGGAAACGTTCCCCTGCGCAAACATAATCTGAGTAAAATCGAATTTGTAGAGAATTTTATTTTCATGATGAATGAGTTCCGTTTCCTTCAATCCACATACGTGTTCTAATCCCTCAGGAGTACGGAATTGCCCTGATATCTTACCTGTCCGAACCCATACGGCGGTTAGACTTGGCAATAGTTCCATCACGGCATTTCCAATTGCGGATTTATATTCATATAATTCCTTTTTCAAATTTAAGATCGCAATTGAACTAATTAATTGCATACCCGAGGGCAGTAATGTGAGAAGGTGCTCCGGTAGGGAGTTTTGTAGCTTTTCTCTGAGCTGATCTCGAAATCGCATGTATGGGAAAAACTAATCTACAAAACAATAAAAATTAGTCTAGCTGAAATATACCTAATAATCCTTAAGTAGATAATCTTAGGAAACATTTGGAGCTTTAAATGATACTACGGAGGAAATTGTAGGGATTTGAATAATAAAAGGTCGAAAATCAACAGAGATCATTTTTGAAAATATCCCCTCCCATAAATTTAGCTGTATATAGTTTTTTATTCTCTGTCTTTTTTACCACTCATTTTCAAAAAACATCAATATTACACAAAAAACCTAAAACCTACTTTTTTATATCGGGGTTGGTGATCGTTACTTGAAATTTTGCATTGAATGCAAAATTGGAGAATATTAAAATGATAAATCAATTTCCATTTGGAGGTTATGGCTTCCTTATAGGTTTAGGAATATTTTTGTTCATTCTCTGTATGTGTTTTGTCGGAGGGATAAAAGTTGTATTAGAATATGAACGATTGGTTATTTTCCGGCTTGGGAGGTATCGTCGTACTATTGGACCAGGATTGGTATATATTATTCCAGGATTAGAGAAGTTTCAAAAAGTGGATTTACGTATCGTTACTGCAGATATTCCACGTCAGGAGATTATCACAAGAGATAATATCCCCATTCTGTGTAATACGGTCGTTTATTACAAGGTTCAACGCCCTGCTGATGCAATTAACAAGATTGAGAATTACGCGTATGCCGTTAGACAATATACACAAGCAGCATTACGAGATGTCGCAGGAAACTTAGAACTTGATTCCGTTTTAACTGAACGAGAAAAAGTAGCTTCCGAAATTAAACTTATCGTGGATAAGGAAACTGATACTTGGGGTATTGACATCAGTTCAATCAAAATTCAAGAAATTGAGCTACCTGCTGAGATGAAACGTGCCATGGCTAAGCAAGCAGAAGCCGAACGAGATAAACGGGCACAAATTATCCAGTCCGAAGGTGAATTACAAGCAGCGGAGAATTTACGAAAAGCAGCAGACGTGTTGGCGGGTTCATCTGGTGCATTACAGCTTCGTACACTGCAAACCATTCGAGATATTAGCCAAGATCCTAGTGAAAAATTAGTAATATTCATGCCAAGTAGTGTTGAAGACGTAGTCAAGAAGATCATGAAATAGGAGGGCATTTGTTATGAGTAAAATGTCCTCGGGATTAGTTCCAAACAGGAGATACATACAGATCGCATTTAACCACACTCTAAATGAAGTTCACAAAATACTTCCTCAGATTCCTTATGATCCGAGAATAATAATAGAAGCGGGAACCCCGTTCTGCAAAAGGGAGGGAATGGCAGGGGTAAGAACGATAAGAAGGATGTGGCGTGGTTTATTAGTTGCAGATCTAAAGGTAACCGATGGAGCTGCACAGGAAGTGCAGTTTGCTGCTAGTGCGGGTGCAAATATAATTACTGCTGCAGGTTCATCTCCGACAGAAACATTAGATTTTTTCACAGAAGCTTGCCATCAATATGGAGTGTTAAGTGCAATTGACATGCTTGGTGTAGTTAATCCATTAAGAAGATTACTCCTCCTTAAGAATAAACCTGATATGGTTATCATTCATAAAGGACGTGATGAGGAAATAAATCCGCGCAATATCATTCGATATAAGGACATCTCTAAAGTACGCGGTAAATATGATCTCCTTATCTCGGTAGCGGGGGGTTTGACTCCAAATAAAGTTCGGAGTGGATTTTTTAATGGCGCAGAATGTTGTATATTAAACATCGTGCAAGCTAACGACTTCAATGAGGGCATAAGCGTAGATTCTAATTTCCAAAAATTGATTCCCGTTATTCTCAGAGAAGCGGGAGAATAAATGACCTTTTTTTATATTAATCGTTCTTTTCGTTTTTTTTCATGCATAATTTTTAGTTCTGCATGTAGTTTGACAAGTTCTTTCTTATTTAATGGATAGAATGACCAAACTATAGCACCAATAACAGCAACAATGGCTGGAACTAAAAATATTCCCACAGCGATACCTAGTGCAGCATTTCTAAATCCCATTTCTACAATAAGTCGAGAACTGGTAGGATCGTCAGGAGCAGCAGGAACTAAACCAAATAATGACATGAAAAAGGGGATGGAAATTAACGCCACACTTATCATAGGTTTTGAAAAAATACATCCAATGCCTGCATAAACTGCTTCACGTCGCTCTCCAGTGGTGATTTCATCATAATCGATAGTGTCTGCTCTCATAACGTTATGATATATCATATCACCCGAAAAGCCCAAAAAAGT
>Ga0209253_10000642_pt1 | contig 30395 bp, 41 predicted proteins | sample FrelakmetBRP12BR_FD_187145 | JGI IMG/M metagenome (GOLD analysis project Ga0209253, IMG submission 187145) | Freshwater lake sediment microbial communities from the University of Notre Dame, USA, for methane emissions studies - BRP12 BR (SPAdes)... | ecosystem: Environmental > Aquatic >... | reverse complement strand
TTTTTGCTTTGTTGCCAAAGGAACCCAAAACGGCAACAATGCAGGAATGAGCGACGATTCCGATAAACAGACTTTGCAAAAACGCAAGGTTGGGGACGGAACTCCTGGCCCTGGCCGCAAAAAAGGTGTTCCGAACAGGTCAACGACCGAGTTTCGCGACACCGTGCGCCAGTTGCTGGAGGCGAACTCTGCAAATGTGCAGGTTTGGCTGCAACAAGTGGCCGATGGAGTAGGCCAGAAGCCTGCCGATCCTGCCCGCGCGCTTGACTTGCTCTCGAAGCTGGCCGAATACGCCGCGCCGAAGCTCAGCCGCATGGAGCATGTCGGCGACGGCGGCGGCCCGGTTCGGATCATCGCCGGCCCCGACGACCGCGCCTTGTGACGTTTGCCCTCACAGAGCGGCAGCAGGCAGCGCAGAAGGTTCTAGCCGGGCCTGCTACGCACTGCATGCTATTCGGGGGCAGCCGGTCGGGGAAGACGTTCCTTCTCACGCGCAACGTGGTGATGAGGGCGCTTAAGGCGCCGCAGAGCCGTCACGCGATCTTCCGCTTCCGATACAACCACCTGCGGGCATCGGTGATTCTGGACACCTTCCCGAAGGTGATGAGAACCGCCTTCAATGGCGTCGAGTATCAGGTGCACCAGCAGGATGGCTATGCAAGCCTTCCCGGTGGCAGTCAGATATGGTTCGCCGGCCTGGACGACAAAGACCGCACCGAGAAGATTCTCGGTCAGGAGTTCGCAACGCTGTACTTCAACGAGTGCAGCCAGATCCCGGTATCGTCGGTCGACACAGCCCTGACCCGCCTAGCCCAGAAAGCTCTGCAGCAGGTAGAAGGAGCCGAGGCGCAGCCGCTCAGGCTCCGGGCGTACTATGACTGCAACCCGCCGTCTAAGACGCACTGGACGTACCGCCGCTTCGTGGAGAAGCGCGACCCGGAAACCAGGCTAGGCCTGCCGCGGCCGGAGGACTACGAAGCGTTTTCGATCAACCCGGGCGACAACAGCGCAAACCTGTCAGCAGAATACTTGCGCATGCTGGAATCCCTGCCGGCCCGGATGCGCGCTCGATTCCTCGAAGGCCGGTTCTCAGACGCGAACCCGAACGCCCTGTTCCCTGACGAGCATATCGACCGCTGGCGCGTGCTTGATGGCCGCGTCCCCGACTTGGTGCGCGTGGTCGTGGCGGTTGACCCGAGCGGCGCCGATGACGAGGCATCGTCGGACAACGACGCAATAGGCATCGTGGTGGTCGGCCTGGGCACGGATGGCGCCTGCTACGTGCTCGAAGACCTGACAGTGAAGGCAGGCCCTGCAACCTGGGGCAAGGTGGCAACGACCGCATTTGACCGGCACAAGGCCGACTGCGTGGTGGCTGAAACCAACTATGGCGGGGCGATGGTGCGCCAGGTGATCGAGACCGCCAGGCCCCGGACGCCGTTCCGCGCCGTGACCGCCAGCCGTGGCAAGGTCGTGCGCGCCGAGCCGTGCTCCGCCCTGTACGAACAGGGGAAGGTCCGCCATGTCGGCATGTTCCCTGATCTTGAGGACGAACTATCCGGGTTTTCGACCTCGGGCTACACCGGAAGCCGCAGCCCGAACCGCGCCGATGCGCTCATCTGGGGCTTGACTGCCCTGTTTCCTGCCGTGACCGCGCCAGCAAAGCCGCCGGCCGCTGTGCCCATGCCTATAGCGCACCACTGGAGCAGGTAGCATAATCGGCCACCACGCGCAATAGGGAAACCACCAATGGCCCGCCAAACCAAAGAGGAGCGACTGAACGACATCCATCAGGAAGCGATGGCCGAGTTCGACGCCATCCAGTCGGCTGTGCGGGATGAGCGGAAGCAGTGCTTGCAGGATCGGCGCTTCTACAGCATCGCCGGGGCTCAATGGGAAGGCCCGCTAGGCGCGCAGTTCGAGAACAAGCCGAAGATGGAGGTGAACAAGATCGCGCTTGCGGTCCAACGCATCTTCAGCGAGTACCGGGCGAACCGCGTCACGGTCGACTTTGTGAGCAAGGAAGGCGCGGAGTATGACGCCCTTGCCGATGTGTGCGACGACTTGTACCGGGCTGACGAACAGGACTCAAGCGCTGAAGAAGCGTATGACAACGCTTTCGAGGAAGCTGTCGGCGGTGGCATCGGGGCATGGCGCCTGCGGGCGGCGTATGAGAACGAGGAAGACGACGAAGACGAGCGCCAGCGCATCAAGATCGAGCCGATCTTCGATGCTGATAGCTCGGTCTTCTTCGATCTTCAGTCCAAGCGCCAGGACAAGGGAGACGCTAGGCGCTGCTTCGTCCTGACGAGCATGACGCCCGCGGCGTACACAGAGGCATGGGGCGACGACCCCGCTAGCTGGCCGAAGGACATCCACCAGCACGAATTCGACTGGTCAACGCCCGATGTGGTGTACGTGGCCGAGTATTACCGTGTCGAAGAGCGCTCGGAAACCGTCCGCATCTATCAGGGACTTGACGGAGAAGAGGAGCGTTACCGCGAAAGCGAGCTAGACGAGGACACGATTGCCCAGCTTGAGGCCATCGGCTCGCGCCAAGTAGGCGAGAAGCGCATCAAGGTGCGCAAGGTGCGCAAGTACCTCCTGAGCGGCGCCAAGGTGCTGGAAGACTGCGGGTATATCGCTGGCCGGCACATCCCGATCATCGTCACCTACGGCAAGCGCTGGTTCGTGGACAACGTGGAGCGCTGCATGGGCCATGTCCGGCTCGCCAAGGATGCTCAGCGCCTAGCGAACATGCAGCGCTCCAAGCTGGCCGAAATCAGCGCGCTGTCTAGCGTGGAAAAGCCGATCCTGCTGCCCGAGCAGATCGCCGGGCACCAGATGATGTGGGCCGAAGACAACCTCAAGCAGTACGCCTATCTGCTGCTGAACCCGATCATCGGCCCGGATGGCTCGCAGCAACCCGCCGGCCCCATCGCCTACACCAAGAGCCCTCAGATCCCGCCCGCCATGGCTGCCCTGCTGCAGATCGTGGAGCAGGACATCAAGGACGTTCTCGGCAACCAAGAGCAGGGCGACAAGGTGGTCGCCAATGTCTCGGGCAAGGCCGTCGAGATGGTGCAACAGCGCCTGGACATGCAGACGTTCATCTACATGAGCAACTTTGCCAAGGCCATCCGCCGCTGCGGCGAAGTGTGGCTCGGCATGGCCCGTGAGCTGTACGTCGAGCCCGGCCGGAAGATGAAGGGCATCGGCGCGCAGGGCAAGTCGAGCACGGTCGAACTCATGCGCCCCATCGTGGGCAAAGATGGCGAGATTGAGTACGAAAACGACTTGTCCGATGCGCAATATGACGTGACGACCGACGTAGGCCCCAGCAGCAGCAGCAAGCGCGCGGCCACGGTCAAGTCGCTGACGCAGATGATGGCGCTCTCTCAAGACCCGGAGACTCAGAAGATTCTCCAGGCCGCCGCGCTCATGAACATGGAAGGCCAGGGCCTGAGCGACATCAACGAGCACTTCCGCAAGCAACTGGTTCAGATGGGCGTGCTGAAGCCCACGGACGAAGAAGCGCAAGCCATGCAGCAGGCCCAAGCGCAGCCCGACCCGAACGCCGACCTGATGCGCGCCGCAGCTACTGAAGCGCTGGCGAAGGCCGAGAAGGCGCAGTCTGACGCCCGCTTGTCCGATGCCAGGGCGGCGGAAACCCTAAGCAAGATCGGCGTCAGTTGACGCCACGGCAACCGCGCGGCCGTTAACGCGCGAGAGGCAGAGCATGCAAGACGTAGACACGCCAGTCGAAGAGGAAATCGAGGTTCCTGAGACCGAGCCGGAAGAGGTGCCCGAGCAAGAACAAGCGCCAGAAGCGGAGCCCGAACCGGAGGAAATCACCGTCGCCATCGGTGACGAGACCCCGGCCGAGGAAGAACAGGAAAAGGCCCCCGAGTGGGTGCGCGACCTTCGCAAGCAACACCGCGAGCTGCAGCGCAAGGTGCGCGAGTACGAAGCCCGCGATCAGGTGGCGCCGAAGGTCAAGCCGCTGGGTGAAAAGCCCACGCTTGAGGGCAGCGACTACAACACTGAGCAGTACGAAGCGGCCCTAGAAGCGTGGTATCGCCAGCGCGACGAACAGGCGAAGCTCGAAGCCCAGGCCAAAGCCCAGGCGGAAGAGGCCGAGCGCGCGTGGAAGAGCCGGCTTGACAGCTACGGCAAGGCCAAAGCCGAACTGAAGGTCAGCAACTTTGAGGACGCCGAGGCGGCGGTGTTGGAAGCTTTCAGCCAGACGCAACGGGGCATCTTGATCGATGCACTCGACAACCCTGCTGTGATGGTGGCTGCGCTGGGCAAGAACCCGAAAGAGCTTGCCCGTTTGGCCGCAATCAAAAAGCCGACGCAGTTTCTGCGAGAGCTATCACGAATCGAGGACACCAAGTTGAAGATCGTCCCCCGCGCAAAACCCCCGGCGCCTGAGCGCGCACTCCCCGTTGGCACCGCTCCCGTGAGCGGCGGCTCTGACTCCACGCTTGAACGACTGCGGGAAAAAGCGGCACAGACGGGGGATTACACAGAGGTGCATGCGTACAAGCAGAAACTGAAGGCGAAAAAGGCCTAGCTATTGCAACCCGGGCCGGATGATGTATATTCGGCCCGTCTGCATGGTTTCGCCAGCCACAAATGGCAGAGCAGACTTGGAGAGCAGCCACGCGGCTCTGATGCGTGAGTAACTGAAGGCAACCCGCCAGGCGGGGTCATCCGTAACTCATCATCAAGGGGCCAATAATGGCTAACTCGTTTTCCAAGGAAGAGCGCAACGCGTTTGAAGACCTTCTTGAAGGCTTCCAGGATGCGCTCGTGCTGTCTCGAAACGTCGCGGTCTACAACACTGACCAAACGTTGATGGAGCGCTCAAACAACGTCATCTGGCGTCCGCAGCCGTACATCGCTGTGTCCTACGCTGGCGTGGATATGACGACGAACTTCGACGACTACACGCAGTTGTCGGTTCCGGCGACCATCGGAATTTCCCGTGGCGTGCCGTGGCTCATGAACGCGACCGAACTGCGCGATGCGCTGCAGGAGAAGCGCTTGGGGGCCGCCGCTAAGCAAAAGCTGGCCAGCGACATCAACGTGGCGGTGATGAACGTCGCTGCCAACCAAGGCACGCTGTTCGTCAAGCGCACGGGCGCAGCTTCCGGTTTCGACGACGTGGCTGAAATCGAAGCGGTCATGAATGAGCAGGGCATCATGGACAGCGACCGTTACCTCGCGCTGTCGACGCGCGATTACAACGGCATGGCGTCCGACCTGGCGAAGTCAACCCGCAGCTTCGGCAACGACATCAGCGACAGCGCCCTGCGCCGCTCCTTTGTCGGCCGTGTGGCGTCTTTCGAGACCTACAAGCTCGACTACGCCGTCCGCAAGACCGCGGCGGCTGGTGGCGGCGGCATCACCATGAGCACGCTCCCGGCGGCCAATAACTTCTGGGTTCCGCGCGCTACCGTCGTGGCTGCCACTGGCGAAACGTCCAACTTGGACAACCGCTTCCAGACCATCACGGTTTCCAGCACGACCAACGTCGCCCCTGGTGATTCGTTCACGGCGGGCAACGTGTTCGCGGTGCATCACATCACCAAGCAGAGCACCGGCCAGCTGAAGACGTTTCGCGTCATCTCGGTCCCGTCGTCGACCACGCTCGTGATCAGCCCGCCGATGATCAGCAATCAGGGCGGCTCGGACGCCGAAGCGCAGTACCAGAACGTCACCATCCCGACGACCTCTGCCTCTGCGCCCATCGTGTGGCTGAACACCGCTGCCGGCAACATGAACCCCTTCTGGCACAAGGACGCTATCGAGATTCTGCCGGGCCGCTATGCGGTGCCGACCGACGCTGGCACCGCGGTGATGCGCGCCAGTACCGACCAGGGCATCGAGCTGGTGATGCAGAAGTGGTATGACATCGACACGATGAAGACCAAGTATCGCTTGGACACCCTGTTCGGCGTGGTCAACAAGCAGCCGCAGATGAGCGGCATCGTGATGTTCAGCCAGCCCTAATCAGGAGAATCAACCATGGCTTTCTTCGTTCCGCCGCAAGGCATCGCAACGGTCCTGGTCCCGGCTGGCGGCTCTATCGCCGTGTACTGCCAGGGTCAGGCTTCCGTCAGCCGTACCAGCACGCCCCCGAACTACCCGGACACGACGGCGCTTATCGGCACCGTCAACAACGGTCAAGTCGTGTTCGGCCCGTTCACCCCCGCCACTTCGGTGCAGATCGATGCGTCGGGCGGTGTTCAGGTGTGGTATGAGGTCGGCACGGCTCCCCAAGTGCAGCAGGCCCGCTTGTCGTGGCAGGTTCAGCCTGTCACCGCTGGCGTGCTGAACGTCACTGGTGCGCTGACCTTCGCCTTGATCGCATCGGGCGTGATCACGTCCACGACCGCGGCGGCCGTCACTGGCACGCTGCCGACTGGCGCCGTGCTGGATGCGTCGAGCACGTTCGCCATCGGCGATTCGACGGACTGGAGCGTCATCAACACGGGCGCAGCCAACGCCTTCACGGTGGCTGCGGCAGCCGGCCACACCATCGTCGGCAGCGCGACCGTTGCGCTCAGCACGTCGGGGCGGTTCCGCACCACCAAGACGGCGGCGAACACCTTCGTCACCTACCGGATCGGTTGATAGGCAGTTGCCGGTGTATACGCGGGCGGTGGTGACAAGCTGCCGCCCGCGTTTTTCTTGGGGGAAATCATGCCGCTGACCAAGGGCTACTCGCAAAAGTCGATTTCGAAGAACGTCTCGAAAGAGATGAAGGCCGGCAAGCCCCAAAAGCAGGCCGTCGCCATCGCACTGAACACCGCGCGCACCGCTGCCAAGAAAGCGGACAAGACGAAAGGGAAGAAATGAGCCTCATTGCCGTCTATCGATCACCCGGCCCGCACTTTGGCCCGCCCGGCAAGAAGTATGACTGCAAGGGCGTGGAGCCTGATGCTCTGGAGGCTGCGCTGGCCGAGGGCTGGCATACCGACTTTCTCGTGGCTGTGGGTTTGGCCGAAGCTCCGGCCGAGACTGTGGCCGACAACGCCCCGCCGACGCGCGATGAGATGCTGCAGCAGGCGGAAACGCTGGGCATCAAGGTCGACCAGCGCTGGAGCGACAAGACCCTGCTGGACAAGATCAACGCGGCCTTGGCTGCTAGCGAGTAACCATGCCTGACATCACCAAGAGCCGGGATCAAGTCAATATCGGATTCACCGATCTTGCGGACGGTACGTTTGCGGAACAGCAGTCGATGGTGTTCTCAGACCGCGCTCGAGATGCGGTCGGGCGGCTGAAGGTCAGCCGGCAACAGAACATCTACGAAGCCGATTTTGAGTACGGTTCGCAGCCGTTGCGATGGGAGTCGTTCACCGCAAACGGCGCCAGCGTCACGCATCTGCCCGGTCAAGGCGGTGTACGCATGCGCGTGCCGACGACGGTCGGCGCTATCTGCATTCGTCAGTCGCGGCCGTATCACCGATACCAGCCCGGCAAGACGATGTTCATGGCGACGGCCATTCAACTGGGGCCGGCGGTGAGCGGGAACGTGCAACGAACCGGCTTCTTTGACGACAGCAACGGCGTGTTCTTTGAGGACTCCGGCGCTACCGCAGCCAACCCGACAGGAATGGGCGTCGTGATCCGCAGCGACATCAGCGGCGCTCCCGTGGACACGCGAGTCGAGCTGCAAAACTGGAACGGGAATCGAACCATCATCAACCAGATCGACTGGCTCCGAATCCAGATGCTCTGGATTGAGTACGCTTGGTATGGTGCCGGCGCAGTGCGGTTTGGCTGTTTCATCGATGGGCAGCCGATCCTGTTTCACACTACCGGGTTCGGCAACCGCCCGGGCCAGGTGGTGCCGTGGGCGCGCACCGGAAACCTGCCCGTCAGGTATGAGCAGCGCAACATCGCGACCATTGCCGCACAAAACGACATGTTTCACTATGGCGTGTCGGTCATGGTGGAAGGCGGCGTGGATGAGCAGCGCGGCTTTACCTACGCCTACGGCATGGACCCCGCATCTCCGCGGCGCTCAGTCCCCAACGGGTCTACTCGCTTCCCCGTGCTCACGGTGCGTAACCGGACGATGGGCACTCTGGAGTTCACGCAAGCGAGCGCGGCTATCTCTGCCGGCACCACGACCAGCATGACGGTTTCTGGCACGCCTTGGGCCGTCAACCAGTGGGCCGGCCGTGCTGTCGCTTTTGGAGCGGCCGGGGCCATCCCGACGGTCGCGCGCATCACGTCCAACACTGCCAACACCCTCACAATTCAAGACGTGGTGACGGGTGGCGCGCTTGCTGTGGCGCCGGCTGTCGGCAACAACTACACCATCGGCCTGATCAACCGCGGGCAGATTCTGCCGCGCCGTCTTCTCATCAGTGCTAACGCGCTGTGTACCGTCGAGCTGATTTCATCTAATGCCACGACTCCGGTTAGTCTGACCGGGGCGAACTTCCAGGCACTGACAACGCTCGGCGCGGGTGGCAGTTTCGCTGAGCGAGACGTGTCTGCTACCGCGCTGACTGGCGGTGAGGTTGTCTACGCCTTCACCTCTCCGTCAGGAGCTGGCAGCGACTTGCAGCAGATTGAATTGCAGGACTTGTTCCCGCTTTACAACACCATCGCGGGCAACCGACCCGACTGGATCACAGTAGCTATCACCAACAACTCGGGCGGCTCGGCTCTAGTTGGTGCCCACATCATCGGTCAAGAAGCGATGTCCTGATGAGCTACACCAAGCGCCAGTTCGTAGAGGAAGCCTTTGCCGAAATCGGCATGGCTTCCTACACCTTCGACCTGTCGCCCCAGCAGCTGGATGCCTGCCTTCGTCGGCTCGATACGATGATGGCAACATGGAACGCCCGGGGCATCCGCCTTGGGTATCCGCTGCCGTCCAACCCGGAAGACAGCGACCTAGACACCGATACCCAGGTGCCCGATAGCGCCAATGAGGCCATCGTCGCGAACCTCGCCATTCGGATCGCTCCGCAGTACGGCAAGACCGTATCGCTTGACACGCGCACCACGGCAAAACAGGCCTATGACACGCTGCTAGCCCGCGCTGCCTTCCCGCCTGAGCAGCAATTCCCGCGGACGCTTCCCATGGGCGCGGGCCAGAAGCCGTGGCGCTTTGACGATCCGTTCATGCCTGCGCCGACGAATCCGGTGCTTACGGGCCAGGAAGGCCCGCTGGAGTTTTGACCATGCCGACCATCAACCAACTGCCGGTTGTCTCTCAGCTTTCCAGCGGCGACCAGATCCCGATCTACAACACGAGCAACGGTGACGCCAGGCGCGCAAGCCTCGGGACCATGCTCGATTTCTTTGAGCAGACTTTCGCGTCCCCTGACGTTGCCGTCAACCTCTACACCCCGGCCACAGGCTTCAGCATCGCTGTGCCCACGCCGGTCAGCCGTCAGCAATGGGTGCTGCTTCAGCCCGCCTCTACGCTGGCGACGGGCACGGTAACCCTGCCGCTCAATACCGGCACGCCTGACGGCACGGAAATCCTGATCACCACGACGCAGCAGATCACGGCGCTGACCATCGGGCTGAACGGCGCGTCTGCTGTGTTCGGCCTGCCGACCATTCTGCAAGCGGGCTCGGGTGTTCGTTTGCGCTGGTATCAGGCGACCAACTCGTGGTACAGCATCGCGGCCGATGGCGCCCCCTACGGCGCGGCTATCCGTGATTTCCTGTCTACCCCGAACAGTGCCAACCTGCGCGCCGCCGTGAGCGACGAAACGGGCTCGGGCGCGCTGGTGTTCGCCACGTCGCCGGCCTTGGTTACGCCGACCCTTACGACGCCGACCCTCGTGACTCCGGTGCTTGGTGTCGCCACGGGCACCAGCCTTTCAACGACCTCCAATCAGTACATCACTGGCCCAGCTAAGCACGGGTACGCTACCGGGGCAGGTGGCGCAGTAGTGCAGGCATCCAGCAAAGTGACGCCGGTAACGCTTGACCGACCCACGGGGACTATCACCATGAACGCCGCCGCGTTGGGCGCGGGGACGACCGTCACCTTCACCCTCAATAACACGGTAATTGAAGCCGACGACATCTTGGTGCTCAATCACATTTCTGGCGGCACTGCTGGGGCCTACACGCTGAATGCTCAGTGCCTATTGGTTCAAGCCAATATCAACGTGCGCAACGTCACAGCCGGCAGCTTGAGCGAGGCGATTGTCTTGCGGTACGCGGTGATCAAGTCGTCCAACGCTTGATGGTGGCCCGTGCCGTCTATCCCCATCGTCTCTGGAATCTACACGGACAACGGCCCGGACGTTCGCACGTCGTTCCCTGTCAACATGATGCCGGTCCCCAAAGGATCGGGCGTCAGTCAGGAGTACCTGCGCCCGGTTGACGGGATCGTCCCGCTTGGTACGGGCCCGGGGGTTGACCGCGGCGGGATTGAGTGGCGCGGCACCTGTTACCGGGTGATGGGCACCAAATTGGTGACGGTGTCGTCCAATGGGGTCGTGACTACGCTCGGCGATGTTGGTGGTTCGGGATACGTCACCTTTGACTACTCGTTTGATCGCCTAGCCATTGCCAGCAGCGGGCGCTTGTTCTACTGGAACGGCACGCTTACGCAAGTGACCGACCCCGACCTCGGGACGGTACTTGATGTTGTCTGGGTTGACGGATTTTTCATGACGACGGACGGCAGTTTCCTCGTCGTCACGGAGTTGATCGACCCGACCCTGGTCAATCCGCTGAAGTACGGATCAAGCGAGCTTGACCCCGACCCTGTTGTCGCGCTGCTGAAGTTGCGGAATGAGGTCTATGCCATCAACCGGCACACGATTGAGGTCTTCGACAACGTAGGCGGCACCCTGTTCCCGTTTCAGCGGATCGACGGTGCCCAGATCATGCGCGGCGCTGTCGGAACGCATGCGTGCTGCACATTCGGAGACGAGGGTATCGCCTTCCTAGGCGGCGGCCGGAATGAGCCCCCGAGCATCTTCCTCGGGATGAACGCTTCGAGTGCCCCGCTCGCGTCTCAAGACATCGATCTACTGCTGCAGACCTACACCGAAGCCGATCTTGCTTCAGTCAAGCTAGAAGCCCGTTTCGACCGCGCACACAAGCTGCTGTACGTGCATCTGCCGGATAGGACCATTGTCTATGACCACTCCGCCAGCCAAGTGCTACAGCAGCAAGTGTGGTTGACCCTGACCGGCGGGCTTGTCGGCTTTGAGCAGTACCCGGCGCGGAATATGGTCTGGTGCTATGACCGCTGGGTCGTCGGCCATCCGTCATCGTCTCAAGTGGGCCATCTGGACCGCACGATCAGCACACAATGGGGCCAGCAAGCCCGCTGGGAGTTCGCCTGCCCCATCGTTTACAACGACAGCAAAGGCGCCATCTTCCACGAGCTAGAGATAGTGGCGCTGCCGGGCCGGGTGACGCTGGGGAAGAATCCGCAGATCAGCACGTCCTACAGCACGGACGGCATGAGTTGGAGTCAGGATCGATTCATCTCTGCAGGCACGACTGGCGACACCAGAAAGCGCCTAGTCTGGTTCCAACAGGGCCACATGGAAAGCATCCGCATGCAGCGCTTTCGCGGCGACACGGATGCTCACCTGTCAGTGCTCAGGCTTGAGGCGCGGCTAGAGCCGCTGAACGTGTAATGGCGACGATCCCGCCGCTCCGTCTAAGCCGGTCGCAGCTGGCGCAGTTCCTCAAGGATCAGGAGCAGATCCGCGCCTTCGAGAACCTGTTTTCTGTTGTCGAGCCGCTGGCCGATGGGTCAGCGTCAAGCGACTTCGTGGAAATCGGCCTAGCCCAGGCTTCAGCCAACGAGGCCTTGTCCACTATCGCAAGCGTGGCGCAAGAGGCGGCCGTGTCGTGTGCGCTGGCAGAAAGCAAAGCGAACCAAGCGCTTGCACTCGTCGGCGACCTCGCGGCCACGGTTGAAGGCCTGCAGATGCAGCCACCCATCCCGCCGCGCAAGCGCCAGCGGTTTGGCATGTTTTGGGACACCACGACGCAGACGGCGGCGGCCATCAATACGGCCTACGCGGTGACGTACAACAATAGCGCACCAAACCAAGGCGCAGTGTTGCGCAGCCCGTCTGAAGTGCAAGTAGACACCGAAGGCGTCTACAACTTCCAGTTCAGCGTACAGCTAGACAAGACCAGCGGCGGGTCTGCGAACTTCTGGACGTGGTGGCGTGTGAACGGCGTAAACGTACCCGCGTCGGCATCCCAGATTCAGATTCAGGGCAACAATCACGAGATATTCGGCGCGGCCAACATCCTGCTAGACCTCAAAGCAGGCGACTATGTGCAGCTTATGTGGGCAGTGTCAGACACCGCCGTGCAACTTCAATACTTCCCAGCGTCCGGGCCGGTCCCGGAGATTCCGTCTGTCATTCTGACGGTAACGAGCAACATCAGGAGCGAACCGTGAGTTTCACCACCAAGGTGCTAGTGCCGCCGCTGCTATTGCAGGCCACGCAAACCCCGCAATACACGGCAACTTCGGTTCGGGCTGTCATCTTCAAAGCCACGGTAACGAACATTGATACTGTGGCTCGCAGCTTCTCTGTAAATCTAGTGCAAAGTGGCGGGTCGCCTGGCTCTTCTAATCTAGTGATCGACAACCGAACGGTTCAGCCGGATGAGACCTATATGTGTCCCGAGTTGGTAGGCCACGCTCTGGACCCGGGCGGTTCCATCTCTACCATCGCCAGCGCGGGCGGCGCGTTGGTCTTCCGCGTTTCTGGCCCGGAAATCACCTGATCGGGTATGATGCGCACGCTGAGTTATCGGCCGCCAGCAGCCACCGGGAGGTGACATGCTGCGCGAGAACCTAGAACAAGTCTTCAAGCTGCCGCCCGCTGCGGTGGAATGGCTGCTGTCGTTCTATGACTGCCTGCAAGTGCTCGACGACGTAGCCGATGGCGACGAGATCAAGCGCGAAGACTTGGACGCGGCTATCTGGAATCTGCTGTTCGCGCTCCCGGCGAGCCCGTTCTTCCAGCAACACAGCGCGGTTCTTCTGCCGCTCATCGCGCAAGTGGTGCTGAAGTGGCAGGCCAGCGATTCAGCCGAGCGAGCCGGTAACCCATCGGCCATGGCCTACGCCTGGCGGGCCGGTTACTACGATCTAGTGTTGTCGGCTGTGTGCTTGGTGCATGGCGCCAAGTTCGCCGTCAAAGCGGCACCGCTGGTCATGGCTCTGTACGGGGAGACATTCGACCAATACATGGCAGAGTTCCAAGGGGGCGATCATGCCTAATCCAGTTGCTGGCCTTGTTCTTGGCGGCACGACGCTAGCCAGCGGCGTAGTTCAGTCTCGGGCGGCTAACAAGGCATCTCAACAGCAAGCGCAGTCGGCGCAAGCTGGCATTGATGAGCAGCGGCGTCAGTTTGACCTGATGCAAGAGCTGCTGTCGCCCTACGTCCAAGCTGGGCAGCCTGCCTTGCGTGGCCTGCAAGCGCTGGCGGGCATCGGTGGCACCTACGATCCGAACATGGTAGGCCCGCGTGCTCCCGGCTCTATGACAAATGAGGAAGCGCAGCAGCAAGCCATCGCAGGTATTGAGCAGAGCCCGCTCTTCCAATCGCAAGTGCAGCAGGGCGAAGACGCCATGTTGCAAAACGCATCGGCGACGGGCGGGCTCCGTGGCGGCAACCTGCAAGGCGCGCTGGCTCAGTTCCGCCCCGCCATGCTGCAGCAGGCTATCGACCAGCAGTACAGCCGGCTCGCTGGTCTTACGCAGCTGGGGCAGCAGTCCGCAGCTGGCGTTGGCTCTGCTGGCATGCAAACGGGCCAAGGCATCGCCGGACTACTGCAGCAGCAAGGCGCAGCGCTGGCCGGCGGCACCATTGGCCGCTCGGCTCCGTTCGTCAACCTGCTGAACATGCCGGCTCAGTTTGCAGGCATGCAGATGGGCATGGGGCGCAACCCGTTCGGCGGCTCACCCCCGACAACCACGCCCGGTTTGATGGCGCCTGGCAGTGGGTTCCGCGCGCCGCCTGGGTTCAGCTTTGGGGGGCCGTGACATGGGGCCGCTTAACTACACGATGCCGGATCAAAACCCGTTCCAGTCGTTGGCTGGCGGGTTTCAGATGGGCTCACAGATGGCCCAAGCCCAGGCCCTGCGGCAAGAAGCCGAAGCCCGCGCCGCACAGCAGCAACAGGCGGTACTTCAGCAGCGCGCGGCGGCAGAGCAGGCAGCAGCGCAGCAAGCCCGGATGTCTGCGCTTGTCGGCAAGGTGCGAGACGGCCAATGGACGCCGGCTGACTTCTTTGAAGCGCAAGCCTTTGCCCCCAAAGACCAAGCCGAGGCCATCAACCGCGTCTGGACGCGCATGGATGAAGGCGCACAGAAGGGCATGCTGTCGTTCGGCACTAGCATCTTGGTGGCTGCCGGGCGTGATCCCGAGGCGGCTAAGCGCATGCTGCAAGAACGCGCCGAAGCATCGCGCAACAGTAACCGTAGGGACGAAGCAAAAGCCTATGAGGACTGGGCTAAGGCGCTTGACGTGGTAGGGCCGGAGTACGTCCAAACGGCCATCGGCGGGCTGATCGCCGGGCTGCCTGGCGGCAAGGATGCCATTGAAGGGTGGAACAAAGCCGAGAGCGAGCGGCGCGCGGCTGCACTGGCGCCAGTGGTCACCGAGTCTGAGCGCCGAAAAGGCATGCCGTCATCTATCCTCGAAGCTATCGAGTTTGAGAAGCTGACGCCGAGCCAGCAACAGACCTTCAAGAACACGCAGATTCTGCGGCAGCCTGTCACGCGCGTGGAAGTGTCGAACATCGAAAAGGGCGCATCCGCAGAACTTGGCAAACTGGCCCCTGTGCTGTACGAAAAGGCTAATGCAGCAGTCGGTCAACTGAACGATATTCCGCGTTACCGTCAAGCGTTGCAGTCGGCGATTGTCGGCCCTGGCGCAGAGCAAAGACTCGTGGTTGCGCGCGTAGCCTCAGCGCTTGGGTTCACCGGAGACAAAGCAGTCAACGCCACCACGGAGCTGATCCAAGGTAACGCAGAAATGGCGCTTAACGCTCGCTCGCTTTTGGCGGGGCAAGGCCCCATTACGGAAAATGAACAAAAGCTGCTGATCAAAGCCAAGGCTGGCGACATCACCTTTACCAAGGGAGAGCTAGAAACACTGTTCAATGTGTTTGAAAGAGCGTCCAGGGCGCAGTACGCTCAAAACACCAAGTTGCTGAAGGCTGCGGCTACCAAGTCTGACACGGCGCAGATGTTCCTTGATAGCGTTGCCCCCATTCCAGAAGGTGCAGCGCCAGCCGCTGCGGGGGATGTCCGTTCCCGCGCCGACCAAATTATCCGCGGGAAATAGCATGGCAAGCGCCGACGAATACGCCGCGTGGATCGTTCAAAACGCCGACAAGCGCGGCACGCCTGACTTCCAGACCGTTGTGCAAGCCTATGAACTTGCCAAGGCGCAGGAAGCCGAGCCGCCGCGTACCTCTGTCGCTGGTGTAGCTGGCGCGGCTGTGCGTGGTGGCGGTCCCATCGCTGGCGGTGCCGTGCTAGGTGCGGCGCTAGGCGCCCCGGTTGCGGGCGTCGGCGCTATCCCCGGGGCCATTGCCGGCGCTGGTGCTGCAGCTTTGGCGCCGCTGGTGGGCGACCCCATCGTCGACACGGTGAACAACCTATTCGGAACCAAGTTCACGCGGCCGACCGAGGCCATGCAAAACATGCTCACGCGCATGGGCGTGCCGGAAGCCAAAACGCAGGCAGAGCGCATCGTTCAATCGACCACTGCTGGCGCTGCTGGTGCTGGCGGTATCGCGTCGGCAGGCCGTGCCGTGCAATTGGCGGCAACGTCACCCGTAACGCGCGAGGTCGGCCGTGCTCTGGCCGCGCAGCCTTTGGCGCAAGTGGCCGGCGGTGCGGGGGCTGGCGCTGCCGGTCAAGCCTCGGAAGAGGCGGGCGGATCGCCAGCAGGCCAAATCGGCGCTAGCCTTTTGGGCGGATTGGTCGGCGCAAGAATGGTGCCATCTGCCGCAAGAACCCCTAACGCGGGACTTCAGCAAAGCGTGCGCGCAGCCGAGCAGCGTGGTATCCCGGTGATGACTTCGGATGCCTTGCCGCCTTCTACGTTCATGGGGCAAGTTGGCCAGCGCACTGGCGAGCGTATCCCCGTGCTCGGCACTGGCCCGGTTAGGGTTGCCCAGCAGCAGGCCCGTGTCGACGCCGTGAAAGGCCTGCTGCGCGAGTTCGGGGCCGACGACGCGGCAAACGTCAGTGACGACGTGATGCGCGACTTGGCAAACAAGCGCTCGGCAGAGTTGACCAAGTATTCAGGACTGAAAAACGAAGTGATCGACAGGCTAGGCGCTACTGGCACGGTGCCGGTGACAAACGCCACGCAGGCCATTGATAGCGAGATCGCTAGGCTTCAAGGTTTGAAGTCTGAGCAGTACGCGCCAATCATCCGCACGCTGGAAGACTGGAAGACAAGCCTTCAAGATCAAAACCTGCGCAACGTCGAAACCCTCCGCAAGCAAGTCGGCGAATCGTTCACGGCGCCGGAGTTGGCTTCAATTCGTAGCGCTGGGGAGAAGTCGCTTTCTTCTATCTATGGCCCGCTTAAGCAGGACATGGAAGCCTTCATCAAGGCAACCGGGCAGACCCGTGACGCCACCAAGTGGATGGTAGCGAACAAGCGATTGTCCGAGCTTGCCGGGGAGCTTGAGTTCGGGACGCTGAAGTCTGTTCTTCGCAGCGGAAACGCTACACCGGAGGACGTGAACAAGCTGCTGTTCTCGGTCAAGCCTAGCGAGGTGCGTCAGCTTTACTCAAGCCTCACCCCTGCCGGGCAAGCCAATGCCCGCACGGCCGTTCTATCCCGCGCCGCTCAGAAGGCCGAATACGAGATGGAAGACGGCACAAAGATGTTTAGCCCGGAGCGCTTCAACGCGGAACTAAAGCGCCTTCAACCACAGATAGGCGTCTTTTTTAAGGGCGCGGATCGTGATCAAGTTGAAGGCTTGTCGCGCGCTTTGAATCTTACGCGCCGCGCGTCTCAAGCTGGTGTAACCACGGCCACGGGTCAGGAAACCATGCCGTTCGTCGCTGGCGGTCTGCTGCAGAGCTTCTTCGGATCGCTTGTGGGCACCATCGCAGCTGCGGGCGGCATTGGCAGCCTTGCGCGGGTATACGAATCAGTCCCCGTTCGGGATCTCATGCTGAAGCTAGGCAAGACGGCTCCCGGTAGCGCCGAAGAACAGCAAATCGCCAAACGGCTGTTTTCTACCATCCAGACGCAATCAGAGGCTATCGAAGAGAAAGCCAAAACCGTAGCAGGCCAACCATGACCGCCCTCTCAGTTTCCCCCGCCTTCCCGATCTTCACTGACCGAGACGGCCAGCCGCTGGAAAACGGCTATGTCTGGATTGGCGCTGCCAACCTGCCGCCGCAAACCAACCCTATCGCGGTGTTTTGGGATGCTGCCTTGTCGCAACCAGCAGCGCAGCCGGTGCGGACGATCAACGGTTACCCGTCGAACTCGGGGAGCCCTGGCCGGCTGTACGTGGGCAGCGATTACTCGCTCTTGGTGCAGGATGCCAAGGGATCGCTGGTGTATTCGGCGCCGGCTTCTACTGAGCGGTTTGGTGACATTAGCTCCAGCGAAGTGGTATTTGTTCAGGCTGGCGCTGGCGTAGTGACGCGCACGGCGCAGGCGAAGATGCGCGATGTGGTGAGCGTGAGAGACTTCGGCGCCGTAGGTGACGCGGTGGCTGATGATACGGCTGCGATTCAAGCGACAATTAACCAAGCAGTCGCAGTGCGCGGGACTGTTTTCATTCCGCCAGCTAATGCTGGGGCCTATTACAAAATATCGGCCCCGCTGACAGCCTCTGCGCCAGTGTCAATTCTAGGCGACAACACCTTCGGCTCGTTGCTCTTTGGTGTGGGAATGTCCGCCGGTGCGCACATTCTAGACTTCGACTGTCTAGCTACAAACAACGTGGAGAACATTCACATCAGCCGCTTGACAATCCGCAGTGCTGATGGTGTGCCAAATGCTCTGCGTTTGAAGAATGTCGCCAATGTTGCGGTTAAAGAGGTTGAACTTTTTGGCGTGACGACCGGAATCACTATTGAAGGCACCAGGTGCTACACGCATTCATACGAACAGGTAGTTGGGTATCAGATTTCTGACGCAACTATTCGCTTTGCTGCCGGCTTCACTGGAGGAGGGCAGTTTGCTTTTGATGGGTGTACGTTTACCACTGGAACATCTGTTGGCGCAGTCGTCATGCCGTCGACTGCGTTTGCGGATAATCTGAGCTTTGTCGGTTGCAACTGGGAGCAGTGTGTCGGCGTTGGGTTTTTTATTGCCGGCAGCTGCGCTGGTATTTCGTTTGTTGGCTGCCGAACAGAAGGCGGCGACACTGTAGATTTTCAGTTTGTTCCAAATGGAGCATCGGAGTACGTCGGTGGCGTCAACATTTCAGGTTGCGTGTTCAGCGCGAGCGATGCCGCAGCAGCGACCAGAATTGTTTTCGGCGGCGGGTCTGGAACTGTCCGAGGATTCTCAGTAACCGGCAACTGTGTCACGCATGGCTCTGATTCTTACGCTGGGAAGTTGGTGCAACTAAACGGCGACGGTGAAAGTGGCCTGATTGCGGGCAACATGGTGCGAGGCACCACCGCTGCTGGCGCAGGTGTTGTCAATACTCAGCGGGCCGGCGTGGTAGTGTTTTCAAACGAAAACCTCACAGGGAAACTGCCTGAACATTGGGGCCTGTCTAATTGGGCTGTTTCACAAACCTCTTACACCGCGACTGCGACAGGTATGACGACAGCCCCCGCGGGGGCCGTGAAGTATTCAGTCGTAGGTAACACTGTTACGCTGGATATTCCATCAATTTCAGGCACGTCAAACAGCACGTCGTTTACGCTCACTGGCGGACCCTTAGATATTCGCCCCGCTGTTGATAAAGATATTATCCTCAGAATTACAGACAACGGCGTTAATGCGGTTGGTTTTGCAAGAATTAAAACTACTGGCGTCATTGAGCTGTACGCAACCGTCGGCGGGAATGCGTTTACAGCCTCTGGCGCAAAGGCTGTTACGGCCAATTCTATTTCTTACACGCTGGCGTAAGCTCGGGGGGTTTTCGCCGCGATGTGAGCAAGTCAACCGATACACTTTGACCACCAAGGAAACACCATGAAGCGCATTCGAGAAACCCTTGCATCCTGGCTTGAACGCATCGCCCGCCGCTTGCGTGGTGGTGGCAACCCAATCGAGCCCCTGCGCGGTGGGGGCGGCCCGAAGGAACCTCTCCGCGGTGGCGGTGGCCCTAAAGAGCCCCTGCGCGGTGGCGGTGGGCCTATCGAGCCGCTGTGAAGTCAGTCGCCTGCATCATCGTCGCTGCCGTGCTGGCTAGGCACTACGGCTGGGGATTGGTCCCGTCTGAGCTAGCGGGCGTGGCAAGCAAGATGCTTGGCGCGCTGGCCTCGCTCGTGTTCCTGGCGTTGATCGCCGCAGCGTGGCGCCGTAAAGCCGTTTGGCTGGCGTGCGCCTATGGGGCATGGGAGTACGGGCAGACGGCCGTCTGCTCGGCGGCGTACATGGTCAAGCCGTGGCCTATTGAGCCCGGCCAGCCCATGTGCAGCGCGTGGGCCGGGGTGGATGTTGGATTCGTGGGGCTCCTGTTTGCGGCATTTGTCGCGTACCGGCTCACCTATCAAAATTGATAGCTAACAACGACAAGCACGGGTGAGAAAATGAGCGACAGACGGCCAGCACAGACCATCGGTGAACTAGACATTCATTTAGGGAATGTGCAGGATAGATTGGCGGATATAGCGCATGTGATGCAAGGTATGGCGACAAAAAGCGACATTACCCGCATCGAAGCCACGATGGCTCAGCTAGCCACCAAGGCTGAGGTGGCTGCCGAGATTAAGGCCATCCGTGACGAAGTAAACCAGTTCAAGCCGGGCACCCTGATTCGCCGGTTTATGGTCGCGTGCGCGGCTATAGCTGGTGGCGCTGCTGCTTTCGGCATCATGCTTGAGGTGTTCCGCTGGATTGAGAGGGCGCCGAAGTGAAGCTCATCCCCAACTGGCGCCGGGCGTGGCGCATGGCGTCGGTGCAGTTTGCCGCGGTCGCTGTGGCCTGGGGGTCGCTGCCGACTGAGGCTCAGACGGCCATTCTGTCAGCCATCGGGCTGCCTTCAGAACGGGTGCCAGCTATCCTAGGCCTGCTGATCTTGGCGGGTCGGCTCATTGACCAACCGAAGGCCCATTGATGCCCAACATACATGGCAACTGGGGCGCGACAGCCGAGCCGACATGGCTTGCTGCAGCCCGCGGCGACATCGGCCAGCGCGAAACTCTCGGGCCGAACGACTCGCCCTGGATCCGCACCATGCTGGCAAAGCTGGGCGCCAAGTGGCTGCTAGGCCAGCCCTGGTGCGGCGGGGCTGTGGCGAAGTGGGTAAGTGATGCCGGCTTCGTGCCCGTCTCGAAGTGGTGGCAGGCTCGCGCGTGGGCGGCATGGGGCCAGCTGCTCGACCGGCCGGCGCACGGCTGCATTGTGGTGTTCACACGCACGGGCGGCGGGCATGTTGGCTTCGTCGTGGGCGAAGACGCGGCCGGGAACCTGCTGGTGCTCGGCGGCAACCAGCGCAATGAGGTGAACATCCGCGCTTTCCCGCGTTCTCGCGTGCTGGCCTACCGCTGGCCGCCGGGGCGCGAGTTGCCGCGGTTTGTGGAGCTTGCCAAGGGATCGGCTGCCGCGACAACGGGCGAAGCGTGAGAACACTCGTCGCCGCCTCTCTGCTGTCCGGGGCTGTGTGCTTTGGTGTCGCGTGGCAAGTTCAGGACTGGCGCCGCGATGCCGCAGAAGGCCGGCGTGCAGCGGCCGAAGCGCAGGCCAGGACCGATGCTGAAGCCGAGTTCATGCGCCGCCTACAGGAGCAACAGAATGCAACCACCGAAGCAGCCCAAACGCTACGCCGCGCCCGCCTTGATGCTGCTGCCGCTGGTCGTGCTGCTGACAGCCTGCGGGGGCACGTTGCCAGTCTTGCCAAGCAATGTGCCGCCCCTGCCACCGGCAGCGCGTCAGGAGCCGGCCCCGGAGACGTGCTCGCCGACATGCTCCGACGGGTGGAGGAGGCTGGTCGAGAGCTTGCTGCCGAGGCCGACAGAGCCCGAACAGCCGGCGCGGCCTGCGAGCGGGCCTACGATGCTTTGACAAGGCGCGAACCTTAACTTCTGCCGCTCATCTCCCGATAGCCTCGCGGATCATGCGCGCGTAGTACGCCGCAAGCCGGCCCGCGCGCTTGTCGTGCTCGGCATCGAGGAGGCTTGCCGCTGCACGCATGCCGTCGTCTCGGGCTGCATCGCGCTCTGCTGTCAGCACCCGCTCCGCAGCCATAAGCCGCCGCGCAGTATCGCGCGCTGCTGCAAGCTCGGCTGTCAGGCGCTCGATAGCGTCTGCGGCTTCGTCGGCTAGGTCGCACAAGTCACCAGCGCTGGCGTTTGGGCTGCGCAGCCGCTCTATCAGGTCGATCATCGTCACTCCCAAAAGTCACTACGCGGAGAAGGCACCCGCTGAAAGATCTTCCGCATCCCCTCAAGCGCGCCAGACCAGCCGCAGACCTTCCACGGCTTGCCATCGGCCTCGATACGGTACGAGTCCACGCGCCGCGTCTTGAACAGGTTCAGTGTGTGTGTCACCGGCTCCCCGCTGTCGTAGTCCGTCACCGTCACCACGCGCCGAAGATCGGGCAGCGTCGGCGGGTACAGCCTCGCGGGCTTGCTGGCGTTCGCTCGGTCGCGGCCGCGGCGCAGAGCTTCGAGCTTGCGCGCGTGGGCGGCCTGGCGCTTGGGGGATGGTTTGCGGTACATGCAGAGCTTGCGAGGATTGGCTATAGCTCAGTTGTGCTTCACGCTGCGCGCCACCGTTTCACGTTCAGCCGCACCACGGTTCTCAGGCAGTCGCGGCGCACCGGTAGGGCTTCGTGCAGCATCGTGAGCGTGTGCCCGGCCCACACGCGCCCCGGCTCCATGTCCACGCGCAGCAGGCCGCTGGCGTCAATGTGGGCGCAGTCACCACCGGCCCCGGGTTGGCCGTCAAAGTGGCCCACGTAGGCGGCGCAGCCCAGCACGTCGCTTGCCAGGATCAACGCCTCGTCATCGTCGCCAGCGTGAAAGTGGCCGCCCGGCCTGCGGTGCGAGTGGCCGCCTTCGGGGATGGCCGGCGTTGTCGGCGTCGGCGTGCCGCGGTGGCCGCCTCGGTTGTGACTGTGCCCGCCCACGGGCTCTGCGGGCCGGTGAATGTGGCCGCCACCTCCCCCGCCGCCGTGCGCCTGCAATGCCGGGTGCCAGTAGCCATCCACATGCAGGCCCGGCCGGCGATGCGTCGTCGCCGCCTTCACCGGGGCCTGGTCCACCATCAGGAAGATTGGCCCGCTCGTGTCCACGCCGTCAAGCATGGCGTCAACGGTCGGTTGCCAGCGTGCCAGGTCGCGCGGCAGGCCGGCGGCCTTGGTGAACTCGCGCATGTAGATGCGTTCGCCCGTGAACTCCGGGAACGTCACCCGGCCTCGCTGCTGCACTTGGCTCATCATCATCTTTGCTCTCCACTATCTGCGCGCTTCGGATGGGTGAAGCACAACCCCTCATTCCAGCCGACCTACGGCGGCTGAATTCGAACGTTAGGCCTTGTCGTTGCGCGCCAGCCAAGCGTGCACGCCATTCGGGTCTTGCGTGCGGCCTTGGTACTCATGGCGCGGGTTTTCTTTGGCGTAGGCACGCATCGCGTGCTTGGCATCCGCCAGCTCAACACGCAGGCGCTCAATCTCGGCCGCCGCTTGCGGCTCGGCGTAGAGCGGCACCCACATCGCGCCGCCGTACTGGTCATCGGCCGGCACCTGCTCGCGCAGCATCAACCAGCGGCTGCCGCCGGTGATGGCGCTGTTCGGGAAGCCCCACGCCACCGGTTCGGCATCGCTTAGGTGCCCGGCAGTCACCACTTCCGCAAACTCGCTCATTGCCTGCAAGTTGGCGGCATGCTGCAGGGCTTCTGCGGCCTCGCGCAGCAGCGCGGCAGGCTTCGTGATGCCGAACAGTTCGCACTGGCTGGCCTCGTCGTACAGGCGCTGTATCAGCGCGGCGGTGTCATCCATCTTTGCTCTCCAAGTTGTTCGCGCTTCGGAACCAGGCCTAACTACTCGCTCAAGCCGACCTTCGGCGGCTTAGCTCGAACGTTAGGCATCACCAAAGACGCCCCAGCCCATGCATTGCAGCCTCTTCGCGGCTCACCTTGCGCACGCGAGAAAGCTCTTTCATATAGCTCGGCGTTCCCGGCTGCACCTTCACAAGCAATTCCTTGGCCCCTTGGTAAAAGTCGCAGTCGGCTACGAACACAGCGGTTCGCCCGCCAATGTTCCGGCTCATCAAGTTCAGCACGCCATTCCAACAGGCAAAGTAAAACTCTTCCGCATCGGCGCGAATCTCCAGCACGTCGCCGCGCTTGGCGCTGTAACGTATGCCGTGGAAGTCTTCGGTGTAGTTCATTGGTTCTCCAACAGGCGATGCCTAACCACTCGTTCAAGCCGACCCGCTACGGCCGGCCAGCTTGCCCGTGCAGCCGCCTTGGTTCATCATCGGCCGCACGGGCAAGCCGTCCGTCCTACGCGGGCGGCTTAACTCGAACGTTGGGCCCCATGCCTTCCACGGCCAGCGCATACATCCGCTTCGCCAGTCCGATGGCGTAGGCTTCTTGTGCGTGTACGGGCTCGCCGCACTCGGCCCCAGCCCATTCCTCGGCAATGTCGTGCAGGGCGCGTCGCAGCCGCTCAATTTCGGCGTCGCGCACTGTTGCGCACTCGCGCAAGTCAGCCCGCAGGCAGGCAATGGCCGCATCTTGTACAGCTCGTTCGGATTTCAGGCGATCCACCAGCGGGCCTAACCCCTCGCTCGAACTGACGCCCATCGGCGGGCTAGGCTGGTGGTTCTCGGTAGCTTTGTCTGTCATCGTTACTCCTCGCGCGCCGCCGGGCGCAGTTCAGCTCAATCGTTAGGCCCTAGAACCCCTCGAACTCGGGCAGGTCGTCAAACTCACGCTCGCTGAGCCACACGTCGCGCACCACGTAACGAGCCCAATCAGGGTCTCCGCTGTTGCGCGCCTCCTCAACGTGCGCGTCTCCCTCGGCCGCTGTCATCACACAGTGGCTGCCGTTTAGCGTCACGCGCACGTATCGGGTGCGCGGCTCTCCGAACGCGTCGAACTTCAGCCCCTCGGGTTGGCACAGTTCGGCACGCTCCGGCGCCGGGCCTAACCCTGCGTGCGAGCCGACCTCGCGCGGCGTTGCTTCTGTGGTCATCGTTGCTCTCCTGCCGCGCGTGGCGGCTCCACTTCGTCGTTGTGCTTCACGCGCCGGCCGGCACCTCGAATACGTGCCACACCAGCGCGCCGCCGTCCATCTGGAACGTCGCCACGTACAGCAGGCGCGGGTCGTCCGGCATCTGGTGGCCGGTGCCGTACACGTCAAAGGTGCGCGGCTCGGTCGGCTGCATCGGGTCCACCTTTGCCCACAGGCACGGGCTGCCGTGCTGCATCTGCACAGTCAGCGCCTGGGCGCCGCGCGGCAGGTTCAGTTGCGTGCGCCCCGGCTCCAGCGGGTACTTGTAGATCGTCGCCATGTCTGCTCTCCACTATCTGCGCGCTTCGGATGGGTGAAGCACAACCCCTCGCTCAAGCTGACCCGCTACGGCAGCCAATGCCCGGCCGCTCCGGGCGGGCGTTGCCATCGTCCCTGCGCGGCCGGTCATCGGCTTCCTCCGCGGGCAGCTTAGCTCGAACGTTCGGCTTCAGGTTGCGTGCTTCCATGGCTGGTTAAGCAGGCGCTTGCTGAAGTCAGGCAGCGCGATCTTGTCCACCGTTTCGTCAATGTCGCTGCGCTCGCACTCGCGAGCGCACCACTTGTTCATCGCGGCCGGCCCGCGCGGCTTCGAGCAGCCGCCTTCGTAGGTTCCTGGGTCTGTCGGCGCTTCTTGCAGCTCGCAATCGGCCAGAAACGCCACGTCGTCATGGTCGTCGCTGAGTTGCACCTTCGGCCGCGACGTGATGCCCCACGCCTTGCCGCATAGGCCATCGCAAGCCAGCACCATCTGACGGCCAGCCCATGAAATTGTCCTTGTGTGCATTCGTCGCTCCTTAAAGTCACTTCGCTCCGGCCCCAGCCGAACTACTCGCACAAGCTGACGCGCATCGGCCCGGTTCGCGCCGGGTGCCGGTCACGCGCGCAGCTTTCCTCAATCGTTCGGCCTCTAGTGGCCCACCGTCAGGATGCGGTCCGGGTGCACCTTCTCAGCCAGCTCGCTGATCGGGTCAATGCTCTGGTGCGCGTGCTCGGGCATCGGCTCCACGTCGAACCATTCTCCGTGCTCGCCGACCCGTTCGTACAGCCACGCCGCGAAGTTCTCCGGCGTCACCTCGTCGCCAGTCACGGCCGCAAGCGCCGGGAACTGCGCCAGCAAGTGAGGCTTGCTCTCGGTCATCACGCGGCCGAGCTGGTGCGTCCATACGGGCTCGCCAGCGAGGTGCTGCGCGATCTTGTAGATGTCGTCCATCTGGCACAGCAGCTTGCCGGTCGTCATGCTCAGTACGGCGCCGAGGTGGAATCGTTGCGTTGTCATCGTCAGTCCTTTTCGATTCGGAGCCAGAGGCCGAACCCCTCGCTCAAGCTGACCCGCTACGGCAGCGTTGCCCTGCGGTTCTTCGGTCATGTCAATTCTCCTTCGCCCCGCAGGGCAACGCCGCCTCCGCGGGCAACTTAGCTCGAACGTTAGGCGTCATCAGCCGCACGGCGCACCAGCGCCACCGCAATCGTCTTGCCTGCGCCGCCAGCGTGAAATCGCCAGCCCTGAAACTCGCTGAACTCAATTTCCGTGTCTCGCTCGCAGTCATCCCGCGACACGTACACAACAGGGCATCCGCTTTCGCTCTCCGTACTGGCACTGATGTAGGCACGGCCGCTTGGGTCAATGTAGAAGCACACCGCATCAGCGCCACCGGCCACCATGTAGCCTTGGCAGTGCGCCATCTGCACATCGCCCTGAGCCAGTATCTTGAATGTCGTCTCTCGCATAGCTCCTCCAATGACGCCTAACCCCTCGCTCAACCTGAGCCCCAACAGCAGGCGGCAGGGGCGCGCTTCGGTCAATTTTGTTCATGCTGTTGGGTCCAGGTTAGCTCGAACGTTCGGCCGCTCCACCCACCAGCTGCTGTACGGGTTAAAAATCCACCCGCCGTGATGAGGCAGTCGCCGACCTTGCAGCATCCACGCAACAGCCATATGGGCTTGCGTCGGCCTGAACGGCGGCCTAACACTTCGCTCAACTTGACCCGCAAGGGCGGGCGGCAGTGTCTTGTTCATCGTTGCTCCCGTAGCGCCCTTGCGGGCAAGTTAGCTCAAACGTTAGGCTTTTGGGTTGTAGTCGGGGCGCACCCAAGTCCCGCGGATCACACTGATGCAGTCGTCGCTGTCGAGCATGTAATCGCCCTGGTCGCAGCAGTGGTCATCCTCGGCCTTGATCGCTGCGCACAGCCGTTCGCGCTCTGCGGCCCTTTCCTGCCGGCCAAACGCAAACAGCGCTTCCTCGTCGTAGGTGCGCTGCCCTGGTTCGGGGTAGTCGCCCATTGGCTCCGCCAGCGGGCCTAACCCTGCGCTCGAACCGACCCCAAGGGGCTGCTCGGCCTGCGCAGCGGATGCGGGTGGGTGGATGGCTCGCAGCCGGTACAGGTCGTCAAGCTCCTCGATCAAGTCGCGGTATTCACCAGACCTCAGATAGTTGTCGCCGCTGATGCAGTTCTCCAGCGACGAGCGCCACGGGTTGTGAAACGCCACCGTCTCCCGCGCTTCGTCGGCGGCCAGAGCTGCACGCAGCACGCTCTCGATTCGCTCGATGCGGCTCTCCGCTATCGACGGCTCATCGGTCGGCAGCGCGGCAAGCTCGCGCAGCGCTCGGCGGATTGCGTCTTTTGTGCTCATGCCGCTACTATCTCCCATGTGTAAGCGCGGGTGTATTGGGGCAAACCCTACCTCACTAGGCGGTCTGTTTGCTCAGGCTGCGCTAGCAAAGGCAAACACGCTCGACTGAGGAAAAGGCTGAACAGCACGCTTCAACCGAAGGTTTACAGCTGCAATCGTCAGTTTGCGCGCCATCTGGCTTTTGGGTGTTTTCCAGGCCCCGGAAGCCGCGGCAGCCGCTGCTGTTTCGCGGTGGTTTGCTGTTTGCATGTGCTCTTGTTTAAGACACAGCCGATTGCCGCACGTCATCATGATTCGCGCACCTTCCGGGATCGGGCCATGCTTCATGGTGTACACCAAGCGGCGCACAAGCATTGTTTGTTTCTTCCCCGCGCGGTACGCCTGTTTATCGTGCGTCTGCGGGTAGCCGCCTTTATTCGTCGGGCCCTTCCACAGCAGGCAGTCGCCTGACTGGCTGCACATGGAGCGAATCCACTTCATTGTCCGGGGCTTGGTGACACGGGTCTTCTTCACTGCGCGGCGGCCTTCAGCTCTGAGACCCGCGTTTTGTACGCCGACACTGCGAGAGTGATATCCGCCGCGTCACGCAACTGCTCAGCCAACAACTTAGCGGCGGCCAGCGTCTCGCGGTTAGTCGCTGCTACGATAGCGTCTAGAACATCCGTCAGCGCCGGTCCATTGTCAACCTCTAGCCGCGCGATGGTGTGCAGCGCCTTCTTGCCTTTGGTGGCTGTCAGCGAAACCTTGATGCCGGCCGGGATGTCGCTCATGTGGCTGATGCGGATTCCGCCGACTTCAGCCCCACCGAACTTCACTTGCGGGTCGTTGTAGAGCGTCATCGACTTGCCAGCCCACTCGCGCCCATCCGGGCCCCAACCGAGAATGAGCACTTTGCGCATCGTCTTGCACGGCTTGAACGGGCGGCCGTTCTCGCCTTCGTAGTGGACTGAGATAGGCTGCTCGTCACTGCTGCCAACGCGCACGTCGGTAACGCGCACGGTCATCGGGCCGCCAATAAGCTGCTCGCTGTTCAGTTGGTCGGACTTCGGCACGATGGTCGGCCGAAGGTCGCTCACATCAATCATCGACAAAGGACACCTCCAATTCGTTGTTACGCTTGGCCCAAGGCTTCAGGCCGACAAGCTGGGGGCCGGTTCCATACGCCGGCCATTGGTTCTCACGCATGCACCAGGCAAAGCGCTCGCGCAGTTCGGCGCACTCGTCGGCGCCTTGCTGTGCGTCTTCTTCGTCAAGCCAGTAGGGCACAGCCAGCACGGGCGGCGCACTGCTGACGACGGCGAACACGTATTCGGACACCTTCAGCCCGGTCGCGGCTTCGATGCCGTCGATGTAGTGAGCGCGGGCGCGGTGGTATCCGAGATTCGACAGGGTGCGGGCGAATCCATCGGGGGACTCGTCCGCGGTGCTCTTGAGTTCGACAACGCGCCAGCCTTCGCTAGTGCGCTGCATGAAGTCGGGCCGCGCCTTGCAGTAAACGCCGGTTGCCTTGTCGATCCAGAACACCGACAGCTCCGATTCGCCATTCGCAAACAGGTCGCGCAGGTAGGGCTCGGCTTGGATGGCGGCCAGTTGCTGTTTTGTGATGTCGAACTCGTCGGCAGTCACCATGTCGCGGCCGTTGCATTCAGCCTCAAAATCGCGCCACCAGTTCATGGCGGCCACACTGTTTGGGCTCGGGTTCTTTGCGCCCCATTGGGCGGCAGTCGGACGGCGCGGGGCTTCGTCTGGCACAAAGGCGTATCGGCTGCGCATTGCATCAGGCTCAAGCTGGGCGCAGTGAACCAGCGAACCGCACAGCATCGGCCGCGTTTGCTTCATCGGCACGCGGTTTTTGTAGTGCCACGCCGAACGTGCCAGCAGGCGCATAGACGAGGCCCTTAGTGCGTCAACGGCTAGATAGTCCTCAAAGGGCATGCCGCGCACGATTCCCATCGGACGGGTTCGGAGGTTCGGTGTGTTCATGCAGCGATGGTGCCGGTTTTCGTGCTACTGCGCATCGGGGGAAACCCTATGCTTCTTGGTGAGCGGTTGAGGGGCGAAGCAAAGCCAACCCTATGCAGGTTGACTAGCTTCTCTGCTTCCCGGAGCCACGGCATCGGGTGCTTCGGCGGAGTCGATCCAAAGGCGCTCCGCTTGCGATCCTTCTGCCAGCCTGGACTGACACCCACGGGCGACCGCATTACGCCAAAACCCACCATCCGGCATGTGCCTGTTGCCGGCCTGTCGCGCGCTCACAGTCGTCCCAAGCGCGTCTGAAAAGCAAAAGCCCCTTTGGTCCCTGCTCCCCGTGGCGGAATCACGGTTCCCCTTTCGGGGTGGAGCATGGGCCAAAGGGGCCTCAAGCTGTACCAAAGATTCCGCCAATGGTGCGCAAAGCATAGCGGCACCGGCTGGCGGCGTCAAGCTCATGCTTTACCCCTTACGTTTTGGAAGCCCCGCCGGCTGGTTGAGGCGCTTGGCAGGCTGATCGCAGGCGCAGCCGAAGAACAGCCAACATCAGTAGTGTCGTGGCCTTTTCTGCGCCTGAAGAAGTTAGCGGGCACTCACTTTCGTGAGAAGCCTTGACAGTGCTTGCTCTTGCTCTTCAAGAAAATCGTTCACAGCATCTTGACAAGCAGCCGCGCGGTTTTCCTTGAAAGTAAGTGACCACTCTCTTGTTGGGCTAGCAATGGCGCGGGGCCGAATATCCGATATGTTTTGTACGGTATTGGCAACCCACGCGCGGAAAGCTGCGTCCATGTCACAGCGACAGCACCACGACGACCAGCACGCACGAAAGCACCAGCAGCGCGGACAGCATGGAGCGTGAGTACGCCGACAGGAGCGTGTTAGCCGGCTCGGGAAGTTGGCACGCTTCGGGCGTCTTGCACGCGCGGCCTTGGTTGCAGTTTTCGCCGCTGCAGCACGGCATGGCAGTCTCATTCATGACGAATCCCATATCAGTTTCCAGTGGATGCCATACCGAGCATGATGCCCAGCACGACGACACAGACGGCGCCGATCAGCACATAGCCGAGGTCAGCCCAGCGGCGTAGGTGGCGGGGGGCAGGAGGGCGCATGATGCGACGGGCCGGGTTCATGCGATGCAGGGGGGTGGGCTTCATGACTTCTTAGCCTCCAGCGCCCGCTGCAGTTGGTTGACCAGCACCGGCTTCAGGTAGTCAACAGACCACCACTCGCAGCCGATCCAAACCTCTTCAACCGTGGGGGCGAACTGCGCATAGCGCGGCACGTAGCCCACGCGCATCTGGCCGCCGTCTACGTCGATCATTGTGTAGCTCAGCTCGACGGTCGGGTCTGTCTCGCCACGGACGCGGTAGTCCAGCTCAGCCTGCAGCTTGTCGCGCTCGGCTCT
>Ga0209253_10000641_pt1 | contig 30405 bp, 29 predicted proteins | sample FrelakmetBRP12BR_FD_187145 | JGI IMG/M metagenome (GOLD analysis project Ga0209253, IMG submission 187145) | Freshwater lake sediment microbial communities from the University of Notre Dame, USA, for methane emissions studies - BRP12 BR (SPAdes)... | ecosystem: Environmental > Aquatic >... | reverse complement strand
TTTAGGATTGGGTTCATACCCTTTTGGGCAGGCTAGGTTAATTTCCATTCCCATTTTAGAACAACCCAAGATGAGTGAGTGGGCCACATTATTCCCATCCCCTATATAAGCCAGTTTTAGCCCTGAAAGCCTGCCCTTTTTCTCATCGATGGTGAAAAGATCAGCGAGACCTTGACAAGGGTGGGTCATATCCGAAAGGCCATTGATCACTGGCACGCTTGAATATTTAATCAAATCCAGGATGGTCTGATGGGCAATGACTCTTGCCATGATCCCATTCACATAACGCGAGAGCGTTTGGGCTGTATCAGCAATGCTCTCTCCACGGCCCAATTGAAGATCGGAAGAACTCAAATAAAGGGCATAACCACCGAGCTGCCACATTCCCACTTCGAATGAAACTCGAGTTCGTGTCGATGGTTTTTCAAAGATCATAGCCAAGGTCTTCCCCTTTAAGAGAGGGTGCTCCTGACCTCGAAGGGTTTGAAGCTTTAGAAGTTTCGAACTTTTGAAGATCTGTTTGATCTCTTCCTGTGTCAGATCATAAAGACTCGCTAATGATTTCCCTTTCATATTCACGGCCATCTGTTTACTCCTTACTTGGAAATATCATTTCAATGAGAAACTTTTAAACCCAAAATTCGATGTTCGAAATCCGAATCCTTGAACTTTTTTATCCGCCTGCCCTTTCCCAGGCAAGGCTGATCGCATCTCGAACAAGTACCTTCGATACCTCTCTTCGATACCAGAGGTTGGAGCGAACATCTGTGATCGGTCTGATTTCTTCTGAGACCTGCTGTCCTGTTCTATTCAAAAGGTTTTTATTAAAATTTTTTCCCTTCAGTATTTTCTCGGCTTCGATGGTCCTCAAAGGTTTTTCGGCTACCGCGCCCAATACGATTCTGCAGTCCTTACAAAAATCGCCTTCCCGAACAACCGCCACCGCGATGCTAATTTTTGCTAAATCAGCAGAAACCCTGCCAAGTTTTAAAAAAGCACTCCCGGTATTAGCTTCCGGCTTAGGGACTTGGATCTCGACCATCAACTCCTCTCGGTTCAGGAGGGTTTTCCCGGGTCCGGTAAAAAAGGATTCAAGGGGAAGGACCCTTTCTTTATCTCCCTCGATCATTTTAACCCTTGCCCCGAAAGCAATCAGAGGAGGTGCGGAGTCGGCTGCAGGTGAACCATGGCAGAGATTACCCCCAAGGGTCCCCATCGTCTTAATTTGAATGGAGGTCACACCCTTTGCCGCCTCATGGAGCGCAGTATAGTGACTCTGGATGAAACTATCTCTCTCAATCTGTCGGAAGGTTGTGAGTACACCGATACGCAGGCCATGCTCGATGATCAGGTACCTGAGGCCGGGAATCCTCGAGAGGTTGATGATGGCCTCCGGGTGGGCTCTGCCCATTTTCATCTGAACGATGATATCTGTCCCTCCGGCCATGAACTTGGCTTTTCCCTTGTAGGTTGCCATCCACTTCACTGCTTCTTCAATAGTATGAGGTTCGACGTACTCAAACTCCTGGGAGAGGATGTGGGAATTAGTCATTTCGTCTTTCCCTCTCTTTTAGTCCCTCAAGAACCCGTTCAGGGGTAATAGGGATTTCCTTGAATCGAATCCCGATTGCATTATAAACTGCGTTAACCAGGGCAGCGGCCACAGGATTCAGCGCCGCCTCACCAATCCCCTTGGCCCCGAAGGGCCCTGTCGGTTCGATGGTGTCGGTAAAATGGACCTCCACGTTGCCCATCTCTGGCATATCGCTTGCTGTCAGCATCTTGAAGTCGGTGATCCATCCCCCGCTCGTTAGTTCCCCGGATTCCTGATCATATTGTGTATCCTCCAACAAGGCGTACCCTAACCCGCGATAGAGACCTCCGAACAGTTGCCCCCGGGCCAGATCCGGATTAACTACTTGTCCTACGTCTGCATAGGCAAGGGCTTTTGTGGGCTTAATGACCCCGGTCTCCGTGTTCACCTCAACCTCTATGAAATAGGCCATGAAACAAGGGGGACAACTTACTTGGCGAAGGCTATCGACAGCAGCGATTGTACCCCAGTCATTGATCTGGGCGGTCTTGGCCACCTCTCCTACAGAGATTCTCTTGCCTTGAACACCATCCACATAGACCATTCCCTGGCCAGCCTCTTCATCCACTTCCATTTTCAAAGAATGGGGAGGGGCCTGCAGAATTCTTGAGGCGAACTCCAAGAGTTTTGTTTTGGCTTGCCCGGTGACTTTGTGGAGAGCACCTCCTCCACAATAGATTCCTCTTGTGGCATGAGTACAAACATCGTATATCGTTGTTCGAGTATCGACAGGTGAGATACCCACTTTATCCAGAGGGATCTTAAGCTCCTCTGCAACGATCTTAGCCAGGGCATCGAGAGTACCGCCTCCGAGGTCCATGAGGGCCGTCAGGAAATCGACCGAACCGTCTTCGTTGATCTTGACGATGCTTCCGGAGTAGTCTATGACCTCTCCAGCCATGGGGGCCCCTGCCCCAGAGGTGTGGAATCCCCTGGCCATACCGATACCCCGCCGAATCACCCCTAACGTCTTCTCTCCTTTAAACTTATCCTTCCAGCCGATCAGCTCAGCCCCCTTCCTGAGCATCTCCTCCACGCCACAACTCCGGATGATGGACTTAACCGTGGGTCCCTGACCCCAGAAGGTTTCTCCCAGACCCACATAGTTTTTGAGACGGAGATCGATGGGATCCATCTCCAGCTTCTCGGCCACCATATCCATCATGGATTCGACGGCAAAGGTTACCTGGGGGTTCCCGAATCCCTGCATGGCACAGGCAGGGACTTTATTGGTATAGACCGCCTGTCCCTCGAACTTAAGATGCGGGAGCTTATAAAGGGAAACCCACCATCCTGCCATGCATCCTAAGAGGGGGTAGGCCTGGGTGTTATGGGCGCCAATGTCAACAACCACCTTCATATGGCCTGCAACGAGCTTCCCGTCCTTTCGAACCCCAAGTTTCAGCCAAATCCACGAAGGGTATTTGCAGTGGTCATGCATGTCCTCTTCCCGGCTCGAAACAAGCTTCACAGGCCTTCTGGCCTTTAAGGCGAGGGCCACCCCGATGGGCACAACTGAATTCATCTGGATGCTCGACCCGAAGGAGCCCCCCAGTGCTACCTTTTTGACATTGACCCTGCTTAAAGGGATCTGGAAGATCTCCCCAAGGAGCTGCCGGACGTTGTGGATTGTCTGGGTAGTGGTCCACACCGTGATCCCCCCGTCCGCTTCCGGCTGGCAGACAACTGACTTGGTCTCCATTTGGGCATGGTAGACCCGGCCGGTCTCAAATTTCTCTTCAAAAATGATCTCCGCCTCTTGGAATCCCTTCTCAATGTCCCCCTCGACAATCTCCCGTGAGGCAGCGATATTGTTTTTGACCTGGACCTCCTCCTGGCCGAAAAGGATTGTCCTATGAATGAGCGGATTTCCTTCCTTCATGGCCTCAAAGGCGTCAAAGACCGCCGGGAGTCTCTCATATTCTACACGGATAAGGTTCAGGGCTTGCTCCGCCAGATCCTCTGTCTCGGCAGCAACTGCGGCAATGGCCTCCCCGACATGTCGCGGCGTGTCGGTCAGGACCTGCCTGTCTTTGAAGGTCTTGGACGGAATGGTGACGATCCGCTCAGCGTATCTCAGACTCGGAACGTCCTTCGGGGTAATACAGACGGCCCCGAGTTTTTCGGCTTCACGGGTGTCGATTGCTTTGATCTTGGCATGGGGAAAGGGGCTCCGGAGGACTCGGGCATGAAGCATCCGCGGTAGCACGACGTCGGTCGTGTAGACCTCCTGTCCCGTCACTTTTGCGATTCCATCTTTACGAATGGATTGTTTTCCGATTGCATGATATGGAGGTCTTTCCATGTTTTCTACCTTAAAAAGTCTTCGGTGAAAGGTTTATCGTAGGCGACCCTCGTATCGAGGTTCGAATATCGATACAAGTTCCGTCACCGTTTACCTATCCTTTGATTTCTTTCTTTGAGTACCCTCACGATTTTCTCCGGCGTCAAGGGCAGATCAAAGATTCGCACTCCGATCGCGTCATAGACAGCATTGGCAATAGCAGGGGCAATTGAATTGAGGGATGGTTCCCCCACACCTTTCGCCCCAAAAGGTCCGACTCCATCCCCGGACTCAAGGAGGATCGTCTGAACCTCTGGAGCATCAAGAGACGTGGGAAGAAGATATTCGGAAAAAGAGGGTGTCTTGATCACTCCGTTTTCGATAATGATTTTTTCCATCAAACCATATCCCATTCCATAGATCGCCCCTCCCTCAAGTTGACCCTCCACACTCAGGCGGTTAATCGCTCGGCCCACGTCATAGCAGGCAATCAGTTTTAGAACTTTCACCACTCCGGTCTCTTCATCTACGGCAACTTCCACGGCATGAGTTCCATGAGTAAAGTCCGGAAAAACTGGACCCTCGATCCGTTTGAACTGAGTCAAATTTCGAAAAGGAGCCTTGTAAAGGGCTACATTGTACAAGGGAAGGCCATCAGACGCACAGGCCCTTACCACATCGACAAGAGGAAGGCTTTTGTCAGAACCTTCTTTATCCACTACTTCCCTATCAACCAGGTCCAGTCTCTCAGGGTCCATTTCCATTATCTTTCCTGCCATGATGAGAAGGGTCTTTCTGACTTCTTGGGCTGCCATCAGGGTAGCATTCCCTGACATATAGAGTTGCCGGGTAGCGGTTGTTGTTCCTGCAAGCGGTGTGAGTGCCGTGTCCCCAAAATATACTTTAACATCTTCAAGAGAAACTCCCAGAATCTCAGCAGCAATCTGAGCCAGAGAGGATGTCTGCCCACCTCCGATATCCTGAACACCTGCGCGAACGGTGACACTTCCATCCATCTCCATAGAGACATAGGAACGTGAGGTATCATGGAGAAAGATCATACGACCATAACTCATCATACCGGAAGCGATACCTTGTCCAACCTTATGATGGCCCTTTGCTTTTGTTTTCTCACCCAAAGCTTGATAAGCCTTCTGAGTTGTTTCCTGGAGGGCCACATGGTGCTCAAGGATCTCCCCTGTAGCCAGGGCCTCCCCTTTTTCCAAGTAGTTCATCTTCCGTATCTCCAGGGGGTTCATTTTAAGGCGGCTGGCCAACTCATCCATCTGGGATTCATAAGCAAAACAGACCTGAGGCGCCCCAAATCCACGATTAGCACTGGTATAGATGTTGTTCGTTAGAACGGTGTAACCATCGACCTTGACATGCGGGATTCGATAAGGGCCCGCTGCTGTAACCATTGAATAAGTTAGAACCCATGGACTGAGATACACATAAGCCCCTGCATCTGAAACAAGTCGGGCCTGTAACGCCGTCAATTTCCCATCTTTTTTCGCACCCGTTTTATACTCCAAAACGTATGGATGCCTCTTGCTATGGCAGAAAATTGATTCCTCCCGGGTATAGGTAAGTTTTATAGGTCTTTTTGTTTTGTAGGCTAAGAGGGCAATAAAGCTCTCAACGGTAATATCCTCTTTTCCTCCAAATCCTCCTCCAACATAGGGAGCAATCACTCTCACGCGATTATGGGGAAGATTGAGGACATCCGCGATCCCTCTAAAATGTTCGATGACCTGAGTCGAAACACGAAGGGTAACGATTCCATTTTCATCGATCCAAGCCACTCCAGATTCTGGTTCAAGATAGGCATGATCCACATGAGGAACCCGGTAGGTGTTTTCCACAATGACATCGGCCCCTGCAAATCCCTCTTCGATATTTCCCTTAATGACTTCGAAATGGGTGATGATATTCGATCGTCCCTCTTCGACCAAAGGGGCATCCGACTTCATCGCCTCGAGAGAATCATAGACCCCTTGAAGAGGTTCATATTCAACTTTGATCTTTTCCAGAGCCTCTTCTGCAATCCCTTCTGTTTCAGCAGCTACCAGAGCGATGGGCTCTCCTAAAAAATGAACCTTCTTATCTGCAAGAACACGATAAAGGCCCTCGAACCCCCCTCCCAGAGCATGGGTTTGACCGAATCGTGTAACCGATTCATTTTTTGGAACATCCTTTGCCGTCAAAACAGCTCTCACACCATTGAGCCTCTTTGCCTTCGAGATATCAATGGATATAATTCTCGCAGAGGCGTGAGGGCTTCTTAATACCTTTCCATAAAGCATTCCCGGCAAAGAGAAATCCGCAGCATATTGAGTCAAACCCATGGCTTTCTCATAAGCATCATGCCGTGGAATCGGTTTTCCGATGATCCTAAATTCAGTTTCTATGTTCATCGTTTATTGTTCATCGTTCTTTGTAATTTCTGTGCTGCCTCTTCAATCGCCTCAATAATCTTCTTATACCCTGTGCAACGGCATAAATTTCCAGATATTGCTTTTTGGATTTCATCCTTTGAAGGTTGGGGATTTTTGTCAAGCAAACCCTTTGCGGTGACGATCATGCCGGCAGTACAAAAACCGCACTGGATGGCACCCTTCTTTACAAAACTCTCCTGAAGAGGGTGAGGCTTCTCAGGTGTCCCGATTCCTTTAAGCGTCACCACAGTCTGTCCGTCAGCCTGGAGAGCAAGCGTCAAACAGGAATTGACTGGTTTCCCGTTGAGAAGGATAGCACACGCGCCACAATCGCCCTTCCCGCAACCCTCTTTTACTTCAGTATGACCGAATTTCTCCCTGAGAACATAAAGGAGGGTCTCTTGAGGTTCCACTTCTACCTTTTTCCATTCTCCATTCAAAATGATCTCTAATAAATATGTTTTTTGTTTTTTCATTAACTCTTAGCGCTATGCCCCTTGCACTTTGCTATAAAGTGACTTTTTGGCCCAGCCGCCTGAAAAGGGTTGATGTCATTTCTCTCCGATATTCAGCGCTTGCCCGAATATCCGTTATTGGAGAAATTTCATCTAATACTTTCTTAGAGCAAATATTGATCAATTCGGTGGTTACTTTTTCTCCTATCAATATTGCTTCGGTCTGATAAGCTCTAATCGGTGTGGGGGCTACGGCTCCGAGACCTATCCTTGCCTTTTTGCAATGATTTCCTTGCACCTCCAGCATAACGGCGAGGCTCACCACAGAGATGGCCATGGCATTTCGGAGGCCTAATTTAACATAGGCCATCTTTGCTTTTGAGTTGGGCCTAGGAAAGGTAACTTCTTTGATAATTTCATCTTTTCTTAATACAGTTTGATTCGGCCCAAGGAAGAACTGATCAAGGGGGATTTCTTTCAGTGGCTTTCCACTTCTTACAGTCACAACCTTCGCTTCCAAGGCAAGGAGAGGAACCGCTATATCTGCCGCTGGAGATGCATCTGCAAGGTTACCTGCGATGGTTGCTCTATTTCTTACTAAAGGGTTCCCAAGTTGATTGGCGGCATCAAAAAGAATAGGAGCATGTTTCTGAATGACTTTTGAGGTAGCTAATGCTGCAATGGTAGTAAGCCCCCCAATTCGGATCCTATTTTTTTCTTCTTTGATAAACGATAGGTTTTTTAGACGGTTTATATCTATCAGGATGTCTGACTTGATAGCCTTTGTCCTCATCCTAGGAATGACATTGGTCCCTCCCGCGATCAGTGTTGCTTTTCCTTTCAACCGCATAAGGATCTTTGTGATTTCCAATAATGAATTAGGAGCAATATATTCCATTCATTGGACCGTTCAAATTTCTTATCTATGGTGAAAAATCTCTAATTTAAGTTTACCCAAGGCTCCTCTTTTCTACCTCTTTAATGATCGATAGGAGTTCTTTTTCAACCGCTGAATCGATGGGGAGAGGAATATGTTCTGCTAAAATCTTCCTTACCTGCTCTTTTGCCCGTTCTCGAATTCCCCCCTTTCCTTTCTCGGTCCAAATTTCGTAGGAATCGCGGTCACTGAGCTTTGGTAAGAAATGTTCCTCTCTTAAATGCCTAAGGGTATGCTTCTGGTTAAGAAAATGGCCGCCCGGCCCTACCTTACCAATCAAATCCAGTCCTATGGTTTCTTCTGTAACGGATATCCCCTGCAGGATTCGACCAATCATACCACATATCTCATGATCGATGACAAGACTTTCCAGGCTTACGGTCATTGCATGATCCATCGTTCCCGGATAAAAGATCATATTGATACCAGCCAGGGCTGGTAGCGAAAGGGTGATTGCCTTCTCGTATCCTGCCTGCATATCGAGGATCTTCGATTCTGTATTGCTGCCTGTTCCCCTGCTCGGAATCCCATAAAACTGTGCCATCTGGGCATGAGCCACATTGAGGAGGGCTGCCTCCACTCCACCCAGGGCAATCATCCCATTGCGCAAATCCATGGCTGCTGCGACCGTTCCCATCAACACCGGTGTTCCGGGATTGACCAACTGCGAAATAACAACCATTCCTAAAATCTCGGCTGTCTGCTGGGCCAAGGTTCCGGCCATTGTCACCGGAGAGGTTGCCCCGCACTGGGGCTCAGAGGCAATGTCGACAGGAAGTCCGACCTTCGCATACTCAATCAATCCCTCTGTCTGCTCGACCATATATTCCAGAGGGGAGATCACATTACACGTCGTAAAAATGTTTGGTCGTTTCTTTAAGGCCTCCTCTCCGCCCGCAATCACAGCGGCCATCCGAATACAATCTTTTGATTTTTCCTTGCCCCGAACCACACCTTTGATCACCTTCGAGGAGTTTTTCACACTTGTAAAATAACCGCATACATGGGCCACCTCATCAGGAACTCCTTCGATATGGGGCATGATCGCACCACTGTGTAAAAGCGTATAATGCTCAAGGGCGTCTGCGACTTGAATCAATTTGGCAACATCATCAAGCGTTGTTCGTCGACGAAGTCCTGTTTCCAGATCCAAAATATTTAGCCTTCCGATCATCGGTTCATAATAAACCAACCGGTCTTCTAACCTGACCTCAAAACTTGGATCCCTCCCGTACAAGGTAAATGTCTTAGGGGCAGATTGAATGGCCTCTTTGATGAGATGATCCGGAATACGAACGGTCTTTCCATTGGTAGGGCATCCTGCTTTTTTCAGGATCTCAAATGCCTGATCCTCTCTGACCTCGACCCCAGTTCCCCATAGGATGTTTAAAGCACTATGATGGATTTTCTCGATATCCTTATCAGAAAGGATTTTTAATTGGCCGCCTTGTGCCATGATTATTTATTTCCCTTTTCACACAATGGCCGGGGTGTCCCATAGTTTGAGAGACACTCCCAGTCCCTTTTTCTTGGCCTCTCGATACACAAGCGATCCCACCGCCACGTCTTCACTCCCCAGTCCTAAAGGCGAAAAGAAAATTCGCTCGCTTTTATTCGTACGACCTGCTTTTTTCCCCCGAATGATCTCACCTAGGTTAGCATAGATCTTTTCATCTTTAATTTGTCCCGCTTTATAGAGCTTTGCCAAAAGCGGAGTCCCCCGATGGAGCACTTCTTCCCACAGGTCAACAACAATCTTATCCGAGTGATAAATGACTTGTTCTTCCTCCTCCTGATAGGAACCCACATGAGCAAATAGGCTTCCCTTTTTTAACCAGGCATCCTTAACAATGGGCTCATCAGCAACCGTGACGGTCACAATAATATCGGACTCTTCGACCGCCTCTTTGGCTGTCCCGACAGACGTGACTTCGATCCCAATCTCCTGAGAAACCCATTTCGTAAATTGATCCCTCGCTTCCTTACGGATATCATACCCTTTAAGAAATTTAATGGAGGGGAGGACTGCCTTAATCGCCATGATTTGAGTTTTCGCCTGAACCCCACAACCAATGATGCCAACCACTTCAGAATCAGGGTTGGCCAAGTACTTAGCCCCTACCCCTGTCACTGCTCCAGTTCTCATGGCGCTGATATAAGTACAATCCATGATCGCCAAGGGAACCCCGGTCCAGGCATCATTCAAGATGAGCAGCGCATGGGCTCTTGGGATTCCGAACTTCACCGGGTTGGGGGGAAACCCTGCAATCCACTTGATCCCGCAAATATCAAAATCTCCTCCAAGGTAGGCAGGCATTGCATTGATCCGGCCCCTTTCTCTTTCTCCCAGATCCAATATCACTTTGGATGGAAGGTTCACCTGCCCTTCATCATGTAAGGATAAAACGCTTTCAACCGTATGGATAACATCGACCATACTGATCTTGGTGGCCAGTACATCTTCCTGACTGAGGTATATAAATTCAACTTTTGATTCCATCCGGAACATCCCTTTCTCAAAGTCACTCAAGACCCCATCATCCGTTTAACCAGTTTTACCGTCTTTAAGGCATCTGGCGCATAACCGTCTGCCCCCATCTCTTTGGCCCATGCCTCTGTTAAGGGTCCTCCTCCAAAAACGATCTTATATTTCTTTCGTGATCCATCCATCTCCAAATATTCCACTATTTTCTTCATATTCAATGCAGTAAAAGTCATCAAGGCCGAAGCCATGATCAGCTGAGCTCCTGACCGCTCCGCCTCCTCGACAAACTTGGAGGGTTCGACATCCACCCCCAGATCGATGACATCGTATCCGGCAGTCATGAGCATGATCGTCACAATGTTCTTTCCGATATTGTGAATATCGCCCTTGATCGTTCCAATGATGATTCGCCCTTTTTTAGTGCTTTCCAATTTTTCCTTGGAGATCTCTTTTTCCAATACCTTGACGGCAGCATTCATGGCGTCGGTGGCCATGATCAGCTCGGGGAGAAAGGCCTCACCCTTCTCAAATCGATCTCCCATCTCCTGAATAGCCGGGGTCAGGACTTCAATAATTGCCCGGAACGGGTCTATTTTTGATTCAAGCCATTTTTGCGCCGCCTTCGTTGCCTTTTCTTCATCAAATTCCAGGACCCCTTCTCGCAATTCTTCCGCAACACTCTTTCCCATTTTCCTCCTCCAAATTCTTTCAGATCAGGTTGATCCTTTCAAAATATTCTTAATATGAGAAATTTGACAGGTCCTTTCTAATTAAACCTTAATCCTTTCTGAGCAAGTTCGTTTTTCACCTTCAAATACAATTCAAAGTAATGGGGTTTCACATGGACTTCTTCATAATCATACAATTCTTCGAAACTGAAGCCTTCAGGAGCGAGTTCAGGGGCAATCTTGCTTTCATACTTTGTAAGTATAAAATTGATGAGTTCGTTCACGTCCGCCCTCGAGAGGCCTGCAGAAGCTCTTGCCGTTTCTCCTTCCCACCGGGGTTCCATCCCCGTCCCCTGATTCGGTTTCACCAGTTTGGCCTTTCGAGCGCCATGGATAATATGCCCGCCTGCTACCGATGTATGGATTCCAAGGGCGGCAATCTCCCAGAGTTGGTGCTCTGTCCCAGGACCTCCGGAGGTCAATCCCCCTCCTCCGCAGATCAGGTTTGTATTTCGAGCCAGGGCTTGAAGGCTTACATTCCTCACCCAGATGGTTTGCCGGGCGGTGTTGATCGGCGGGTTTTGCAGGATACTTGAAACCATGACATACCCGGCACCACCCACATAGTAAACCATGAGTGCATTTAATGCATCGGCAATGCTCACCAGCGCTGCTCCTTCCGGCCCACCACCAAAACCCCCGACAATGGAAGTCCAGAAAGGGCTTCTCATACACCCGTAATGAAGGGTGTAAGCAACTTTGTTGAGTAATTCGAAGTTCGTCTTGATTTCGCTGACGGTGGCCAGAGTGACCGCATCCGTCTTCCGAAGCCCATTTTCAGGAAAGCAAGCCGAGATAGTCCCCAGTGCTGAGGGGCAGGCATCGAGGAGATGTAATCCCGGCCTCCCAACCGAACGGATCGCCTCTCTCATCCATGACACGGCGCTTCTTGCGGCATGACAATCGAGTGGGGAGGCAATGGTCCAACTCTTTCCTTCAATACTGGCAGGGGGTGGGCCATAATAAATACCATCGATGATCCTTTCCTGGGCAATGCTCTTGTAGAGTTGAACGAAATCCCTTCCTTCTTTTGGACTGTCCTCCACCACACCGCCGATGACAAGGGGTTTTCTTGGATCCTCAATCTTTCTTTTGAAAAGCCTCCTCCTTTCCACACCCTCCCCGATATCGATTTCATCTGGCATTGCTTGAAGTTCTCGAAGGGCCTCTCGAATTTCCTCTTCGCTAAACCGGATGACCCGCTCCGTATCAATACAATAGGTCCCCACTTCTACATAAAGTTTCAACCCAGCCTCGAACAGACGGTCTATTAAATCGTTTTCGGATGGGATAGGCGTTTTCGGGTCAAATGTGATCCCATACTCTTTAATGAGGCGGGAGGTCATTTTGAAGATCTTCAAATCAAAGTCTTTCATCCGCATTAAGGGACCGGTGTTGATCGCCCGATTAGCAACTTCCCAGAATTGAAGCATAAAGAGATCCTCCTTTTTTACCCTGTTAGAAAGCCCAGCCATTCATGAGGGGGATAATACAATTAAAACTTCGATCCCTCACAGAAAGGGCGGTATTCAAGCCGTGTCCTTTCTAACGGGGTTTACTTATTCCTCTCACAGGACGAATTTGCTTCGCCTTCCAAGGCTCACCCTTCCGACCCACTCTGAGAAATCTGTATAAAATCGTCTGGAGACCAGGTGGCCCAGATCGATTCTCCTAATTCAAACTTCTGTGTGGATTGATTTACATTGAGCACCGCTGCTACCAATCCAAAACCCTTCTCCGTTTTTAAGTGATATTCGGTAATCATACCCAAATAGACTAAATGCTCAACCTTTCCATAAAAACAATTTTTCTCGAAAGGGAGAGGTTTCTCTCTAGATAAGTGTACCTTTTCAGGTCTCAGGAGAAACTGGACTTGATCCCTCGCTTCGGGAGTCGGTTTGGCCGTTACCCTTCCTATCCCGGAGACATCACAGACCATCTCCCCTTCTTTACAGTCAATTACTTTTCCTTCAATAAAGTTTGACTTCCCGACGAAGAGGCCACTGAACTTGTTCTGAGGATTTTCATAAACCTCCTCAGGAGTCCCCACCTGAACAATCTTCCCCCTTTCAAGAACAATCACCCGATCGGAGAGAGTGAGGGCCTCTTCCTGGTCATGCGTTACGAAGATCGTCGTAATACCAATCCGTCTCTGAAGGGACCGAAGCTCAATCTGCATCTCCTCCCTCAATTTCTTATCGAGTGCGGCAAGAGGTTCGTCAAGGAGAAGGACTCCAGGTTCAACGACAAGGGCCCGCGCCAGGGCGACACGCTGCTGTTGCCCTCCTGAAAGCTGACGCGGATAACGTTCCTCCAGACCGTCCAGGCTCAGCATGGTCAGCACCTTTTTGACGGCAGGATCCCTCTCTTCAGTGGGAACCCCTCTCATCTTTAGACCAAAGGCGACATTCCTAACAACCGTCATATGAGGAAAGAGGGCATAATCCTGAAAAACCATTCCGAGATTTCGCCTGGAAGGGGGGAGGTCTCTGCAGGGTTCCCCTCCAATAAAGATCTCACCCGTGGTGAGTGGTGCAAAACCGGCGATCGCCCGAAGAAGTGTTGTTTTGCCACAGCCGCTCGGCCCCAGAAGGGAAATGAGCTCCCCCGGCTTGATCTCCAGCGAAATATTGTTTAAGGCTGACACATTTCCGTAACGAACAGAAACATTTTCTAAAACAACTCGTTGGGCACGACCGTTCATCATCTTCATCCTGTCACGGTTTCCAAACCGACCCAGCGCTCCATGAGGATGACAAGGCCGACCGTCATAAGGATCAATAGACTTGAAACCGCAGCGACCGTGGGATCATTCTCTTTTGTGATATAAGCATAAATCTCTATGGGAAGCGTTGCCCTATCCCAAATAAGAAACTGGCTTGCTGTAAAGTTATCGAAAGAAGTAACAAAGGCAAAGATCGCTGAGGCAATGATTCCTGGTTTGATTATAGGCAGGGTCGTCTCTAAGAAGGCCCGGTACTTTCCGGCCCCAAGAACCATGGCTGCCTCCTCCATTGAAACGGGGCATCTGCTCAGGTTCGCGATGAGGACCCGAAGGGTATAGGGAAGCGTGAGAACAATGTGAAGAGCCAGAAGGCATGGAATCGAATGATAGATACGCATCATACTGAAAAGGGAGAGGAAGCCGATTCCGATCACGACCTGTGGGACAACGAGAGGAGACATGAGCAACCCGGCAATGGTTTCAGCTCCCCGAAACTTACGCCGCGTCAAAACCAATGCCCCTGAGAGGCCGACGAAAAGAGAAGCAGCGGTTGCAATGATACCCAGGATAACACTGAACTGGAAACTGGATAATAAGGATGGATGGCGGAAGATGTTGAAATACCATCGTAAGGAGAGGCCTTGGGGTGGGAAAATAAGCTCGTTTCCAGGGTTAAAGGAAATCATAAAAACGACGACAAGGGGAATGAACATCCCAATGATGACGAGACCGCCAAGCATCCAGAAGAACCTGCTCAGGCTTTTTTCTTTCCCTATACCCCTTCTCATGCCGACACATCCTTCAAGCTTCGCTGGAACAGTTTATTCAGACCGATGACCAAAATGAGCGTAATCGCAAGCATGACCATGGCCACAGCCGCTGCAAAAGGAATGTTTAACACACCCAACGCCTGATCGTAGATAAAGTTGGCCACCATGTCGTAGTACCCTCCCCCAAGAAGTCCAGGCACAATAAAAGCAGTCAACTGAAAGAGAAGGACAAGGATAATCCCGGCAGCCATCCCCGGGAGACTTAGGGGCAGCGTCACATTCCAGAAAACCTGCCACTCCCCTGCCCCCAAGGATTCGGCAGCTTCCTCAAGGCGTCGGTCGATCCCTTTTAACACGCTATAAATGGGAAAGATCATGAATGGTAGGGAAACCATGATGAGGCCGATTGCAACACCCGTTTCATTGTGCATCAGTGGAAGGGGACGATCAATCAGCCCTATCTTCATAAGCATCCTGTTGATCAGACCGTTGTTGCCCAAAACGAGCATCAAGGCATAAGCCCGAATAATATAACTGGTGAAGAACTGAACGACGAGAACCAGGGTGAGCATCAACCTGACCCGGCCCCCGGAGCGTGCCATCAAATAGGCCACAGGATACCCTAAGAAAAGGGTCAGGAGTGTCCCGTAGCAGGAGACTTTAAAGGATCTCCAGAAATAGGTGAGGTAATGGGCGTCACTAAAGAACCGGAGATATTGATTCAAGCCAATCCCCTCCCTGGCGAGCCTTTCGGGTCGAAGGCTCAAGATCCCGATAGATAGAAGACTGGCCCCGAATAAAAGGAGACACAATACTCCAGGGAGAAGGAGGTTCAGACTCAACGATGTTTTGTTTCGCTCAATCATGAATGATACATAAACTATTTTACCTGAATCTCTTTGTTCCACCGCTCAAGCCATTTATCGAAGTTTGCATTAACCACATCCCAGTTGACTTTATAGATGTTTTTTAATGCCGGGACAATATCCCGAATCTTCTCGGGCGATTGAGCCCCAGGAAGAGATGGAACGACCCCCAAGTGAGAAGCTATCTTCTCCTGAATATCCTTTGTTAGGATTGCATTGATGACCTTTAAAGACTGCTCCTTATGCGGTCTTCCTTTCACCAAGGAGATCGGGATAGGCGCCAGAAACTGAGGCTTCTCGGGAATTACGAATTTGTAATCTGATCCAGGACCGATAAGCTTATAGACATTAGGAAGAATTCCCCAACCTGCTACGGCTGCTTCTCCGGCTTGCAGGAACTTAATCGATTCCGAATCGGTCTTATAGAAGAGGACAAGGTTGGGCTTCAAGGATTTCACTTTCTCAAAGCCTGGTTCGATATTATTTTCGCTTCCGCCCGAGAGCAAGGCTGCCATAATTAAGAAATTCCCTTTGTCCAGGAGGATCGATGTCGCCACCTTTCCTTTCAGTCTTGAATCCCATAAATCCTCCCATTTCTTGATTTGAAAAGGAACCATATCAGCTCGGTAAAAGATCCCCCTTAAAGACACCCAAATGGAAACGCCATGAGGCATGACCAGCTCTTTCGGAATATGAACCATATTGGGTACAAGAGCCGGGGACAATTCTTCAAAGACTCCTGCTTTCCCCCCATCGAAGGCCGTGCTCTCGATCCCCGTAAATAAGTCAACCTGTGGATTATCTTTTTGCGCAATGAGACGGCTCAACCCTGCAGCAGCCCCCGGATGCGTGGTGATCTTCACCTTTGCGCCCGAAACCCTCTCGATATCCCCTTGAACCGCATTAAAGGCTTCGAGAAAGGCCCCTCCCCAGGTGTTGATGATTACTTCGTTTTGCGCCCTGGCATCAGGAAAGCCAACAAAAAGAGTACAGAAGAACAGAAAAACCAGAAACATGAAACCCCTTGAAAGATCTCTTTTCTTCATAGCAATACCTCCTTTTCAATGTGATCTACTTCTTTAATAGCCCGGCGGCCTTTGCGGCTTTAAAAATCTTGTTGTATTCACTTGGAATAAGTTTTTTCACTTCTTCTGAGCTAAGATACCCCGGTGTCGTACCCGATTTTTCCAACAGAGCGACGATGGAGGGATGGGTCGCCGCCTCTTTGTAGGCATCGCTTAAAGCTTTGATGATGGGCTCTGGAGTCCCAACTGCTACAAAAGGACCAGTCCAGCTATAGATGGCGACCTCTGGAAGCCCTTTCTCCTTGAATAAGGGGATATCTTTAAATATCTGATGTCGATCAAGGCCACTGGAGGCGATCCCCTTCACTTCTCCTGACTGGAGATGTGGGGTAATAGAAGTAATTCCTGTCATCACCGCCTGAACATGCCCCCCCAATAGGGCGGTAATGGCAGGTCCATCTCCTTTGAAGGGAATCATATTCAACTCTATCTTTGCCTCCGTCTCAAAAAGCTTTGCCACCAAATGCTGTGAGGTTCCGATCCCAGGAATCCCAAGAGTAATCTTGCCAGGGTCTTTCTTGGCCGCTTTAATAAATTCTTCAAGGCTATTCAAAGGAGAATCCTTTTTGACAGAAAGGACAAGGGCTCCATAAGTCACCCGAGCGATAGGAATAAAATCTTCTGTTTTATAGGGACAATTTGGCGTGACGATGGGTAATTCAACAACCACCGTTAACCCGCCATAAAGAATCGTATATCCATCCGGCTTCTGTTCTTTTGCAAAAGCGGCTCCAAGAACGCCACCTCCTCCTGGTTTGTTCAAATGGATAATAGGGACTTTCAGAATTTCTTGAAGCTGGCTGTCTACGATTCGGGCCGCGATATCATGAGTCCCTCCTGGTCCGAACGGAATGACTACCTGAATGGGTTTGGTGGGATACCTTTCCTGCCCGTAACCATCGCTTCCAAAAAGAACCATCAAAACAACGAGAAACAATACTGACAACATAGAACTCATCTTTTTTCCCATCTCACGAACCTCCTTCTAATTAATTTTTTGTTATTCGGATATCTTCCTGCCATAGTCCGCCCTGAATATGAATGGCTGCAACTGGACAAACCTCCAAACATTGATGGCATACCAAGCATTGATCGATATCGAGAATGAAAGCCTTTTTCTTCTCTCCATCGAAATCAATGGCCAAAGTAGGGCAAACTTCGGCACACTTCTCACAACCGATACATTTCTCCTGATCCAATTCGTATTTAAAATCAAGCATCTTCCCTCCTATGAAACCCCCTCTGGTTTATCCCATATTAAATTAACGGGTCTTGTAAAAAGACGCATTTCCCCCTCTGAGGCTTGAAGGATGACATTTTTAAGCCAATTGATATTATCTTCTTTTGGATAATCCAACCTTTGATGAAGGCCTCTGCTTTCAGTTCTAAAACGAGCAGATTCGGCAATCATTTTGGAAACGATGACCATATTGAGGACTTCATAAACCTCGCGCAGGTCTCTCAGGTCCCTTGCATAAAGTTTCGATAGACGCTCTTTTTCAATGTGTTCAAGGTTTTGAAGCCCCTTTTGCAACTCCTCCTCTGTTCTTAAAGTCCCGACGTAGGTCCACATCGTCTCTTTGATATCTTTCTTGATATCCCTGGGATTCCCCCTATCATTAGGCTCACGCTTCAGAAACTTTCTCGTCTCCTGTTGCTTCTTGTCAATCCATTTCATGTCTTCATCCTTTAATTCTGCAGGCCCTGCCTCGCGGGCATACCACGATGCGTATCTTCCTGAACATGCCCCGGAGACAATGCAAAATGGCAGGGATACCCCTGGCCCTGCCTCTCCTGCGGCATAAAGACCCTCTAAACTTGTTTTAAAATATTCATCCGTATAAATGCCACCAGCCATTTTTTCAGCTGCTGGAGCAATATGGAGCGGCTTCTTTTGCCAATCGAAGTTTCTCATTTCGTTGAGTGCTGCGATTCCATCATTTTCATAATACCATCTGTCTTCGGGAACCTCCCTCAAATCCAATAAAACGGCCTCTTGGTCTCCACGACCCTCTCTGATCTCCTGCGAACAGGCCCTCCAGAAATAGTGATCCAACTCTGTTAAGGCTTTACCGTATCTTTTGTCCATCACATCATTCTCATTCAGAGTGGCCTTGGGACCCAACCATCCGTTCTCTTTTGCGTATTTTTCAAAAAAAGGCTCTCCCAAAACATTGATGAGTTTGCCAGACACCCTTCCGTAAGAGAACGGAATCCACCATTGAGGGCATTTGGGCTCCGCGATCGTCCAATTACAAAAAGCAACGAGCTCCATCTCCCACATTTCGGCCCCTGCTCGAAAGGCCATGGCATATCCATCGCCTGTGATCCGAGAAGGCGAATAGGTCCTCTTGTAAACCTGAGCACACCCTCCCGATGCCATGACCGTTGCCTTAGCTAAAATAACAACGAATCTTTTTCGATCCATTTCAAACCCGATGGCTCCGATAATCCGATCGCCTTGTCGAATCAAATCCGTAATCAAGGTTTTTTCCATTGTCTTACCGCCAATCTTCTTAAAATAATCGATCATCGGGAGGATGATGGGCACGCCCATGGAAACCGGGCGCCCAATAAAATGTTGCGAATAAGGGTCCTCAACCCCAAAATCTCTTAACTCTTCCTGCCTTATTTTATAATCACAGGCAACGGTCATAAGAATTCTTTGGTTATCGATATAGGGATAACCCCAACCGATGGAAACCCCTTCTTCTAACATCTTCTTGAAGACTTCTTCGATCGCCCCGTTAAAATAACTTGCAAATTTCTTTTTCCCTGCTCCATGATAAGGAAGATGTTTCGGGAGAATTTCTAATCCCAATCCTCCTGCATAGATTGAACTCGATGCCCTTCCTAATAAACTCTTGTCTACCAATAGAACTTTTAATCCTGATCGTCTCGCCTCAATGGCAGCCCGCAACCCGGCCATCCCGCTCCCGATCACCAGAACATCGGTCTCAATGGGTTTTTTTGCGTCATTGATTTTCATCCTATGCTCCTTTCTAATTTATCATACTTATTTTGCAATCATTTATGTATTGTCGTCAACAAACGTCGGTTTAGAAAAGCGAAGCTTCAATAAGGTTGCCAGTAAAGGAGAAACAAATAGGAAAAAAGCGATTCCCAAAAAAATGGTCGCGATGGGTCTTTCAAATATTTTTAAAAAATCCCCTCTGAAAAGCATCATCGATTGTCTCAGGGCATCTTCCAGAAGGGGACCCAGGACGAAGGCCAGGATAAGAGGTGCTGGATCATACCTAAACTTGCGCATCAAATAGCCCATCGCCCCAAAAAGTATGACGATTAAAATTCCTGAAACACTATTGTTGATGCTATAGGCCCCAATAAAACAGATGACTGTAATCAATGGAGCCATAATCTTAGAAGGGACTTTGAGAATTTTAACGAAGAGTCCAATCATTGGAACATTTTGTATAAGTAATAAAATATTGCCTACATACATGCTGGTGATGATTCCCCAAAAGAGAACTGGGTTATCCCTTAAAAGGAGAGGTCCTGGGTTCACTCCATGGATCATAAAAGCACCGATCAGAAGTGCCATGACGACATTGGCAGGAATTCCGAGAGTGAGAAGGGGAACAAAGGCCCCAATCGCTGCTGAATTATTGGCAGACTCAGGACCTGCCACTCCTTCAATGGCCCCCGTGCCAAATTTTTCAGGATGTTTTGAAAGCCGCCTTTCCATTGCATAAGAGATGAAAGAAGCCATCACGGCTCCACCCCCGGGCAGGATACCCATGAGAAATCCTGAAACAGAGCCCCGGGTAATAGGGAAGAGGGATTCTTTCCAATCCCTTCGATTGGGAAGGACCTCCCTCAATTTTGTCTTGACCTCAAGAAATTGACTCTCTCCCTCTTTGCTCTCAATTAATGTAAAGACTTCTGCCAAACCGAATAGCCCCATTGCCATGGGTGCTAAGTCTATCCCATCCATCAAATTTTTAATCCCCATTCCAAAACGGATTTGTCCTGAAATCGGATCCATCCCAATCGTGCCAAGAAGAAGGCCGAATACTCCCATCATCAGGGATTTGATCATCGACTTGCTAGAGAGGTAAATAACCAGGGACAGCCCCGTTATCATTAAAGCCATATATTCCGGTGGGCCCATCATCAAGGCAATCTTTGCAAGAGGCGGGGCCAAAAACATAAGCATAACGATTCCAAACGTTCCTGCGATAAATGACCCAAAGGCTGCAATTCCCAGTGCTGCCCCAGCTCTTCCCTTTTTTGCCATCTGATACCCATCGATGCAGGTTACTACGGTAGAGGCTTCGCCTGGAATATTCATTAATACCGACGTGATGGTTCCACCATACTGAACACCATAATAAATTCCAGAAAGCATGATCACAGCCGATAGAAGATTCGTTTTATAGGTTAAGGGAAGGAGGAGGGCAATTGATGAAACCGGTCCCAAGCCGGGCAGAATCCCTACGATGGTCCCTAAGGTAACCCCCAATAAACAATAAAGAAGGTTGATCGGGGCTAATGAAGCTGAAAATCCAAGGATGATATTATCTAACATGGATGAACGGCCTTTAATAGAACCTAAATAGATTCTGTAAAATCCCTCCCGGAAGTTGCACCCCCAATAACCTGACAAAGATCAAATAGGTCAGTATCGAGGTAAGGATAGAAAGGGAGAGGGAAAACTTGATTGATTTTCTGCTAAACAAGATCAGAACACCCATCATAAAAAAGAGAATGGTCAGTAAAAAACCTAATCGGTCAAAAAGAAAATAGAAACCAAAAAGGAAAACAAGGTAAATCACTGTTTTACGGATGATTCGAAAATTCAAGGAATCGGATTCCACGAGCTCATCCCCTTTATGCTCTTTCATCAAGCTGCTGACGATGAAGAGGAGGAAGCTCAGAATGGTAAAAATGATACCTAGCAGAAGAGGAAAAAATCCTGGCCCCGGCCCATACTGATCCCAAATCGAATAGTTGAAGGAACCGACAGAAAATAAACCTCCAACGGCAAGAAAAAACAGACTACTCACCAAATCTCTTCTTTTCATATCCTATTTTATCTTCTGAAGCCCTTGACTTGTTTATTCCTTTTAGGCCACCCGGATATTCTTCTATCTTCCTCCCTGGAGAAAGATATTCGACAACCTATTTTTAAAAATCTTTTAGGCCCTCACAACTGCCTTCAAAGTCTAATCGGTCTTTTGATCATGAATCGAATTGAGAAACTGCATCGAAAAAAATAGGAAATTAGAAGAAAAAACAATTACCCCTTCAAATAAGCCTTTTTAATAATATCGTTTTCAAAGAGTTGATCTCTATTTCCTTGAACGGCCATCTCCCCTTTCTGCAACACATAACCCTTAGAGGCAATGGAGAGGGTCTTTCGCGCATTCTGCTCGATCAATAGGATCGTCGTCCCTTCTTCATTGATTCTTTTAATGGTCTTGAAAACCTCGTCCACCAAAATCGGAGCAAGGCCTAACGAGGGTTCATCTAAAAGAAGAATTCTGGGTTTCCCCATCATTCCCCGACCCATGGCCACCATGCCCTGCTCCCCTCCACTCAGGGTTCCTGCCAATTGGTGAAGTCTCTCTCTGAGTTTGGGAAACAATTGAAAGGTCATCTCCAGTCTCTTCCTAATTTCTTCCTCCCTTTCTTTTGTAAAGGCGCCAATCTTAAGATTCTCAAGGACAGTCATTTTGGGAAAGAGCCTTCGGCCTTCGGGGACAACACTGATCCCGGATTCAATGATCTGATGGGTCTTCCATCGATGGATCGGTTCTCCATGAAAGAAGATGGACCCTTCCTTAATCGGAATCAATCTCAGAATGGCTTTTAATGTGGTGGTTTTCCCAGCCCCATTGCTCCCGAGCAAACAGACGAGTTCCCCTTGCTCAATATTCATACTTACTTTCCTAAGGACGGGAACACCCCCATATTGCGTGGAAATCGTCTCAAGCCGTAACATCTTTCTCTTCCCTGCCTAAATAGGCTTCTAAGACTTCCTCTTTCTGTGAGACCTCTTCAAATGTCCCCTCTGCGATTTTTCTGCCATAATTGAGCACGACTACCCTCTCCGCCACTTCTCTTATGACAATCATATCGTGTTCAATCACTATCATCCCAATGCCTTTTTCCCGCCCCCTAACTTTTCGAATGTCCTCCATCAGTTCTTCCGTTTCCTTAGGTGACATTCCGGCAGAAGGTTCATCTAAAAGCAATAGCTTTGGCTTTGAGGCCAAGGCTCTGCAAATCTCCACTTTTCTTCGATCGGCCTGTGGGAGGTCTGCTGCACGTTTATAACAATTCTCTGCTAGTTCACCACTGAAATGATTCAATAACTCTAAACCCTTCTCAACCCCTTTCTGAAGTTCCCTTTCAACATACCGCCTCCGGAATATGGCATCGAACCAATTGGAATCCTGTTGCGGATGCATTCCGATTAACACATTGTCGAGAACACTTAGATTGAGAAAAAGCCTGTTATTTTGAAAAGTCCTTGCAATGCCCTTCTTTGCAATTTTAAAGGCAGGGAGTCTAATCAAACGTTCCCCTTGATACTGGATTTCACCTCTGGTCGGTTTGTAGATTCCTGTGAGGAGATTGAAAAAGGTGGTCTTTCCTGACCCATTGGGTCCAATCAGGCCTACTATTTCTCCTCCATTCATTTGGAAATCCACTTCATTCACAGCAGCCAAACCCCCAAAGTGGATAGTTAATCCTTCTGTGGTGATCAAATAAGACACGATGTCTACTCCATTAGGATTTCGTATAAACCCTCAACTTTTGAGGAAACAATCCTTGTGGCCTAACCATTAACATCGCTACCACAATGGCCCCATAGATAAGGAGACGAAAATCTTCAAAAGCTCGAAACTTTTCTGGTATAATCGTTAAAAGGATAGCCCCGATGATTACCCCAAACACGTTATCCATCCCTCCTAAAATCACCATGGTCACGACGACGACGGATACGATAAAAGCAAAATTCTCTGGAGAGATAAAACCGATGTAATGGGCATAGACCGTCCCCGCTACCCCTCCGAAGAAGGCATCGATACAGAAAGCAAGTATTTTATACCGGGTCACATCAATCCCCTGACATCGTGCTGCAATTTCGTCTTCCCGAATGGCATTCCAAGTTAAGCCCACTCGGGAATGGTGAAGCCGATGGGCAACAAAAAGGGCCCCTCCCACTAAGATGAAGACGAGATAAAAATAATTCGATTGAAACGGAAGGTGAACTCCGAAAAGGTTCAGATTGTCTCTGAATGAATGACTAGCGAATAAGGGAGGAGGGATGTTGGGAATGCCGTTCGGTCCCCCTGTCCAGGAAAAATTGATAAGAAGGATATATACAATTAAACCAAAGGCAATGGTCACGAGAGAAAGATAATAATCTTTTGTTTTCATGCAAGGGATCCCAAGAAGGAGGCCGAAGAGAGAGGCAGTGAATCCACTGATAAGGATTCCAAACCAGAAAGAAATATGAAAATGAACAGCAAGGAGTGCTGAGGTATAGGCGCCTATTCCATAGGAAGCAGCCGTGGCAAAATTGACAACGTTGGTGCTCCCCAATTGGAAATTGAGACCGAGGGCCAGGATGGCATAGAGCCCTGCCATGACGCAAATATGGATAAGGTAAGGACTTGTTTTAAAAAAGAACGGTAGGGTGAGCAATAAGAAAATAAATAGGGGGGTTGAAAGCACCCTCCTCTCTTTAAAGAGGCCCAAGAGACCTCGATTGACCTTCTCCCACTTTTTCAGGAAAATCCCCAGGAGGATAAAAAATAAAAGAAAGGCGACAATCATTCCCATTTGATTGGCTAGCATGAAAGCAACAAAAAGCATAAAGAAGGCAATCTCAACAGCAATTAATAAAACCACTCTCATCAGCCTTTTCCCTTGAAAAAATTTATTTAAACCTTCTCATACACCTTCTCTCCTAAAATGCCAGAAGGTCTAAAGATCAGGAAGAAAATAACCACTAGAAAGGCAAAGACATCGGTATAGGGAGTGCCCCCTGGAATGAAAGCTGCAGCAAAGGTTTCCACAAACCCCAGAATTAAACCTCCTATGATGGCACCATAAACATTACCCAAACCACCTACCACCGCAGCGGAAAACCCTTTGACTCCCCCCATCAACCCCATATCAAACCGTATAATATTATTATAGGCGCCGATAAGTATTCCAGCTACGGCTCCAAGTGCAGATCCTAAAAGAAAAGTCGCTGCCACCGTGCGATCCATATTGATCCCCATCATCATGGCTGCTTCGCCATCTTGAGAGATCGCCCGAATCGCTGCCCCCATCTTGGTCCGTTTTATAAAAAGAAACATCATCGCAATCAAAAAGAGGGTGATCCCGAAAATGATGAGATTGTCAAGTCGAAGGAGGACCCCACCTATGTGGAAACTATGTTGAGGTAAGATTCTTGGGAAAATCTGTGGATTACTCCCATGGGGAAAGGAGAGTCTTACCGTCTCCCGAACCACAATCCCTAAAGCGACTGTGGCGACCAGAACCATGAGCAGAGGGGCATATCGGAAGGGTTTAATGACAATCCGTTCGAAGAAGACTCCGAGGAAACCTGTGATGATCATCGCCATGATGATCATGAGAGGAACATAAATAAACTTTGGAAGGATCACCAGGAGTCCTAAAAATTTGGCCAGACTGTAAAGGATGAGGGTGACAAAGGCTCCTAAAATACAGACATCCCCGTGAGAGAAGTGGACCACATTGAGGGCGCCGAAAAAAAGGTTGAATCCAATGGCAATCAATGTATAGGTGCAACCCATGAGTAGGGCATTGATGATTTGCTGGATGATCTCTGTCACTCTTTTTCCTTTAAACCAGTTTAAGCCCGAGGGGGTAGGCTTTATCTTTTCTGTTTATGGTTTCGGGAGTTTTCGAGCGCCTTTCGAATAGGCAGAATCTTCCCATACAACCCATTTACCATCCTGCCCTACAAACCGACTGACAATAATGTTCGTTGTCTGACCGGTGGCATCAAAGGTAGTTTCCCCCATCAACCCTTTATATTTAATTCCACGAATATATTTCATTAAGGCTGTTTTATCCTCCGGCCCAACCTTTGAGATGGCCTCCAAGATGATCCCTGCTGAATCATAGGCATTAGGACCGTAAGCCCCATAAGGCTCCCGATACCCTGCTGTTTCATAGGACTTTACGAACTTAGTCCCACCTTCCAGTTTTTCGATTGGCTTGCCCGGTTTAATGGATAAGGCCCCTTCCCCTGATGGGCCTGCCACTTCTAAAAATTTATCATCTTTAATTCCAGAAATCGCACAGAACATTCTCTTCAAGCCAACCTTCTCCATCTGATCCTTAATGAGAGCCCCTTCCATGACGACACCCCCAAAATAGACTGCGTCCGGGTTGAGCCCTTTGATTTTGGTCAGGATGGGTCTGAAATCGGTTGTCCCTACTGTGACACTATCAACCGAAAGGATTTTTACCCCTTTATTTTCGGCCATGGGTCTGAAGGCCTTCGTATTCATCTCACCGTAGCTGCTCGTATCAGAAATGATACTGAAAGCCTTGTATCCTAATTCAGTGATCACCCAATCGCAAAGAGGGCTGTTCTCTTGAACTAAGGTGGGAGCCACTCGATTGACACCGGGATATTTATAGAAACCGGTGATATCGGGATGAATCGCCCCCCAGACAATGAACGGAATTCGGTAGGTGTGAAAGGTGTGAATGGTGGCCAAAGCCACGGGGCTATTCCAGTGACCACTGGCAGCCACCACCGCTGGATCGGAGACGAGTTTGAGTGCAGCGGCAACTCCGGTAGCAGGATCAGAAGCATCATCTAAAGCGACCATCTCAATTTTATATTGAAATTTTCCAGAAGCATTCGCCTCTCGGATCGCCAGATCGAAAGCGTTTCTTGCCCCCACTCCCTGTGCGGCATTCGGTCCTGTGAGTGGACCGATGAAACCGATCTTCACCACCTTGGCCTGCGTCCATCCTACAGAAGTGATAAAAAAGATAGCCGTGAATACGATGAGGCTCACCCTTACAATACGACAAACAATCTTCATCCTATTTCCTCCCTTCTCAATAAATATTGATGCTACCCTCTCGAGCAGCCATCGTTAAAATTCTTAGTCCCCCTTTTTTTTCGAAAGGGCTGAATATTCTCTATCATACAATCGTGATGGATTGCAAGTATGCATAGTGTGAAATTCAACTTGACTTCTCGCCGTTCATTTGCTAATGGTCACAGACAAGAAAGCTTACCAAAGGGGGTGATGGTGGTGTCGAATTTATTGGGGATCATTATTGGAGTGGTAATCATCATTATTGGACTTATCCTTTTGGTTACCTGGTGGAGCATGTTTATTAAAGGACTGATGGCCGTTATCCCCATCCTTTTGATTTTGATCGGCCTCGGGGCCCTCGTTTATTTCATCAGTGAGATCAAGTCAAAATTGGAGATGAGCAAGGAGGAAAAGACGACTTCTGAGCAGAAATAGAGAAGGGAGATCAATTTTGGTAGCGAAGGGGGATTTGAAATGTTTTTCAAACCCCCTTCTTATTTTCTCCCCTATTCTCATTTCATACAAATGAAAATCATGGAACCCTTTGAAATGGAATGGCGAATGGAACGAAGGGGTTAGCATGCTGCCAGGAGCCAGGGGTGGGAATGACATTATTCGTAAAATTCGTTATTATCTATATATGAAAAAACTGCAACCCGGTGACGAGATTATCAAGACCGACGAAACATTAGGAATTGCCTGGATCCTTCTTCCTCCGGATCCCAGCCTGGGAGGATTTCGAGGCATCTCTCCCCGGATCATGGATGAGGAGAAATACGTAAGTGCAAAGAAGAAATCGGAAAAAGAAAAAAATTAGGTTCTGAAAACCCCAGCCCTCCCTCTTCCAGTCACCCCTTCACATCCCCATTCACAATCGGCTCCCCCAAATTCTGTCATTTGGGGATGATGGCAATCGATCTGCCGCAAACTCTTTTCAAGGAGGCGACCCTTTTCTGAAAGAATATCCCATTCTATCATGATCAATGTTTTATCTTTTCTTCCAGAACAGCGGATCGATTTCCATTCTCTCTCTGTCTTTTGTTCCAACATTCCCTCTCGTTAACGAAAGCCCCGTGATGATCTCCCTTTAATGTTTTATCCTCTCCTCCTTCTTTGCCTCCTGGGACGACCCATCTAACATCCCATGGATAATAATGCCATTGGGATCGGTACTGATCGCTTTGAGATAACAATGTTCTGCTTTGGCGCCTTCTCCAATCTGTTCATAACACTCGCCCATCAAGTTGAGAGCATCTTTAAAGGTGGGCAAGAATTGGATAACCTCTTCAAGGGTATTGATGGCAGCATGGTATCGTTGTAATTTCAAGAAACATCTGGCCAACCAATAGTGACCTTGGTAGTGTTTCGGGTTTGCACGAATCACCTTTTCATAATAGGGGATGGCGGCCTCAAATAGGCCTTGGCGATAATAAAGCCCCCCCAGATTTAAAAAAACGGGGATGCTGATCGGATCCCATCGCAATATTTCTTGATAGACCCTGACCGCCCTTCCCAAAAAATTGGCTCGTTCATAGGCATTGGCCTTTCCAAAAAGATAATTGGTCCTGATCTCCCCTAAGGAGAGCTCCTCCCAAACCATATCTTTAAGAAAGGTCCATAGGATAGGAATCATATAGACGGCAAATCGAAGTATTCTTAAGCTCATCCATTCTTCCTGAAGAACGTAATATCCTTCATCCTTGACAAATTCCAATCACCCATTTCCCTGCCTATCGGTAGGCAGTCACGAACGATGAAAATTCATCGATTTTATAGAGTAAGGTTACGGTCACGAAGCCCGTTTGGTTCAGGGTTAAAGGGTCACGTAAACTACTTAAGACGAGCGACGTAGCCGATTGACGAAACGGGCCTCTTTACCCTTGCCGTAGAACGTAACCTTATTTCCCAAGCAATTCCAATGATTCAATAATCAAACGTCTTAAGCATTGAAGTTTGAATATTGGTTATTATCTGATTATTGGGGCTTAATAATAGTTATACATTGAAGCGGAAATGAATAATATCCCCGTCTCGGATCAAATACTCTTTCCCCTCAGAACGAAGAAGTCCTTTCTCTCTCGCGATATGTTCAGAGCCACAGGTGATAAAATCAGAAAAGGTAATCACTTCAGCGCGAATAAAGCCTCTCTCCATGTCGCTGTGGATTTTCCCCGCCGCTTTCGGAGCGGGGGTTCCGCTTGGAACGGTCCAGGCTCTCAGTTCAGAACTCACGGTGGTATAAAATGTGACGAGCGACAGGATCCCATATCCCACTTGAATTAATCGTTCTAAGCTTGAACCCTCCAAACCCAACTCCCTTCTGAAATCCTCCCGCTCTTCCTTCTTCAATTCTGCGAGTTCCGCTTCCAGGTCGCCACAGATGACGACCACTCGATTCCCTTCCTTTTGTGCCCACTCTGTGATGGTTTTCAAACAAGGACCCTCCCCCTTGAGCTCATGTTGATCCACGTTCGCAACATAAAAAACAGGTTTTCCCGTGAGAAGGTGGAGATCTAAAAATATCGCTTCCTTCTCACCGGACATGTGGAGGGTCCCTGCCCTGCGACCTTGATTCAAAACGGATTGAACCTCTCGATAGACCTCCAACTCCAAGGTGGCTTCCTTGGCCCCTACACGATGCATCTTCTCCGTCTTCGCCATCCTCCGCTCTAAGGTCTGGAGGTCTGATAAAATGAGCTCGGTATGAACAACTTCGATATCCCTCACCGGGTCGATCGAACCAAAGTCATGGGCCACGTTTTCATTCTTGAAGCAACGGACCGCGTGGGCAATGGCATCCACATTTCGGATGTGGTCCAGAAACTGATTCCCCAGTCCCTCCCCCTTACTGGCCCCCTTGACCAATCCAGCGATATCGAAAAACTCAAGGGTGGTGGGAATCATTTTTTTTGGATGAATCAACTTGGCAATACGCTCCAGCCTCTTATCCGGAACGGGGACAATGCCAATGTTCGGGTCGATCGTACAGAATCGGTAACTCGCCACCTCCGCCCCGGCTGCCGTCATGGCATTGAAAATCGTGGACTTCCCTACATTCGGAAGGCCCACAATCCCGCATCGAAACCCCATTCCTCCCCCTGATCGATCATTCGCCAAATCCAAAATGCGAATTTCGATATTTAAGTTTCATATGGATTTCTTCCACAATATTTGTATAATAAAACAAGAAGAAAATAAAGCCCATAATGTTTTAACCCTGACAAGGAACAGGGAGGGAGGTCAAATTGAAACAACAGAATCGTATCATGGTGGAGACGGCCTGTGCCATTGCCAAAAAGACCCGTTCGAAGGGTGTTTTACTTTATGCCGATATCATTGAAGACTTCGACGCCCTGGCCAAAATCGCTCAGGAAAAAAAGATGGACATGATCCTTGCTACGAAGGACGAATCCTCTTTCTTGGACGCCACCTCCGTCTTTAAAAAAGTACTTCGAATCCCTGATGTTCCCCTGGGACGGGTTAATCAAATCAAGATGGCAATCATCCAAGCCCTCTCAAAGGGATTGGTAAAAAAGGGTGATAAATGGATCTGCCTTTCCGGCATCCCCCAGACAAAAGTCCTGGATAACCTTCTCATCCTCGAATTCGGGAAGGAATTTGAAATCATCTCCTCTTCTGATCTTCCAGTGATTTCAGAGATTGTGCGACCGGAAGTTTTTGAAACCGTTCTGAGCCTTGCCTTGGAAATCTCTGTTGAGGGAAAAGAAGGGAGAAAACCTGTTGGAACGATCTTTGTCCTGGGAAAGCATGATGAGGTTTTGAAATTCTCACACCCCATGGTCATCAATCCCTTCCAGGGGTATCCTGAAGAGGAAAGAAATATTTTAGATCACCGGCTGAAAGAAACCGTCAAAGAATTTTCCTCCATTGATGGGGCATTTATTTTCCGCGAAGACGGGGTCATCCTGGCAGCAGGCCGCCATCTGGATGCATCGGGGGAAAGTATT